>Ga0080004_1067944_pt1 | contig 24202 bp, 26 predicted proteins | sample WasSprMetagenome_FD_69207 | JGI IMG/M metagenome (GOLD analysis project Ga0080004, IMG submission 69207) | Sulfidic aquatic microbial communities from Washburn Spring, Yellowstone National Park, USA - WS (SPADES assembly) (version 2) | ecosystem: Environmental > Aquatic > Thermal springs > Hot...
TTTCTCTTCTATGGAGTTTTAGAAGAGTCTTAAACATACATGTAGCCTTGGCAACAATAGCATCAATAATCACATGTAAGATAGGAATTTTTGAGATGAGTTCAGAATAAAACTAATAGGTGAAGTCTACTAAAGTAGTTGGGTATTTTACATGGGTGATATTGGCACAAAGAAATGCAAGAGAAGTTTAAATACTATGGGGGACTAGGGTTTAAAGCTGAAACAGAAGTCAGGATCCCGAAGGGAGAGATAGACTACGTAGGGAATCTAAAGAACCAATTTCAGAATATTTCGTTGCGTTTGAATTTGAAACAGCCACTACAGCTCTCAAATTGTAGAAAACTTAGTAAATCTCTGAGTATGCCGTTACAAATGAGACCGAGGTTCCTTGTTCAACTTATAAAGGTAAACTTGAGGATATAAACCGCGAGTATACTGAAAACATATCAAGTATACTTCCAATCACGATAGAAATAGTCGATAATGTAGGAAATAATGTGGAGAAAGCTTCTCTAAAGAACATTACAGAATTATTTAACTGGATTAGTGAATATGCTGGGGTAACAATGGAATTTCTCAGAAGATTGGAAGAAATTCTTGGAAAGGAAAAATATCATTAGAGTTTTTCACTACGGAGAGCCATCTAAAATATCTTGATAATGCTCTTCGTTATTCATGTTCAAAGAATTACCTACTATGGATTAAAAGTATTCCAACAGAAAGAAAACATCATGTTAAGTGAATTCAAGTCTCTTTCTGAATATGATATTATTCTTAGTGATGTAAATCTTAGATACTGTAATATAGCGTCAATGAAAAACTTTTTAGAGAAAGATGTAAAGCAAGAAGGAAAAGTATGATTTTGACTGGTGGATATGGTTTGGTCTCAGAATACAGAGAGCTTGGAGAAGAATATCTAGGAGGAAAATTGGAGGGCGTTTTGAAAAGAAAGGAACTACTGTAAAAATAGCGGAAAACAGATACAATATTGGAATAGGTTTAGCTTTCAAAGGGTTTAATCGTTTTAAACCAATTGACCAGGGCGAGGTCATAGCTGGATGGGCCAAAGATGATTTTCCTGCTTTGGTAGTTCATCGAGTTGGGAGAGGAAAGGTAATTATTTTACCTCAGACCTCTCTCCATCTTGGGGTACTCCATCCATAGAATCTAAGGGATTCCAGGAAATGTGGAAGCAAATAATGGGGAAATTCGTATTATTAGAAAATCTAGACTAATTGTTTCAGCCTCCTTCATGAGCATGTTCCACATAAATTAGTAAGCAACATTTAAGAAAACCGTATTATTAGTATAAAAGGAGGAGGCTACCTAGTATATCAAAGATGTATCTAAGACATTAATAATTGGAGTCGCCCTATTATCTCGCCTAAAATTATTAGGATGCCGAAATTGAATGCCTGTTGTGCTGTTAGAGGGTCAGCTGCTTCAGGTACTTTTTCATAGAAAGTCTTCATTAGTCTAATCGCTTTCGGGAGAGTTAGATATGCTATTAATGTATAAGCTGAGTATATACTGAATATTACGAGGAGTATCAGTGAGAAGTATATTGAGAGCAAGAAGTATTTGTAGAATGAAAGTGCTCTCTTTTTACCAAGTATTACAGCGAGCGTTTTAACTCCTGCAGCTTTATCATAATCTATGTCTCTTAGATTATTTGCGAAAAGTACTAGGGCCACGAACATGCCGATAGGGATAGATGCATAAAGAGGAGCTAAACTGAGTCGGCTTGTTAATACGTAGTATGTTCCAGTAGTCATGAACGGTCCCCATACTATGAATGCAGATAGTTCTCCTAGTGGTTTATGTTTAAGCTTAAAAGGCTTTCCACTATAAGCATAAGCAAAGAATAATCCAAGTAGGGTAAGAACTGGGATAATCCATCCTCTTATGAAAGTTAGATAAACTGTAATAGAAATAACTATAATGTAGAGGAATAGGATCTCATAGAGAAAGGTAGAAACACTAATCTCTCCAATCAATAGATAATGCCTTCTATACTTGCTGGTAGGTGAATCATATCTGTCAACTCCGTACCTAACATCTAGCATGTCATTAATCATATTCGCAGCACCGTGGAATGCTATAAGCCCTACGACTACTAAAGGAAATAATATGGGGTCGTAGGCCTCACTCTGAGAAGCTAAGAGAAGACCGATAGTAGCAGACAGCAAAGTCATTATGAAAGACCATGGACGGGTTGCAAGGAAAAGTATCTTAAGATTCATCTGAATCGTTAGTAGTCTCGATAGACTGTCTTAAAAAGGTTTCACAAAGATTAGGTAACTCAATATCTATTTTTTCATTCTATGAGGTACTATTGGTTTTAATGTTACTTCTGCCTCTCTGTGTTTTTCTTTATACTTGATTTTTAGCTTTTCTCCTTCATTAGCGTATTCAGGTCTAACGTACCCTAAACCTATGCCTATGCCAAAGGTGAAGGAGAACCCTCCACTTGTAACATTTCCAACTATTTGATTACTTCGATCAAGAATCTCATAGCCTCTTCTTGGTATGGCTTTCTCAGCACATTTAAAACCGACTAGAAGCTTTCTAATTTGCTTAGATTCGAGTATCTTCATTATAGCTTCTCTCCCCGTGAAGTATTGTTTTGAGAAGTCTATTGCGAAATCAAGTCTAGCTTCTATCGGGTTTGTTTCTTCATCCATATCGTATCCGTAGAGTGGGTATCCGGCTTCAAGTCTTAAGCTATCTCTACAAGCTAAACCACATGGAGTAGCCCCTAGAGCGATTATTCTACTCCAGATTTTTCTAAGCTTCTCTATATCCCATGTCCAGAACATAAACTCGTATCCATTCTCTCCTGTATATCCACTTCTAGTTATTAGTGTTAGTATGTCGTCTATAGTAGTTTCAAACCCTGTAAACCATTTCATCATGCTTAAATCTCTCTCTGTAAACTTAGATGCAAGTTCTATAGATTTCGGTCCCTGAAGAGCATATAAACCTGTCTCGAATGTTAGATCTACTACATCTACATTTAGCTTCTTAGATCTTCCCGAGAGCTCTGCTAATACCCTATCATGAGTAATAGCATTTGAAACAATTGTGAAGTAGTCTTGCTTATCTGGATGTTTAAAGACTGTTAAGTCATCTATTATCCCACCACTCTTATTACACATTAAACAGTACTTCATCTTCCCAGGTTTAAGCTTCTGAATATCTATTGTCAAGACCTGCTGTAGAAGAGTTGGAGCATCACTTCCTCTTACAGCTATTCTCGTCATATGCGTAATATCGAATAAACCTGCTCCAGATCTAACCGCTAAATGTTCTTCTCTATTACTTGTAAACCATAAAGGCGACTTCCATCCTGCGAATTCCCCTATCTCCGCACCTATATTAGAGTAATACGATAGTAGAGGGATCTCCTTCATAGTTTATTTCCTCTCCTGACGTATACCCTCCAAGATGGAGTCATCGTTTTTGGATGAGAAGCTTTAACTTCGTTTATCCTTCCTACTACTGTATTATGTGGGGCTGATTTAACTTTTTCAGGGTCGCTATATGCTTCTTCTATTACTCTTGATAAAACATTATAAAAGTTATCTAGTTCTCTCTTTGATTCCGATTCTGTGGGTTCAACCATGAATGCTTCTTCAACAATTAATGGAAAGTATATTGTTGGAGCATGGAAACCATAATCTAGAAGTCTCTTTGCTATATCTTTTGCAGTTACACCTGTTTCTCTGAGTAGTTTAGATAAGCTAACAACGAATTCATGTTTTCTAGGTGATTCAGGAGCATATGGCAAGGTTACTCCCCTCAGCTTCTTAACTTTATAGAGTAGGTAGTTTGAAGCTGAGACGCTTGCCTCAGCAACCTTCTTCAATCCTTCACCACCCATCCTCAATAAGTATGCATACGCTTTAACCAGAACACTGAAATTTCCATAGAACATTTTTATCTTTCCAACAGCTTTAGGTCTATCATAATCTAAGTAGAATATCCCACTTGATTCATCATAATTAACCAATGGTGATGGGAGGTAATCAACAAGCTTATCGACTACTCCTACTGGTCCAGATCCTGGGCCACCTCCACCATGCGGTGTTGAGAAGGTTTTATGTAGGTTTAAGTGGACTATGTCGAATCCCATATCTCCCGGTCTGACTTTGCCTAATAGAGCGTTCATGTTTGCTCCATCATAATAGAGTAAACCATCAACTCTATGGATTATTTCAACTATCTTATCTATGTTCTTCTCAAAAACCCCGAGCGTATTAGGGTTTGTCAACATTATTCCTGCAACCTTCTCATCAACTATCTCCTCCAGTTCATTTATATCTACACATCCATCTTTATCACTCTTTACGACTTTAACTTGATAGCCTGCCATCGTTGCACTAGCAGGATTTGTTCCATGAGCTGAGTCAGGAATGATCATAATGTTCTTGTTATGTAATCCTCTATCTCTATGGTATGCTCTAATTATTAAGCAGCCTAAGAATTCTCCATGAGCACCTGCAGCAGGCTGTAAGCTGAATCTACTCATACCAGTAATTTCTTTAAGTATCTGTTCAAGCCTCCACATAATTTCTAAGCATCCTTGAATAGTTTCTAATGGTTGTAGTGGGTGAACGTTCAGTATCTTTTCATCATAAGCTAATTCTTCATTCATGACTGGATTGTACTTCATTGTACAGCTACCTAATGGGTACATCCCAATACTTACGGAAAAATTCATCTGGCTTAGACGAGTAAAATGTCTTACTACTTCAAGCTCAGAGAGTTCGGGGAGGAATAGTTCTCTCCGCTTTAATCCTTCAGGGATTTCATCTAGAGCTTCTTTCAATTCCCTCTGCAGTACTTCATCAATTTCAGGAAAATCTATTCCTATAGCTCCAGGTCTACTTAACTCGAAAATGGTTGGCTCAATCCATCTAGCTTGCCTATAACTCATTCTTCCGCCACCTCTCTTAGAGATTCAGCATACAGGTCTAGGTCGTTTTTAGAATGAATCTCTGTAACGCATGTTAAGATAGCTTCAGGTAGGTCGCTATAAAACCTGCCTATATTGATTCCAGCTAGGATCTTCTTCTTATAAAGTTCTGCTAATATATGCTCAGCTTTCTTTTCTCTCACTCTATATGTGAATTCTTTGAAGTGTATGGCTTTAAAGAGTGGAGCTTGAAGATTATCAATTCTAGACAGCCTACTTATTAGATACCGAGTCCTAGATAGTATCTGCTCTCCTAATTCTATTATACCATTCTTTCCTAATAGACTTAGGTATACTGCTACAGCCACAGCGCATAATGCTTGATTGGTACATATGTTGCTTGTAGCCTTCTCCCTCTTAATATGCTGTTCTCTAGCTTGTAGAATCATTGTATATGCTCTCTCACCCCTCATAGTCTCTGTGAGACCTATTAAACGACCTGGAAGCTGATGTATAAGGTTGGTATCCATTCTGCAACCCATTATTCCAAGGAGTGGACCGCCAAAACTCATTGGTATACCTAGAGGTTGACCTTCACCTACAACTATATCTGCTCCAAGCCTACCTGGAGGCTCGAATATTCCTAGCATGGATGGATCAACACCAATAATAAACAATGATCCATAATCATGTGCTATCTCACCAACTTCTCTAATGTTAATTGGTATGAAACCAAGATACGATGGATACTCTATGTATACTGCTGCAACATCCCTGTCCATCTTACTTTTTAGATCTTCTAAATCTACTGAGCCGTCAACTTTATCTTGAGAGTATTCTTGGAGTATGATGCTAGATGGCTCACTATAAGTCTTCGCTACTTCTAGACGTTCATAAGATACATAGTGGGGATAAAGTATCCTGTTCCTTCTCGTCACTCTCTTAGCCATTCTAAATGATTCTCCGAGAGCTGTAGCCCAATCATACATAGATGCATTAACAACCTCGATGTCTAAGAGCTCAGCCATTAAACTCTGATACTCGAAGAGTGCTTGAAGTATGCCTTGAGAGGCTTCAGGTTGATATGGAGTGTAAGAAGTCAGTAATTCGCTTCTCCTCAATACTTCTTTAACAACAGATGGTACAAAGTGTGGCCATACTCCACCACCTATGAAGAGCTTGACTTCACCCATAGCAACGTTTTTAGAAGTTATGTTTTTAATAACCTGCTTTACTTCAGACTCAGTTAATGGTTTAGAATACCTTAGCTCTCCATGAGTAAATAGTCTCGGAGGGATATCTTTAAACAATTCATCTATACCCCTCAAACCCATTTCTAGAAGCATGCTAGACATTTCTTCATCTGTTAATCCTATGAGAGGATGCTTCAACACCATGGATTCTCAAATATATTGTGTATCTTCTTAATAATAAATAGATAGCATTCCTAGAGGATACTCTGTTTACTCTTCATCATCCTAACCATTCGGAGGATGTCTATTGGTAGATTGATAAAACCTTTGAGATGTCTCGGTAAATTCATTACTAGATACTTCTTAGCTTGAGCTATAAATGGTTGTTGAAGCTTCTCTACCGTAACTATGCCGTAAATCCATTTGTACAAGTAGAAGATATAGTGGGACCACCTCATAAGAAGATAAAGAGTTAGCCTATTCTTCTTTAATACTGGGTGTAAACAATCGTAGAGAACCCAATTCTTAGTAGCCAGCAACCTCTTATGGACTGCCTCAATAAATGCTCTTGAGCCAGGTAAAGGCGTATATATGCTAAATTGTGCTGCATCAAGCCCCCTCTTACATAACTTCAATGCAAATCTGATCGTTTTGTATGTTTGCTTTAGAGATTCATATGGTGCACCGATTATGAAGCCTGCTAATGTTGCTACTCCAATCTTTCTAAGTATTGATGTTGCTTTCTCACCGACTTTTGGGATAAAACCTTTATGCATCTTCCTTAATACTTCTTCATCTCCTGATTCAATTCCAATAAAAGCCGCCTTCATACCTGCTCTTGCTGCTAGCCTCATCAGATCAGGATATTTTACAACCGTATCAGCTCGTATCTGGCATATCCACTGTATATCTATGCCTTCCCTAATAACGTCTAAGAAGAGTCTTCTTCTATCTTCTATATTTAGGGGGGTTATGAAGTTATCATCAACAAAGAATACATACCTCCAGTTATCTTTTCTTATCTCTTCTAGTTCGTAGAGTATACGTTCCCTGCTCTTTACCCTCCATCTACGACCCCACATAGGAGAAGCTGAGCAAAAATCACATGAGAATGGGCATCCTCTACTTGTCTCAGCTGTCGTAACTGACGAGTCTTCCCCGAATGCTTTTAAGAAATACTTCTTCTTATCCAGCAGGTCTCTTGCAGGGATAGGTAACTGGTCTAGGTTTTCAACAAATTCTCTGATTTGTGTTTCTACGTATTTGTTATCTTTTATGTAGGCTATACCTCTTACTTTACTTAGATTTCCCCCAGATTCCAGCGTATCTATTAATTCGGTAATTGTGATCTCTCCTTCATTCCTAACCACGTAATCGAAGCCGTTGTTCAATATCTCTCTAGGCATAAAAGTTGCATGATGTCCACCTGCAATACATACTATCTCATCATCTATTTCTTTGATAATCTTAGCAATGGTCGAGGATATTGGAGCAGTACATGTTGCAGTAATAGATACACCTACGTAGTCAGGTTTAAACATCTTAACTGTATTCTTCAGAAAAGCTAGAACCTCCCTAATACTATAGCTCCCAGTCAATGAATTCAAATCTAGAATCTTTACTTTATGCCCGTGGTCTCTAAGTATTGCTGCTATACTACATAGCCCTAAAGGAGGGCTAATGAATCCGAAGATAGTTCTATAAGCATCACCTTCATTCGGAGGGTTTATCAAAAGGATGGAGCTCATGAATTATCATCCCAGTTATATGTAGAGCCAGCCTATAATATAGCTTCTCTAGACATCAGCATTACTACCTATTCAATGGAGCCGTATCTAGAAAACTTCATAATGTCTTCGACTCCTAAAGGAAGGTTTATTTCGTAAATGACATATCACTATTGATATGCTGAGATTCCCATTAATAGTTTTAAACTTTAAGGTTTATCCTGAAGTAATAGGGGAAAATTGTATCAGATTAGCAAAGTACGCTGAAGAAGTAGCCAATGAGTATGGGGTAGGTATAGCTGTAGCTCCACCAGTAACTATGCTTAGTAGAGTTGTTAATTCAGTGGGTATCCCAGTCTTTGCACAACATGTTGACCCATATCTCCCAGGAAGCTGGACGGGAAGCATCATAGTAGAGATGATTAAGGAGTGCGGGGCAGTCGGCTCAATAGTAAACCATTCAGAGAGGGGAGTATTGTTAGCGGATATTTCAACAATAATTAAGAGGCTTAAAGAATATGGCTTAACCCCACTACTCTGCACGGATACCGTTGAGACGACTAGAGCTGGAGCAGCGTTATATCCAGATATACTTGCTATAGAGCCTCCAGAATTAATAGGTACGGGTATACCTGTCTCAAAAGCTAAGCCGGAGATAGTGGTAGGCGCAGTAGATGTAGTTAAGAAGATTAACCCCTCAATACATATTCTATGTGGTGCAGGCATATCAACTGGTGAAGATGTAGCTAAAGCAATCGAACTAGGAACGGAGGGAGTGCTTCTCTCAAGCGCATATGTTAAAGCAAGAGATCCTAAGGCTATTCTCTCCTCGATGGCTGATTCAGCCCTAAAGGCCTGGGAGAAAGATCAAGAGGGGTCAAGGAACACCTTATATATCTAGTAAAACCATAAAAATCTGCGATTCTTTACCTCGTTAATTTAATAAATTTGAACATAGTTATGCTCATAAATTATTTCTCTCTAATGCTAGTCCTTATAAACGGAGAACGATCAAATAATGAGCATTCATACTGCCAAGTCGAGCCATTCATTATTTTTCATTCAATCTAAATTGAACAGAAAATTGAAAACATTTGAAAGTTACTTGTTTTTGACCAATTTTCGGATGTAATATGTGTTTCCTTCGTACTCTAGCTTCACAAGCTCGCCATTACGTAAAAGTTCATCGATAATTTGCCAGCTCGCATCATTCTTCTTCAAAAGTTCTTTTACTGCTTCTTCCCGCATTGGATGCACCGCCATTATGCTTAGCAAATCCTCTTTGATATCACCGGTAGAGGCGAAGGCATTTCCTTCATATCCTATCAAGTATTCTACTCTATTGTCTCCAAGCTTTTTGGCAAATATTTGGAAAGCTGCATTTATGTTTTCCTCCTTAGCTGGTTTAACCCACTTTTCGGTTGGAGGCCTAGTCGGTACGGCAATATAAGCCTTATCCAGCCTAGCAAGACCTTTGAGAAAGCCTGCTATTTTTTCCAATTCGCCTTCGTAAATTATACTATTGATGAGCATCGTCTCGCTTACAAGGACTCCTTTGAAACTTTTTGCAAACTGCTTTACGCCATCCAAAATTGCATTCAGTTTCAATTCTTTATGCGGCCTATTTATACGCCTCCATAAGTCAGGGCTAACTGCATCAACTTTCAATGACACAAGATCAGCGGCTAGCAAATCTTCTCTAACATCTTCACGCCAAAGCAGAGAAGAGTTTGTTATAACTGCTATAGGAACTCTAATATGCTTTAGGAGCGATATCTCCTTGCCCAAATTAACATCCAGCGTTGGTTCTCCATCTGGCGCAAACGTGATATAATCTATCCTTTCCCCCCTCGATGCTGCCTCATCAATCTTCCTTTCAACCTGCATCAGAATCTGCTCCGGCTCATAGAAGACCCGCCTGTCAACAAGCATACTGCTAGTCCTACCCAACTGACAATAGACACATGAATAGGAGCATGCCTTCGGCGGAATATTATTTACCCCTAAACTTCTTCCCAGACGCCTAGATGGAACAGGCCCAAAAACCAACCTCTCTATATTCTTCAACACGTCACCTCCAACGATAACTCTGAGCAAAGTCTTCTCCACATAGCCGCCACCTCTTTTGCAGCATCACATTTGGGGGAGTACTCTACTATTGCTTTTCCATTAACCATGGCTTCCGTAACTACGGGGTTAAAGGGTATCTTGCCGACAACCTTCACGTCATTTTCTTCGCAGAATCTAAGAGCCTTTTCGGTATTATCCTCATTTATGTCGTACATATTCACGCATACGAATGGTCTAACATTGAAATGTCTCAGGAGCTGTATCGCTCTTTCCAAGTCGTGGATTCCCGAGAGCGTGGGCTCTGTTACCACTAAACCCGCATCCACCCCTGTGACAGAAGCCATAGCTGGGCATCCGATTCCAGGCGGCCCATCAATAATTATGAGATTACTTTTCTCTTTTTCAGCTAGTAGTTTGGCATTTTGCCTAACGGCGGTCACAAGTTTTCCCGAGTTTGCTTCACCTGGCTTGAGCAGGGCATGAGACATAAACCCGTACCTTATCTTTGAGATGTAGACGTAACCTGAAACTCTTTCAGTTAATGTTACGGCGTTTACCGGACAGACTATTGCGCAGACACCGCACCCTTCACAGGAGAAAGGGTCTACTGTGAGGTTTTGCGTTATTGCATCGAATCGGCATTTTTCCCTACAGATGCCGCATTTAATACATTTTGTCTCGTCAATAACCGCCATCTTTGAACCTCTAAACTCTCTTTCTTCAAGAATCTCTGGATGCAGAAGCATGTGAAGATTTGGAGCATCGACATCACAGTCTGCGACCACGGCCTTTTTCACCAGAACAGCGAAAGCCGCAGCTATGGTTGTTTTACCTGTTCCACCCTTCCCGCTTAAAATCGTCACCTGCTTCATTTGTTCACCATTTTCTTAACATCCTCAAATAATTCTTGGAATTTACTGATCCACTCTGGCATCTCTAAGCTGAATGGAACCCCTCTGGAATAAAGCTCCGCAATCCTCCTCTGATAGGGGATTTCAAGCAGAATCGGTATATCTTTCTTCTCGCAGTATTCATAAACTTCTTTCTTATCGCCTACCCCAACCCTGTTAATTACAACGCCATGAGAAATATTCATATACTCTAAAACCTTAACGATTACCTTCAAGTCATGAAAACCGAAGGGTGTTGGCTCGGTTACAAGGATGCAAAAGTCGCTACCTTTAACTGTTTCAATTACGGGGCAGCCTGCTCCAGGCGGGGCATCTAGGATAGCATTGCTGCTCCTATCTAGACGCTTTTTCAACTCTCTAATTAAAGGGGCGGCCATCGGTTCGCCGACTTCAAGCTCGCCGAAAACAATCCTTAAGTCATCTGCGAAGCCCTCCTTAATAACCCCAATTTTGTTTTTCACTTCGCCAATAGCTTTTTCAGGGCATGTTAAGATGCATCCTCCGCAGCCGTGGCAGAGCTCTGGAAAGACTAAATTTTTTCCTGGAACTGCTAAGATAGCATTGTATTGGCAGAAGACCGCGCATTTCCCACAGTAACTGCATAACTGCTCGTTTACTGATGGAATAAGCCTATAGACTTCTTCTTGACAGGTTATTGTCGGATTTAAAAGCAGGTGAGCGTTCGGTTCTTCAACGTCGCAATCCAACAATTGGGCATTATCTATAGAAACAGCTAGATTAACCGCCAATGTAGTCTTGCCTGTCCCACCCTTCCCGCTTGCAACAGCCACTATCACGATAATCCTCCTTATCCGGACAGCTGGCTCTAATTGAAAGTTATCCTATTTTTGACCTCTCTATCATATTTCCACATACTTCTTCATCTATGGTGTGAGCGGTGGCAGCCTTCTGTCAACTCCTCAAGCTTATCCTGTATGTATGCTTCAACAACATCTTTAACCGTCTCAGCGTTGGCTTTCAAGACAGCCACCCCCGCCTCTTGAAATATGCCTAGCGCTCTAGGACCCATCCCGTAGGTGATTACAGCGTTCGGCCTAAGCTGTAGAATGCGGTCTGATGGTCGTCCGAATCCGCCGAAGTGCCCGCTTTCGTTAGGCACCACCTGAACATTTGATATATTGCCGCCTTCCAACTCAACAATTACGAAATAGGGAGCTCTGCCGAAATGCTCCGACAATCTAGCATTAAGCCCGTTTCCATCTTCAGCCGGTATAACTATCCTCTCTCTTAACCTTCTACCCCCTCCAGCTTCTCCTAACATCTTCTCAAGCTTTTCACGCTTTAATCTTTCAAGCTCTTCGTTCTCTGCGCTACCTACTTCTACCACTGCGCCCACCCCCCGCCACGCCCCCTACCTCTCCCTACTCCAAAATAGCTTCCGGTAGTTTGGCTACTCGCTTCTTTAAGCTCTCCTCTCTTATACTTTTCAATAACTTCCCTCACAGTTCCATACGCACCCGTTATGATCTTTATCCCAGCAGCCGACAGAGCCTGGAAAGCGTTAGGACCGACATTTCCAGTTATAACTGCTTTAACGCCTTTGCTTGCTATGACTCGGGCTGCTTGTATTCCAGCACCACCCATAACGCTAGAAGCTGGATTTGGAATAGCTTCAAACTGCATAGTTTCCAAATCCACTATGATAAAATATGGAGATCGGCCGAATCTTGGATCTACGGGCGCATCCAAACTGTCTGCAGTCGCAGATACACAAACTTTCATTCACTCACCTTCTTTAATAATTCTTTCAGATTGCTTCCTAAATTCCAGGAAGCGTTCAATTTCCCCGGCGATTTCTGAAAAAGCTTTTGATATTGGCGAGTCTGCACGCTCGACTATGAAGGGCATGCCCTTATCTGCATCTTCACAGATCTTCTCATCTATTGGTATGCTCCCAAGAAATGGTATTGACAGTTCATCAGCTATCTTTCTTCCGCCGCCGAATTGGAATATGTTGATTTTCGCTCCACAGTTTGGGCAGAGGAAACCGCTCATGTTCTCGATTACGCCTATAATTGGTAGGCCAAGCCTCCTCGCAAATGTAACAGCCTTCCTAACCACTCTTTGCGAAACCTCTGATGGGATAGTTACAATTATTACGCCATCCATCTGTGGTAGCAGTTGCGCAATGCTTAAAGCCTCATCTCCAGTTCCCGGAGGCAAATCAATAAGCAGTAAATCGAGCTCGCCCCAAACAATATCCGATAAGAATTGGCGTATAGCAGCTATTTTCAAGGGTCCACGCCAAATAACAGGAGCATCCTCGTCCGGTAATAAAAGATCCATAGATATAACTTTAATTCCTAAAGGGCCTAATGCTGGAAAAATTCCTAGTGGACTAGCTCGTAGCCTCTGCCCAGTCAACCCTAACATTTTTGGCATGCTGGGTCCATGGATGTCTGCATCCAAAATACCCACTTTATTAGCATGCCCGTTCATCGCAAAAGTTAAGGCAAGATTTACGGTAACCGTACTTTTACCCACTCCTCCCTTACCACTTAAAACAGCGATTTTGTGTTTAACCCTACTCATCCTAGTCCTAAGTCTCTCCTCCTGTTCCCGAATCTTTCTCCTCCTTTCACTGACCTCCTCAGGCCTTTCACTCAAAACCGATCACCACACCATGTATCTAGCGTTCCTCTCCCGTATTTAACATTAGCCTTTCAACCTAACTTCTTTAGGTTTGAGTAGTATTCTGCTTAAAACAAGCTCCAACTTCTTTTCTCTTTCAAGTCTTTCAACCTCACATCAATAATTCCTCTAAGTGAACTCCAGCAATGCTTGGTCAGCATCAGCAATAATGCAGCATCAGTTCCAATATAGAATTAAGACTTTGCACGGTTATTGCTGTGAATGCATGATGGCGGCTGAGTTTCCATTTCACATTTAACATCGTTGCCAGCTGGGCTGTCAATCACAGTTCCTTAACACCTCCCTCCTATGTAATCCTACAATTTTTAAAGATGAGATCACAGTTGAGACCTACTTTCAGGCTCTCGGAGAACGAAATATATGGGTCTCCCTTCACTGAGAGCTTGAGCTGTCTTTCTTCTTGCTCTTTGGACGAGCCGCCACACTGTTCCCCTTGAAACTCCCATTCTCCGTCCCGCCTCCTCTTGCGATAGCCCTTCTAGATCAACTAACCTGAAAGCTTCGAGCTCAGCTAACTCTAGGAATATTGGGTCTACGTTTCTGGGAGGGATTGGATTGAAGCCGCTGATTGGCGGCATTATCCCTAACATGACTGGTTTCGGGAACCTACCCCTTCTGCCGCATCTAAACCTTTGCCTCCACATGGATTTTCATCCTTCATCTATTCTCGCTAATGTGTAGGCGGGAGTCTACCCCTCGAAGATCCATAACAAAGCTTGTTTTATAGCTTTGTCTTACAATGTCCTCCTGCTTGCTGAGCAGCCTTCATAGCCCTCTTTCCCTCTCCTCCCTTTACATTTACCTACATTCTTAATTCAGCTTTACTTGAATGTTTGTAGAAGGGTAAGCTTTATATATTCTTATGTTTTTCATATAGTTGAAAACTATGCATAAGCACAAAAATGCTGGGTGAAAGCGCATGGCATGGGGTTGGAGAGGTAGAGGCGGCTGGTTTGGTCTATGGCCTGGAAGGGGCCCGTTCAGCTACCTGCCGCCATGGCAGAGACCTGGATGGCTTCTTGGTTTTGGCAGAGGACTGGGTAGATCGGGGTGGGCGTATTTCTATAATCCTTGGGCCCTCTACAATCCATGGATCTGCGCTAGGTTTCCATGGCTTCCAAGATGGTGGTGGGCTTATCCACAATATTGGTATTGGGAATTCTATGGATATCCCTACTGGCTTCCGACGCCTTACATACCTTATTGAGGAGGGTGAATAAGATATGATGTGGCCTTGGCCTGGGAGGTATCGACGTTGGTGGGCTTATCCGCCTTACTATCCATACATACCATATGCCTATCCACCGATGTATCCGCAATACTCACCGCCAGCACCGCCTACGCCACTGTCTCTAGAAGATGAGTTAGAAGCCCTGGAAGACTATAAGAAGGAGCTTGAGGAGGAGAAAGCCAGTATAGAGCAAGAGATAAGCGATGTAGAAGCAAGGATAAGAGAGTTGAAGATGAGGCTTGAAAAAGGTGCGAAACAGCCGTGACCATGAAAAATTTGAGTCTGCCCATGAAGCATTTTCAATGCGTTAATTGCGGCCAGGTAATAGAAGTCCCCCGTGGATTTCCAAAGCCGGTCAGCTGCCCGAGGTGTGGAGCACCAGCAATGATGATCCATAGGCTGGACAAAGGTCCACCTGGAGGAAGACATGGAAGAGGCGGTGGTCCTCCATGGCGGCGAACTTCACCTTAATCTCCCCTCTTTTTATCTTAAGATTCTATCTAGCTATGGAGGTGTTTTAAAATATGAGGTTGAAGATAGCTGTCCCAACAAAAGACAATAAAGGCCTAGAAGATGTTGTCTCAGAAGTTTTCGCAAAAGCTAAAACCTTCACCATAGTGGAGAGTGAAGATGGAGAGATCAAGAATGTGCGAGTAATTGACAACCCGGCAGCATCCTATGAGTATGGCTCCGGCCCTATCGTCGCAAAAATGCTCGCAGACCTTAAAGTGGAATGCGTATTAGTCGCAGAAATCGGTCCAGGAGCCTCAGAACTACTTGAATACCACCAGATAAGAAAAGTTTTGGTAAAACCAAACATGAAGGTTTCAGATGCCATAAGAGAAATGCTCGAAGGCAAATAATTTAAAACAAACAATGCTTAAAAAGATGGATAAGCCAAGCTTTCTAGTGGATGACGTTTAAACTTAATTGCAAAAAATGGTTTTTCAATAACAACTGCTTCCACATGTAATAGCTGATAAAATACTGTTCTCTTCAACTTTTCCTTAAGATTTCTTTTTTATTTATAGTTTTAGGTGATGGGTTGGAGAAGCTATTCTCCGGATATAGCACATGAAATGTATTACCTGGTAGACAGGATCTCGAGGGCAGCGATTAACTTTATAAGAGGGTTGCCCAAGCATCATTTAGAGAGTTTGTGTCATGGTTGGGGGGACCAGAAAGGTAGTCAACATAACCTAAATGTAACTCAGGTTTTTGATACATTCGTTGAAAGATATGACGCATGGTTCGATTCACCTTTTGGAAAATCCGCCTTTGAGCTTGAAAAATCCTGTATAGCATCTCTATGTCGCGATGTGAAAGGGCCATCTCTTGAAATAGGCGTAGGCACAGGACGTTTTGCAGAAGCTCTAGAAATAGAGTATGGTATTGATATCTCTAGAAGGGTGCTGGAGTTTGCTGAGAGGCGTAAAATAACCGTTGTTAGGGGTTCGGGTGAAGAATTACCGTTCAGGGACGAATCCTTCAACTCCGTATTCATCATAGTAACGCTCTGCTTTGTCGAAAAACCAGAGAGAGTTCTCGAAGAAGCTTCGAGAGTCTTGACGAAAAATGGGAGAATAATACTGGGCTTAATATTGAAGGAGAGCCCGTGGGCGCGCTTTTACATGGAGAAAGCTGAAGCGGGCAACGTTTTCTACAAAAACGCGAGGTTCTGCAGCTTCAATGAGCTAGAAGCAATGATGGGGAAAAGCAGACTAAAAATCATAGAGATATGCTCAACGCTCTTTCAAAAACCAGCCGAGGAGCCGCTGCAATTTGAGACTCCAAAAAGAGGCTATTGTAAGGAGGCTGGATTCGTGGCCATTAAAGCTGGAAAGAGCCCTTCTTCAGCCAGCATTTAAATCAAGATTGTGCAACCGGCGGAGCATTTTTTGCATTCTTCAGGATAGAAACTAAGAATCTCTCTTTTCCGTACCGTGCAGTGACATGGAACTATTAAACGCAATCCTTTTAAAGCTTCTAGTCTGCTAAAACTGTGAAAGCCGCCAACCACTCCATATATTTCTCCAAAATTCGAGGCAAGGCTTAATATGTTTTCTAAACCTGGATGCGCACAGCCAGTTATAACTATTAGACCCTTACTGGTTTTTACGATTAAGGATTGCTCTTTGACTAACTCTCCGAGCTCACCTGTTGTGTAAACGTCTTTACAGATTTCTTCAGTTCTATCAACTTCATGAAACTTCACATTCGAACGGCTGGACAGCTGCTCCTTAAACTGTTTTGGAAAGGACTTGGGAACAAACGCATCAACCTCACCGCAGTGATTTATTACTTGAATCCCACCGATGTGATCTCCATGCTCATGAGATAAAACTATCTTTTCAATTTTCTTGGGGTTTATCATGAATTTCTGAATATTAAACATTAAGGTAGCCGAGTCGCCTCCGGTATCAAAGAGAATATTCTTATCTTCAATCCAGCATGAAAAACCGAACCCCTTCCTAAAACCTTTTAACGCCTCATTGTCATAGAGAATTTTCAATTCTATACTATTTTGGTGGTACTTTTCTCCATCCATCTTTGATCTTCCCAAGCCTGGGTCAGCCTATACAAAATATAACTATTATTTTTGCGGGTCTCTTTTATTCCCTTTTTCTCCAGGGATTGAAAAAGCGGTTTTGCAGTATTTTCACTTACTGAAACTGGAAAGGTATATCACCTTCACAGTAAGTATTGGAAGATAGTGAAGAAGGCTTTTGTAGATATAGATAATTATTTTTCTACTAAATTTTCTCCAAATTTATCAGTAGCATCCACATACAAGATATATTCCACTTTCATAAGCCCCCCTCCTTTATCTGTGAGTAATATAAATCTCCGTCCAAGATGCTTTCGCACTGCCTCTTCTAGATATGTATTCTTCAAGCTTAGCATAAGGAGCTCCGTACCTTCCTTGGGCTTATGGCAACTTCCACTCTTTTTGGATTGTTTACCTCTTTAATCAACAGGGTGAAGACTCTGTAATTCTCTAAAAACCATAGTTTTCCCGAAAGGTAAGGTTGCAGTTTATGCAAGAGTTAGCTCCGCTGATCAGAAGGGAGACCTTGAGAGGCAGGAGCAGAGGCTTGTTGAATATGCTAGAGGAAAGGGTTGCCGAGATCTCCAAATTAGAGTTCTCAACCTATCTCGTATAGAAATCAATCTTCTATGCAAACGATTATCCGCTCTCCTCTTGGATTAAAGGCGTGGATATCTCTAAGGCTCTGGTATGGTGGTGTCAAGATTAACATTACACTTCCAATAAAATGGTTTAAATCTTCAAGAGATGGGTAAGGATGCCCTGAAGGATGAGAATGAGCTAACCCGATTATAGTGAAATCTATTGGAAGAAGGTCAAATCTAAAAGTTGCTGATGATTCATCGTGTTGAGATAGAGGAGCGAAGAGAACTTCGTCTACCTTAACAAAATCTTTCTCCTTCTTACCTCTAAGCAACATAAGCATCTCATGGGGATGAGTATTCCGAGCAATTTCAAGCAGAGTGTGAGCTGCATTCTCCCCTAGCACAACCTTCTTCAACACTGTAACTCATCTCAGAAAGCTCTATACTGTTGATAACCCAACGCTTATTAAAGTTACACTCTGAGAAGTTAGTTTACCTAAGCATGGAAAGATTAATAGCTTGCTTGTATCATAAAATAGCAATTGAGAAAGATGACTAGCGAGAGCCAGCAAGTAACAAGTTTGGAGAAGTTTTCAGATTTTACAGAATGGTTTGATCAACTCCTATTAAATGCGAAGATAGCTGATAATAGGTTTCCCGTTAAAGGCTTCTTAGTATACTTAGAGAATGGAGCATATATTATGGAGAGGATTAGGAGAATGCTGGAAGAGAAGCTTGAGAAGACTGGGCATAAACTAACACTCTTTCCACTTGTAACTACACAAGAACTCTTCGCAAGAGAAGCAGAGCATATCAAGGGGTTCTCTACAGAAGTCTTCACCATAGAGCAGAAGGGTGAGAAAGGCGCAGAACGTATATTAATTGTTAGACCAACTTCTGAAACTATAATGTACCCTATGTTTAAGCTTTGGATAAGGAGTCATGCTGACCTACCCCTTAAAGTTCATCAAAGCGTAAATGTTTACAGGTATGAAACAAAAGCTACTAGACCATTATACAGAGTTAGAGAGATCCCATGGAATGAAGCTCATACAGCACATGAATCTCCGAGTGATGCAGAGAGACAGGTTAGAGAGGCAATAGAGATCTACAGCCAAGTACTTAGGGAGCTTGGGATAAGCTTTCTATTACTGAAGAGACCTGATTTTGATAAGTTTGCTGGAGCAGTTTATTCAATAGCTTTCGATAGCTGGAACCCGGATGGTAAAGTTAACCAAGTAGCAACAGTCCACAACCTAGGGAGAAACTTCTCAAAAGCATACGATATAACATTTGAGAGGAAGGATGGCTCAAGAGGATACGTTTACCAGTTATGCTATGGGTTTGGATATAGTAGGGTTTTAGCAGCTATAATTGCGCAGCATGGTGATGATAGAGGATTGGTACTTCCACCACCCATAGCACCCACCCAAGTAGTAATAGTCCCAATATTGTTTAAAGGACAAGAGAAAGAAGTAATGGATTATGCAAATAAGATATTCGATGAATTAAAAGATAAATGGAGAACTGTTCTAGATGATAGAGAAGATGTTACACCTGGAGAGAAATTCTACTACTGGGAGATGATGGGTGTACCGATAAGAATAGAAGTTGGACCAAAAGAGGTAATTGAAGGAAAAGTAACCCTAACTCGGAGAGATACTCTGGAGAGAACTCAATGCAGTAGATTCGATGTATCTAGAGAAGTGGAGAGGCTGATGGAGAGTTTAATTCAGAATCTAAGAGAGAGAAGTGAGAGAATGCTCTATCAGTTGATTATTGATGCTAAAACGATGGAGGAAGCTTCTAAAGCCATAGATAACAAATGTATAGCAAGAATTGCATGGTGCGGCTCAATAGACTGTGCGGAGAAGATTAAAGAAAATGTAGGAGGAGAAGTTAGAGGAGAAAGGTACGATATAGCTGAGCACCCGGATAGACCATGTATAGCCTGTGGACAGACGGCGAGGACAATAGTATACGTAGCAAGAGCATACTAGCAAAAATCCTAAAATACTATACAATCTTTCATTAAGATATGAAAGCATTAAAGATAAAGATAAGTGGTAAGGTTCTTAGAACCGGATACAGATGGTATCTCGTAGATACAGTTAGAGAGAAAGACCTAGCGGGATATATTGAGTTTACGCCAGAAGGAGGCTTGCTACTTCATCTACAAGGTGAAGATAATCTCTTACAGGAAGCTATTGAGAAGATAAGGATCCCCCCTCAACCAACAGTAATTAAAGAATTTAGCATCGAAGAAGTAAAACCTGACCCAAAGCTTAAAGCATTCACGATAAAGTATGGAACTATCGGTGATGAATTACATGAAGGGTTTGGGCCGATACAGTTTGAATTAGAGTATTCTCTAAAGAATGTACTGAAAAGTATTGAAGACATAAAGAAATCAATAAATGAAGTGAGTAAAAAGATAGACCAGCTATATGAGTCTTACATGAATATGCTTGAAGCATATGTCAAATCTTCTGGAAAACAAGTATAGCAATAATCTAGGTTGCTTAACTCCTAACAACATACCTGTCTACTAAATACTTTTAGGGTTAGAATATAACATGATATAAAGGATGTTGAGGATCGGGGTTTTCAGTGATACGCATATTGGCAGAAATATTCCAAGAGTAGTCGGAGACGCTAGGAGGCATGCTTTTAGAGAAGCTTTCAAACAAGCTATCAACATATTCATCGATAATAGAGTAGACTATGTAGTACATGGAGGAGACTTATTCGAGAAGAGAAGTATGGCACCTGATGATGCTGGATTCGTTAAAGATGAATTCTATAGATTAGTTAAAAATTCTAGAGAGAAATGGGGGAAAGATGTAAAAATATTTATAGTTAGAGGTAATCATGACGGGGCGCCAAGTAGCTGTGTATTAGAATATATAACACATCCATTAGCAGACTATCTACATATCATTGGAGAAAGCGTAGGGGGAGAACTCCAATACTATAGTGATGGCAAGATACTAGTCACTGGAATAGGCTACCATCCATTCATAAGGAAGAGATTCAAAGATCTTATAGGCAGCTTATCAGAAATAGTGAAGCCATCAAAGAACAATCAATTCAAGATACTCTTACTCCACAATTACGTAGAAGGAGTCAATGTTATACCACCATATACTCCTGAGCACTCAATAATAAATAGAGACGACTTAGAGAAGATACAGGTAAACATCGTTATAGTCGGACATTACCATGAAAGAGGTGAGGTAAAAGAGAGAAATAATCTTAGATTTATTATACCTGGAGCGATAGAAGCGGTAGACCTTGGTGAGGAGGGGCCGTCCGGAGTATATATTCTAGATGTAGATGGTTCAGAAAGAATACAAGCAAAATTTGTTGAATTAACACCTTCTCAGCATGTAGCTCTTAGGAGAGTAGGATCTGAGGAGGCTAAGCCTCTACAATGGTTTAAAGACAGGGTCTTAGAAGAAATCTCTATCTTCATGAACGAGTTGAGTGAGAAGAGGCTTCCAGGGATCTTAAAAATAAAAGTTTCAGGTACAACTACAGATCTTAAAGTTTTTCCAAGAATATTCACTGAAGAAGAGCTGAGAAGGATTAGGGATGATAATCCGAATCTACTATACTTAGAGATAGAAGAGGATATTATGCCTCTGATTGAAGAGGAATTGGGAGGGGCTATGCCGATATCCAGAGAAGATCTGGTTAGAGACTTATTCAAAGAGCTTGGTCAGGAACCCAATATAGCAGAATTAATTGAAGAAGCATCATTAACATTAGAAGAGAAGGCAAGCGAGAAAACAGGGCTCTTAAAAGATTCAGATAGGTCTGTTTTTATTGAGAGATGGGCTAGGATATTATTAAATAAAGTTGAGGGAGACAGAAATGAGGTTTAAAAATTCCCTATCTCTTCTAGATTCCACAATGAAAAGAGATCAATCTATATTATTAATCAAGATTATTATCTCTCAATGTGTGGTTAGAATAAGATGATTGAAGAGATACGTTTAAAAAATTTTGAAGGTTATGAGGATGCAGAAGTTAATCTTACCAACGGCTTAAACCTCATCACAGGCCGGAATTCAGCCGGTAAGACTTCACTACTAGATAGTATAGTATATGGGTTATTCGGAACAGTACAAGGAATCGAGAATAAGCTACTCCTATCCCGTAGGCCTACAGTTAGGGATGCAGAAGTCTACTTAAGGTTCAGAAGCCCTAAAAATAATTCAAGAGTTGAAATACATAGAAGACTTGAGATAAAACATGGCAGGGTCCACTCAGTTAATGCTAGACTCCTAGTAGATGGAAAGGAAGTTCAAGTTGAGAGTCTGGAAGATCTTAGGAGAAAGGTAAGCTCATTACTTGGGATAGGTTATAGGTCGTTTAACTGGATAGTATACTCTAAGCAGGGAAGGATATTAGAGATCCTCGAGCCGAAGAAGGAAGAGATGGATACTGTGTTAGGGATAAGTCTACTTCAGGAACTCTCGGAACAGCTTGACCAAGCAAGAAGGAGTTTATCAAGAATAAACGGAGTAGATGTTGAGACAGAATATAGAAACCTAGTTATGTACGTCATCCCATCAGATGAAGAACGGTTAAGAGAAGTAGAAGAAGATGTACGAACAATATCAGAAGAGATAGAAGAAATAAGGGGAGAATTAACATCCATAGAGTCTCCGACTACCCCCCTACTATTCCAAAAAATTAGGGAGCTGGAAAAACAGAGGAGTAGATTATTGGAAGTTAAGAATACTAAGAGAGACTTTCTATCAAGATACACTATCGAAAAAATGGACTCAATAGTAAGCGAGGAGGCGAGGATAAGAGATAGATTGAGAAAGCTGATAGATGAGATCCATGAACTTGAGAAGATATTAAATGAGAAGATTGTTGAGAACGCCTCTACATCTAGCAAGATTAAAAGCTTGAGAGAGCATTTAGAACGGCATCAACAATTAGTAAAAGAGGGTAGAGGCGCATGTCCTACCTGTGGGCAAACCATAAACATACTGACATTGTTCGAGATAATAAGTCGGGAGGAGAACGAGATAGTTAATCTTGAGGGGATCCTCCATCGATCTGAAGAAGAATTAAGTTTGCTGAAGAAAGAACTTGAAGAGAAGAAGAGGGATGAGAGGGAAAGTAGAGAAAGACGTGAAAAGCTAAACGCATTAATTGAAACATTTAGGGAATTAGAAGATAGGGAGAAAAATATAACAAGGTTGGTCGGCATTCTTGAAGCTGAAGTTGGCTCGATGCTAAGATCGTTAAATGTAAGTTTAGATGTAAGGGACCCGCAACTCATAGAGAAGATAAGCTACTTGATCCCATCTCCAGAGATGGTTCAAGCAAAGAAAAATAAGCTCGAAGAACTAAATGCTAGGCTGTCTAGTAAGATCAAGGTTAGAGAAGATATTTTGAAGAAGCTTGAGATAGAAAAATCAAGGTTAAATGAATTGGAGAGGAGAGCTAAAGCAGTAAGTATCGCTAGTGCCTTGAGAGACAGGATCCAAGAAGTATTAGAGAAGAAGAGAGAGTCTATCCTAAAAGTATTAGCCTCTAGAGCACTCGATATACTTAACTCAATGACTGACCAAAGATTTTACCGTTCGATAATTATCGATCCACAAACGTATTCTGTAAATGTTCATCCGGTAGGTTTAGAGGAGCCTATTCCTGCGACTAGAATTGGTGGAGGACATCAAACATTAATCTCCTTAGCCCTAAGGTTATCAGTGTTGTACTTTATCGATTTCAGGCATTTAATGATTTTAGATGAGCCTACATATGGGGTTGACCAAGAAAATCTCCAACTCTTATTGAGTCATCTATCGAGTCTAGGACGGTACATGAAGCAGACGATAATTGTTACACACCACGGTTATGGTCTAGAAGAGGCTGACAACATAATAACAGTATACAAAGATAGTAATGGTGTATCAAGAATTAAACATGAACTATGATATTAATCTGATATCTCTTCGAGTACCCTTCCTATTTTTGAGAGAAATTAGTTAGAATGTATGTAAAGAGGCTATCATGGAATGGAAAGGAACAATCAATACCTTTTCTTAAGATATAAAAAAGGGATGTATTTGAATGTCCATGATGGGGTGTGATTCTTCCCCCTTTACTAATGTCAAGATACGTGGTAGGGTTTCAATGTCTAGGCTACATAAGGTTATTTATATTTTGAGGGAGAAGTATGGAGTGCCATTAAACTTAAGATATGAGGCTCCCCCATCAATATACTCTAATGATTTAGAGTATGATGTTGGTGTATTGGTAGCTTTCGGGTTTTTAAATATCCAGATAATATCTAGAGGAGATTATGTTGATAGAGTATATAG
>Ga0080004_1139155_pt1 | contig 24194 bp, 34 predicted proteins | sample WasSprMetagenome_FD_69207 | JGI IMG/M metagenome (GOLD analysis project Ga0080004, IMG submission 69207) | Sulfidic aquatic microbial communities from Washburn Spring, Yellowstone National Park, USA - WS (SPADES assembly) (version 2) | ecosystem: Environmental > Aquatic > Thermal springs > Hot...
CTGCGTGGGTTGAAAGTTCTACTGCGACGCCTATCAGCGTTACGAATATGCCGGATAATTCTAATGCTATTGGGAGTGCGTATGTGAGGGCCTTCTCGCTCATGTCTATCGCCTTAAGTTTTAGCCGAGCGGATATTAAAGCTTTTTAGATGAGCATCATGTAGAACTTCCACTTGACCTCGGGCTTATCCGTTTTAAGCTACTCTATACACGGTCTTTGAACCCCATAAAGCTGGCTAAATAGCGGGTTATCCTTATACTTCAACACAATCGGCTTGAACAGTTCAACTGTTATCTGTTTAATCTTGCAGAACGATTCTGGGATAACGTGCGGGTCTCCGAACAGGTCGTAGTTCATGGCGATGCATCCGCCGAAGCAGGCATTTTTGAAGTTGCAGTTTAAACATAGCTCCGGTTTTTCACTATACGGTGGGATTGAAGCCCAACTTTCAATCCACTCGAGACGTTTAGGCGAGAACCCTTCAAACACGTTGCCTATCACCGGCTGACCGGAAGAGCAGAAGCGGTGGCAAGGGTTAATATCGCCTTTGACGTTTATTCCAACGCCCTGCCCCAGCCCGCATCTATCCGTCCACTTCATCCTGTCTCTGCTCGTCACCGCCATCGCCGCGTCTCTTGCGAACATTGAGAAGACTGGGATGCCTCTTTCATAGCACCTGTCGAGGAGGTGACCTCTACTCTATTGGGCGTTCTGTTGTCTATGTTGGAGGTTACTTCTATGCCTTTTACTATCGGACGACGGACGGCTATCTATGCTATAGGTCTTCTCCGGACGGTGTGAACTGGTCAAGCGAGGTTGCCCTGTGGGCTATTGGTGGCGGAGCCTTAAGCTATTACTATTACACGACAAGCTGGAGTTCAGCCACCACCGTTGACTCAAGCACATGCATAAGCCCATGCCTTGCCGCAACCAGCAACCCATCCCTCTATCCTACCAACATCTGTTTTATCTGACATATCAGGTTCAGTAGATTTAATGTTTAAAAGGATTTAAAAGCATTATTCTTTTAGAGCTTAGATGATTGGGGAGGTAGGTTTTAAAGATTGTGTGGTTGAGTTGGATGAGCGTATGGTTACTGTTAGGCTTAAAGATAAGGGTGTTATGATACCTTTGCCGTCATCCTGTATGTCTTATTCATCGTTTACTGGAAAGAAGAGGTGTTGTTTGAGGGATTTTGATGTAATATATGGTGGTGATTCTAAAGGGTTGAAGAGTGTTTTTGATTTCCTTCAGGTAAATCTTAATTTGAGTGATGGTGGAACGTATGTGGTTATTCTTCTTGATGATGGTCAGAGAGTGTATGTTGTTCATGGGTATTCGACATGGGATGGCGATAAATTTGGCTTTATGATAGGAGTGGTTGAGAGATGGTCAAGTACTATGTGAGCGACCTTTGGAGCGATACGAGTGGTCACTTCTTCATGTTTGGAACGGATTATGCGTATTATAACTATCCTACGATATACCTTAACCAACCAGCAACAAACTATAAGCAGTCTAAAGAGGTGAACACGACTTATCCCAATCACCTTTATGGTTTTAAAATATGCAGAGCTAAAATGACTGGCAATATTATAACGATTGAGGGGTATTTCGGAGCATATCACGGCTATGACAACACTAGGGCGAATTTCGCATTTGCAATAGTCCCGTCTAGTTATGTTGACGTGGACTCAGTACCTCCAAACTTTCTTATTATAGAATGGGTTTTGAGCACCTATGGTTGGGGCAATGGGTCTTATGGACTCTATGCGAAGGTTCAGTTCCGCATAAACTCCGACAACACTATAACTGTGCTGTCGGCAACTCCAGCAAATCCAACCTTTTATTACTCATCGCCTTACGGTTTGATAGGTCAGGATGTTACGGTTCTCTTTGGATATGTTGATGCTTGGTTGTCGAATTGGAGTCAATGGGCTTGTGCTAGAAATGACAGTTATATTGATTTGCCAAGCCTTGTCACTACATCTTTGACTGAAAGTTTAGGGCTTAAGGATTCCGCGGTTAAAGCTTCTTCAGTTGTAAGGCGCGAGCTTCTCGGTTTGTCTGATGTTTACGGTCGCACTTGGACGGCTTACAGAACATACACTGAGCCTCTGGGATTATCAGATGTTGTTGTTAAGAACTTGTCTGTCGCCAAAGCTGAAAGCCTCGGATTGTCGGACGATGTTGCAGTAAAAGCTCCGTCGGTTGTTAGAGCTGAAAGCCTAGGCTTGCTGGACTATTATTCTAGGCTTTGGAGCGTCCACCGAACCTATAGTGAAAACTTGGGCTTGGCTGACTACGTTCAGAAGAGCTCTTCAACCGTGAAGTCTGAACTTCTGGGACTTTCAGACGTGGCGGAGAAGTCCTCTTCAATATTAAAGTTTGAACTGTTAGGCTTGTCTGATTTCTATTCTCGAACATGGACGGCTTATAGAACTTACACTGAATCTCTTGGGCTTTCCGATAAAGTTGTCAAGACGGCGGAGGTTCCGCTGGCTGAAACATTAGGGCTGTTAGACACGGTAACAAAATCGTCGTTTACAACGAAAACTGAAAAGATAGGGCTTGCCGACTTAACAGTTAAAGGCGTATCCGTACCTAAAACCGAAAGGCTGGGCTTGTCAGACGTGTTGAGGAAAGCGCCGGGCAAAGCATTTTCTGAAGCTTTAGGCTTGAAGGACGTTTACAGACGAGTCTTCCATAGAACTTTCACTGAACCTTTAGGATTAAAGGATGCTGTCTCCAAGGGCGTAGCGCTCCACGCCCTAGTTGAGGTTTTAGGCTTATACGATTCAATATTATATGCTCCAAACGTCACGGTTCTCGCCAAACTTATAAGAAAATACATGCAGTTAGTTAATTTGGGAGGTGATTGGAACGAGTAGTATAGACAAACTCCACATGCTCAAGAAAATACTGAAGGAGGCAACGCGAATTGAACAGTGGCAGCAGGAAATCTACACAGCCCTCCGCAATATACCTCTTCACGTCGCCGGTGATGATACTGAGATTTCGACGACCTCTACCTCCTATCCGACGTCAGACCAGAAGTATTTCAACCTGAACCTTTTCGCAGGGGCGTATAGTTTCAGCAGGCTTTTGGCTTCCATCGAGGGTAAGGCTTCCAGCGGATATCAGTTGACGGTTGGAATATACGTGGACGGTTCGCTTGCGGCTGAGATTTCATGGACTGAGACAAGCTACAAGCTTAAAACCGCGACTATAAGTTTATCTGGGTTAGACCCGACTGTTATACATCAGGTGGGGATTAGGCTTAAGGTTACCGGTGGAACCGGATACGTCAGGACTGTGGACTTCTGTCTGGTGAGGTAGACATTTAACCACAACCAGCTGTAAAAAAAAGAGGGGATGTGGCGTCCAACATAAACTGGGACTTCACGTTGCAGGCTACGTGGCTTGTTTAACTTGAACCTTCTGGTCTGGCTTAAACGCCAGATTTCCAGGTCACCTGCAACGTGTATCGGGGGAAGAGCCTTTTGCCCCTCCTCTCCCGCATCCCAGTTTATGTTCAGGGCGCTGAAGACTGCTCTACATAGCATTGTTCCGCCTGTTGATGCGTTGAATACTCCGCTTTCTGTTACTGCTGATGTGCCTGTTAGTCCGTCTGCTGAGGAGAATGTTGTTACGTATTGGGCTGTGTCGTTTGTTACTGTTGTAGTGGTTCGTGAGCCTGTTCCTGCTTTGCGTTTGATTTCTGTTACTAGGGCTGTCTGGGTTGGGTCGAAGGCTGTTGTGCCTGTTCCTATGGCTATGTAGTCGAAGGCTGTGCCTCCAACGTCGAGCGTTATTAAGCCAGCTACTTCCGCCATGCCTGCGTTTGTTATTCCGTTTAGGCTCCATCCGCTGTCGTATTCCTGTTTAACGTTTCCGTTTTTGTCTCTGACTGTTAGGATAACCCTGTCCCTTATGCCCATCGGCTCCTTTGGCTTGGTTTCCTGCTGCTGTGGGCTCTGCCTTGGCTGGGAAAGCTTCGCAAGGATGTCCGTTAGCTTCTGGTAGTCTAGGCTTAGGTTTCTTGTTGTGCCTATTAGGCTCATTATTTCGTTGCCCATTCTCCCTAAAACCTCTTCTAGCTCGCTCATTTCTTTACAGCCTCCTTTTCAAGTTTTGCGAGTTTCTCTTCAAGTTCCTGTATGCGTTTACGCTGTTCCTCTATGATTCTTGTGGCTTCTGCTGGCGGCGGAGCGAACAGCTCTGGGTAGAGTTGGTGTTTTGTTTGTAGGTATTCCTTTCTCGCCTCCTCGATTTTCTTGAGCATTTTCAGCCTTGCCGCTTCAAGCTGTTTCTCCCTTTCGCTCATTTCTCACCCTCCTAAAGTTTTGTATTTTACGAATATGTTTGGTAGCGTGGTGGGTGCGGATCCTGTGTTCTGCACTTTGATTTGGACTGAAACGGCGTGGGGAATGTTCCTTATTGAGGCTACGTAGAAGCCTGTTGGGTCTCCGTTTTCGTCCAGTTCTGCGAAGGCGCTTATGTCCCGGCTGTTCTGCTGGATTTCCCTTAGCTCGTCGTATGTTTTTTCTAGGACAACTGTTCCGTCAACTGTTACTTGAACTTTAAAGTTCGTGTTTGGAGAGCGGATGAAGAACTCCTCAACTTGGCCTGTGCCAGTGTACTGCAACACGTTAAGCCATTCGCCTGCCCCTACAGCTTGGTCTTTGAACTCTTTGAAGTTGCTTGTGAAAGGTATTGTTAGAACGCCAGACTCTTCAAGCCGCTTTATGATTATGCCTAGGTTTTTTTTCAAATAATTTAGAATTTCCACTGACGACACGCATCACACCTCACCACGCTACACAAGAAATAGTTTGGAATTAGGAGCTATTTAAGAATTAAACGTATTCGTCCCAGATGGACCAGATGTTATTAAAAGTTGTTGGCTCTTCAACGCTTATTGTTGCCATGAAGTTTTGGAGCCAGTTTAGGTCTTTCAGCCTCACAATGTAGTTTCCGTTCTCCTCATAGGCATCTAAAAGTTCGGAGTGCTGTGAAATGCTTGTAAGCTCTGTATAGGATCTTGTGATCCTTGGAATTCCGTCGGCTAAAATGTACAGGCTGAACTTCGGTGATGGTGAAAGTACAACCAGCTCCTTGAGTTTGCCGCCAACCTTGCTATTTATAATGTTGAATGTTCCTTCAACCCTGACGTTTTTAAGGTCTAATGTGCGTGTAATGGTTTCTCTAAGTCTTGGGATTTTCTTGGCGATTTCCCTTGCCATCTCTTCAATTTCAACAATGTCCATTTCTTTTGGAAAAAGGTCTAGGATGGGCTTCAGCCTTTCAAGCCTTCTAAGTATTTCTCGGTCGCTCAATCTAGTGATACTTCCTCCACCTTCTCAATTATTCTTCCTTCACGGTCTCTTATGTACTCGGTTCTCCGCGTAACGGTTTTAGGCAGAAGCTCTATAGGCGTAGCCGTCTCCCTTATGGCTCTGAGGCGTATGATCAGCTGAAGCAGAACGTTTAGGATTGGCCAAGGCCATATTCCAAGAGGTCCCACGATGGGCTGGAATAAGTTTTCATCTTCACCTAGCTGTCTAGCGAGCAACCGCCTCTTCTTAAGTAGAAGCTCCTGCTGGCTCATTCAAAAAATAATGGGGAGTGCGGTAATATAAGTTTAAGCATCTAGTCTAATCTTTTTTACGTACTCCAAGAACTTCTTGAAAGCTTTTGATGAAATCATCCACATCCTCTATGACTATGCCGACGCTTGAATAGTTCAAAATTGTGATCGAAGACGTGGTTGGCGCGGTTACGTATATGTCGCATTTACTTGCGAACGGCGAATAGAGTGTTGGCATATACATGACAACGTAAACTTTCAAGGTGTCATCGTACCTTGAAACCCAGAAGCCTCCAGGGTTTGGAGAAGTCATTCCAGCCTCTTTTAAAGAGTAAGGCATAAAGTTGGCTGAGTACTCTCCACCCTTGTAACAGTATTTTAGCGTGATGTCCGTGTACGGGTTGTTAAGTGAACACATCATCGCTATAAGCCAGCCTGGATATGGAATATGATGTACAAGCTTAGTTGTGCCCGCTGGAATTACAATTGGCCTATCCACGTCCACAACATCGTATCTCCAACCCCTCAACAGGGGCAAGTAGGTGTAAAGTACCATTTAATCCTCCACCACACTAGCTACGTAGAAAAATAAAGGGGGTTTGTTTATAGGTCTTCGCATGCCATTAAGACTTTGACGGATGCAGCTGAAGCTACGGCTTTAAGAGTTCTTCCGCCGGGCACTAGAAGTGTTGGAGAGTCCTTCCTATTTAGGATCTGCATTGTTGAGGATGCTGGGACTGTTATGTCGAATGATGTTTCAAGAGTTGTGCCCCTGTAGATGTTGAGCGTTAGTGTGTTTGCCGATGTTGATGTGTTCGTCAATATGGCAGCGTATATTCTCCTCGTTTTGTCTGATGGAACTGTTGCGCTTCCACCTGGGTATGGCGCCAGCCCGGTTTCGGTTGTTCCGACTGTTGCTATAATGTTGAACTCCATTTTAGCCACCTCTTATCAGGTTTAGGATGTCGTTTACGCTGTAGGTGAAGCCTTTGCCTTTCCACTCGTCCGGCACCGTGTACTGTAGTTCAGCCAATCCTCCTACGCTTAGGAATCGGCATGGTATGACTCCTTTAACCATCTTGTCGGCTAATGCTTTGTCGGCTATTGGCCAAACGTCGTAGCCTGCTCCTAGAATGTGGAGTTTAGGCGTCACGTTTATTGGCTCATCGTTTTTGAAGGCGAAGTAAACGCTTCCCTTCAGCCACATAACGGTTTCAGAGGCTTTTGTCGGCTCGTCGAAGGGTGAAAGGTTTCCGTCAAAGTAGTCAACCGGGTCGCCTGCCTTCGTCGGCACAACCCTGCTCCAGCCTGTAACCGTGAAGCCTGAAGGCTGCTGCTTCCAAACCTTAACGTTCTTCGGCGCAACTCCAACCCCGAAGTGGAGGATTCTGAAAGGCCTTTCATCGCTCATCTTGAAAATGTCGTCTCCGGATCCTACGCCCTGTTCCCCTAGATAGTTGAAGTCAAGGGTTTGGCCCGGCGTCATCTCGGTTAGCGTGTACATCCTTTCAAGTGCGCTTGTCCTAGCAACCCTGAAGAAGTAAAGCTCAAACGTCATCTCCTTTCTAACTTCTTTGGGAAAAATCAATGCAAAGTTCATGTTCTCCTTTAGTATTAGGGTTCGTATTGGGGCTTTCAAATCGTAGTAGGCTGCCTCGCTCAAGAATTTCACCTCACATCAGAGCTGACGGTTCCCGTTTCTGTAGTGTCGCCTGTAACGTCTGTCCCCGTTGAAACGCCGCTATGAGAGTGTGCCGTAATGGTTGGAGTGTGAGTGTGCGGTTTAACTCCTGGAAGTTTGCCTGGAAGTTTGCAGCCGGGAGACTCGCTGCTGATGGAGGCTGATGATGCTACGCTGTCCGTGCTTGCTGCCCCCGTTGTTACGCCTCCGTGGGTGTGGGGGCTTACGGTGACAGTGTGAGTGTGCACAGGGTCTCCTGGAAGGTGGCCTGGTAAACCCTTGTCATAGTACTCGTAGCTTAGCGTCACGGAGCTTGTGGCGCTTCCAGATGTGCCAGTGCCGGTTGTAACCGCGTCGTGGTGGTGTGCGGTGAAAGTTATTGTATGCGTGTGAATTTTCAAACTAAAAAGGGGAGCTACCATGTTATGTTTCCCTCCAAAGTTATCGGCTTGTTTACGTTAACGTCTTTGCGTGCACCGAGCCTAAGACTACGTGGATGCCTATTGGCAGGTAGGTGATGCTTCCGCTTGCAGTTTCAACCCTTCCCTGTATTCTCAGGTTTATGTCTGAAACTGCTGGGAACGGCAACTCGTATAGGTGAAGGTCTGTGGCTAGCCAGTCCTTCCTTGGAACAACAGGCCTCTGGGTTTCACCGTCAACTGTTAGCAGGATTTCGTGTACAGCTGGAGAGGCGTCGAGGCATATGAGGTCTGTTAGAATTATCAGCTCCTTGTCCACGCTTAAGCTGTAAGCTCCGGGGGTTCCGCCTGGGTCTAGGAGGTCAATAGCGGCGGGCGGCGTCTGACCGGACCATGATATTGAGAAGTCGCTCATATTGAATATCTTCGGCCTGTAGAGCGGCTCAATGATCAGGTTGTCGTCTTTGGCGTATTGGGCTGGCATTATGTCCTTTTTAACCTTGTCCCTGAAGTATGCCATTGCACCAGCGATTATTCCCTTTTCCCATGCCCTCTTTATGCCTGGTATGTCAACTTCCCTCTGTGCAATCTTCACAGAACGAACTTCTGCTACAACGTCTTGGAGTATCTCGTACTCTGAACCTATCGGGTCAACTTTTCTGGACAGCACCATTGGAGCTTTCTTAGCCCACTCCAAGTACGTTTTCAAATCTTCCAAATTCATTTACATACCTCCGATTGAAAAGCGGAGGATAACCCATTTAAACCTATGTGTAACAACAGTACATATAGTGGATGGATGGTACAGTTGGAAGGCGAGGAGTGGAGCCCAACCTTCACAGCTATGGTTGAGAAGAACTACCGTGTTGTCATACCTTCAGTTATTAGAAAGCTTCTCAACTTGAAGGAGTACGATGTTTTAGAGGTTAAAGTAAAGAGAGTTAGAAGTGGGAAAATCTTGAGAGGCTAATCTGCGAATCCGAGATCTAAAGAGTCTATGACCTTAAGAACTTCGTGGGCGTGGGCGTCGCAGGCGGTGATGGAGGCGTTGGAGCTGCTGGAGGCGTAACGGGAACTGCTGCTCGAACTTCCTTAAGCCTTGGGAAGCGCTCCTGTAGAACGCTTATCGCCCCTTTCTCTCTGATTTCCTTGACTATTGGAAGCCCCTGCCCAAGGATGTTTCCGCCTAAGACTGGCGATTCAGATGAGCCTCTTAGGATGCTTCCTCCAAGGGTTCCGCCTCTTATGGCTTCAACCCTAGACCTAACCCTTGTCCGTATCTCTTCTACTCGTGACCTTACCTCTTCAACCAAGCTCATGAAATCCACTCCCTAGTGATTTTGGCTTGATCCTTAAGCCAGTCTCCTATGTTGTCAACGGTGTCTGTGACCAGACCGACGATTGCTTGGACCGGTTTTAAGCCTACCAGATCTCGAATAGTTGACCTTACAACGCTAACTTCCTTACTGACGGTAGTTCTTGTGGAGTCGGCCCTTCTTTTAATGTTCGACTCAACTTTTCCGGGTATTTCCATCGCCAAATTTAATCACCACTTTAAGATTTATCTTTCACATTTAAAAGATTATCGTTAGCCACATAGGGCTGCGACCAAGCACCAGAAGATTCTTCTGACAAGACCTATGCACGTTAAGCAGCGGAATCTAGCCCAAAGACAGCGGAGCTTGAACTGAGATGTCCGGGTTATAAGGTCGCCGAAGGTCTCTGCGATTCTGGAAACCATTTCCTCCGAGGCTCCTGTTTCCTGTGCAACCTTACTTATAACTTCCTTTGGAACGCTCATGTTGATCGGTTAATATTTAAATCACTTTGGATAATAAAGATTTTGGGGTGCTCTATGAGTATAAAGGAAACTGTTGAAGATGTAAGGAAGAAGTTTAAGGAGATTAGGGAGGAAGTGAAATCTACAATTCCGAGGCCTCTGATGGAGAGGCCTACTCTTATTCTGAAGGAACCCATTGTGAAGATGGTTAAAAGGCTGAGGGAGAAGGTTGGGTAGCAAGGAGGAGCTTTCAGCCCGCATAAACGAGCTTCTAGGCTTGAAGGATAACCCAATAGCCTTCGAGAAGCTTTCAAAGGAGGAGCTTATCCGCCTATGCGAAGCAGTTGAAAACCTAGCTTTAGGCGGAGGGCTGTTTGGACAGAAGCTTTTAAACAAGCCCCTACACGAAGTTATGAACATGAGGGTTAGGGATATTCTGCGGGAGGTTAGGGAAGGAAGAGGGCTGTTTGGACTTGGGATTTTAAGCAGGCTGTTAGAGGAGAGAAAACCTAGAGTTCAAAAAGAGCAGGAAGTACAGAAAGGCGAGTCCTAGATAGAAGGCAAGCCAACTGTAAGTGTTCTCAGTTAGGGTTGACTGTTTCTGAACCGTTGCTATAGCGAACAATGCCAGCGGCACAAGCAGTAGCAAAATGTGAACCTTGAAGGCTACAGCCGTAACGGTGAACAGAGCTGTGGACACGGCCATAACTATCACGAGCCCTTTACGCCCATAAGTGTTCGGTATAGTTTTAATGTTGAACAGTTTATCGCCTTCCATGTCTGGAACGTCTTTTGAGGCTTGAAAGCCGAAAACCCATAGGAAGGCTAAAGCCGCATATGGGAGGGCGTCGCTTATGCTTCCGTAAATGCTCCAGACGGCGAACATTGGGAGAAAACCCCTTGAAACAGCCATCCACGCCGTGTTTAAGACGGGGTTTATCTTTCTCGGGCTGAACGGTGGAAGGGAATAGAAGACGGCGAAGAACACCAAGGCGAGAGCTGTTAGACCGAAGAAGGTGTTTAACGTGAAGGCCCTCGCCACCGCTATAATTGCAAGGATCCAAGCCAGCCCCAAAGCCTCCTCCCTAGTAATCAGGCCTGACGGTATAGGGCGGTACGGCTTAACGATCTTGTCAAGCTCGGAATCAGCATACTGGTTTAGGCATTGTCCGGAAGCCTGGGCTAGTGCGAGGGTTACTCCAGCGTAAACGGCTGTCAGAAGGCTGGAGAACGTTAACTCCCTAACGGGGATTAGGACCCCGAAGACTCCGGCAAAGAGAGGAGCCAGCAGGGTGAACGGCCTTACCAGTTGGACGTAGCCTACAAGTTTGCCAAACCTTCTCCGAAGCCGCGGATAGCCCTCGCGGATGCCCTCATACTGCAACGCCATATTCCGTTGACACCCATTGTTCCACTATGTCCCATGTTATTAGCCCCCATCCTACATTAGTGTCTTTCGGCTGGTTTGGACCAAGCTTCTCCATCATGCGTTTAACCTCGTCGACAGTTAACTCCCTGCCGATTTTCTCCCCGTAAAGCTGAGCCATACAAGTTACAAGTCCCGCACAGTGGGGCGTAGCCATACTTGTTCCAGAGATTGGCCCATAATGTGGCTGTGATGGATCTGTGATCCCGTCTAGGAAGCCTACTAAAGCGGAGTTTATACGTACTCCTGGAGCTGCAACGTCAGGCTTTATGTATCCGTCAGCAGTGGGGCCTCTGGAGCTGAAATCCGCAACTTTGCCCTCCAGCTCGTCCCAAGCTGCCACCGTGAGGGAGTTTAGGCAGCTTCCCGGGCTTCCAATCGTGCCTGGATTTGGTCCTGAGTTTCCAGCGGCCACGCATGGAATTATTCCGGCTTCCACAAGCTTGTTTATGGCTTTTGCTTCGGGGTTGTCTTCGTCTTTTGGAGCGTCGTCTGATCCGAGGCTCATGGACACTACTTTTGCGCCGAGCCCTATGCTCAGTTCCATAGCCTTTATTATGTCGCTTGAACATCCCATTCCAACTATGAAGCCTAAAGCCTGAATTGAGATTAGGTTGCAGTCTGGAGCCATGCCCTCAACTGGAACATTGTAGCGTCTGTCTATGGCATATCTTCCTCCAACACAGGAGTTACACCAGCTACCGTGGCCATCGGTATCCTCACCGCTCATTCCTTTCTCTGGAGCCGCTGTTAGACTTCTAACTCTTCCCCTGAGCTGTTCGTGGGTGGCTCTTGCGCCAGTGTCTATCACAACGGTTGTTACGCCTTTCCCTGTGAATCCTTTGGTGTTCGCCTTGTCAAGTCCCATCATTTTTTTAGTCCAATATGTTGAAGTGAAGGGTTTGCCCCTGTAGTCTTTGAATACTCCTTGTGGTGGAACGGTTGATAGGGCCCATTTAATGTAGTCTGGGTAGATTCTCTGTACGTCTCGCCATTGGGCAACCTCCTCTATTAGTTCTGGCGTTAGAACTGTTGCTATCATGTTGAAGGTTTTGATTTCCTTCCATTTCGTTAATGGAAACTCTATTAGGGGTGTTATCCGCGGAAGGAACGTGTGGAACTTGGCTTCTAGAAGGCTTGTTGGAACTATACTTTTAAGCTGGCTTCTGACGGATTCGAATAAGCCCGACTTAGCCTCAACAATAACCGGAGTAACGGATCTTCGACGGTACATTTTGAGGAGGTCTGGGGTCAGCTTATCCATCATGGCAACCTCAACCTGAAAACTTCAAAACAGTAGAATGGTCCCCCTCCATAACAGTACATTGAGTCTTTGTATATGTTTAGGGCGTGGGCTATGGCGACTTTTCCATACGCCCAAGTGGGCAGGTTTATGTCTAGGTAGTAGCTGTATGATGAACCGTTGCTTATCGTCTTCGTTGCAAAGCTTACGTCCACGTTCACCTGGCTTACATGCATGTTGTCGTCGTATAGGACGCTTAATGGGAGACCCCAATGTTTTACTGTAATGGTTGAGCCTGTGTTGTTAACTATTCTCGCCTTGATTCTTGCGGTGTTGTTGACAGCTGGATCCTTGTACATTTTTCCCTCGTAGTTTATGAAGCCGCTTGGGTACTCTACAGACAGAGAATCTATCGTTAAGCCTGAAGGTAACGGAGTTGGATAAATAGTGTTGACCACTCTCCAGCTGTAGGCAATATCCAACACTGCGTTGTTCACGTTTGAAACTGGATACTCGCTTGTAGGCTTGTAACTGTCGTCGAAGAGTCCGACGTTGTATGTTTGGCTCAGGGAGTCGTATTTGAATAGGCCGAGTTCAGACATTACTTCTGCTGAGCATCCGAGTGAGGCTGGAGATGTTAAATCCTTTTGGACGGTCCGCGTATATGGAGCTCCGGGCATAAACAGAACATTCACCTCGTCTTGGACGTCGCCTATTTTCTGAGTTATTTTAGCCATTGTTGGACGGTTAAGCTGGTTCTTGTAGTTAACTTCGTAGGTAAGCTTGTCTCCTCTCTTTCCGACGTAAGCATTTCTGATTGTTGTCCTGTAGCCTGAAAACTTCGCGCCTGTTATGGCTACGGCCTTTCTTAAAGCCATTGGCTTAACTAGGGCAAGCTCATTTTTGATTGAGTCCCTACGTCGAAGCCCCTGCTTTAAACGCTCCTGCCCAACTTCAAAGATACTTTTAGCTGTGTAAACCTTTGGGAGCGAGCCCCCTTCTAGGCTACTGTACATCAGCTCCGGAAGCATTTGGACACCACCTTATACAAGGTTTAATTTCATTTATGAACTTTAGGCGTTGCCTCATTCCTCCTAAAATGTAAATTCTATAGATGGTTCTTTGCCTTCTTGTTTCCTTGTATATTGAAGTTTTAAAACCCAGTTGTTCAATTAATCTCTTCACTAGCGTTATAAGCTTCTTGTTTGTGTTGGCTATCCTAATTTGATATGACCGGCCAGTTTTATAGAAAGCTCCCTCACTCTCATAGAAGCCACGTATAAATCCCTAGGATACAACTCCGCTATTTCGGCTATTTTATCAAACGTTAATGACTTATACCATTCATAGAAGGCTTTAGAATATCCCCTCAAACTCCACCCAGAACTCTGCTTAGAAAGTTTAGTCCTATAGTAGATTTTGGAGTAAACACCAATCGTTTCTAGTGCCGATTGGAAACTTTTAGCAAAATCTAAATCAACAGTGTTCAGCCGAATTCTGTAATGCTTCTTGTATTCTTCTATATGACCGTCTCCTAGCATCACACCTACTATATAAGCTAACGTTGGAGATGGAGAAAGGTCCGGCTTAACAATGTTGGGTCGCTTCCTTCCTTGTTTATACGCAATTTTTAAGCTCTCACTTCTGCTCCTTCTAGGGATATTGTATCTCTTTGTGTAATACCATAAAGTACTGTGGGCTAAACCGTATCTTTTGGCAATTTCTGGAATAGATAATTGTTGATTTAGGTAAAGTTCAGTGAGCTCCTCCTTGGAAATTCTCAATTTTAGGTCACTATGAACTGTTCTAACTTCGTTTGTACTTGATCCTGAGGTTGTATCTCGCATACCAGAGGAACAACATAGGGAAAGGCTGAAACTGTGTATGTGACTTCGCTTTCTCCTGAGGCTATTGCTACGCTTTTGCTTCCCACGGTTCTCGTGTAGTCTGTTGGGTCTCTGAAGTTAAGCTTTAACGTTTGGTTCTGGTCGCTTGAAAACCTCTGCCTAACAGTTACGGTTAACGCTGGCCTTGGAGGCTGCTGGACGAAGAAGTTTGGAGCAACATTCCCTTTTTGATCCATGTAGAAGCCCACCGTCTGCGTTATCGGGGTTTCGGCAAGCGACTTCCATTTTAGAAGTGTTCCGTTAAATTGGACCGCCCCCAAGTAAGACATTGAACCCCAGCTTATTAGGTCTTTGAATATTCCAGGAGCCTTTTTGAGGTTTGGAACGTTGAAGTTTCCCCTCGGAGTTGACGCCACAGCGTAGCCTTGGGACGAAACTGTTGCGCCGCGTTGGCTGACGAATTTTACGTCTTCAACGACGACTCCTGGTATGTATCCGTCTCCGCTCTGTCCTGCTAGCTCTGATCCGAGCCTGTTGTACTCAGCTATCCTAGCCTGTAAAACCGTGTTTTCAGCTGCAGCTATCTGCATCCACTCGACGACTTCAACTCCGTCTGTGGGAGCTTCTGATCTTATTGTTGGCAGGATGCTGTTAGGATGAAGGACGGGCGGAAGCTCAGGCTTGTAGAGGCTTCTCGCTAATCCACGTTCGAGTTCAAACTTTTCTGAGATCAGTTTAACCTTTGGCTCTGAAATTGTCAGCCTTGTTAACGCTGTTCTAATTGATAGGGGTCTGGCCCAAAGCGGAAACCTTACCGTCGTTGGGTATAGTCTAATTGGAGCTTCTTGGGGAGATGTCGGGTTTCCAAGTGCGCGGAACATTTTAATCCAAAATAAAGTTAGCTTTTAAGGTTAAAAATTTTTATGTTCTAAGAACAGCTCTAATATTGACCTTGATGAGCGAGGTTAGCAGAAACCCGGAAGATTGGGCTCCGATAATTGAGAGAATAGTGTTTCAAGTGTTTTATAGACAGCTTGGAATAGTAAGCGTTCACTGCGGCATATCAGTTGCCGCCCAAGCCATAGACATGCTCTGCAAGAAGGGTTACGGAAGCTGGAAGTGGCTTCTACAAGACAGAGTCCTTGTATGGTGGGATATACCTGTAAATGGAGCTGCAAAAGTCCACGCATACGTCTTCGGAGGCAAAATTAGAGACCAAAACACGGTTCTGGTGCGTCAGGGCTTCTGGCGAATGTATTTCCTAGAGTCATCTCTGAGAACGTTCAACGAAACTATACTAGGAAGAATCCTAGCGAGGATTCCCTAGATGGCCGGGTATGGAACTGACCAGATTGCCTTGTTGATTCCGAAGAAGTAGAAGTGATAAACCTGTAACCTCAGTTAATTCAGATTTCCTTAAGTAAAGCATAGTATCTTCCATGTACTTGGCTCTTCCGTAAACCTAACGATTCTGCAATTTTGGAAAATGTCCATTTCTCTTCTCTCTTTTTTAGAATAAATTGATCCTCCTTGCGAGTCCAATTATGACGACCTAGGTAACTATAATAACGTGTTTTATGGGTGTGGTCTTTATGTTTATGGCCAAAAATTTGTCTAAAGGATAAAATTTTGTAATCAATAAGGTTACCATCGTTTCTCAATCTTAACAACGGTGAAACCCCTGTCTTGATATTCCTTTACCACTTTATCTAATGCTGCTTTATGTAAGGAACCACCATAATTAACCAAGTTTCTTCATCTCCTCCTCGATTTTCTGCTGGACAAATCTACTGAGATTAATTGAGTGTACCTTTATCCATTCAACATGTTCGACTTTCAAGGTTATTGTTTTTCTAACGTACTGCATAAGTATGGATAATATGTATTGGTTAATAAGTATTTCGCTCTTCACCAATATCACTAAAGAATTAAATTCAGAACGTCAATAAGGTTAAAAATTTGACATTTTCCTCTCCATTTCTGATTAAACTATTAGACTCTTGGAAATGGAGCTTTCCATAATATGCGGTTTACAATTAGGAAATAAAACAAACCAATCACCATTAAGAGAGCCGCCACCAAAAAATCTAACAGTATTGGAACCACTAAATAAATTGTGGCAACCTCCTCAAGGGACATGTCCAGAAGTTCACGGTCCCTAATGTATTCTCTTGGCTTAGTTAAGCGGATGAGATATACGAAGACAAAAGCTGAAATCACTATGAAGCATAAAAGCTTGATAATGTTGAAGTTCTGAAGTAAAAGTAAGAGCCCGATAAGCCAGTTGAGTCCCTTAATCGTAACTCCATAAATCCCCGCCTTGGATGGTTTAAAAACTCCATTTTCAACTTTGGCTCCGAGACGAACTAGAATATTGCTTCTTTCCTTGATAAGTAATTCTTTTTTGAAACCGGAATAGCTGATTTGAAATAATATTGTGCAGAAGACGTATCCGAGATAGAGGTATCCAACCGTGTCTAGGGTTTCGTGGCTGAGGAACCATCCCCAAGCTCCCATAAATGTGAAGCATATAGATATTGGGATGAAGCCGAAAACAGATTCCTTTGACAGACCGGAGTTGTAGGCGTAGCCGAACATTGTCCATATTGGGATGCATAGGACCGCGTAGAGTGGGGCTGGTGAAAGTTTTAGGCTGAATATTAATGCGTAGACTGTTAATGTACATAGAAGCCAGTGTATCACGTTGTGAGCTTCAGAAAGCTGGATTCTTCCGGCCACAAGGGGGTGATGCTTCTTATTTGGATCTTTTAGATCGTACCCCATAGCAGTATCCATAAGAGAGTTGTGTCCAAAGCTTGCGAAGTGGACAAACCAAATAAAAATGGACAGTAGGACGGCTTGGACTAGGTTAAGCCTTCCATAAAGAAAAGGGGTTAGTGTTAGGAGCCAGTCAGCTGGAAAAGTTTGAACCCTGCCGATTCTCAGGTAGTCGAGGATTTTCTCCTTCAAACTTAGATTCTCTCCAAGATGGTTGCCAAAGTTTGTCTGTGGTTGTCGAACGCCTTGGCTAGTTTGGCTGTTTCTTTTGTAAGCCTTTTGAGGTCGGCTTTCACGGGTTTAAGATCCACGTTTTGTCCTTCCTTAATTGCTTCTGTTAGATCTTGCAGGGTTTTTGTGAGCTTTTCAGCCGCTTCCTTCCATTCGGCTCCAGCCTTTAAAACTTCGTCCACCCTCTTCTTCATTTCATCTCTCAACGTGTCTAGGCCTGTTAGCTTACCTAGTATTCCGGCCATTACGCTATCCTCTCACATAACGGGATTAACTGCTTGAAGGATTCTGTTGCTGAAACTTTGTTGAGGACGCTTCCTAGAAACTGAACCGTCCGCTGTGTCCCTGTTCCGCTGTTACTGTAGTATTGTAGTTTACCGGTCAGCCAAGCGTCCCAGAGGGTGAAGGGCATGTTTGTATCTGTTCTCCTGCCTATTACACTCCAAATTAGGGCTTTGTCCCAAACTCTTATCTCGTCGTCTACGATAATGGGCTTGTCCTTTCTCGGCTTAACGATTTTCAGAACTCCGTTTTCAAGTTTGAACAGGGCTCTGACGTTGACTTTTGTCAGTTTCTCATCCGTGATGTCTAGCTCAATTATTCTTCCGCCTGGAAACCCGTATTCGCTTTGTATTTGTTTTATTGGAATTTCGGTGTTTGCTATTTCAACAACCCTGAATATAAGCTCAATAAGGGTGTTTCTAGCTACGCTTTTCAGCTTCTCCTTAAGCCTTTCAACGAAGGATGCTCCTACAGGCTTGGCCTCTAGTATTTTTTCAACAGCCAAGTCTACTGGCTTGGACAGCGTTGGCGGAAGTATAGGGTTACCCTTGTCTATGTTCTCTCGGATCTCCATGCTTAAGGGGATCTCGCCCAGAAGGGGAACGTCGAACTCTTTACAGAGCTCTTCAACGTTGAAGTCTCCGAAGATCTTGAAGGTGATGGGCTTTTCGTGGAATGGGCATGTGAAGTGGCTCATGTTTGAGATTAACCCTATAACAGGGATGCCTTCGCTCTTGTGTAGTTCAAGCATTTTTTTGGCTGACCGCCAGTGGGCGGGCTGAAGAACTATGACGGATCCTAGGAGGTTTTCTCCGAAGGTTGTGAGGAGCTCGTTTAACTCGTCGTGGGCTCCGGCTGGCATATCTATTATGGCAATATCGCTTGTCCACTTTGTGTTTTTCAGGACGTCGCTTAGAATTTGGGCATACTGGTCTGCCTTCATGCTTACAGGTCTTTCCCCGCTTATGGTCTGCATTGAAAAGAACTCTATGTTTCCAACCTTCACTGGAATAAACTGTTGATCTGAAACTTGGATTTGATCTTTAACTCCTAGAAGCTCGGCAGCGTTTGGGTTCGCAATATCCCCGTCTATTAGTGCGCATAAGCCCTTCTTTTCAGCCAGCTTGTACGCCAAGTTGATGGCAACTAATGTTTTGCCGACACCGCCTTTCCCGCTTAATGTTAGTACATAATGCATTTAACCCTCAACCACCCAGCCTCGTTTCTCGAAAAGCCCTATTAATCCTTTCTCAGCCTCTTCAGCTCCCTTTTCAATCTGTTTTGGAGGAGCCACTCCTAGGAGAAGCGGAGCCCCTTCTCTGATGATGACCTCAACAGGCCTTCTCTCCCTTATTGTGGAGGCCAGCTCTGATATGCCCTGCCCGACAACTCTGTAGGCGTCTTCCTTGTAGCCTTCAACTGTCCTTGCTGAGAGGGACTCCCTTATGGCCTGTTCAAGCCTCTTAAATCTTTCTTCTTCTTTTTCCTCTTTTTCCTGTGTTTTAATGTACTGTTGAATGGCTGAGGCTGCTGCTTCAGCTGCAGCCCTTGTAATGTCTTCAGGCTTCAATTCCTCTTTTGGCAGTGATTCCTGTATTATTTGTTTGATTCTGGACTCGTCTAAACCCTTTTGTCCAGTTCCGAAAAGTTCTTGGTAAATCTTCAGCTTCCTTAACACTTTCTCTTCAACGTCCTCTTCAGGCTTTGCGAAGAATCCTGCTTGGCTAGCTGGAACCCTCATCTTCTCAGTTATGGCTTTTCCGCTTTCGTCTAGGACGTAGTTTCCATCCTTGTCCTTGACTGGCCTCTCGATTTCAATGTATGTTTCATGCTTCTCCTCTTTTGGCTTAATCTTCTCTTCAATCATCCTTGTCAAGCGTTCCTCAAGAGCCCTCAATCTATCCTCTAGCTGGGGCTGGGGCTGGGGCGGTGGAATGAACGTCGGTGCTTGTGGGTATTGAGGTGCCTGTTGATACCACTGGTAGGATGGAGGTGGCGGAGGATGGGCTGTTATCGGTGTCGGTAGAGTTGGAGGCTGTGTTGTGGGCGGTGTGATTTGGTATGGCGGATAAGAGTAGGTTGGCTGAGGCTGAGTCATATATAATGGGTAGGATTGCTGTGGCTGGGGCATAAACATATAAGGTTGCGTAAACTGCGGAGCCTGCGTGTTTGCCAAAAACCTATCAACCATTTGTGGAAGGTTTGGAAACTTCACGTATAATGGTTTGATGACGAACATTGAAAGGTGGGAGTCGTAAGCTTTTGGAGCTATGCTTTTAATGAATTGGTGAAGGTAGTTTGGATCCCTTAAAGGTGTTGGATCGTCTTGAAGGGCTGAAATTATGATCCTGTCGTTGCTTCCGACTCCATGAATGCTTTGAAGCCTGTCTTTAATGAAGGCTATAGCTTCCTCAATTGTCTCAATCTCTATAGGCTTCGGAGGTCCCTCCTCTCTCTTCTCAGGAGGTACCGGAGCAGGCTTAAATTTGTCTTTGTATTCGTTGTAGTCAAGCTGAGGATGGGCGTTTCTAAAGTGGACATATCTGCCTTTAGCTGAAACTGTTTCGCCGCATATTGGGCATGTAACATAGCCCGTTGCAGCTGTCGGCAGTATGGGCTGTAATGGTGGTTGAGGTGGCGGCGGTAATTCAGTTTCCTCCACTTTTTCTTCACTTTCTTCGGGAAATTCTCCACTTTCAACCATATTGAACTCCAGAAAGCATTTATCTTGTTCCAGTAATAAAGGTTTTTGGTGGCTTAAAGTGAAAGTTGTTGTGGTTGGCGGTTCAGTTGCCGGGCTTCACACGGCCCATTTTCTCTTGAGTTCTGGGTTGGACTGTGAAGTGTCGGTTGTTGAGAGAAAGAAGGCTTTTGGAGAAAACATTGTCTGTGCTGGAGGTATAGCAAGCTACATGATTAAAAAGTTGAAACTTCAGGTTCCAAGCGAGTTTGTTGCAAGGAGGGTTAACAAGGTTAGGTTTTACAGTCCAGGCTTGGATTACGCTGACCTTGAATTGCATAAGGAGTACGGCTTGATTCTATGGCGCGACAGGTGGGAGAACTGGTTGGGAGAGCAGGTTATGAACCTCGGGGCTAAGGCTTACTTGAACGTCAAGGATCCATTAGAATTTTTCAAGGATGCTGATGTTGTTGTTGGGGCTGATGGGATTGCAGGCGTAACTAGGAAGCTTGCTGGCAGGCCTTTCCTGTCCAGCGATGACGTCCATATTGCTGTCCAAGCTGTTGGCAGGGCTAAAATTGCCGACGAGGAAGCCATTTCCATGTATTTTGGAAGCCAAGTTGCTCCAAAAGGGTATGGGTGGAGTTTCCCAATAGGCGGATCCCTCTTCAGAATCGGCCTAGGCGTCCCTTTAACTTATAGTTCAAAGCTTATGGAGTTTTTCAAGAGGCTTTTAACAAGCATAGAAGCTGAACTTTCTGAGAAGCCTAGGGTTAAAATGATTCCAACAGCCCCTCCGGAGAAAACGTTGGTGGGTGAAATTATTGGTAAGCCTGTTGCCTTCGTTGGAGACGCCGGATTACAGACGGACCCAAGCACAGGTGGAGGTATTGCGCCTGCCATTTTGGGCGCTAGGTGTCTTTCTGAAGCTTTGAATATGGGTGACTTGAAGCTTTACGATAAGCTTTGGAGGGGTGAGCTTTATAGGCGGAACAGGCAGCGTTATGGTTTGAAGCAGGTTCTATGTGAACTGTCAGATGGCGAATGGGAGATGCTGGTCGACCTGCTTAAGGACTTCAGGCCTATGAGCGAGAGCATAGGCCTAGCTATGGTTCACCTCTTGGTTGAGTTGGCCTTCAGAAATCCAAGGTTCTTGACGAAACATAAGGTTTTAAGAAGGTTACTTGCTTCCGTCTAGTCCCCAAATTTCGCCATAGCTAGCAGTTCCAAAATAGATAGACTTAAATAGACTTAAGTGGTATTTTCTGCTGATGGAGAAGCTCTACACGCTTAAAGAGGTTAAAAAGCTGCTAGGAGTCACTACTAAGACTATTCAGCGTTGGGATAAAGAGGGGAAGATAAGGGTTGTTAGGACGATTGGTGGGAGGAGGAGGATACCTGAAAGCGAGATTAAGCGCATTCTTGGACTAAAGGAGGAGAGGGTTGTAGTTGGTTATGCCAGAGTCTCCTCTACAACCCAAAAAGATGACTTGGAGAGACAGAAGCAGCTTTTACACAGCTACGCTAAAGACAGGGGTTATGGCGAGATTCAGATACTAAGCGACGTGGGTTCAGGCCTTAACGAGAACAGGAAGGGTTTTCTCAAGCTCTTAGAGATGGTTGCTGAGAGAAAAGTCTCCAAGGTGATCATCGCTTATAAAGACAGGCTGACTAGATTCGGCTTCGAAACGCTGAGGAAACTGTTCCAAGCTTTTGGAACTGCGATAGAGGTGATAAACAGCGGAGAGAGAACCCCTCAGGAAGAGCTTGTTGAAGACTTGATAACTATCGTGTCCCATTTTGCTGGAAAACTCTATGGGATGAGGTCGCATAAATATAAGGAGGTCGTTGAAGGTGTCAGGAAGCTCGTATCAGGTTAGAGCATATAATGTAAGGCACAAATACGATGTAAACGAGTTTCTTGAAGCATATAGGCGGCTACTTCAAAAGGCGGTTGATGAGATATGGGCTGAAATCAGATGGATTGAAAAGTGCGACAAGAAGGGGAGAAAGAGGCTTATACCAGTAATTCCAAAGGGCAACAACTTCAAAAATCACTTGAGAAACTTGTTGTTGGAAAACTGGAGCTACTCGAAGCATTACGTTGACTCAGCGATCAAACAGGCATATTCTATGCTGAAATCTTGGAGGAGAAGCTACCTCAAAGGAGAAAGACGAAGAGAGAAACCAGTAGTTAAGAAGAGGTTCGTTAGGATCAAGGAGACGCTCTACACCTATAAGGATGGGAAGATAAAGGTCAGCGTGAAGCCATATGAGGAATACCTAGTGTTCGACATTTCTAGGGCTTGGTTTCTCAAGAGGGCGAAGGGCGAGCTGGGAGAGCTGATCTTAAGCGAAAAACACTTGACGGTAACGTTCAGGTTCAAAAGGGACGAGGAGGAAGTTAAGTGCAGGATAGCTTGGGACTGCAATGAGAAGAGCCTAGATGGATTCAGCCCGAGCATGGGCTGGATTAGGATAGACCTAACAAAGCTCTTCCATATACATAGGGTCTATGAGGTGAAGCGGAAAAGATTGCAGCGGAAGGCGTCGAAGAAGCCCTCGCTTAGAAGGGTTCTGGCGAGATACTCCAAGCGGGAGAAGAATAGGGCTAGAGACCTTGTCCACAAGCTGACGACCTTTATCTCGAGGAAGTTCAAAGGCTACATTCATGGCTTCGAAGACTTGAGGAAGGAGAAGATGCTCAAAGGCTCAAAAATACATAACAGGAACATCTCAAAGATCAACTGGAAGACGATCATAACCCTCATGAGCTACAAGTCAAAGATCATGCTCCTCAACCCGAAGAACTCCACGAGGAGATGCTCCAGATGTGGGATGGTTAATGCCTCGAAAGGAGCATCGTATGTATGCAAAAAATGCGGGTTGAGGATAGACAGGCAGCTCAACGCAGCCATAAACCTATACCTTCAGATGGAGGGGCTTCCTCCAACTCCGAGGCTCTTCAATGAGCTGGTGAAGGGTTGGAGCGGGTTCACCCCGACAGGGGAAGAGGCTGATGAGGGCTCCAATGAACTCAAGAGGAGCCCAAAGCTATTGAATCCCAAGAGCTACGCAGTCAAAGTCTATTAATGACTGCGTAGTTCAGAACCCAGAAATACCACTCCCACCTGCCACTATCATAGTCATATATCAAGTATGTCTTGGAGATCGTTACCTCCCTAAGCTTCCATAGCTCATCAATATTACTAGTATTAATGCCGATTGATCTGAGGCCCGCTAGGAGTAGCGTATAATTCGTCGAGATGCCCGTATAGTTGGCCAGAAGATTCTCATGTATGTTTTTCAATAGCTCATACTTGTGCGCTAGCTCAGAGTGCTTCTCTTGAAGCTCACCATACTTGCCCAGGATAGCTCTATACTCCTCCTCCCTCTCCCTCAACCGATTCTCCAGAGACTTAAACTCGAGATTCAGGGCCTCATAATCCCCTAATAACCTCGCATACCTGTCCTCTAGCTGCTTATATGAGGCTGAAATCTCCATATAATTGCGCTTGAGGGAGGAGTATTCATCCTGCAGCCGCATATACTCCTCCCGAGCCTGAAAGTATTCGCCCTTCAGCTGAAGATACCGCGACTCAAGATTAGAATACGATATATAGGAGATGGCGAGCGTTGCCGCCAATATTATCGCCAACACCACGCTCACTATCTTGTAGCCGGAGACCTCATTCCTCTCCACCCGACCTTCATACATTGCTACTTACACCCCCAATTTCCATCCTCGAGACGACAATAATATATCTCATCCCATCTTTAAGATGCTGTTAACAAGATGATATTGAAAAAGGCGCAGACCATTATGATCAAGAAAGGATAAAGGCTGTATTATACTCGCTCTTTTTCACACCGGTGAAAACATCACCATGCAGCCAAAGCCCGGTAATGGCCAGACTATCTCAAGCTCCACCGTGAAATACTCCCCGCTCCTCCTATCGAATGAATAGTATCTGGGGGAAGAACTCGATAAGCATCAAGTTAGCTCTTACCATATCTCGCCGGGTTATGATGACGAATTTGCCTTGGATAGTGCTGCTTACGACTATGGTCTCAAATCTTATTAAAGGGTGCTGGTGTTATTGTTTTGGCGTGAGTGTGTCTGCGAGGGAATTGAAGTCTAGGATTCTTAAGTTGTTGAGGGAGGATGAGGAGTTTAGGTATGCTGTTGCCGGCTTATTGGGCCTAGAGGAGATACTCAAGAGGCTTGATAGGCAT
>Ga0080004_1115612_pt1 | contig 24161 bp, 22 predicted proteins | sample WasSprMetagenome_FD_69207 | JGI IMG/M metagenome (GOLD analysis project Ga0080004, IMG submission 69207) | Sulfidic aquatic microbial communities from Washburn Spring, Yellowstone National Park, USA - WS (SPADES assembly) (version 2) | ecosystem: Environmental > Aquatic > Thermal springs > Hot...
GGGGCGGTTCCGCTCGCCAGACGGCGGGGGGGTGGCGCCCGACGGGACGGTCTACGTGGCGGACACCTGGAACGATCGCATCCAGCGCTTCACCGCCGCCGGCGCCTACCTGGGCGAGTGGGGCTCCTCGGGTTCGGGCAACGGGCAGTTCTATGGGCCGGGAGATGTTGCCGTGGGGCCTGACGGCACGGTGTACGTGACGGACACCGACAATCACCGCATCCAGCGCTTCAGCGCCGCCGGCGCCTTCCTGGACGCCTGGGGCTCCGAAGGTTCCGGCGAAGGGCAGTTTGAATCGCCTCACGGTTTGGCAGTAGCCTCCGATGGGACGGTGTACGTGGCAGACACCGACAACCACCGCATCCAGCGCTTCACCGCGGATGGAACCTTCCTGGGCGCCTGGGGCACCGAAGTCTCCGCTCCCGGGCAGTTCAACCGGCCCATGGATGTGGCGGTGGCCCCCGACGGAACGGTCTACGTGACGGACACTCACAATCACCGCATCCAGCGCTTCGCCGCCGACGGTTTCTTCCTGGGCACCTGGGGTTCCCAGGGCTTCGGGGCTGGGGAGTTCCGCTGGCCTTCGGGCGTGGCTGTAGGCCCTGACGGGACGGTGTACGTGGCCGACAGCGCCAATGATCGCATTCAGCGTTTCAGCGCCGCCGGCGCTTTTCTGGGTGAGTGGGGCTTTTACGGCCCCGGTTTCTGGCAGTTCAATTACCCGCGCGGTGTGGCGGTGTCCCCTGACACCACGGTCTACGTGGCCGATACTAACAATCATCGCATCCAGCGCTTCACCGCGGATGGGGCGTTCCTGGGCGCCTGGGGCTTCGGAGGAGAACTCTATTTCCCCTGGGATGTGGCGGTAGCCGCTGACGGGACGGTCTATGTGGCGGATACCGAACATCACTGCATCAAGCGCTTCACCGCCGAGGGCGTCTTCTTGGGCAGGTGGGGCTCTCTAGGCGCCGGCGAAGGGCAGTTCATCTTGCCAATGGGCGTGGCGGCGGCCCCCGACGGGACGGTATACGTGGCCGATACCAACAACCACCGCATTCAGCACTTTACCGCGGATGGGGCATTCCTGGGTACCTGGGGCACCCAAGGCTCCGCTCCCGGGCAGTTCAAGTACCCTAAGGGCGTGGCGGTGGGGCCGGACGGGACGGTGTACGTGGCGGATACCTTGAACGACCGCATCCAGGCCTTTGGTACGGCGTACCCGACCCAGTGGCGGGGGGAGTACTTCCCCAACCGCTGGCTGACGGGGGCGCCGGCCCTCATCCGGAATGAGGCGCGCATCAATTTCGATTGGGGGCATGATGCGCCGGGGCCTGGTCTGCCGGCGGACGAGTTCTCAGCCCGCTGGTACCGGCACGTGTGGCTGGACGCCGGCAGGTATCGGTTCCGCCTGTATGCAGACGATGGGGTGCGTTTGTGGGTGGATGATGCGCTGGTGGTGGAGGCCTGGCAGGACCCGCAGATGGTCTGGTACGAGGTTGACATCGAGCTGGAGAGCGGCTATCATTTCATCCTGCTGGAGTATTACGAGGCTTTCGGTGCGGCGGCGGTGCAGTTGAGCTGGGAGCCGATGAGCAAGAACGCGTTCCTGCCGCTGATCGTGCGCTCATCACTGATGAGGTGACAGTCACCCCGTGTGGGGCTCCTGGCAGTGAGAGGCGAGATGACAGTCACCCCGCAGGTGACAACGAGGTGACTGTCACCTTACTCTCACCTTATAACCCTTGTTTCGCGCCGGTTGACAACTCCGCGATCTAATGGTAATATCGCGCACTACAACGCTTGTGAAGCTTCCCACCTTGAGTCCGTCAGCTCCCCGCCGGGATGGGGGAGGTTGCGACGCCGGCGTCGCGGTGCATATGCCGGCTGGCCCCTGTGCGTTCCCCACTGCGATCGCACCAGCCCTGTAGGTCAATGCCGACGATCTCCCAATGGATTCCATATGGGCATCTTGCGCCCTGAAACAATTTTTGTGGGAAAAGGAGGATGAGTAGTTCCTATGCGCACCCTGGTCATGAAGTTCGGTGGGACATCGGTCGGAAGCCCGGAGGCCATTCGACAGGCCGCGGATATCATCTTAGAGCATGCTCCGCAGTGGGACCACCTGGTAGTGGTGGTCTCTGCGATGAGCGGGGTGACCGATGCCTTGACTAAGGGTGCCTTGACTGCGGCCGCCGGCGATGACCAGACCTACCGCGCCGTCGTGGCCGATTTGCGAGCTTTGCATTACCGCGCCGTGGATCAGCTTCTGCCGCCAGAAGGGGAACGGGGCGCCCTGTTCGCCATTGTCGACGAGTACCTGGACACCTTCGATACCTTTTGTCGGAGCATCCATGTGCTGGGGGAGGTGACGCCGCGCGCCATGGATGCGGTCACCTCGCTGGGGGAGCGCATCAGCGCCCGCATCGTGGCCGCCTATTTGCGCCGGCGCGGGGTGAAGAGCGAGGCGGTGGACGCCACGGAGCTGGTCATCACGGATGACACGTTCCAGAATGCCGCGCCGCTGATGGAGGAGACGCGGGCGCGGGTGCAGAGCCGGCTGATTCCCATGCTGGAGGCCGGCGTCCTGCCCATTGTCACCGGCTTTATCGGCGCCACCCGCGAGGGCATTACTACCACCTTAGGGCGCGGCGGGAGCGATTACAGCGCCGCCATCCTGGCCGACTGCCTGGACGCCCAGGAGCTGTGGATATGGACCGATGTGGACGGGGTCATGACGGCTGACCCGCGCTGGGTGCCGGAGGCGCGGGTCATTCCCACCCTCTCGTACAGCGAGGTGGGGGAACTGGCGTATTACGGCGCCAAGGTGGTGCATCCCAAGACCATCCGCCCGGTCATCGAGCGGGATATCCCGGTGTGGGTGAAGAACACCTTCAACCCGCAGTTCCCGGGCACGCTTATCACGCGGGAGGCGGAGCCGGCCGCCGGCACCGTCAAGGCCGTCACCGCCATCAAGGGCATGAGCATGGTCACCGTGGAGGGCAGAGGGATGATCGGCGTGCCGGGCATCGCCGCGCGCACCTTCGCCGCGGTGGCCAGCCAGGGCATCAGCGTGCTGATGATCTCCCAGTCCTCGTCCGAGCAGTCCATCTCCTTCGTGATTCCCAGCAGTTCCGTGTCCAAGGTGGTGCGGGCCATCGAGAAAGAGATGGCGCTGGAGCTGGCCCGCCGGGATATTGACCGGGTGTGGTCGCTGGATGACGTGGTCATTGTCACCGCGGTGGGGGCCGGCATGCGCCACACCACAGGCGTGGCGGCGCGCATCTTCGGCGCCCTGGCGAAGGCCGAGGTGAACGTCATCGCCATCGCCCAAGGCTCTTCGGAGTGCAGTATTTCCCTGGTGGTAGAGGCCGATGCCGCGATGCGGGCCGTGCGGCAGATCCACGATGAGGTCATCCTGAATGCGAGGGCTCTCGAAGCGGCGGCTGTGCCGGCCGGCGAAGGAGGTGGAAAATGACCTATCGCGCCTGGTTGGAGTGCATCCGCGGCTGTGGCCGGCGCTATTCCGTCTATGATGTCATCTACCGCTGTGAGGACTGCGGCGGCCTGTTGGATGTGGAGCATGACCTGGAGGCGTTGAAGACGCGCAGTGCCGCCGGCTGGATGCGCCTCTTCGAAGAGCGCACCCGCACCAACGAATGGCCCTATGGGTCGGGGGTCTGGGGAAAGAAGGAATGGGTCCTGCCCCAAATTGAGAACGAGAATATCGTCTCCATGTATGAGGGGCATACCAACTGCTTCTGGGCGGAGCGCCTGGGCAAGGAAATCGGCGTGCCGGACCTGTGGATCAAGCTGTGCGGCAACAGCCATACCGGTTCGTTCAAGGACCTGGGCATGACGGTGCTGGTCTCGGCGGTGCGGCAGATGATCGCCGACGGCCGGCCCATTCGCGCCGTGGCCTGCGCTTCCACGGGAGACACCTCCGCGGCGCTGGCCGCCTATTGTGCCGCCGCCGGCATCCCCGCCATCGTCTTCCTGCCGCGCGGCAAGGTGTCTACGGCCCAACTGGTCCAGCCCATTGCTCACGGCGCCACGGTGCTCGCGCTGGACACCGATTTCGACGGCTGTATGCGGATCGTCCAACAGGTCACGGCGGACAAGACCATTTACCTGGCCAATTCCATGAATCCCCTGCGCATGGAGGGCCAGAAGACGGTGGCTATCGAGCTGGTCCAGCAGTTCGACTGGGAAGTGCCGGACTGGATCGTCATCCCGGTGGGCAATCTGGGCAACGTCAGCGCCATTGGCAAGGGCTTTCTGATGATGAAGGAGCTGGGGTTGATCAACAAGCTCCCGCGCATCGCCTGTGCGCAGTCGGCGCGCGCCAACCCGCTGTATTTGAGCTATTTGACCGGCTTCAAGGAATATCGGCCGGTGAAGGCCGGCAAGACGCTGGCCAGCGCCATCCAGATCGGCGACCCGGTGAGCTATGAGCGGGCGGTGAAAATCCTGCGGCAGTTCAACGGCGTCGTCGAACAGGCCACCGAGGATGAGCTGGCCAATGCGGCCGCTCGCGCCGACCGCACGGGGCTGTATACCTGCCCGCACACGGGCGTGGCGCTGGCGGTGCTGTTCAAGCTCATCGAGCGGGGGGAGATCCAACGGAACGATCGCGTGGTGGTCATTTCCACCGCCCACGGCCTCAAGTTTACCGATTTCAAAGTCGGGTATCACGATGGGGTGCTGGCGGATGTGGTGGCGCGCTACCGCAACCCGCCGGTCGAACTGCCGGCGGATTACGATGCCGTGCGCAGGGCCATTGACAAAGCAGTGGGGGAATAGCAGGAGCAGGGCGGCCGGCTGGGGAGACTCAGCCGGCCGTTTCATTTTCCTCCGGACGGCGGAGCATCAGCATGAAATGCATGCCGACGCCGGCGGCCAGCGTGTTGGTAACGGTCCCATATTGGATGGCCAGCTCCTTGAGCCGGCGCAGTTTCTCCTCTGGTTCGGCGCTCTCCAGCGTGAGGGTTACGTCAATGCGCACCAGGGCCGGCGGGTCCTCCCGGCGGTAGCCGGCCAGGTCCACGGTCACCTCGTCCACCTGTAGGTGCATTTTTTCCGCCAGAGAATTCACGTTGGTGATGATGCAGGTGCCAAGCGCGGCCAGCAGGGTTTCGACGGCGTTGAAGCCGGCGGTTGGGTCTCCCCGGCGCACCCCCAGACGCAGTTCATGATTGCGGGTGCTGGCAGTGGCGTGCGCTTCATCCTCGCGGCGCACCTGCACCCGGTAGACCCGCAGGCCCTTTTCTTCGTGGGTCATATGTCTGCTCCGTTGTCCCGCAAACCTGAGTGGTACGGGCCATTATAATGAGGCTATGCCGAAATTGTCAAAGTCTGGGGTTGGTGAACGGTGGGAGGTCAGTGTGCCCGCCGGCGGGCCCCGACGCCCAGCCGCCAGCAGAGGTAGGCGCCGAGGATGGAGATGCCGCCGGCGATGCCCAGGGTGACGCGAATGCCGAGCCATTCCGCCAGCGCCGAGCCGAGCAGGGGGCCGGCGAACACCGCCAGGTTGGCGAAGGCCGCGTTCAGTGCGGCGAAGCTGGCGCGCTTATCCGGCGGCGTGGTCTCCAGCAGGCCCTCGAAGAAAGAAATGTCCACCCCACCGGTGAAGAAGCCCCACAGGACGGCGGCCGGCAGGAGCCACCAGTCCTGATGGATGAAGGCGGTGGCGATGGGGTACAGGGCCACACCGACGGAGCTGAGGATGAGGACCTCGCGATGGCCGCGGCGCGCCGCCAGCCGACCGAAGAGGAAGTAGCCGGCGACCAGCGAAGCCTGCGCGATGGTGGTGCGCAGGCCGATGATGGTGTCGCTGGCGTGCAGTTCCCGCACCCAGAAGATGCTGAACAGGGCCACTGGCAGGGCCGCGCCCAGGCGGACAAAGAAGGTCGCCCAGTTGTACTTCATGAAGTCCGGCGACTGCAGCATGGGTTGGATGAGTTCGGACAGGCGCTCTCGTAAGGAGCGGCGCGCCGGCGGGATGACCGGCTGGGTCTGCGGCATTTTGATACGGGAGAAGTACCCCAGGCTCACAAAGCCGGCGATGGCCGAGATGAAGAAGACGAACTGGTAATTCCAGGGGAATGGGATGGCGCGCAGGTCCAGCAGTTTGCCGAAGCCGGCCACGCAGACGGCAGTGACGACGCTCAGCAGTGCCCAGCGGCCTCCGTTGACCGCGGGCCGGCGCGCCGGCGGGACGATGGCTCCCACCACCGAGGTCCACGCCGGCACCACCACGGCCGCCGGGAACGCCTGGATGGTCCAGATGAGCACGATCAGCCAGGGCTGTAGCCCAAGGGCCAGGAAGGGCACAAAGGCCACCAGGACGTAGGTCAGCCGGAAAAAGAAGCGAAACAACGTGGTCAGGTAGACGTGATCGCGGTGGCGCTCGACGTACATGCTGGCCGGCAGGGAGAACAGTACCCCCACCAGCGCCGGCAGGGCCGTCAGGGCGCTGATGAAGAAACTGCTGGCCTGAATGCGCGCTAGGTACACTGGCAGGAAGGTGCCTGTGCCGGCGGTCAGGACGCCCTGCCAGGCGGTGTCCCAGTACAGCAGGCGGATATTCTCCTCTTCCTGGGTCGGCGGCAGTTGCCGGCGCAGAGCATGCCGTCTCCGCCACCGCCAGAGGGAATACTGCAGATGCCAGTGCCAATATTTCCACGCCGCGGGTTTCATGGATGAATGATGTCCGATGACAGCCTGTCTTTATGATGAGGATTGGGCGAGGTAGCGACTGCGCAGTTGTCCACAGCCGGCCTGGACATCCAACCCTCGCCGCACCCGCACACTGCAGGGGATATGGTGGCGTTCCAGCTCCTCCATGAATACCTGGACCCGCGCCGGCGGGGAGGGGCGGTACGGGCTGTTCTCCACCGGATTGACAGGGATGAGATTGACGTGTATCGGCAGGCCGGCGAACAGCTCCGCAAGCTCCGCGGCCTGTGCTTTGTGGTCGTTCACCTCTTTGATGAGGGCGTATTCGATGGTGATGCGCCGGCCCGTGTGCTCGAAATAGGTCTGGAGGGCCTGCCGCACCTGCGCCAGGGGATAGCGGCGGTTCAGGGGCACCAACTGGTCGCGCAGGGCATCGTTGGGCGCGTGCAGGGAGAGGGCCAGGCGCACCTGCAGGGGCTCCTGGGCCAGGCGCAGGATGCCCGGCACCACGCCGGCGGTGGAGATGGTGATGTGGCGGTCCCCCAAGTTGAAGCCCTTGGGGTCGGTCAAGATGCGCAGGGATTTCAGCACGGCGTCCAGGTTCAACAAAGGCTCTCCCATGCCCATGTAGACCACGTTGGTGAGTGGGCGGGCGTCCGCCGGCGCAAATTCCCGCGCCGCGCGGGCGATGAGGATCACCTGGGCGACGATCTCGCCGGCGGTCAGGTTGCGGCGAAAGCCGGATTTGCCGGTGGCGCAGAAGTCACAGCGGATGGGACAGCCGACCTGCGTTGAGATGCAGGCGGTGCGCCGGCGCTCATAGAGCATCAGCACGCTCTCGATGGTCTCGCCATCCGGCAGTTGCAGGAGAAATTTGCGCGTGAGCTGGTCCCGCGAGACCAGCTCCTCCAGGACCTGCAGGGGTTGGAGGGTGGCATGACGTGCCAGATGGTCTCGCAGTGGGCGCGGCAGGTTGGTCATCTCCTCGAAATCCGCCGCCAGATGCTCGTACAGCCACTGCCAGAGCTGTTCGGCGCGGTAGGCCGGCTGACCCCATTCCCGCAGGAGTTCGGTCAGCTCCGTGCGCGTTAGTTCGTATATATTCAACAAGGCTTTACCTTCCATGTTTCGCTCTCTCTGCCATCTCATTCCGCCAGAGCGGTCGTCGGCAAGTTATGCCGACGTTTCCAGAGGGATAAAAGTTCCACCAGGTCCTCCACGATGATATGGGGTTGGACGGTGGAGCGTTCGGCGTCCTGCCGGCTGGTACTGCCGGTGAGTACCAGCACCGTGAACAGCCCCAGGCGCAGGCCGCCGGCGACATCGGTGTTCAGCCGGTCGCCGACGATGGCGGCCCGTTCCACCGGCACCCCCAAGCGTTCCAGGGCCAGGGAGAGCATGGTCGGCTCCGGTTTGCCGATGATCAGCGGGGTGACGCCGGCGGCGGTGGCGACGGCGGCCAGGATGGAGCCGGCCCCCGGGATGAAACCGTCCTCGACCGGCAGGGTGGGGTCCGGGTTAGTTCCGATCAGACGGGCGCCGGCGAAAACAGCGCGGGTGGCCAGGGCCAGGTCCTGATAGGTGATGCGGTTGTCGTAGCCCACCACGCAGTAAGCGGCCTCGTACGGATCCGAGGTGATGCGAAAGCCGGCCTCCTCCAAAGCCTGGCGGATGCCGTCCATGCCGATGACGAAGATGGGCGTCCCAGGCGGGGCATGACGCGCCAGGTACTCCGCGGTGGCCTGGGAGGAGGTGTAGAAGTCCTGGGGGCCGGCGGGGATGCCCATGCGGGTCAGGCGCTCGGCGTACTGCGCCGGCGTGCGCGAGGAATTGTTGGTCAGGAACAGGAAGGGAATCCGCTCCTCCCGCAGGGCGGTCACGAATTCGGGCGCGCCGGCCAGCAGTTGGTCGCCGCGATAGATGACGCCGTCCAGGTCAATCAGCCATCCCTGGATGCCGGCGAGTTGGGCCAGAGGGTTTGAATCATGGGACGCGCACATGGACTGCTCCAAGAAAGTGTATCGTGAAGCGGCTTTTACCCGGCCATCTGCTGGTTTTGCCAGCGTTCCCAGTCGGCCGGGGTATCGATGTCTACCAGCACGCCGGCGTCCTCCATCTCCACCGCCAGGGTCTGGAAGCGCCCGGACGCGATGAGGGCGCGGCCTCCCTGGTCGCCGGCCAGCTCCTGGAGGGCCGAAAAAGTACTGCGTGCCATGAGGGCCGGGTTGCCGCGCCGGCCGCGGAAGGTGGGGTAGACGATATCTGCCGGCGTGCGGGCGAAGGCCTCCAGCAGGGCGTGAATATGCTTTGCTTGCAGGCCGGGCTGGTCCCCGAGCACGAACAGCACGCCGTCTGCATCCGGACAGACTGCGGCCAGGCCGGCTTTCAGCGAGGTGCTCATCCCCTCCGGCCAGCGCGAGTTTTCCACCAGCGTCAGGTCTCGGCCGGCGAGTGCTTCCCGCACCGGAGACGCGGATGCCCCCAGCACCACGATGATCCGATGCACACTGCTGGCAAGGACCGCATCCACCACATGGGTGATGAGCGGGCGGGCGGTTGGGCCGGGGAGCGGGAGGAGCAGTTTGGGCGCGCCGAAGCGGTTGGCGCCGCCGGCGGCCAGCACGACCGCATCCACATGCGGCCGGCGGATGATGCGTTCGGATGTTTCCTCCGCGTTTTGCTCGCTCATCACCGTGTGTATATCTCCCAGCGGATCGGGTTGGAGCGGAGATGGGCCACCACCACGTGGTGTACATGCGGGCTGAGCAGGATGAGCCGGATGGCATGGTTCAGGGCGACGAAGCGGGTGTTCGGGGAGTGCGTGGTCAGCAGTGGGACCACGCGCGCGCCGGCCGGCACCCCTTTCAGCCCGCCCTGTGGGTGGGCTATAGCGACTGCCAGCACCTCAGGGGCAACGGCCTGGCCGAGGGGCACGCCGGCCAGATCCGCCAACAGGGCCGGCCGATGGACGTATTCGTCGGTCAGCGGCCGGCCGAGCACCTCCGCATCCGCCATAGGCACGACCAGCGTGGCGCAGGGGGGTATGACCGGCTCATGGACGTTAGGGGCCTTCAGCATGCGGTGTGCGGCGCCGTCGGCCTCCACCAGCACCACGTCGGCGCCGCTGTGCCGCGCCAGGGGTTCGACCCACTCCGGGGGAATGCCTTCCAGTTTATACGGCCTCACCGCAATAGGATAGTCCTTGCCCAATGCGGCGACATCTCCCTCTGCTTTGCTCAGCCGCTTCTGGGCCAGGATGACCACCGGCGCCTCTTCGAACTGGGCCGGCACTTCCTGGAGGGCCTCTTCGAGCGATGGAGCCAGCACCAGCCGCTCGTCAGGCGCCGGCTCTGGTTCCAGTATTTTGGTGGTGGTGGTCACCAGGACGCGGTAGTCCCGCCCCACCAGCTCGGAGGCAAGCTTCATCATCGCGGTGGTTTTGCCGCCGGCGCCCACAAAACAGACGATATCTCCTGGTCGAATGCGCAGTGCGTCTGCCAGTGCCACGGAATCCCTCTCCGGAATATAGCCTTCCAGCAACAGTAGCAAGTATAACATAAGCCGGCATAAGAGTGCCAATTCACGGCGGTGATATGCCGTCCCAAAGGCGAGGGTCACCCGCCAGGCAACGGCTACCCGAAGGAAAGCGCTTTGACATGCCATCATGCGTTTGCTATGATGCCCTCGAGATGCTCAATGGGCTGGGGGTGTATATGGGCACACTGCGAAATGATAGGGGATGGTATCTGCGGCTGGCCGGCGTGATCCTGCTCTGCTGGGCGCTTTTCCTGCCCGCCGCTCCTGCGAAGGCACAGGAGCCGTTTCACCTTTCTGTGCTGGGACAGGTGGGCGGGGTGGGGCATGCCGCGGCCTGGGATGGTCAGCGCCTGTACGCCGGCATCGGCCCCCGCCTGACCGTCTGGGACGCGGCCGACCCGGATCACCCGGTCCCATTGGGCGAGTCGGGCATCCTGCCGGGCATTGTGCGCGATATCGTCCTGGCCGGCGGTTATGCGTATGCGGCGTTGGACCCCTTTGGCTTGGGTGTCCTTTCCCTGGAGGACCCGGACAATCCTGTCTGGGTGGGGGGATGGGAGGCGCCGGCGCCGGCGGTGGCGCTGGCATATCAGCCGCCGCATCTGTTCCTGGCGATGGGGCCGGCCGGCGTTGCCGTTCTGGATGTGAGCGATGCCGCGCGGCCGGCGGAGGTGACGCGCCTGGATACGCCGGGCAATGCCGCCGATGTGGAGGGGTGCGGAGCTGGCCTGCTGGCCATCGCCGACGGCCCCGCCGGCGGGCTTCGCCTGTGGGATATCCATGACCTGGACGCGCCGGCGGAGCTGGGCTATTTCGACACGCCTGGCGATGCCAACGCGGCGGCATGCGCCGGCGGCATCGCCTGGGTGGCCGACGGCCTGCCCGGCCTGCTGGGGATTTCGGTGGCGAACCCGGGGGCGCCGGCGGAAATTGGCCGCTATAACAGCCCGGGCGATGCCCGCCACGTGGTGGTGCGAGGCGGCGTGGCCTATCTGGCCGACGGCTGGCTGGGAGGATTGTCCATTATCTCCCTGGCCGACCCGGCTCATCCGAGCCGGCTGTCCCGTCTGGATACCGACGGCCTGGCGCTGGCGGTGGCAGTAGGGGATGGCACGGCCGCGGTGGTGGATGGGCCTCTGCCGGGCATTCAGCTTGTGGACGTGGCTTCCGTGACCGCGCCGGCCCGCCGCGGCGTCATCTCTACCCCGGGCTATGCCTGGGATGTGGATGTGGCCGGCGGTGTGGCGTATGTGGCGAACGGCCTGGGTGGATTATGGACGGTGTCCGTCGCCGACCCTCACCATCCTCTGCCGCTGGCAATCATGCGGAGCGGGCCGGCCAGCCTGGATGAGTGGGCCAGGCGAGCGGGCATCGTCCTGCCGGCCAACGCCGCGCTGGGGGAACTGTACACCGGGGCGGAGGCCTTGGGCATCAGGGTCGCCGGCCCGCGCGCCTATCTGGCGGATGGATGGGCCGGCCTGCGGGTGATTTCGGTGGCGAACCCTGCATTGCCGCAGTTATTGAGCACCGCCGGCACCGCCGGCACGGCGCAGGCGCTGGATGTGGCCGGAGATATGGTCTATGTCGCCGACGGCACTGGCGGCATGCGGGTCATCTGGGTGGGCGCGCCGACGGTGCCGCAGGAGATCGGCGCTTCGACGGCGCCGGCCGATGCGGCGGATGTGGCAGTGTCCGGGTATATGGCATATGTGGCGGATCGCCTGGCCGGCCTGCGTTCCATCGCCATTGTGCATCCCGAACATCCTGTCCCGTACGGCCTGTTCCCGCTGGCCGGCCCCGCGCTGGGAGTGGATGTCGCGGGAACGTGGGCGGTGGTGGCGGAGGGGCCGGTGGGGGCGCACGTGGTGGATGTAAGCGATCCGACGGATATGCGCCGGCTCAGCACCGTGGCGGGGCACGATGTGGTGCAGGATGCCGAGCTGGTCGGCAGGCAGTTGTTCCTGGCGGATGGCAAGGCCGGTGTCATGGCGGTTCAGCTCAATGAAGATGGTGTGCCGGTGGATACAGCCTGGCTGAGGCTTGCCGGCGAGGCGACGGCTGTGCGGTATGCGGATGGCCGGCTGTATGTGACTACCCGCGAGGGCGGCCTGTGGATCGTGGGCCTTTCGGCACCGGGGGCTCGGGTACTGCTCCCCCTGCTCATGCGGTGAGCCGGCCCCGCGCAAGCCGGCGTTACAGAAGCTATCGCGGCCTCGATTGCCAGGTAGCTGTGTTTGTGGGCTTTTCCGGCACCCAATTTTTTGACAGATTGCTTGACCTGCGGGATAATGTGATATACAGGCGGACCTGGTTCCGCCTGTTTGATTGTCTGCCGCACGGTCGTACAAAGCACTCCCGCCCAAGCGGGCGGCAAGGAGGAGATAGCCGTGGAAACGATCGAATTGGCCTTGGAGAAACGTACGTTGAAGGGGAAGCAGGTGAACCGCCTGCGCCGGCAGGGGCTGGTGCCCGGCGTGGTATATGGACATCATTTTGAACCGGTGGCGGTGCAGATGCCGGCCAAGACACTGCATCAGGTGTTGAGCCGCGCCGGCTTCTCCCACCTGGTAGACCTGCGACTGCCGGAGTGGCCCAAGCCGGAGAAGGCCCTCGTGCGCGAGGTTCAGCGCGACCCGATCACCAGTGAGGTCCTGCATGTTGATTTCTTCCGCGTCAGCCTGACGGAGCGCATTCGGGCAGAGATCCCTATCACCTTTGTGGGCGAGTCCCCTCTGCGGGACAGTGCCAATGCGGTGCTGTTGTACGGTGTGGACAGCATCGAAGTGGAATGTCTGCCTGTTGACCTGCCCGAGGCGGTGGAGGTGAACCTTGCCGAACTGCGGGAGATCGGCCAGGCGGTATATGTGCGGGACCTGAAGCTGTCGGACAAGGTCGAAGTATTGACCCGCCCCGACGAGTTGGTGGTGAAGGTGGAGCCGGCGGAGGCGCCGGAGGAGGTGGCGGAGGAGGCCGGCAAGACCGAGGAATCCTCGCCGGCGGAATAACATCGGCTTTGTTTTCTCAGGGACGTGAACAACACGTCCCTTTCTTTTTTCCTGGAACATGAGCGGCAGGGAGGGTATTTGACTTTTCTGTCATCTTGTACAATACTATAGACAAGCGAGCGGTTCTATACTGCAGTGCGTGCGATGGAGAAGGTGCCTTGAGCGCAAAGGTTGCAGACACGATAGATCGCGATTCTTATATACCTGCCTATGTCCAGTTGGCGGATATCCTGCGCCAGCAGATTGCCGCCGGCGTGTTCAAGCCGGGTGACCAGCTCCCGTCCGAGGCGCAGTTGTGCCGGCGCTACAACGTCAGCCCCATGACGGTGCGCCGCGTGATCAACATGCTGGTGGATGAGGGCGTGGTCGTCGCCATCCAGGGACGCGGCACCTTTGTCAAGCCCATCGAGCTGGGCACCGCCTTTTTCTCCCTGCAGGATTTTCAGAACCTCTTCATTAATCAGGAGGAATCGCGGGTCAAGCTTCTGGAGACCCGTATTCTCTCGGCGGACCAGCGCACCGCGCAAAAGCTGGGGGTGGAGCCGGGCCGGCGTGTGGTTTTCATCCGCCGGCTGATTTTCCAGACCGGCCAGCCCGTGCTCTATCACAAGGAATATCTGGTCTACGATCCCTATCGTCCGCTGATCGAAGCCGAGATGGAGGTCACTTCCTTGTACGGGTTGTTCAGCGGCAAGGGCACCAATCTCAAATGGGGCGAGCTGGCTATTGAGGCGACGGTGCTGACGGAGGAAGAGGCGGAACTGCTGAAGTCGCCGGCCGGCACGGCGGCCTTCCGGCTGGAGCATATCTTCTACGATTTTGAGGATCATCCGGTGAGCTGGGGCTGGTTCATCTGTCCCAGCAACCGCTTACGGTTCCGGACAACGGTAGGAGTCAGGGGCAAGGAGCGCAGAGAATAATGGATGCAAGGATGGCATTGATCTCGGCGATCGCAGATCTCGAGGAAGAGAAAGCCCTGCAGTTGGTGCGGCGCCGGCTGGCGGCCGGCGAGGATCCCATGGCCATCATCGAGGACTGTCAGGAGGGGATGCGGCTCGTGGGGCTGAATTACGAGCGGCAGAACTACTTTCTGGCCGGCCTGATCATGGGGGGAGAGATCTTCCGCCAGATTATGGAGCTGGTCAAACCCAAGATCGAGTCCAACCTGTGCCCCGGACAGGTTAGCGGACGTATCCTGCTGGGCACGGTGCAGGGCGACATCCATGACTTGGGGAAAAATATCGTCAATATGCTGTTGTCCTGCCGCAAGTTCACCGTCTGCGATCTGGGCGTGGATGTGCCCCCGCGGGTATTCCTTCATGCCGTGGAGGACGTCCACCCGGATATTATCGGCCTATCCGGGCTGATGACGATTTCGTACGATTACATGCGGGAGACGGTGGCGCTCCTGCGGGAACATGGGCATAAGATGCCGGTCATCATCGGCGGATCGCTGGTGAACGAGAATATCTGCCGCTATGTGGGCGCGGACTACTGGGCAACCGACGCCATGCGCGGCATAGAGCTGTGTGAGCGGCTTGTGGCGCAGTCCCAGAACGTCCCGTGAGGGACTGCCGGCCTGTTCGTTCTGCATTTCCTGCTGGGTTCAGCGCACCAGACGCTGAACCCAGCTTTGTTTCAGGGTGATCGCCTTCTCCGGGCACAGCTCGTGACAGCAGTAACAGCGGATGCAGTTGCTCAGGTTGATAACGGCGCGCCGGCCCTCCATGCGAATGGTCTGCATGGGGCAGTTCTGGGCGCAGATCCCGCATCCCACGCACGCATCCCCGACCTGAGGGCTTGCCACTAACTGCCGCACGAAGAACTGCCGCATGCCCTGGGGCAGGATGCTGAAATCCTTGGCCCCACTGCCAGGGGCGCGGAATCCTTCCAGCCGAACCGATTCCAGCGGCTCGCCGACCACCTGCACATCCTGGACGGAGCCGGTGGTCAGCCCGCGCCGGCGCGCGACGCGCAGGGGCGCGATCCGTTCCAGCGGCAGGCCGGCCAGGTGGGTCGCCACCAGGTCCAGGGCGACCGCATCGGTGGAACAGAGCAGGATGCCGGCGGGATATGGTCGGCCGGCGGAGGGGCCGTCGCCGTCCATGCCCACAATGCCGTCCATCAGGTGGAAAGCCGGCTTCACCGCTGTGAGGATGTCCAACAGCATCTCGGCAAACTGGTCCAGGCTCTGTAACTTGGCGTGATAGCCGGCCTTGGTGACCCCCGGCACAAGCCCGAACAGGTTCTTCGTCGCGCCGGTGAAGCCCATCAGGCCGTGGGTCTTCAGCTTGGGCAGGGAGATGATGACGTCGGCATCCAGGGCGAAGCCGCAGATGTCAAGCATCTTGATGAGCCGGCCTTCTGGGGCGGGGATGCGCTCCGCACGCACATCGAAGTTCAGCTCCGCGCCGGTTTCTTCGGCCACTTCCAGCAGGCCGGCGCTCTGGTAGACGCCGCGCAGGAGCGCCGGCGAGAAAGGGCCGCCGGGGGAATCGCCGATGATGGGCCGGCCGCCGGCTTCCTGCACCAGGCGCACCACTGCCCGCACGATAGTGGGGTGGGTGACGATGGCTTCGTCCGGGGTCGATTTGCGGAGCAGATTGGGCTTGATCAGCACGCGCTGGCCGGGCTGGACGAAGCGGCCGATGCCGCCGATCAGGTCCACCGCGCGGCGCACCATATGCTCCACCCGGAGCTTGTCATAATGATGATCCGCATAATTGATCAGGGCGACGGTGGGGCTGGTCATGAAATGGGAGCCTCTGCTTATGATCAGGATGGGTTCAGCGGCCGGCGCGGCAGGGTTTCCAGGAACGCGGCCAGGGACTGCCAGTCATCCAGCGCTATGCCGGCGAGCGGGGCCGTGCGGACGAACACGTGGAGCAGGGAGGGGGCGCCGGCCTGCCGGGCTTGGAAGGGGTAAAAGGTCGTGAGCGCCGGCGGCAGGCGCTGGGCGAGCTGGTGAAGGCATTCCTCTGCCCGCTCTTGAGGGACCAGGAGTATGAACTGCTCCTCCAGCGGATGGGCGAGGAAACAGCCGGCCAGCCCCAGGGCCTCTATGACAGAGGATGCGGTGGCGTTGACCGCGCGCAGGAGATCATCCCGCGCTACAAAGCCGTACTGGTCGCTGAAGGCATCCAGCCCCTCCAGCTCCAGGCTGATGATGGCCCAGCCGGCAGGGGAGGGAAGGCCGCGCAGATGTTCCAGCAGGAGCTGTCGGCCGGCCAGACCCGTGACAGGGTGGGTGAGAGGCAGGAGGCTGGCGCGGCGCAGGGCGTTCTCCACGCGCAGGCGCAGTTCGTGAATATCGAAAGGTTTGGTGATGTAATCCTCGGCGCCGAGCTCCAGGCCGGCGATCTTGGACTCTCGCTCGCGCTTCTCGGTGAGGAAGATGATGGGGACGTGTCGGGTGCGTTCCTGCTGGCGGAGGCGCCGGCAGACCTCATAGCCATCCACATCCGGCAGACGGATGTCGAGGATGACCAACTGCGGGGGATGGGCTGTCGCCTGGTCAATGGCGCTTTGCCCGAACGGTGCGGTGATGACCTGATAGTCGAAGCGTCGGAAATAGGCGGCCAGCATTTCCAGCGTATCAGGGTCATCCTCGACGATTAAGATGCGTTCTTTCATGGGCGTTGTGCTCCCCGTGGAAAGTGCCGGCGGTGAAACCGCTTATTCCAACGGCTCTTTGAAGATGTCGAAGGAGCAGACCGGGTCCCCCTTGGCGACGCACTGGGTCTCGACCACTTTATAGCGCCGGCCGGTGCCCCATTCGATGCCGGCCTCGAGCAGTCCCACGGCGGCGTAGCAGATGGGGCGGTCCGCATGCCGGCCCCAGCAGACCGGACAGCGCTCGATAATGTAGACATAACGGTCCGGCAGTTCCTCGACGCGGCTGATCTGGTCGCTGAATTGGGTGAAGGTCTTGGCCATGGCCTTCAGGCCGACGTTCAGGCGGATGTGCAGGGGCAGGAGCTTGAACGCCCGATCGGCGACACCGACGATGGCGCCGAAGTCCCTCAAACCCTGGTCGAAAGATTTGCGGCCGGCGCGCAGAGCCAGGCCGCGACCGCCGCGCGGGCCGTACAGGTCTTCCAGCGCCTGGTTGATGGCGGCGTAGTCCTCGAACGGGAACTCCAGCGCCAGGTTATCCGGCGGCAGGTTGTCAATGAGATGGTCCAGTTTGGCGTAGCGGAGGATGGCCTTAAGGCCGTGGTCTCCCATGACCTCGGCCAGTGCCTGGAGGTAGATGCGTCCGATGCGGTTGGGGTAGTGGTAGCCGCTTTTCTGCTGTGTGTCTGACACGCCCCGTCCTCCTTGGGTGGTGCGCGCCGGCGGCCGGCGCAGTGTCCAACGACAGTCCTCTGGGGCGGATGTTACCACGAGCGGTAGCCTTTGTCAAAAGGGGGAAACAACCGTTTGACAAATCGTATCTTTGGGGGTACGATGGGGTTACAATAGTTGGATTCGCCTCACCGCTGAGCGCTGGACATCTGCGAAAGTCCGATCACCCTTCGCGACAAGTGCATACCACCCGGCACGCCTACGAAGGACCCTTTCTCACTGTCCATTGATTCTGTTTATTATTCGGCCTTATTATCCTGATGAGGAGGGTACGATGAACATTCTGTTGGTTTACCCGGAGTTCCCTGAGACCTTCTGGAGCTTTCGACACGCCCTGCGCTTCATCGGCAAGAAGTCGGTGATGCCGCCTTTGGGTCTGCTCACCGTTGCGGCCATGCTGCCGAAGGAGTGGAACAAACGGCTGGTGGATATGAACATCCAGCCGCTGACACACCAAGACCTGGACTGGGCGGACTATGTTTTTGTCAGCGCCATGACGGCCCAGCGCAAGTCCACCAAGGACGTGGTGGCGATGTGCAAGTCCGCCGGCAAACCGGTGGTGGCCGGCGGCCCGCTCTTCCTGAGCGAATACCCCGATTTCCCCGAAGTGGACCATTTCGTCCTCAACGAGGCGGAGATCACCCTGCCGCAGTTCCTGGCGGACCTGGCGCGCGGCGAACCCCAGCGCCTCTACACCACGGACCAGTATCCCGACCTTTCCCTGACCCCCATCCCGTTGTGGGAATTGGTGGATATGCGCCGCTACGCGGAGATGTGCCTCCAGTTCTCGCGCGGCTGTCCCTTCAACTGCGATTTCTGCAATGTGACTGCCATGCTGGGGCATGTCCCGCGCACGAAGAGCGGGGCGCAGTTGGTGGCGGAGCTGGAGAGCCTGTACGCCGCCGGCTGGCGCGGCGATATCTTCATCGTGGATGATAACTTCATCGGCAACAAGCGCATCCTGAAGAAAGAGGTCCTGCCGGCCATCATCGAGTGGCGCAAGGATAAACCGTCCATCGGTTTTCAGACGGAGGTGTCCATTAACCTGGCGGATGATGATGAGCTGATTGACCTGATGGTGCGCGCCGGCTTCACCACGGTTTTCATCGGCATCGAGACGCCGGATGAGGAGAGCCTGGTGGAATGCAGTAAGATTCAGAACCGCGGGCGCGATCTGGTGGCCAACATCCGCAAACTGCACCGGGCGGGGCTGGACGTGCAGGCCGGCTTCATCGTCGGCTTTGATACCGACAAGCCCTCGATTTTCGAGCGGCAGATCCGCTTCATCCAGGAGAGCGGCATCATCACGGCGATGGTGGGGCTCCTGCAGGCGCCGGCCGGCACCAAGCTCTACGAACGCCTGCGCAAGGAAGGGCGCCTGCTGGAAAGCTTCACGGGGAATAACACCGACTTCTCCATCAACTTCATCCCCAAGATGGACCTGCAAACCCTCGTTGATGGCTACAAGCGCATCGTGGAGACCATCTACTCCCCCGAGGCCTATTACGAGCGGGTGAAGAAGTTCCTGAGCGAGTATCAGCCGCCCAAGTTCGTCAAGCCGAAGATCAAACTGCCGGAGCTGAAGGCCTTCTTCCGCTCCATCTACCTGTTGGGCATCAAGGGGTCGGAGCGCCTGGAATACTGGAAGCTGTTCTTCTGGACGCTGTTCCGCCGGCCCAACCTGTTCCCCAAAGCCATCACCTACGCCATCTACGGGTTCCACTTCCGGCGGGTCTTCGAATCGTACAAGCAGTGAAGGAGCCGGCCTCCTGCAGGGTGTTACTCTGCAGGAGGCTCTTTTATTCGGCCTGTTCCGCCGGCCAGCGCGCCGACCAGCGCGCCTAAGACCTGGAAACCGGCGGCCGCCAGGTACTGGGCGCGCAGAACTGCTCCCACATGGGACAGGCCCACCGCAGTCCCCACCGCCATGAGTAGAAGCAGTGCCGCGATCCCACTGCTGGCCAGGGCGAGCGTCAGGGCCAGCCGGCGTTCGGAAAAGGTGCCGAGAATGCCGCCGGCGATGAAGCCGGAGAGGCCGGCGATGATCCACAGGACCAGGTGCGCTGCCGGCCCCACATATGCCACGGCCAGTGCCACAATCCCGATTAAATCCAGGACCAGGATGGTCAGGAGTGCGATGATGCCCAGTTCGAATGCGGAGTACCGCGTCATGGGAGCCTCGATGTCGCTTTGCCGCGCGATAGTGTCATGGGAACAGGTCAATGCTCGGTAGAGGGGGAAGATGGTGATGCCGCGGAGGTATCCGGCGGCTGGGTGTGCCGCAGGTCCAACATTTGGGCACCGCCGGCGTAGGGCACCAGGCGATCCTGCACCTCATCCAATTGGCGCAGGACGTCGCGGATGCGCAGTGATTCGCGGGCGATGACCCGCAGGATGTCCCGCACCTCTTCCGGCACGTCGGCGCGCTCCACCAGCCAGTGAGCGTTGCCCAGCACGGCGGTGAGCGGGTTGCTGACCTCGTGCTGGACGGCGGCGGCTACCTGGCCGATGGCGGCCAGCCGTTCACTGCGGATCAACTGCTCGCGCGCGGTGATGAGCTGGGCGTTGGCTTCTTCCAGCCGGCGGGCATGTTCCCGCAGTTCGTTCACCAGCCGCACGTTGTCGATCACCGCTCCCAGGGAGCCGGCCAGGATTTCCATGATCTCCGCGTCTTCCTGGTTCAGTCCGTCCACGTAAGTGCTCTGAATGTCCAGCACCCCCAGCACTCGCTCGCCCACATAGAGGGGAACGGACAGCTCACACAGGGTCTGGGAATTCCAGGGACATGGCAGAAAGCGCGGTTCCTGGCGCACATCCGGCACGAGGAGCGTTTTCCCGCTCTGGGCGACCCAGGCCATGAGGCCCGGACTGCTGGGATAGAGGGGGATGCGGTATCCGATCTTGTCCGCTGGCACTTGTTCGCCGGCGGCCGCGGTGATGACCAGCGCTTCGTCTTCGATGAGCGCGATAATGACCTCGTAATAGCCGAACTGTTGTTGGATGCGTTCGGCCACCTTTTGGAGGATGACCCGCAGGCCCTCGCCGGCGGTGCCGGCCATGCCGGCCAGGTAGCGCACGATTTCGTGCGCGAGCGCCAACCGGGCGGCGCGCTGTTCCGCCGCCTGGCGCAGTCTTTGCATGGTGCGCATGTCCTCGAAGCGTGCCCGGGCGACGATGAGCGCGCGCTGGAGGTCGCGGCCGTCAATGGGCTTTGTCAGGTAGGCGTGGATGCCGGCCTGGGTGGCCTGCAGGACCAGCTCATCTTCCTCATGCGCGCTGATCATGACCACCGGCACCGGAGCGCGCACCATAATCTGACGCGCCACCTCGATGCCGCTCATGTCGGGCAGTTCCACGTCGAGCAGGACCACATCCGGCTGGCATTCCTCCAGGGCGGCCAGCGTCTCGGCGCCGGTGGAGGTCTCTCGCACGATGACATGGCCATGACGTTCCAGGAACCCGCGCAGTACCGCCCTGGTAGTGCGCTGGTCATCCACAATCATCACCTGCATGGCCTTTACTCCCTGTGCGCTGAACGCAATCATATCACAATCCAGGGAGGCCGGCAATTGTTCGGCTTGCGCAGGTCCAGGCGATTGTCCCCTGAAGGCCCATGCATCTGACCAGAGCGGTAGGGAATTTGACGAAATCGCCGTACTCGGCTAGAATGGGAAGGCAGGGTCGAGCGGCCGGCACTGGCCGCTCGTCTGCTGTGCACTGCGTTGGGATATTCAGGGGATGTTTGAGAATCTATCCGAGAAACTGCAGGCGGTCTTTGATAAGCTTTCCTCGCGCGGCCGGCTGACCGAAGCCGATGTCGATGCCGCTTTGCGCGAGGTGCGCCTGGCGCTCCTGGAAGCCGATGTCAACTATAAGGTGGTCAAGGCGTTCCTGGAGCGGGTGCGGGAGCGGGCCATCGGCGCGGAGGTCATGCGGAGCCTGACCCCTGCTCAGCAGGTGGTCAAAATCGTGCATGAGGAGCTGATCGCCACGCTGGGCGAGGGCGCCAAGCTCAACCTGAGTGGACCGATCCCGCACGTGATCATGTTGGTTGGCCTGCAGGGCGCCGGCAAGACCACCGCCGTCGCCAAACTGGCACTGCGCCTGCGCAAACAGGGACAGCGGCCGCTGATGGTGGCGGCGGACATTTATCGGCCGGCGGCCATCCATCAGCTTGAAGTGCTGGGCAAACAGCTCGACATCCCCGTGTACAGCGAGCCGAACAACCGCCGGCCGCCGGAAATTTGCGTCAACGCTGTCCAGCATGCCCGCAAGGCGGCCTATACCGTCGTACTGCTGGACACCGCCGGCCGCCTGCATATCAACGATGAGATGATGGCGGAGCTGGAGGCCATCAAGGCGAAGGTCCAGCCGGCAGAAGTGCTCCTGGTCGCCGATGCCATGACCGGGCAGGATGCCGTGCGCGTGGCCGAGGAGTTCCACCGCCGGGTGGGGCTGACAGGTCTCATCCTGACCAAGGTGGACGGTGATGCGCGCGGCGGCGCGGCCATCTCCATGCGCCATGTGACCGGGGTGCCCATTAAGTTCCTGGGCACTGGCGAGAAGCCGGATGCCCTGGAGGAGTTTTACCCCGACCGTCTGGCCTCCCGCATCCTGGGCATGGGGGATGTGCTCAGCCTGATCGAGAAGGCGGAGCAGACCATGGACCAGCAGAAGGCGATGGAGATGAGCCGGCGGCTGGTCAGCGGCGAGTTCACCCTGGAGGACTTCCTGGAACAGCTTCATGAGGTCAAGAAGCTGGGGCCGCTCTCGCAACTGCTGGACATGATTCCCGGCATGGCGCGGGTCAGCAAAGACCTGGCGCCGGAGGTCACGGAGCAACAGCTCAAGAAGGTGGAGGCCATCATCAACTCGATGACGAAGGAGGAGCGCCGGCGGCCGGAAATCATTAACGCCAGCCGCAAGCGCCGCATTGCCCGCGGCTCCGGCACCACCGTCCAGGATATCAACCAACTGCTGGGACAGTTCCGGCAGATGCAGAGGATGATGAAGCAGTTGGGCAAGACCCCGAAGCGGGGCGGCCTGTTTTCCTTGTTCCAGTAAAGCCAATTCCATCATTCGCACGATTTTGCATAAGGAGAGAGCAAACGCATGGTACGCATCAGACTTCGTCGAGTGGGAGCCAAGAAACAACCGAGCTACCGCATTGTGGTGGCGGATGCCGAAGCGCCGCGCGATGGGCGCTTTATCGAGATTATCGGCCACTACAACCCGCGCACCGAGCCCGAAACCCTGCACGTCGAGAAGGAGCGGGCGCTGTACTGGCTGCAGCAGGGTGCCCAGCCTTCCGAGGCGGTGGAGCGCCTTCTGCGCCGGGTCGGTGTGATGGATGAGTTCGAGGCGTCCAAGAAGAAAGCGGTGGCGCAGTAATCCAACCTGGCAGGACGTGCGGGAGGCATTCCGCCGGCCGAGAAAGGACGCTGTGCAGTGAAAGAGCTTGTCGAATATATCGCCAGATCGCTGGTCCAACAGCCCGAACAGGTTCGCGTGCAGGAGAGGCAGTCGGGCCGCTCTGTGACCATCACGCTTCATGTGGCCTCAGACGATATCGGCCGCGTCATCGGCAAGAACGGACGCGTGGCCAATGCCATCCGCGCCCTTTTAAAGGTGCAGGCCTCGAAAGAGGGCAAGCGCGTGTTCCTGGAGATTGAATGAAGGGCCAGATACCGGTGCAGGACGAACCCATACCAGCAGAAACGGACGGGCAGGGAGTGGGGGGCTCAGAGGGGCGAAAGGCTTCTGAGCCTCCTCGTTACCTGGCCGTAGCGCGCATCCGCCGGCCGTGGGGGGTGCGCGGCTTCGTCAAAATTGACGTGTGGACCGATTTCCCCGAACGCTTCCGCCGGCCCGGCCGCTTTTTCGTCGGCGAGGATTACCGCCCCATCTGGCTGGAGCATGGCCGCATCTTTAAAGGGCAGTGGTTGTTGAAGTTCGCCGGCTATGATACCCCGGAGTCCAGCGGCGAACTGCGCAATCAGATTCTGTATATCCGCGTCGAAGATGCCGCGCCGCTGGGCGAAGATGAGTACTATATCCACGAGATCATCGGGCTGGAAGTGTGGACGGACGCCGGCGAACGCCTGGGCCGGGTCACCGAAGTCATCGAGACCGGCGCCAACGATGTCTACGTCGTGGACTGGCAGGGCAAACCCCTGCTCCTGCCGGCGATATCCCAGGTCATCCTCTCCATCGACCGCCAGGCACGCCGCATGGTTGTCCACCTGATGGAAGGCCTGGTGCCTTGACAAACCCCCGCAGAAATGATATCCTGGCCCCGTCACAGCGCAACGGTGGATAGCGCTATCAGGACTCCTGCGATGATGGACGAGCGGGCATATTGGTTGGGATTTCATATGGTGCCGGGCGTGGGGCCGGCGCGCTTTCGCCTCTTGCTCCAGGCCTTTGGGAGTATGTCGGCGGCCTGGGAGGCGCCGGCTGATTCCCTGCGGGAGGCCGGCCTGGACCGCCGCACCGTGGAGCAGATCGTCTCCGCCCGCCGGCGGTTGGGACTGGCGCGGGAATGCGAACGCCCGGCGGAGCGCGGCATCACCCTCCCGACATGGGCTGCGCGGCAGG
>Ga0080004_1154578_pt1 | contig 24157 bp, 30 predicted proteins | sample WasSprMetagenome_FD_69207 | JGI IMG/M metagenome (GOLD analysis project Ga0080004, IMG submission 69207) | Sulfidic aquatic microbial communities from Washburn Spring, Yellowstone National Park, USA - WS (SPADES assembly) (version 2) | ecosystem: Environmental > Aquatic > Thermal springs > Hot...
GCAGGATGTACAGTCCGCTGTGGGCCTCTTCAGGTGGCAGAAGGTCTCGACGTTCTTCCAGACCAGGGACGGGTCGTCCCCGATTCTTCCCAAGTAGTACAGCTTGTTCATCCACTGGCAGGGGGAGATGGTCCCGTCTGGGAAGAAGGCCAGCCTGCTCTCCCCTGCGGCGCAGAAGCCCCCCACGCCAAGGTACCCGAAGTAGGAGGGCAAATCTATCCAGCTGTTCTTGTGCCTGGACACCCTCTCGAAAAGCCACAGCACCTCCCCTAGGGAAAGCTTCTCCTCCAGGAGTGGGTAGAAATATATACCGTCCGCCTCCCTCTCCGCCAGCTTCAGCAGGTAGTCCACCTGCCTCAGGGACTGCCTGGAGACCGTCGCCCTGAGAAGGACGGGTATGGAGTGCTCCTTCAGGAGCCTTACCGCCTTCAGGACCTTCTCGTAGGTCCCCTTACCCCTGAGGTAGTCGTTCCACCTCCTGTTCCCCTCCAGCGAGACTATCACCTGCCTGACCCTCTCCAGCTGCTTCAGCTTCTGGGGCACCAGCAGGCCGTTCGTCTGGACGGTCACGGGGGAGGGGGAGAACACCTCCAGCGCCCTGTCGAACAGGGGGGAGAGCAGGGGCTCCCCTCCCATCAGGTTCACCTTTTTGGGCTTGAAGCCGTCGGCTATCTGCTCCAGTTGCCTCTCCGTGAGGGAGAGCTTCCTGTCCTCCTCCCCGTACTCGCAGTGCCTGCAGTTCAGGTTGCAGGCGTACCCCAGGAGCACCACCGCCTGCTTCAGCATCATGGGATTTTTCCCGCAAAAGGCTAATATAGTCATCGGAGCGGTCTTGAAAGGGAAGAATGAGGCCGAAACTGGCACCGAACGTGGACTGGATAGAGCTCTCCGAGGGGAAATTCTACGCCAAAAGCGGAGAAAAACTCATGCTGAGGACGCCCATGAGGGGGGAGGTGAGCATCCTCATAGAGGGCCCAGCCCTCTCGAGGATTTCCGTGGACAGGGATAAGCTGGAGGAGGCCGTCTTCAAGACCGTGCCCTCCGTCTGCCGATTGTCGGAGAGGCCAGTTATCGTCTCCAGGGGAAGGCCGTGGGGCAGGATAATCAGGGGCACTGGTGCCACCATACAGTCGCTGGTGTGCCTTCCCTCGTCCGAGGAGGAGGGAATCTGACCATGGAAATCCCCAAGGTGAAGGAAATAAGGTGGAACTCCCTCAGGGGGGAGATAGAGATGGTGACCGAGGGGGGAGTGGAGAGCCTGCCGACATCCAGGGCCAGGCTCTTCCTAGAGTCCCCAATAAAGAGGTTCAGCCTCAGCGGCAAGGCGGAGGATAAGCTGGTAAGCGGGGACTGGAAGGTGGAATTCTACAGTCCAGTCGTATGCCGCCTGGAGGAAGAGGAGGTGATATGCGAATGAATGGGGAGAGGGAGGAGGAGCTCGAGGAGGAAAGGGTAGAGCGGAAGATAGAGGAGATGGAAGCCAGGGCCAGGGAGGAGGAGGAGAGGCTCGCTGGGGAGGAGACGGCAGCGGAGGAGATGATACTCGCCAGGGAGGAAGCGGAGAAGGAAGAGGAAAAGGTACCGACTATAACCTACACGGGAAGATTGGTAGAGCGCGGAAACATAATAGAGATAGAGAGCGGCCCCCCGATAAGGGGGAGAATCGGGGAGGAGGAGATATCCACTAGGCCTGGGAGAGACATACTCATCGAGCACCTGAGCCCAGACCAAATCTGGTACTCCGCGGACAAGAAGAAGGTGCTGATGGAGGGGAAGGGAATCGTCTGCTCCGTGAGCACGAGGGAGGGGGGGCCGACCATCCTTCGTTGCGGGAAGCGGGAAGAGATAGAGGTGCTGGGGTGAGGATATGCCGTTCCACGAGTGCGACGAGGACACGGAAAAGTACCTGCGCGACGAGCTTGGGGCCACCGAGGCCGTCTGCAGGGTGATAAAGACAGACATACGCCCGAATGAGAAAAAAATCCGCTTCACCTCCGTGAGCCGCCTGGAAGAGCTTCCCCCAGGGGAGGAGTTCATCGCCACGGGGAGGCACAGGACGTACGAGTGGCCCCTAGCGGGGACGGTGCTCCTGGACACCCCAGGGGAGACCCTGGTGAGGGGGACTGGGGGAAAAATCGAATCGATAGAGACCACGTTCTACGCTGGAACCATCACCCGCCTCGTTCCGCCGAAGGAAGCTGTCCCTGGAAAGGAGGAGGAGTGGAGGCCAGTCACCATACGCGTCCCAGCGGTTTGCTTCAAGACCCCCTATCCCCCAGAGGAGCTGCCCATGGGATACACCAGGCCACCGTTCATAGTGTGCAGGAACGTCGCTGGCAAGAAGGCCATCGAGAGGGCCAAGAAGGAGCTGGGGATAGAAATTCCGTGGGAAAAGACAGAACAGAGAAAATACATGAAGGATTTGAGGGAGAGGGAGCTCATGGAGAGGAGGAGGCGAGAGCGCCGACAGAGGCCGATAGAAGAAATACTTGAGAGGCAGCGCCTGTGGCGTTGGTACCCAAGGTAGACGATGGCGGCCAGAAAAGAACTCCTGGAGCTCCTCGTCCTCTCGGACAGCCTGAAAGAAGGTTACCCCAGCCTGGCGGTGGCAGGTACCCTCCCTGAAGGGGGACTCTATCAACCTCCCTATCCCGTGAGCGCCGTGGAGGTGGACCTGGAGGGGGAGGCGGAGCTGTACTGGTTCAGGGGGAGGGGGAAAAAATCGGAGGCCCGCAGGGGGGTAAGGCGCTGGAGGGGGCTCCGCCTGCTACTCAGTAAAGCAGGTCAGGAGGAGCCCTGGATGAAGGCCATGGAAATAAGGGCGTTCGAACCCTTCCAGTGCCGCACGGAAAGGAGGGGAGAAGATTGGGTGCTGAGCTGTTCGAGGGAGTGAGCACCGTCAACGTCTACCCCCACCATGTGTACCTTGAGGGGAAGGGAGGAAAGAGGATATTGAAAGAGGTGGAAGGGGTGGGGATATCCTCCCCCGCTGGTAGAGTGAAGGCCAGGTTCGGGAAGTGGCCAGAGTACTTCATGCTCAAGGGAAAGGAGCCGATGGACTGCCTGCTGAAGGACAAGACACTGGTGTGTGCCCCGAAGAGGGTGACTATGCTTAAGACGGTCATCGGTCCTGGAGGAGAGATAGTAGCCGTCGAAACTGGGGAGGTAGTTGGAGAAGTCGTAAAGGTGGAAGAGGCCCCTGCCCCAGGGAAGAGGAAAATATCGGCGGAGACGCCCGCCCCAGAGAGGAGGAGGTTCATCAGGAGGCCCTCGCCCGCAAGGGTCTGCAGGGAGATGGGGGAGAGGTTCTTCCCAGGCTCCTACAGGATGTCCTACGTCAGGGACGGCTCGTGCCTGGTGAGCTTCAGGGACCCCGACCTGAAAGACTACGTCTCCTCATCCGTGAACTGCGAGGAGGCCTGCAGGGAGAGGGGAAAACCAGGGGAGCTAGAGTACGAGGAGTGCTACGACAGCTGCCTGAGGGCGGTGGACGAAGCCACGACTGGCGCCGTGAGGCTGTCCATGGAGGACCCAGGCAACCCAGAGGTGTTGGAGGGCATCTTCCCTACCAGGTGCTGGGCGGAGGAGTCGGAGAGGCTGTCCCTGATAGACAGGCTGGAGAGGGTTGGGTGCTCTGCCAAGACCAGGAAGGGTTACGCCTTCGAAGGCATGGGGGAGATATGCCATGTCTCGGTCGAGGGCAGGCCTGGAGGGTGCAGGCTGCCAGAGGTGGCAAAAGCTATTTAAACTGTTCGGTTTAGAGTAGTCGATGCCTAGGAAGTGGAGCGAGCTTTACCTCAGGGAGAGGCTGGACCTCCTCCTCAGGTTCCTGGAGATGGTTGACAAGAGGCCAGACCTTACGGTAGGGGGTCTCAGGGAGGAGTTCGCCAGGACCTACGACCTCTCCCCCGAGGCCGCCAGGCACATGGACGACATACTGTGGTTCTCGGGCTTCATCACGACCGCCTACAGGGGGGTTCCACCCAGGCCCTACCGAGTGCTCACCCCAGAAGGGAGCGCCAGGCTGTCGGAGAGGTCCCTGGAGTTCCGCCACTTCGACCTGGCCCCAGAGTGGGTGAGGAGGAGCCTCAGGAGGGCCCCAAAAATCCCAGTAGCCCCCCAGGTCCTTCGCTTCGACCACGGGGACTTCACCTTCTGGATAGAGAGGGACTGGGACTACAAGGTGTACGTGGAGGGACCGTACGAGCTCCTGCAGCCGTGGCAGACCAGGCTCGACCCAGACTACATGAGGCTACACGGCGTCATCATACCAAGGGACACCATGCTCTACTCCATAAAGAACAGGACCACGGCCCTTTTGGACACCATAGGCATCCAGGAGGCCGCGAACAGGACGAGGATGTACCAGCTGCTGGGATACAGGTGGGTTCCCTGGAACCCCGAATACGAGACTGCCAGGATAATGGCTGATAGACCCCAGAGCCGAAAAAAGGGAAGGTTCTTCATCATAGACCCAGACGGCAAGGTTAGGGTGTGGAGGCTCCCGTACCTGGCTCCAGGCAGGTCCAGGTACTGCGTGGACCTGTCCGCCGTGCCAGGCCTCCCCCCGCAGATAGACCTGGTCAAGGGGAAGACCAGGCTGGACGAGAGGGTTCCTGCTGGTAGAGCCCTGTTCGTAGCAAGAATATGGAGCTAGTAGGTGGGTCCAGACTCTGACCCTGGAAAGACCACCCTCTTGAAGGAAGGCTTGCCCTCTGGGTTGTCTGGGTTCCTCTCCACCTTGACCACGCAGAAGCCGTCCGCGTCCATGTCCCCCTTAAGGTAGTCCCTGCACACCAGAGCGTCGACCTTGACGCGCAGGACCCTCTCTTCTTTGGTCATTTCTCTTCCTCTAGCTTGCTCAGCCTGAGGACGCACCTGCCGCTTAGGTCCACCTCTCCCCCGAGCTTCTCCCTACAAGTTATGGCGTCCACCCCTTCCAGAGACAGCTCACTCTTCTCCCTGCTCACCCTCGCCCTCAGCTCCTTCACTCCTCTCCACCTCCTCTCCCTCTACCTCCAGCACGCACTTGTTGTCCTTCTCCTTTCCGCCTATTTTGGCGCAGGTGACGGAATCCAGCCCCTCCAGCTCCACCCTCACCTTCTTCTTGGGGTTCACTCCTTCGCCTCCTCCCTGATTCTGGGCTTGGAACCCATCTCCACGAGCTTGATGCTCTCCAGCTCCACCTTGTTCGGGTTGTCGGGGCTGACCCTTGCCTTCACCATGCACCTCCCGTACTTGTCCACCTGCCCCTTCAGCACCTCCTGGCACACGACGGGGTCGACGTTCTCCAGCGCCAGCGTCTCCTCAATCCTCTTCTTCCTGAACATCATGGGAATTTTCCCAACCCACTATTTAAATCTTTTGGTACCATCACAGGAACCTGTCCACCGTCCTCTTGAAGAGGTACAGCTCCCCCCTCCTCTCCAGGTACCCCTCCTTCACCAGCCTCCTGACCCTCTCCCTCAGGTACTCGTCCGAGGTCAGCCAGCCCAGGGTCTCCACCAGATAGCCCCTGACCTGCGGGTAGGAAAAAAGGCTCTCCGCCTCCCCGAACTCGCAGACGGCGGCGTCTATCGGGTTAACCCCCTCTGTCCTCTTCACCAGCGGGGGGCGGAGCCTGAGCGACACGCCTGCCCTGTAGAACTTCCTCCCTTTTTCCTTGTACACCGTCAGGAAGCTTGGCCTGCCAGACATCCACTTGACCAAGGCCTTGAGCATCTTCTGGGAGGCCCTCGTGTCTGGGAGAATCCTGAAGCCGTCCACCACCCCTCGATACAGCTCTGGGAACTCTATCACCCCCGCCTTGGAGACCACCGACACCACGGCCTGCACGAAAGGGGACACCCCAGAGGCGAAGTATCCGTCTGGTATGACCTTCTCCAGGGTTATCTTCCCCACCTTCTCCTCCCTGTAGTACTCTGGCGGGGGAACGGGCCTCAGTGAGGACAGAACGAAGGGAACCGCGGGGTACACGGCTACCACGTGCCCGTGTCTGTGCTCCTCCACCACGGCGTTCTCCCACCTGGGATTCTCCACCGCCTCGTGGACGGAGTACCCAGGCCTCGGCCTTATTACGTACTCGGAAGCCATGTCCTAGCCCCCAGCCTCATCTGTGCGTGGGTGGGCGGATAGTCCCTCTCCCTCCTGTCCAGGTCCCTCTCTATCTCCTCCACCACCCTGGCGCAAGCCTCGTCAATCACCCGCTTGGTCAGCCCCCTCTCCTCCCTCCCAGCCCTGGTGGTTCTCCTGGGTACGTACCACCTCTCGTTCCCCACCAGCACCACTGGCACGTTCTTCTCTCCCCCGAACACCTGCTCCACGAAGAACCAATACCTCCCCAGCAAGGAGTCCATCCCCGCGTCCACCTCCACCTCCGTGAACCTAAGCCCCCTAAGCGTGCAGAACTCGAACAGCATCTGCCCCAGCCTGAAGCAGATGGGGCACCCCCTCTCCATGAACATCACGACCTCCTTGCTCCTCATCCCCTTAGACTTTTAGCGAAAGACTTATATAAAGGTGTGGGAAAATTCCCACTGTGAGGATACTTGGGATAACCAAAATCGGGGAGGACCGAAGGGTGTACCTGCCTAAATCCGTCAGGGAAAGACTAGGACACTCCGTCTCGGCGTACGTGAGCGAGGGGAGGGTGGTAGTGTCCAAGGGGTCGAAGAACCAGATGGACGACAAAGGAAGAATAGCGGTGAACGACAAGATTCTGGAGTACCTCGAGGCCAACAAGGGGGACATGCTCGTCTTCCTGGAGGACAGGGGCAAGATATACCTGGCCAAGGTGGACAAGCTGGACGTTAGGCTGGGGTGAGAGCTTGCCCAGCGACAGAAGGGTCCTAGAGTGCCTCCTCACTGGGATTAGGGAGGCCCACAAGCACGGCTTCTGGCTCCTGCTCAGGACGGAGGGCTTCAAGCCAGTGGGGGTGATGACCGCCAAGAAGTTCGAGATGGACCCCTCCAAGGGGGTGACCAGGCTGTGGGCGGTGGGGGTGGGACTGGACGGAAAGGTGTTCAAGGAGCCTTTGGACAGGTTCAACCCAGCCACCCAGAGCTTCGAGCCCGTGCTGTTCGCCGAGAACGACTACGGCATAGCCGTCACCTGCCGCAGGAGGCCAGAGGGGGACGACGAGGACAACTTCCTGTACTTCGACAACCCCTACGACGCCGCCGAGGTCAGGAAGATGGCCAGCGACCTGGCGGCTAAGGACAGGACCATCGCCTCCATGAACAGGAAGCTCGAGGAGATGAGGGGTCTCAGGGACTTCTGGCAGCAGCAGGCCGACGCCTTCGGGGAGGAGGCTAGGAACCTCAGGGACCAGGTGGCCAGGCTGTCCAGGGAGGTGGCCCACCTTAGGGGGCAGGTGGAGCTGTACAAGAGGGCCGCCTTCTCGGCGGAGGCGTTCGCGGTGGAGGCGGAGGCCATCCTCAGGAAGGTCCTGGAGGAGGCCCAGGAGAAGGGGGAGTTCATCGGGGCCGAGGGGGTGGAGAAGGGGATACTCGCCGCCAGGAAGATGAAGGAGCTCATGGAGGAGCTACAGGGGATGGCTGGGACAGTGCCAGGGAAGGTGGAGGAGGAGATAAGGAAGGTGAGCAGGGCCGTGGAGGAAATCAGGAGCGAGAAGAGGAAGCCAGAGAAGCCAGCGGAGGCGGAGGTGTGAGTTGTTCACCTTCAGGGCAAACGTCAAGGGGGAAATCAAGCGGAGCTTCGGCAGCTTCCTAGACGACATGGCCAGAGGGGACTGGGACTCCGCCCTCTCCCACCTGCTGGACTTCGAGGAGAGGCTCTGCCAGCACCTCCTCCTGAGGGGAGACCCCTCCCTCATCCCGCTGGTCAGGGACGAGTGCCGCAAGATACGGCTGTACCTCAGCGGTCCCCTCAACACCGAGGGGAAGAGGAGAGAGATTTTCAGACACCTGGAGAGGCTCAAGAGGTCAGTTGGGGCCGAGAGCAACGTCCCCTCCCTAGAGAGGATTTACGAGGAGCTGAGGGAGGACTGGTCCAGCTTCTGGGAGCACCCCAGCGCTGGCACCATCGGGGCAATCAAGGACGACCTGGACCTGCTGGGGATGGTGGAGCCTGAGATGAGGAAGAGGTCCGACGACGAGTACAAGAAGTACAGGGAGGTGCTGGAGAAGAGAGGCAAATGCTACACCTTGATGCCGTACATGGAGGCGATGGTCAGGGGGATAACCCTGAACGACAACCAAAAGAAGCAGGTCTTCGAGGGCTTCTCCGACCTCTTCAAGAGCCTAGAGGCCCTGATGGCTCCGTACAAGCTGGAGTATGAAGCCGCTAGGCTTGAGGTCGCTAGGGAGGAGGAATAGCGATATATTTAAATCGTTCGGTTAAAACACTCTAAAGTGTGAGGAAGAGCTCCTACGACTGGGACAGGATAGCCGAGGACTACAGGTCGGGCATGACCCTCCTCCAGATAAGGGATAAGTACGGGGTGAGCGTCTCCCGCGTCTCCGAAATCCTCAGGGCCAAAGGGGTGAAAACCAGGGGACCCCTGGACAGGGACAGGAAGCTGGTCAGGGTAGGGAAGCAGAGGCTGGTGTCCCTCCCCTACGAGCTGCTGGAGAAGCTGGGGGTGAAGAAAGACGAGGAGCTCTGGTACCGCTGGGAGCCAGAGGGGGAGAACAGGATGGTCCTCCGCATCTCCAGGAGGCCAGACAGGTACAGGATGTACAGGAGCGGGGCCACCAGGATAGTCCGATTCATAACCGAGGAGAGGGGGGAGATGAGGGGGAGGTGGCTGCTGGAGGGGAACAGACTGGTGCTGGAGCTTACCTCGGTATCGGAATCTTCTTCTTGAATACTAGGAAGTAGGAGGCGAGGAGGGCCAGCGCCAAAAGCGGTAGAGCCGCCTTCCACCAGCCGAACCCCCCTCCCCCGCTGGGAACCACGGCCTCGGAGAGGGTGGCGTAGGCGACCACGTTGTCCCCCTGCAGGAAGTAGGCCGTCACCGACTTGGACTTAGGCACGTAGGAGAGAGGGTTCGGCCCCTCGGCGGAGCCAGCGGGGTTGGCCGCGTCCACCACCCTTATGGTCCCCTGGGGCATCTCCCCAGAGGTGGACACCGCCTTCACGACGCACGGCTTGCCCTTGGCGAAGACCCCCTCGGTGGTTATGTATATCCTGGGGGTCTGCTGAGGAGCGGGAGGCCTGGGAGGAGACCCCACGCCGAAGGAGAAGGTGTAGGGAGGCAGGCCAGTGTCCAGCACCTTCCCAGTCCACGCTCCCTCTATCTGCGGGAGGACGATGAGGCACATCCCCGAGGACAGGGTACCCTCCAGCTTCGGGAGGTTGCCAGTGAACAGGGACAGCAGGGCGTTCTCGGTCAGGGGGGGATAAAGCTCCACTTTCCCCCTGGCGTAGTCCCCGTTCTCGTACTTGACCACCACCAGGAGCAGGCCTGGCTTCACCCAGAGGTTCTCCTCCGCCTTCTTCAGCGAGAGGGAGCCCCCCTCCACCACCCCTAGGAAGACCTGGAGGCCCGAGGGGGCGGTAATCCTGTTCTCCAGGGACCGCAGCAGGCTCTCCAGGGCACCGATACTGGCGTACAGGTTGTCCAGGTTGCCAATCCTGGCATATAGGTTTTCCACCCTCAGGGAGAGGGCTCCTACGCTGGAGGACAGGGACGCTACGGCCGAGGACAGGGAGGACAGGAGGTTCTCCAGCCTGAGGAGGGAGTTCTCTATGTTCTCAATCCTGGCGTTCTCCTCCTCCGTGAAGGCCGAGGCTGGAGCCGACGCCGAGACCGCCAGGAGGGCTCCCAGCAACAGGGACGACACCAAGCACGCCGCCAGCCCCCTCATCGTTGGGATTTTTCCCAGGAGCTATATAAATGTTTCCCCTTCAGCGACCCCTGGCCCTGAAGACGAAGGAGAATCCCATCAATATGGCTCCGAGGACCGCCAGGCCTATGGACAGGTACTGGGACAGGAACTTCTTGGTCTCCTGCTTCCACTGCTCCTCTGGGGACAGCTCGAACACCGCCTGGACGTTCATGTCGTTGTTGGCGACGAACGTTATCTTCGGGTCGTTCCCAAGGGCATCACCCCTCCACTCCACGAACCTGTAGCCCTCGTTCGGGTAGGCCGTCAGCTCCACGGTGGTCCCCTTGTCCACCATCCCGTAGTTGCCCACCACGGACCCAGCCCCAGGCGGGGACGTGGACACCGCCACGTTGACCTTCCCAGGCGGGTTCTCCGTCGCCAGGCTCTGGTAGGAGACGGAGATACTACACACGGACACCTGACCCCTGGCCCAGGTGAGGGACACGTTTATGTTGTATGTTCCCTCCCCAGGCAGGTTGTAGCTCCCCGTCCACTGGCTCCCCGATTTAGTCAGAGACACCCTGTTTTCGTTCACGGTCACGGTGACCGCCGTTATGTACTCCGCGGACTGGGTGGGCATGAAGGTGAAGCTCAGGGAGGTGGTCGCCAGGGCGAGGGTGGAGGAGGCGGTGACCGCCTGGCCATTTATCAGGAAGGTACCCGCGGGGGCCTGAACCTCCTTGAAGTTGGCGGTGACGGACGTGTTCTTGGTAACGGTTACCGAGACGGTGGTGCTGGTTCCAGAGGCGTCCCCGCTCCAGTATGAGAACTCGTACCCAGGGTTGGGCTTGGCGGTCAGCAGGAGCGAGGTTCCAGAGTTAACCGTCCTGGTGGTGACCGTGGCCCCGTTCTCATCCACCACCGTCCCAGAGCCAGAGGGGTAGACGGACACCGAGAGGTTGTAGGTCTGCGGGATGGCCTCGAAGTTGGCTAGGATAGACTTGTTCCTGTCCATGGTGACGGTAACAGAGGTGGATGTCCCAGAGGCGTCCCCAGACCAGGACGAGAACCTATACCCAGTGGCTGGAGTGGCGGTCACTGTCACCTGCTGTCCCTGGGTATATTTATATACCCCAGGGGGAGGGTTGGTAGACCCCCAGGACGAGTTGTTCACGGAGATGGTTAAAGTGTAGGTGGGCACGGCACCGACCGTCACATTTACGACTTTAGCCGGGGGATAGTTTCCAGCCATATCGTAGGCACCCGCCCCTATCCTATATGCTCCCTCTTTGGAAGGGGTCCACGAGAAGGCGACCGTATACGAGGTAACTCCTCCTAGATTTTCGTGCGCCTCTCTGGCCACGACCTGTTGGTTGCTATCCAAAACATTGACATAAACATCATCCAACCCGGAACCCTTATCCTCGAATTCCACCCGGATAGGCACGGCGGTCCCGAGGTAGACAGTAGAGTTGTTCTCGGGAGAAACAATATTTATGGTCGGAGGAGTCATGTCCACCACCACTGTAGCCATGGGGAAGACGGTGAACGACAGGGCCGAAAGAATGAGCAACAGCAACCCCACCGTCGCCATGGCCGAAGAGGCCCTCATAGTCTCTTCCTCCTGTCTAGCGCCTCCCCAGATATAAGCATTACAACTCCCAGAGCCACCAGCACCTCAGGCAGATGAGACCTCACGAACGACCACGCCATCTCCGCCGCCCCGACCTTTCTTTCGAACTCGGCGATTATCATCATCGAGTTTCCAGAGGCCATGAAGGAGAGATACGGCTCCTTGCTCAGGCCCACCACATCGCCGCCCCAGGACCTGAACCTCCAGCCAGGTGCCGGGAAGGCCTGAACCCTGACTATGCTGTTCTCAGGCACCACCGTTTTGCCCTCAGGCTCCGTCACCACCACGCTCCCCTGTCCGATAATGTCAAACACCAGGGCCGTCTCGCCCGGCGGAGCCGTGATTTCCCCGTAAGCCACCTCCAGACAGGCGGCGGTCACCGTGCCTCCGGGATAGGAGGCCGTGCAGGTGACGGTGTACCTGCCCTCACCTGGGGCCGTCCAGTTTCCCACCCACTGGGTGAGAACGTTCGCCGGAGAGAGGCTTATGCTGGCGTTGGCCGTTCCGGATACAGACACCGTAGCCCCGCTGAGGTTTTTGTCGGACTTCAGGACGAACTGCAGCTGGGTAGTATTCAGGCAGATGAAGGTGTTCTGGTCCACCCTTCTGTTGTTGATGTAGAACTCCACCACAGGGGCACTCGCATAAACGAAGTTGGCGGTTACTGACTTGTTGCCGTCCATGGTAATGGTTACGGGGTTGGAGGTGGAGCTGATGGAGCCAGACCACCTGTCGAACCTCCACCCGCTGGCTGGAGTTGCTGTGAGAGTTACCTGCGTCCCGGCGGTATACGTTCCCCCGGAGGGAGAGACGGAGCCGGAGCCCGAAGGGCTAACAGAGACGGTCAAGGTATACTGCGGAGGAGGAGGAGGAACCTGGCTGAAGTTCGCCACCACATTATAGTCTCTGTCCATCGTCAAGGTCAGAGGGTTGGTCGTACCTGACACATCCCCGGACCACCCGCTGAACTGGTACCCGCTGTCTGGTATCGCTCTTATTGTGACCGTGGACCCGTCTGTATAGGTATATGTACCTGGTACGGGGTCTGTCGTACCGCCGGTGGTACAGGAAATCGTCAAAGTTCTAGTTGTCGACCCGGGGGGTGCTTTCACGGTGAAGATGCCCGTACACATCTCTCCATGATTCGTGCCGTCCCAGTAGCAAATCACGTCGTACTGATATGTGTTCCCGACCCCGCTGGCGGAAAACTGAGCCCAATAGGTCTGACCGGCTTTGGGGCTAGACCATTTCGCAACCACCCCTATGTAGCTCCCGTTGTAATACTCCCTAATCTGAAGCTCTGAAGCATTTTGTGCCATATTGATAGAAATCTTTATAAGGCTTTGGTCCGCCACCTCTGCGGAGAAAGTAAAGGTTCCGGTGACACCGACGCCAGCAGACGAACCATCTGGCTTCGTAAAGCTGAAATTAACAACACTGATATGAGTGAAAGCCGCTTTCGCAAAAACAGGAACCGACCACAAGACTAGGCCAATGACCAGAAGAGCGATGCCGACCGCCTTTAAATACGCAGCGTCCATCCAAAAACCGTACGAACCGAAGAATAAAAACTATCTTCTGGAGGAGAGGAAGACGGCCACCCTGCCCAGAACCACCGCCACGGAGCCCGCCACGGCCAAGGCCGAGTTTCCCAGGGGCACCGAAGCGAGGATGCAGACCAAGCCGTAGGCGAAGAAGAGCAGGTCGTAGAGCTCCACCCTGCTGTCCCTTATCCTGTAGCCCCTCCAGGTCTTCTCGACCGCTCCAGCCGCCCTCAGCCTCGAGAGCATCTCGTACACCGTCCTCCTCTTCAGCCCGGTCTTCTCGACCAGCTCATCGGCGGTCAGGGGGGTGCGGCTGGACCTGAGGACCGAAAGCAACTGCCTTTCCCTGGGGCTAACTATCTCCCTCCCCACCCTCTTAGCGATGCTCATATCGACGTTCATAGGAGCAGAACCGTGTTGACGAGTATGTGCGCCACCATCCCGGGCACGATGCTCCTAGTGGCCACGAGGGCCAGGCACGCCATCACCCTGAACATGAAGGTCCACGCCAGGAAGGCCAGGCTCAGGCCCGACACGAACAGATGAAAGATGGAGAACCAAAACGCCGAGATGAGGGTTCCTGTGAAGATGCCGAAGTTTTGGATGGAGGTGGCGGACACCACGCCCCCGAAGAATATCTCCTCGGCAATCGGGACGAAGACGGCGGGGACGATGAAGGTCGCGTATTTCATGCCCACCGGCACCTGCAGGGGAAGCTGGGAAAGCCAGAGGGAGGCCCCAGCCAGCAGCACTCCCAGGGTCAAATCGGTGGAAATGCCGTATCTGCCAACTACCCCCCCGACCACTATGGGGGGCTTCTGACCCAAAGAAACCATCACGTAGTCCATTCCAGCGGTAACCAGCGTGGCGAAGACAAACATGGCGTACACCATGGCAATCCCGAGCATCTCCGGGAAGTTGACCCCGAACCACATGAAAATTATGAAAAGCCCAGAGCCCAGGAGAGCCGCTACCGGGAAGACCTTTCTCTGTTCCTCCCCGAGAAACTCCTCCTCCATGGGCCTGAACATGTGCTCTTTGAACTCCTCTAGGAGACCCATCAGTAATGTTTTGGATGAGATATTTAAATAGTTACTTTATTTCGCCGCCACTCCCACCAGAACTACGCCCAGACCGGAGAGGAGGAAAGAGATAAACAGGACGGGCAGGCCCCTGCCTTCCGGCACGGGGGGGGTGGAGGAGAGGGAGGCGGCTGTGGGCATCGGGTACCCCTCCGGGGTGAGCACCGAGCCCTTCTTCAGCGTGGCCACGGCGTCCACCTCGCTGGGCTTGTACGGCACCTGGGAGTAGTACCTGGCCAGCAGGGCCGTGACCACGGGGGAGGCGAAGGAGGTCCCCCTTATCGTCAGGCCCTTGTAGGGGCCGCATACGCCCACCTGGTCCCCGTAGCTCACCACGTCGAAGCTCCTGCAGGAGTAGTCGGTCAGGCGGTTGTCGGAGCCCACCGCCCCCACCCCCACCACCACGGGGGAGCTGGCCGGAGACAGCTCGGGGGCGCTGGGGTCGTTGCCGGAAGCCGCCACCACATCAACCCCGTAGAACTTGACCGCCATGGTGAAGGCCTCCTTCAGGGAGCAGAAGGGGGCGTCTGGGGCCCCCAGGGAGACGTTCACCACCTTCTTCTCCCCAGGGCTCTGGAGGACTATCTCCAGGCCCTTCAGGACGGTGCTGGCCATCCCGGACCCGAACGGCCCCAGCACCTTGACGCTGTGTATCCTGGCCCCAGGCGCTAGGGATTTGATGATGCCTATCACCGCCGAGCCGTGGCCGTGCTCGTCGTAGGGGCTACCCTCCTCAGCGGAAAGAGCGGAGTAGATTTCCACGTCCTTCGGAGCCCCGGTGTCCAGGACGAAGACATCCACCCCCGTGCCGTCCCCTGGCATGGAAGAAAGGGAGAGGGACTGCGCTATCTCCCCCGCCGACATCTCGGAGACCCTCAGGGGGATGTCCAGGTCCACGAACCTCACCCCCGAAACGGAGAGGGCCCTCTGGATGTTCTCGGCAGGTATCTTCATCACGGACGCCCCGAAGAGGGGCATCAGCATGAGGACCCTCCCACCGGTGGTGTCGGACACCCTCATGGCCATGGCCATCAGCTTGTTCTCCCCCGCCACCGCCATGGGTCCGGGTGTCCAGGAGAACCAGACGATGCACTGGAGCTCCCTCTCCCCCCTCATCAAGGCGTCCTGCACTCTGGGGGAGAGCTGGGCTGGACCCATCACGGTGAGGAAAGAGGAGACCTGAGGAAGGAAGAGGAAGGAGAGGAAGACTAGGGACACTCCCGCCAGGACAGCCGACTTTTTCATCTAAATTTCTTGCCCGACAGGAGATAAATACCCCCCGCAAGCAGGGGCACAGACAGCAGAAGGAGCGGTGGGCTTCCGGAGGGCTGGGGCGAAGGCGAGGGCGGGGTGCTGACGTTCGCCCCGAGCTGTATGGAGGCGATGGTCACATAGTAGCCAGAGTTCTCGTAGTAGTACTCCAGCCTACACTCGATGGTATATATCCCATCGCTGGGGGCGGTCCAAGAAACGCTGTTCGGGTAAGGTATCCTGAGTTTGGTGCGGTAGTCGGTTTGTTTCTGTATAATTTCCACGGTGGGAACCACCACAAACTCATTCTCCAGGTTCCTGATTTCGAAGTTGAGCGTTCTGGTGTTGAACCAGACAAAGGCATCGGAAGTTATCGGCACCCCATTTATCCACAGCGTCCCAGAGGGCACCTTGAGCACCCTGAGGTAACCGTAGTAAGTAGTCTCGTTTCCCGCCAGGTCCTTAGCTATGACGATAACACGATAGTCGTAGGAGGAGCCCAACCATATGGGGGTGGAGAGCGAAAAGCCGTAAGAGCTCACGCCCCCCATGTTGCTGTTCTCCCAGGTGTAGAGGACGGCCAGCGGGCTACCGCTGTAGTTCGTGGTGCCGATAGGCCACTGTTCCAGCCTAATGTATCCGTAAGAGAGACCGGAACCATTGTCGTAAAAACCAATGGGTAAGTAGGTCTCACATCCGCAACTGGTGGGAGGGTTGCTCGCATCCGTTCCAAATATACGGGGAGGAACGATTCTCGGAGGGGTCGTGTCTATTCCTACGGTCGCCAGAATCCTCACACCTGCCCCCTGCAAAAAGAGGACGACCGCCAGAGCGATTAAAAGCGCCCCTACCGGCTTCCTCCACTCCATCATCCCACCCTCCTCCTCCAGGTATATAAGCCTATCCCGACCGCCGCCGACAGAGCCGCCGCCACCGCAATCCACTTCCACGGTATCGGGGATGGGGGCTTCGACTTGCTGAGCTCCACCGTGAGGTAGGCCGTGCCCACCACCACCTCGACCGTCCTGGAGGTCTTGTAGTACCCCTCGGCCTCCACGGTCACGGTGTATTTCCCCGTGTTGAGGGCGCTGAAGATTGCCATGCCGCTTGAGTCCGTTATCTGCTCCCATCCGGCGCACCTCACCGTCGCTCCGGCTATGGGTGCCCTCGTCTCCTTGTCCACGACCATCACCTCCAGGTCCCCCGTCTGGACCACCGGACCAGAACCGGGCTTTAGCGTCACCGTGGCGCTGAACTCGGCGGTCAGCCCCGAGCCCTTGGCTATGATGGTCCCCCTTATCGTGGCCGTGTGCTCCTGCTCAACCTTGCCCACGTTGAAGGTGTATCTGAGCACGTCCTGCTGGTCTTTGTCTATGTACTTCGTTCCCTCGGTGGTGGACCCCATCACCAGCTCCGGAGGCTTCTCGGTCAGCTTCTCCAGGGTGAAGGTGTCCTTGGTCAGACCCACGTTCTTAACCGTGATGGCTAGAGTTACCTCCCCGCCGCCGAAAGCTTCCTTAGTCGCATCCACCCCGATTATCTGCGGTTTTCCGTAGGGGGGTATATACACCCACGAGTCGAAAGCATCTATCGGAACCTCCACCGTGACCAGAGGATATACAACCTGCGGAGAGAGCTTACAGATTGCTGTCGGGTCCGCCGCTTCCGTGGAATAAATGGTCCCAGGAAGGTGACCTGACTGCTCTTTGGGGACATCGGAGCGGTAGAGCCTTACCCTCTCGGGGTCCCACACCCTCCAGTCGGTGGGGACTCCCACGACCCCGGAGGCGCTGGTAACGATGCTAGGCTGGGGCGTGTAGTCCTGCAGCAGGGTGACACCAGTCTGATGGACCACCTCGTCCCAGGTGTCGGCAGGACCCCTGAAGTAGAAGGTCACCGTCACGAAGTCGTGCGTGCCGTCCGCCCCGTGGTACTTGAACCTGAAGGTCTTTTCCGCCGACAGCGGGGTCCAGGTGTTCGGGGGCACCCTGTTCCCCGAGGCGTCTATCAGGTTCCACCAGTCGCTCCCACCAGCCTCTCCGACCGAGCTGAACGAGACCTCCTCGGGTATGAACCCGGGCGAGAAGTCGGTCACCTGGAAGGTCCACACGAAGTCCTGCGAACCGAAAGCGGCATCCTGCGTGTGCTTGAACTGTATCTGCACCGTTTCTCCCGTGGCCTGCGTCACGTACATCCATGTCCTGTAGCCGGGCCAGTCTTTGGTTTTGTAGTAGTAGTTGTCCGTCTGCTCGTCACCCTGAGGGCTGGCAGAGCTCAGCTTAATGGTTACCTGCCCCTTGCCGAGTTTGGCCCCAGGCACACCCAGCAGCTTGGACTCCAGCTGGTTCCTGCTCACGTACCTCCCTCCTCCCCCCTTGTCGTAGATGTAGGCGAAATCGGAAGGCGGCCAGGCGACTCCCCCGGACAGGTACCCCTGGAAGCTCACCTTGATGTTGTAGGACAGGCCGGTGACGGTATCCTGGGCTACGCCCGACTCGGACGGACCCGCCAGAACCGTCTTTTCGGCCAGGAGCGTCCCGGAGGGGTACTCCTTAACCTGAATTGTGTACGGAGTGAGAACGTACTTCCACGGTTCCCCTATGGCGTAGTAGGACCAAGTTCTGTAGGTGCCGGTGCCGTCGTCGTACACCCAGTTCTTCACCTCCATCGTCCCGTAGGTCCAGGGGTTGCCCTGCGGGGAGAGGACTAGCTCTATCCCCTTCTCGCTGTTCAGGGTCGAGCCGGGGGGAAGCTCGGGACCCGTGTAGCTATGAGCGGAGCTCACGGACACGTTGTCCGGCTTCAGGATGAACCTGAGAGTGTCGTACCTGTCCACGACCAAGGCGAAAGACCACAGCCCCGTTTTCACCTCCCCGTTCGGCCCCAGCTCCAGCCTCTCTAGCGTGGATTGGGAGATGAGCCCCGCCTTTTTGGCCGGTCTGGGAAAGAGAGCCACAGCCAAAAGCAGGGATACCAGGACCGCCGCCAGAAAAGCCAGTTCTTTCCTCATTTTACCACTCTACCTGCGAGCACCAGGATTAAAAGCATTACGCAGGAGACGAGAAGAGCCAAAGGAAAACCTCCTCCCCCTACCTCGGCCACTCCCACTCCCGAGGCCACGGCGTACCCAGCTCCCAGGGAGACCGCCGCCGAGACCGCCGCACCCAAGGGGCCCAGCGTCCCCGCCCCCGCCAGGACCAGGGAGGAGAACACCAGGGATGCTCCCATGGAGGAGTGCCTCGTGGCTAGGAGGGGAATGGCCAGGACCGCCAGACCGGCGGCCATCTTGACCCAAGACTGACCCTCCAGGAGCTTGAAGGCGAGAAGCATCGCCACCACCACCGACAGCACGGATGCCGCGGTGAACGCGACGGAAAACGGGAGCACCTTCATCAGGACGAAGGGAAAAAAGAAAAAGAGGAACAGGGCTACCCCCGCCGTCAGCAGGAGCCGCCCTGCTATCTCAGCCGCCCTCAAGGGATACCTCCCTAGGAGGAAACGGCCACGTTAATCCAGGTCGGGCTGATGCCGGTCTCCCCCGCGTAGCCAACTCCGCCCAGCAGATCGTCGATGCTGATGGTCATCAGGTTGGTGCCTGGGCTCGGGGTGAGCACTATCCTGAACCTCAGCTTCAGCACCTTCTCAGCCGTCAGGTCCCCCACCCCGTTGATGCTCTGGCTCACCGAGGTGTTGATGTTCCCAGACTGGCTCACGGACAGGCCGCCGCTGTCCTCAACCGTCACGGAGACGGTCGGGTTGTTGTTCGCCCAGGTGGATGCCCTAATCAGCACCACCGCCAGGTCCTTGAGGGCGGTCGCGGGCTGGCTGGTCGTGATGGTCAGCCTGAACTCCTGGGAGGTCCTAGTGTTGTCCAGCGTTATCGTCCCGGAGCTGTAGGTGATGCCCGGAGTCAGGTTCTCGAAGGTCAGGGAGAGCGTCCCCACCTTCGCCAGGGCAATCTTGGCCCACAGGGGCTCGGACGGATACATCTGCGCGCCGGGGATGACGGTCTGGGCCACTGCGCTGTAGTAGCCACTGCTCTCAGCGATAACGTACACCGTCCCGCTGGTCAGACCGGGTATCCTGAAGAAGCAGGCCCCCTGGTTGTCGGTCGTCCCAGATGCCACGGGGAAGATGGCGGCACCGGGGGAAGGTTTGGTCAGGGACACCGAAACGGCGGCCCCGGCCAAGGGAGCCGAGGGGACGGCGTACTTGTCCGTCACCACCGACATCACGTAGCCCTCGTTCTGGACCACCGGACCAGGTGCGGGTGCGGGTGCGGGCGCCGGGGGCTTAGAGAAGCCTATGGCCTGCCCGATGGGAGCCACCAGGAGGCCGGACAGGAGCACTGAAATCCCCAGGAAGGCCACTACCGCCATCAGCATTCTGGGAACGGCTGAAACCTCTCTCCTCAGGAACCTCTCCAGACCGATGGCCACGGCTATGCCTATCACTGCGGAGAAGACTACCATCAGCCACTGCATCGCCGTCAAGTCCATTTATTCACCTCCATTTTTTTCCGCCTCTATCTTCTCCTAGGAGGATATAAGGAATTGGTGTGCACCTATGCTTGAACCAGATTGAGCAAAACCCAACCAATCGCTAGGGTTAGGCCCAGACCGATTAGAAAAGAAGCCAAATAGTCGAGATTCATGTCCTCAGCCTGAGCACCAGACCCAGCACTATCAGCAGGAGCACCGCTCCGAAGAAGACTAGAACCTCCACGGGCACCCTAGTGGGAGGCAGAAGCTTCGAGACGGTCAGGTAGGCGGTTAAGGGAGGAGGCGTTTCATAGCCCGGGGCACTCACAGAAACAGAAAGCAAGAAAGTACCCTCCCCGAGCTGGGAGGTGTTCAAAGTGCCCTCGTACACCCCCCCTCCCAAGGGCATCATCTGTATGTTCAGCGGGGCGGTCCCGGGCAGGCTGACCTGCGCCACAACGGTGGCCCCGTCGACCGGGGTGCCGTAGACATCCACCACCGTTACCCTTACCGTAACCACCTCCCCGAGCCTGAACTGAGTCCTCTGCTGCCCCCCTGCCCCCACCCAGAGAGAGGGGGAGAGAGGAGGAACCGGTCCGGGCAGGGGACCGGGAGAGGGTGCCGGAGAAGGAGCGGAAGGTGCTGCGGCAGCAACCTTCACATACGGGAAGAAGAGGTATTCTATGTCCCAGGAGCCCCTGGTGAGGAGGCCGAGCACCGTTCCCCCCGGACCGAACTCCTTCGGAGAGACCACGCCAGCAGTCAGCGACGAGTAGCCCGATGCCGAAGGCCCCAGGGACCTCACCACCTCGTTCTCCCAGGTGCCGTCGGAGTGCCTCACCCAGTGGATGAGGAGGTTCTCGCCCGTTTCCTCGTTGCATATCTTGACCCCGAAGAAGTGAACGTCCCTGTTGTCAGGGTTCACGCTTATGGCGGGGAGGGTGTTCTCGAAGACCATCAGCGGACCCTCCCACTGGCCGTTCTCCCTCCTCACCAGGTAGACCGAGGTGGGGAAGAAGCGGTATTCGGGGGTGTTCACATAGCTGCAGTTATCTATGACCACCAGATGCACCTCGTTCCCCAAGTGAGAGACCGACATAAACGCTGTAAAATAAGCGAGGTCCTTCGTCGTGTGCTCGAAGATGCTCTCCTCCGGTCCCAGAGTCTGACCGTCCCAGGTCCTCCCCTTCACGTAGGCGTTGTCCGAGTAGATGAAGTAGACCAGCCCGTTGTCCAGCCTGACCGCCTCTGAGAAAGTGAAAGGATAGTATAGGGAGGGGTTGTCGGTGAGGACCGTGTTCTCTCCGTTCTCGAAGAGGAGGAGGAGATAGTCTCCACCTCCCACAACTCCAGTAGCCAGAAGCCTACCTGTACAATCTTTGATGAGCGCCGTATATACACTACCCCTGTAGTCACCACCGAGGTTGCCTATGCTGTTGGAAAGAGGAGAAATTACTATGCTATCGTCGAACAGCCCCGCGGCTTTCCACAGACCGCTCGAGAAGCGGAACCATATGAGATATTGGCCACAGGTGAAGCCGTATCTGTCGGCCATGAAGAGGTTCTCCCCGTCCGTCCAGAAGCCCATGTTGTACAGGTCGTCCGTCACAGACCCATACCCATACACCAGCCGCGGCACGCTCCAGTGCACACCGTCAGGGCTGACCTGATAGTAGACGTACTTATCAGGCAGATGGTTGTAGAGAGCCACGTACATGTTGTCGAGCACCAGGATTGGCTCCGCCATCTGTACGCCCAAGCTACCCCAGCCTGTGCCTTGGTCGAGACCACTGAGCCACTGGCTGTAGAAGTAGATGGAGTACGTCTTGGCATCCAGATTTTCCCTCACGTAGGCGAGCAGGAGCTGGAGCCTCCCCCTGCCGTTGTCGGCTATTACCCCCTGGAGCTCGGTGTGGCGGTAGTAGTAAGCGCTGTCAAGGGAAATTTTCCGCCTCTGCAGAACTGTTGAGAAATCATACGGAAAAATGTAGAGAGAAGGAGCATCGCTGCGTATGTAGACGGGTAGCGGTATTATCCCTGTCTTGAGCGGAATCACCATGTAAGGCCACCCGAGACTGATGGCATCAACCTGGGTCTTGTCCTCGAAGCACACGTGCATGTAGTTGTCGGGGGTCAGGTAGTAGTACCACAGGTTATCGAAGAGGTTCGTCACGGCACCCGCCCAGGGCACGAACGGATAGCCTGAAACGGGGATTGTCGCCAGGTTGTCCGGGGTCCCCCACGAGGAGCCGTTGAAATCCGTCTTCCACAGCACGTAGTTGGAAGGCGAAGAGGGGTTGTCCCACAGGTAGTATATGGCGGTCATCCTTCCGCCGGAGCGGGGGACCAAAAACGTCACGGGAAAAGCCGCCTTGCTCTCGCTGAGGAGGTACCTAGCCCCGGTGGACCAGGTACCATCCTTCTTCGCCCCGCGGTACACCACCGGGTAGTTGTCCTCGAATGCTCCGCCCACCCAGGGGTAGCCGTTCGAGTCGAGCACGATGGTCGGCACCTCCAGGCCGGACACCACGTAGTCGCTTATCGCGTAGGCCGAGTCCCAGCTGATGCTTCCATCGGAGGAGCAGGTGCCCCGCCTGTAGTACCTCCTCCCGTCGGAGCCCACGTAGACCAGGTGGACGCGGTTCTCGTTATCAAACGCCACCGAAAACGGAGCGAAATCCTCGTTCTGGTTGGTGAGTATCTTCAGCTTGTCCACGAAGGAGGTGCTCCAGCTCACCCCGTCCGAGGAGGTGGCGCACATCAGGTTGTCGGACGAGCCGTAGAATATCCAGTACCTCCCCGCCGCCCAGCCTATCTTCTGGCTGACGCAGCCCATGGTGATGGGATGGTACACGTTGGTGCTGTAGGGGGAAACGTCCACCACGGGGTTGGGTCCCACTTCTTTGAAGCCAGAAGCGGGGGGCAAAAGCATGAACAGCGTTAAAGCCGCCAGCGGAAGGAGGAAGGCCGCATACTGTTTGCCCGACATCTACTCTTGTTCGAAAAAAAGATATAAAAGCTTATCTCTCCCTTCCTGCCGCCAGCAGGACCACCAGAAGGATGCCCGAGGCCAGCAGAAACAGCACTGCCAGCCTGGGAAGCATGGTTCCCTGGGCGGTTGCCGAGAGGGGGAGGGCTCTCTCGAAAGCCAGAGCCGAGGCTATCGCCAGAGAGCCGGCGGCGGCTATAAACGCTCCGAACCTGCCCAGCGTCCTAAATCCGCAAAGCACCATGAAGACGAAACCCAGAAAGGCCAGGGCGGCCACGAACTTCATGAAGCTCAAGAACTCATCCACCCAGCCCCCGATTATTGGGATACCTTGAGCTCCCACCGCCAGCAAGGCGGGAACTTCCAGGGGAACGACCGCCAGCAGGACCTGAGCCACCGGGTTCTCCGTCGCCGAGCGGGCCATCAGGAAAAGGACCGGGGCCATCACCAGAGGAAAGACCAGCAGGGCCACCTCTGGGGAAACCCCAGCCTCCAGCAGAAGGGGAGGAACGGCTATCGCCAGGAGAACCGTGAGAAAAATGACCGCTACTTTTCCCATACCCTCACCGCCAGAAGCAAGGCTATTCCCCCCAAAAGGGCTCCCACCACGGGCCACAGGGGAAGGGCCGCCTCCTCCCCTCCAGCTGAGGAGACGGAGCAGGCGGAGGCAGATGCCCCCAGGGCTCCCGCCGCCAGAGAAAGCCCCAGAACCGCTCCCAGAATGGACGCCATCAGCGCCCCGGGAATCCCCACCTTAGGCACAGAGGCTAGGAAGAGCACCACGAAAGCCGCCGCCAGCAGGCAGACCAACAGGGCGGGTCCTCCCGCCGCCCACGAGATTATGGTCCCTCCTATCCCCTCTATGGAGAGGGGCCTGACGAAGGGGACGCTCAGCAGAAGCCCCACCGCCACCGGGAAAATCCACAGGAAGGGGCCCCTCACTCCCATCCTCTCCAGGACCAGCCAGGAGAGGAAAGCCGCACCCGCCGCCACGATGATGGGGGAGAGAACCAGCAACAGGGGAATCCCCAGAACTACGGCGAGCAGGACGATTGCCCACAGGGGGAGAGACAGGAAGAACGAGGCAACCCCGGCCACGAGCTCTTTCTCCTCCGCCACAGTTATCCTCCGCCTTTCGCCTGCTCGAAGTTCAGCCTGAACAGCTCCTCCAGCCTGCGGGCGGTCTTCTCCCCTATACCCTCGACCTGCTCCAGCTCCTCCGCCGAGGCGGAGAAGAGGGCGGACAGGGTGCCAAACTTTTTGAGCAAGGCTTCAGCCCTCTCGGGACCCACCCCAGGCAGTCCCTCCACGACCGCCAGCATCGCCTCCCTGGGCTCAGCCCTCTTCGGCACCAACCTCAGGGGGTAGGACCGCTTCTCCTCCCC
>Ga0080004_1110283_pt1 | contig 24148 bp, 23 predicted proteins | sample WasSprMetagenome_FD_69207 | JGI IMG/M metagenome (GOLD analysis project Ga0080004, IMG submission 69207) | Sulfidic aquatic microbial communities from Washburn Spring, Yellowstone National Park, USA - WS (SPADES assembly) (version 2) | ecosystem: Environmental > Aquatic > Thermal springs > Hot...
TGATATCGGTCCAGACGCTCATCTCCTGAGGAACATAGCTTACCAGTTTCCTAACTTTACTACCTTCCTTAATCACATTCAAACCGAAGACATATGCCTCCCCAGCGGTAGGTTTGAGCTGGGTAGTCAAAATACGGATAAGCGTTGTCTTGCCCGCGCCGTTCGGACCAAGAAGCGCAAACGCTACACCGGGCTCAACGTTCAAATTAACGCCATCTAAAGCCTTCACTTTTCCATCATAGACCTTAACAAGATTATTAACTTGAACCGCGTACTCCATTTTTACACCCTTTAAACGTCTTAAATCAGCCTCCTAAAACCTACCTAAAAACTTTAACATAACACTCTTCGAATCCAGTAGGCGAAGAGGGTAAGCCTATCGTCAATGAATAGGATTTTATTATTGTTTCAACAAATTTTAGCGAAAAAAGCGAGGAATAGTTTAATGGTGCGGGGGTGAGACTTACACATAAATTTACCAGTAAATAGCTGGAGGAGTGGTCAAACCTTAAGAAGTTTTTGAAGTGGAGGGTTGCATAGTTCTAGAATCTCCGGGTAGTATGCTGAGATCGAATATAGTGTGTCTTCTGCTTTTTGGTTGTTTAACTAGGTTCCCACTTATACCCCAAAACTGGAAGTTTTCTAACGCTTTCTGGCTGATCAGGCGTCAGAAGAAAGCTAAATTTGGCTTTTTACTAAGCTCTTAAAAATAAAAGTGGGAGTTTTTGCCGATAAGAATTGCGAAATGGGTTGAACATGGTTTTGAGGTGGGTTTTATAAAAATCGTTTCGGCGCCAGTTTACAACTACGTGCTGCATAGGCTTAACCCTCATTTGGCTTTTGAGAGAAACTATAATCATATAAGGCCGTATTCTGAGAGCTGTGAGGAACGCATACATTTCAAAAGTTGAAAGCTTCTGTATAGAGGGATGGCTTAGCCTGCAATTCCGCAAATTGTAACTTTTGTAGGCGTTATTACAGCGAGGATGGAGGTGTGTGAGGGTGGTGATGGCGTTAGCCGTTAGAATCATTTTTGCATAGCTTTCAACAAGCTCCATAAGGATTTCCTCAGAGGATACGGCTGCTCCACCTACACCGACAAAAAACCAAGGCCATGTACTATCTTCAGGTTTTCTCGGAATCAAAGTTCCAGCGTCACCCCCTTCTTCAAAAGTTATTCTATAAAGTGCTGCCTTCAACCTTTCTTTTAATTTCATTCCCGTCAAACTTGATTATGCGCTCCGTATCCGTTACGGTATGTGCCTACTTCAGAATAAAAAGCAAGCGCAGCTTCAAAGATATTATCTGCTAAACTATTATCAGACGAGCTGGGATTATCTGGATCACATTTAATTTATCATAATTGATTATTTCTCTTAGTTTCGCTAAAAATTTTAGGTCGTAGTCCCGTTCCGGGCAAGGCTGTCCTGTTAAAGCCCTCTCTACAACTTAAATATAGGCTTTACATACGATAGTTTAGAAGGTTTAAAGTGGTTCTAAAGCAATTTTAAGAAGAAGTCATGCCCTCTGAATTGGATAAAAAGCTATGTTTCGCGCACGCATGCCATTAATTTTGTGTTTTATATAACGAAAGTCTTATAAAATGGTGTATATATTTACGGTAAATCGTTACCGGAAGAGGGAAAGCTAATTTGTTGGTTGAGGCTGCTCTGAAAATCCGTGGCGACTACTGCAGTAAATGTAGCGTCTGTTCCTCCGCCTGCCCTTTTGAAGCCATATTGGCAGATGAGAAAACTGGCGAGCTTGTAATAGACATCGAGGAATGTCGCCTCTGTGGACTGTGTTTTAGTGCTTGTCCTGCATCAGCCATAGATGTCGCCTACTATAACAGAGATTTGCTTATAGGCTACGTTAAAAAGTGCATGCAAGACAGCGGCTTAGACAAGCTGGTTTTGCGCTGTCAAAGCACACTGCTAGAAGGTGAAGTTAGGGATAAGCTGGAAAAACATGGGATAAACAAGTTCATATCACTTCGGGTGCCGTGTGTTGGACGTATTCCTCCAGAATTCGTCTTAAGAATGCTAGTTCTTGGCATAAGAAAAATCGCCATAGTTCTTTGTAAAGGGGAAAACTGCCGATTTGAAAAGGGGAGCAACATTGGGCTTCTGCGCTTCTCGCTTATGAAAAGTTTACTGAAACAGTTGGGCGTCGAAGAAGACGCGCTTATAATTATTCGGAGCCTCGTTAGGGCACATGTAGATTCCAATCGCTGTATTGGATGTGGAAACTGCGTTTACACATGCGCGTACGACGCTATACAACTGGGCTCGCCTGGAGTTGCACAAATCAATGAGCAAGTTTGCTGGGGATGCGGTGCATGTGTCGCTGTTTGCCCAGCTTTAGCGATAAGCCTTGACGAATTTAACCATAATTCCACGCCTCAGACAATCTCTCACTTCGCTAAGCTGGTTCGCGAAGCAAAACAAAAAAACGGCAAGCCTACACTGCTGGTTTTCTATTGTCAATGGGCTAATTTTCCAGCTTTAAGTAGTTCCCACAATTACTTGGAAGGCAACACTGCCTTCTTAGAGATGCCATGCTCCAGCGCTTTAGATCCCGTGTATGTGCTTCAAGCCTTCTATGAAGGTTTCGACGGAGTTTTAGTAGTGGCATGCAAAAAGGGCGAATGCCGCTTTGAAGAGGGAAACGAGTTGGCGGAACGACGCGTAGCTACTCTCAAAAAACTATTAGCTCAACTGAACCTAGACGATAGGCTTGAAATATGTTTCACCTCTCCTAAATATTTGGGGGAGCTCGAAAACCATATTAGAATCTTCACAAACAAACTTGAGTCTAGCATGTGAGGGGAAACTATGATAATAACAAAAGAAAAACCATTAGAAGAAATATTAGGTTTTCTCGCACCTTACACGAACGTGCTGGTTTTAGGCTGTGATGGCTGCACCCAACCGCCCAGAGGTTTAAAACAAGCAAAAATCTATGCGATGCTCATCGAAATGGCAGCAGAACTTAAACAGAAAGTCATCAAATGCAAGGCGGCCACTATGGCTATGCAATGCGACAACTACTTATGCTTAACCACATTAACCTCTCAGCTTAATGGGATCGATGCCATACTGTCTATTGCATGCGGAGTAGGCGTCCAAACCCTAGCCGAGGTATTCCCGCACATTCCAGTCTATCCAGGGCAAAACACTGTTTTCGTCGGGTCACAGGAAAGGGAAAATGGCAAATTATATGAAAGATGTAAGGCCTGCGGCGACTGTTTACTGGGTGAAACAGGCGGCATATGTCCAGTAACGCTTTGCGCGAAAGGACTTATGAATGGTCCATGCGGCGGATGTGTAAATGGAAAATGCGAGGTTCCATTCGAAATAAGAGACGAAAAGGGAAAAGTTATAAAAACGGTAGAGAGAGACTGCGCTTGGTACCTAATATACGAAAGACTGAAAAAGCTCGGCAGACTTGACCTTTTCAGAAAGTATAGACCCCCACGCAACAGGGCTGTTTCCGGTTCACCTAGGCTTTTGGAGGTTGTTTAAAATTGGGGCAAGCCTTTTCTAACCTTATGAAGAACATCGCTGAAGGCAAGTTCGTTTATACTGGAGAACTTGAACCCCACAAGTCGACGGATCTTTCTGATGTTATCGAATGGGCTAGAACATTGAAGGCTACGGGCAAGGTTGTTGCGGCTAATGTTACAGACAATCCTCAAAGTGTTGGCGCTATAAGCAGTCTTGTGGCGAGTTACATAATCCAGAGGGAAACAGGCTTAGAAACCATTTACCAGTTAAGATGTAGTGACAGAAACCGTTTAGCTTTGGTTTCTGACTTGTTGGGTGCCGCCGCCTTAGGATTGCGGAACGTGTTAGCTTTGACTGGTGATCATCCGAAAAAGGGCGATACTCCCGAGGCGATGCCTGTTTTCGACTTAGATGGAACCCAGCTTGTAGAGTTGATCCATAAGATGGTTTATGAAGGGAAGGATTTATCAGGCAACAAGATTCACGGACCAAGACCCCAGTTTAACATAGGTGCCGCTGCTAACCCAAACTTTAAACCACTGGAGGTGGAAGTTTTAAAGCTTGAACGTAAAGCTGAGGTGGGTGCGGATTTTTTCCAGACTCAAGTAATATTTGATGTCAACATTGCCTTAGAATTTCTTGATGCCGTAAACCACATCAAAGCTGCGTTTCTAATAGGAATTTTCCCGCCCAGGTCTTATAAACAGGCGGAATATTTTGCTAAATACGTTCCAGGCGTCCAGGTTCCAGAGGAGTTCTTGAAAACTTTCGAGAAGATTAGCGAACTTCCAGATAAGAACGAGCGGCGGAGGAAAATTGACGAGTACAATATTGAATATTTCACAGACTTCATCAAAAAAGTTAAGAAGAAACCTGCCTGCAAAGGTATCCACATAATGGCTGTGGGATACCCTGAAGTTGTTGGACCAATAATTGAGAACGTTGAGAAAGGCTAAAACCCCGTTTGCAGACTTTTTGTAAGCCTGTTTAGGCTTATGAAAAGCGCGTTCGTTGGCGGGTTCAGCTTCTCCCTAACCTTAAGCCACCTTCGAAGCGCAGATGCGCATTCTTCGTCAAAGAATACTGTTCTATTGGATCTTTTTGGCGTAGGCTTAAGCGTTATCGCGTATTCCTCCCCACTTTATGTCTTCAACGTCAACTCTAACCAGCTCGCCTAATTCCAGTCTTAGCAAGCAATACGGCAATAGCCTACTGGTAAATTAGTGCGGGGGGTGGGATTTGAACCCACGAACCCCTATGGGACGGGATCTCAAATCCAGCCCTAACCCCTCAGATAGGATCTTAAGTCCCGCGCCTTTGGCCAGGCTCGGCAACCCCCGCGCACCATCCTCACCTAGCTACGTTTAGTTTAAATCCTTAACCATGCGCTTCCATTACTGATCTTATTTTCGTGATATTTTTGAGATAAGGAGTGCTGCAGCGATTGCTATAATAGTTCCCAACAGATACGCTGGTTTATAGCTTCCAGTATGGTCTATTAGGATGCCGCAGACGTAAGGTGAAAGCAGGAGCCCGACACCACATAGCAATGTCCATAGACCGCTTATCGAGCCTGCTACATCCCAACTATACAAATCTTTTACTAGCGCTGCGTAGAGCGGCACTATACTACGGCCTAAACCAATGCTTACACTCCATATAGCGATTTCTGTGAACGAAGTTGAGAAGAAAACTGAGCCAATGATTCCGGCGGCTAACATAAGATTCGACACGGTTAGTGAGGTCCTCCTACCAACCTTATCCGAGAGCATCGAGATGAAGAAAGCACCGAAGATCGCAGCAAAACCTATTATGCTAAAAATAGCGGTTGCTTCAGCAGGCTTCAAACCTAGCTCGAGAATTGCGTAAGCCTTAGAAAAAGTCATCGGAACTTGTATGGCAAATGCACTTAGCGCATAAGATATGCCACCCAACCAGAAGTTTGTATCCTTTAGCGCAACGCGGCTTTTTTTCGCAAAGATACACCTTTTTGTGAAGGAGTCGACATTCGGCTCCTTTGCTATGGCGGTGAGAGGTAGCAGCCAGATCAGCGTTAAAAAGCCTAGAAAGGTCCAGACCCCCCGCCAACCTAAATAAGGCATTATCAAGGGCATCAATAACCCTAGAATCGAAAACCCCAGATTATCACCTATGTAAAGAACACCCAATGACCACCCCCGTCTCGATGGATACGCTTTCTGAACCCATACAACGAGTGGAACCCAACCTATGGACGCACCAACCCCTGCGACTGAGAAAAACACTATACCCCATAGCTGATTAGAAACCAACCCCATAAGAGCTGTCCCAATCCCTAAAAGGGGTAGGAAAGCGAGTACAGTTTTCTTAATACCCGCAGAATCGATCAGAAAACCAACGAATAATGATGTGATAGTATACACTGTTAGGTAAGCTGTGTAGATTAGAGAAGCTTGCGCATTAGTGAGATTCAGCTCACGCATCATCTCAGGCAACAACATACCGAACGCGAATCTAATAGTATAAGCCATTAGCGTAATAGAGAAACACGCTGCCAAAACTATGCTGCTACTACTAAACCGCAACTTCTTCCCTGCTTGAATGTCATTTAACCATTTTAAGCGTTACTTTCACACGTTTACATGATAATCAGTTTAACATAATCGATTTTATCGCTTCTCTGAAAGATGCTCTTGAATTCAAGTATCCTACTTAATAAGCCGTTTAGTATGAAGAGTTCTAGACACTTATCTGCCTTGAATCTATTATGGATTTGTGTATGCACGACGTCCAGAAACCTATGTTTAGCTTCAGTGACCAGCTCTTCAGCCTCATGACCGTGGATGAGCAGAAGGACTCCGAAAGTCTTTTCGTCAGCCTCTACTTTACGAGGATACTCTGCAGCCAATAGCCTTATCGCAGCCCTAAGCGCTTCAGATCTGCCAGAGAAACCAACTTCCCTTCTTATTCTATCGAGTTCTGCTAAGAGGGGCTTATTTATCGAAACGCTGATTACGACCAACCCTTATACCATTATTAACTTTCTCTTAAAAACTTATAGGTAGGTTATTAATAAATGCATATAAGGCTAATAATAGCATCCTTTCCGGGGATGAACCGCCAAATGACTTCCCTCATTCTAATTTTAATGGTTGTATCCGTTATGGTAGTTGCTTCAGCTCTATTTGTGGTGAATCGAGAACAAAGTGGTGTTGAGGCTCAAAAGATTAAAGTTGGTGTAACAATAAGCCCTTATGTGGAGTTCGTTAAAAAGGTTGGTGGAGATAGGGTAGATGTTATCGTTCTAGTGCCGCAGGGTGCCGACCCCCATACTTTTGATCTAACACCCTCCGCTATCAAGGCTGTGAGTGAAGCCAAAATCTACTTTAAGGTCGGTGCTGGTCTTGAGTTTGAAGATAACTTGTTGGATAAGTTGGCTGAGCTCAACCCAAATATGCTTACGGTTGACACAAGCGCTGGTATAGAGTTGATAGGCTCTAAAGGACACTTTGACCCTCATATTTGGCTCTCACCAAGAAACGCCATAAAGATAATCGACTCAATATATCAAGGGCTTGTGCAGATAGACCCAGATAATGCGAAGACGTATAAGGAGAATCGCGACACCTACATAAATGAACTGAAGAGACTTGATGCTGAGATTAAGGAGATACTCTCAGACCTTAAAACAAGGGTCTTCATAGTACATCACCCAGCTTGGACATACTTTGCTAGAGACTATAATTTGACACAAATCGCTCTAGAAGAAGAGGGTAAAGAACCAACAGTTGAGGAGATGATCAAAATAATCGAAGCAGCCAAAGCAGAAGGTGTTAAGGCGGTCTTTACTGAACCACAGTTCGACACACGGCAGCTAGAAGTTATAGCGAAGGAGCTTAATGTACAGATTGTCCCAGTAGACCCGCTTTATTTCCAAGATTATGTCACCCACATAAAGTCCTTCGCCTACACCCTAAAGGAGGTGCTAAGTTGACTAATATAGCAGTTGAGATCGAAGGAGTTTCGGTCTACTTCGGCTCAAAATGTGTGCTAGAAGATATCAACCTTAAGGTTCTTGAAAACGACTTCTTAGGCATAATAGGACCAAATGGAGGCGGAAAGACCACTCTACTCAAAGTTATAGCCGGGTTAGTAAAGCCAACCAAAGGCTTAGTAAAGGTCTACGGGAAGCCTCCTGATAAATCTGAGAAATTAATCGGCTACGTACCGCAGATGAACCAACCAGACCTAGCCTTTCCGGCAACAGTCTGGGATGTGGTCTTAACAGGTAGACTCAGCCGGAGTAAGTTGATTAAGCCATATGGCGAAGCGGACAGAAAAGCCGCGCTAGAAGCATTAAGGGTTATGGAGTTAGTGGCTCTAAAGGATGAGCCTATAGGTAGGCTCTCAGGTGGGCAGAGGCAGAGAGTCTTTATAGCTAGAGCTTTAGCAGCAGAGCCGAGGATTCTCTTATTGGATGAACCTACACTAAGTGTAGATAAGAGGCTTGACACAAAATTCTGGGAGCTCCTCAACGAGCTAAAGAGCAGAATGACAATAATAGTCGTTACACATGACATATCTGCCCTCTCAAAGTATGTAGATAAGATCGCTTGCTTAAACAGAAAGCTCTACTATAACGAATCGAAGCAGATAACGCCAGAGATGTGGGGAGAAGTCTACCAATGCCCCGTAGATATTATCGCACACGGTCTACCACATAGAGTACTTGAAGAGCATTGATCTGATTTGCTTGAGTTCCTGCAATACGAATTTATCAGAAACGCCATCTTCGCAGCTCTCCTAGCCAGCGTAGCCTGCGGCGTAGTAGGCGTATATGTAGTCGTCAACAGAATCGTCTTTTTAAGCGATGGGATCTCACACGCAGCCTTCGGAGGAATAGGATTAGGATACTTCCTAGGTTTAAATCCAATATACTCTGCAATCGCTTTTTCAATAGCGGTAGCAGTAGGTGTTGGTACTTCGTCAAAGAAACTTGGAGCGCGTGAAGATACTGTAATTGGTGTAATTTGGGCGCTAGGCATGGCGGTGGGCATAGCCTTCATAAAACTTACACCAGGTTATGTGCCAGACCTATTTTCATACCTATTTGGAAACATACTAACTGTGCCCAGATCCGACTTAGTCGTGATGCTAGTTTTAGACATTATACTCCTCTTAATGGTTGTGCTACTTTTCAAGGAACTTCTTGCGATCTCATTCGACAGAGAATTTGCCCAAACACTCAGAATACCTGTAAACTTAATCTACAACATCCTACTTACGCTCGTAGCATTAACCGTAGTTATTCTGATCAGAGTCGTGGGTGTAATACTTGTTATGGCGCTGCTTACGATCCCGGCTGCTGTAAGCGAAATCTTCGCAAAGAGGCTTCTCCACTTAATGCTTGGAGCGACAGTCCTCAGTCTACTGTTTACACTACTCGGCATCTGGCTATCATATCTAACAAACCTACCTTCAGGTGCAACTATAGTTCTCCTAGCGTCAGCGATCTTCTTCTTAACTCTGCTTTACAGCAGACACACAAAGCTGCTAAGTTGAACTTTACACCTCTAATCTTCGTTAATTTGATCTACCGAACAATGTAACTGTTAGCTACGGTCGCGATCCTAAACCAGTTTATAAACGGAAAAGATTAAAGGCACGGCACCCGTTGGCTAAATATTGGGGCTCGTGGCGCAGATCACCATCAAGGTGAGTGAAGTATGGATAGCGCGGCAGCCTCCTAACTAAGGAAGAGAGCTGTAGGTCGTGGGTTCAAATCCCACCGAGCCCGCTAATGATTAAATAATCGAATTGATTATTGTTGAAAGGCTATTGTATACCATCGACGCCCTATTCGTATGTTTGCTCTTCTTCTAGCTAAGAGGCTCAGATGGAGATCAAACACGCTTACAGTGGATCTTTTTGTTGGAATGTTACCTCTGCTTCTCTGCATATCTGCTATAGAGGTATAGCTGGTAGCTTCCCATACTTAGCCAGCCTACTACCCCTTGGCTTTCGGTTTTGAAGAATGTGAATAACCCTTGTTTTCCTAGTTCTTTGATGAGCCATTCTGAATCGATGTGGTAGTAGACAGGGTAAAGAAGCGCCCAACGCTTATCCGGATACTTAACTGTAACTACGAAGACTGCCACCTTCTTATTTAGCCCAAATTCTATGCCCAACGTTCCTCTTAACCCGCTCTTTAGGATCTTAAGAAGCTCCTCCACCTTACTTTCATCCTCTATTGTGATGAGAAACCCAAGGCGGTTTTGAATTTGCGCTAACGATACTTGCTTAGAGCCTAATACTAGAACGTTGTATCCCTCTTTTTCAAGCTCTTCTTTAATAGCCCATATATCACTCTGCAGCTTCGGCCATATTTCGTCAAGCAAAGCTACTAATTCATCATCTTCTTTGATTTTTTGCTTCATAACCCTTAACTTTCCCGTCCGTCACTTATAAGCTAGCTGTTGAACAAGCTGATTTGCCTTTTAACACGCTAACGAAGAATGCCAAAAATATCCGAAACTCAAAAGAAAGATTTAAGCTAGTGTGGGGCTATCTGCTACAGGGAAAAGGAGCCTTTCCATATAACTAGAACAAAACCCCATCTTGCAAACCAAGAGCCTCCTAAATTCTTTAATTTAAGGTGGCATTTGTCCTCCTCATTACTTCCTAAATCTACTACTTTTGCCCAATTTGGCGCCGGGGGTGGGATTTGAACCCACGAGGCCCACGTGGGCCATCGGCTATCTAGCCCCTCTCTTTGGTGATTGATCTCGAGGCCGACGCATATGCGGCTTCTTTCCGCTCTGCCACCCCGGCGTAAGCTTTTTCCAACAATAGAGGTATAAAAGTGGGTGAGGTTTATGCATTTGGTTCGCAGAGGTAGCATCTCTCCACATCTAGCTCTGGCTCTAGCTTCTGGTGTAGGCCACACATGATGCGTTTAGCTTTGATGGCTTTGACCGCTTCGTTGAACTTCTTCAGCAAGGTTACTTGATCTTCCCCTTGCAGTATCGCTTTGACTATTTCGTCAGCAAGCTTCTGTGCTTCTTCTAAGCCTTCGAGTGATACGCCTACCCCTCTTACATCTCTTATGTAGTTGCTTACCGCAGCCTGTGTTATGCCGAGTAGTTCAGCCACCTTCTGCTGAGGTAGATGGTAGGTGTCGATTAGCTTCTTAGCTATCATAGAGCGTAGGGCTGGTATGATCGTCTTCGCCTCTACCTCTGAGGGGAGCAGCAACCCCCTTCACATCTTTATTGCTTCAACGCGATATTTAGATGTGACGAAAGATTCTGTTGTATAAATTGAATTTACTCCTCAACTATCTTCTTCAGCTGAGACCTATAAAGCTCCACTATCTCCTGAGCGGTCGTAGCGTCCTCAGGAGCCTTATCATCCCTCAGCCTACCAGTAAACTTCGGGAACCTGAGCGCCAACCCAGCGCCCTTCTTAATCACATTCATAGCGCAGGTATGCACTGGGCTCAAGGTGACCTCTGAGGCTATGACCTCTATAACAACCTTTGGTATAAACCAGGCATCAGCCTCTATCTTAGACTCAACCCTAGCGTGCCTATTCGGTATCTTGTATGGTTGGAGGATTTCAGGGAACTTCGCCAGATCTTCGTCTGTGAAACCAGTACCCACTTTACATACCGTCTTAAAGACGTCCTCATCTTTATCGTAGGCCGCTAGGAGGAAGGCTCCGTATCTGCCAGCCCTCCTCCCCCTCCCATAGAAGGCTCCTACGATGACTAGGTCTATTGTGTCCTGCAGCTCGCTCTTATACTCTCTCTTCAGCTTTATCCAAGCGAATTCTCTTGCACCAGCTCTGTAGGTGCTCTTTAGATCTTTGGCTACGATCCCTTCGCATCCGTCAAGTATTGCTTGCTGCATAAACTCCTCGATCTTCTGAGGATCAGCTGTTATTATCGCTGGTACAATGGTTATTCTCTCAGTCTTCTCAGTAACCTCTTCGAGGATCTTCCTCCTCTCAAGGTAGGGTTTTTGAGTAAGATCTTCTCCTTCAAGGTAGATTATATCGAATAAGTTTAGTGAAATCGGGTACTCTTTCATCGCCTCTTCTATACCATACTTCCTCCTCCTGTGCATAATCTCTTGGAAGGGTAGGTATTCACCCGTATCCTCGTTTATCGCCACAGCTTCACCATCTAGAATCGCCTCCCTCGCTTTGATATGCTTCACAACAAGGTCTATAGCGTCTGGGTAGTGCGCTGTTATGTTCTCAAGCCTCCGGGAGAAGAGGCTGACCTCAGAATCCATTTTATGTATCTGAAGCCTCTCCCCATCCAACTTATACTCGACAGCGCACTCCCCACCCATCTTCTCAACAATCGCCTCAGCCGACTCGAGCCTCTCAGCCAACATGGGTCTGACAGGCTTACCAATCTGAATCTTGAACTTCAGCACTCCCTCTAATCCTTCTTGAGCGACCGCTTTAGCGACGATACCTAAGTCACTAGATAGGTTGTATGCCCTCTCAAGATGTATTCGATTCGCCTTATCTCCTGTAAACGCTACTGCTAACGCATCTAATACTGTGTAGTCTGCGATACCAAGCCTAAGCTTACCCGTCACTGTGCGCAGAAGATACTTCGCCTCAACGGGTGTCGCATCGTTAAGTAGGCTCTGAAGATGCCCCAATTTTAGATCGAGGCTCCCTGGGCCGCTTGCTTTAGCTATCTTCTCTAGAGTCGTGTAGACCCTTTCTACTGTCAGGGGTTCGGAGAAGAGTGTTTGCTGCTTCTTGTTCGCTAGTAGGTCTTGGGCTACTGCGCCTATGTCGCCCTTCTGCTTATAGTACTCCTCAACCTTCTCTAGTGATAAACCAGCTACGTTGGCGATAGCCCTTAACGCGAGTTTATCAGCCACCCCTATTTCCACACCCATATAATCCGGGTAAAGCTTGCCCTGCGTCAAGTAGATGACTTTATCTAAGATCTCAACAGGAGTAGCCTTGAATAACTCGACTAAATAGACTGTTAAGTCGAGCCTCTTAGTTGTTTCCTCCATCTTCTCGTATGCTTGAGCGATTAGGCTGTATTCCATCTCCGCTCCACATATAATGCTGGACGATATTAAAGTGCTATTGTTTTTACACCGAAAGCCGCCGCTGCTTCCCCTTTGTCTTTCCTCTAGTGTTAAGAGGGGTAGCTTCTTCTCCGCCGCTAAAGTGATACATAACGCATCATATATACTGACCCCGCTATCCAACGCTATTCTGAACGCCTTAAGTATAGTTGCTCAGTTTCAACTATGAGATTTATGCCGAGTAGAGCGCAAACAATATTAAAGAGCCGTAAGGCATCCTTAACACTTTTTTAACTCACTGTAGTTTCCAGTGGGCGTTTGTAACCTCTTTTGTGACGTAATTTACCAACACTCCACATCTTACATAGTTTGCTAAATTTCCATACGGGCTCCTTCAGTATAAATGCTGTGATAGCAGATGCGTCAACTACTATCACGGTCTTCCCTCACCAACACTGCTGAAAACCCATTGGAACCTCTATGGATATCTTCTCAAGATTTTTACGGCTCTTTGATGTTCTCAGAGGCTCCTCTTCTGCTACTGAAAATAAGTGGGGTGGTGCAGAGGAAAAATGTTAAAGGTCTTTGGGTTTATATTCAAAGGTTTGAGCAAACACCGCTACGAAGAGTAGTATGTTATTCTCTTTTTATAAGTGAGAAAATTCCAAGTTTTTGGTGCAAGTACCGGTTCTTCTTAAGCATCTTTTCAAACTTTCCATAACTAAGCTATGTTAGTTATTAGGAACACTTAAAAAGATGTGGTAGAATACCTTATAAAGGCAGAGAAGTTAGAAGGTGAAGAAAAATGAATACAGTGACCTGGTTGGTTTTTGCGGCTGGGCTGGCGACCTTCGTTTACCTCCTATATGCGATTTGGAGTGTATTAAAAGTGGAAGAAGGATCAGAAAGAATGAGAGAAATTGCAGGCTACATTAGAGAAGGAGCGGAAGCTTACCTTAAGAAACAATATAAGCTGATTTTTGCTGTTGTGATCGTGGTTTCGCTGTTTCTATCTTTTTTTAATCTCAGACTGGCATTAGCTTACATAATGGGGGCAGTATGCTCTGCGATAACAGGCTTCGTAGGAATGTACACTGCTGTCCGGAGCAACGCCAGAACAGCTAACCTTGCTAAAGAAGGAATCGGGAAAGCTCTTACTTTAGCCTTCAGAGGGGGCAGTGTATTGGGAATGAGCGTTGTAGGAATAGGGCTTCTGGGAGTAACTCTAGTAACCCTGCTCTACGGAGGAACAACTATTGAAGCCGTAAAGGACGTAATAGGATTTAGCTTCGGGGCCAGCTCAGTAGCACTCTTTGCCAGAGTTGGGGGAGGAATCTACACCAAATCCGCAGACGTCGGAGCGGACTTGGTAGGAAAAGTGGAACAAGGAATACCAGAAGACGACCCAAGGAATCCAGGTGTGATAGCAGATAATGTAGGTGACAATGTTGGCGATTGCGCGGGAATGGGTGCGGACCTTTTCGAATCATATGTCGGTTCGATAATTTCAACGATGGCACTAGGTGCAATCTTATTCAGCAGCGAAAAATGGGTCCTCCTCCCTCTTCTCATCTCTGCTATAGGAATTTTAGTATCATTGGCTAGTTGCTTCACTGTAAGAGGGGATCCATCAAAAGCGTTGACTCGCGCTTCAATTTTAGCCGCCATTGGAACGCTTATACTTTCTTTCTTTGCCTGCCAGTGGTTGCTAGGTGAGGAGTGGTGGGGGCCTTTTGTAGCAGTGATGGCTGGGTTGCTAGTAGGGATTGTAGTCGGTGAAACTTCAGATTACTTCACTTCTAAAGAGAGAAGACCAGTTCGTAGTGTGGCGGAGGCTGCCCAAGCAGGACCAGCCTTAGATATTCTGGAGGGCTTCTCTATGGGTTGGTTCAGCACCTTTATTCCAGTGATTTCTATAGCTGTCGCAGGTCTAATCTCCTACGTGGTAGCTGGTTTCTATGGTGTGGCCCTCTCCGCTGTAGGTATGCTCTCGGTGGCGGGGATAATTGTTGCAGCTGATGCTTATGGACCAATAACCGACAACGCGGCAGGAATAGCTGAGCAATCGCATCTTCCAAAAGAGGTAAGAGAAGTTACTGATAAATTAGATTCGGTAGGAAATACTATGAAATCGATTTCCAAGGGCTTCGCGATAGGATCGGCCGCACTCACCGCTATTGCTTTCTTCTTCACTTTGACACAGATCCCAGAGTTCAAGAATTACGCATTGAAAGTAGGAGGGTTAGAAAGCATGTTAAGCTTGGTGAACGCTAGGATTTTCGCTGGATTACTCATAGGAGCTGCTGTCCCTGCTCTCTTTACGGCTATAATAGTGAAAGCGGTGAGTAAAGGTGCCTTTGCGACTGTAGACGAAATAAGACGGCAGTTCAGGGAAATTCCAGGGTTGCTGGAGGGAAAGAGTAAACCAGACTATGTGCGCTGTGTCTCTATGACAACGGACAACGCTATAAGAAACCTTCTTCTCCCGGGAATCTTAGCCATTCTACTCCCACCAATAGTCCTAATACTACTGGGGCCAGAAGCCCTAATAGGTTTCTTAGCTGGCGCTATAGCCTCAGGTCTACTGCTAGGCTTATTCCAAGGTAACGTAGGAAACACTTGGGATAATGCAAAGAAGTATGTGGAAGAAGGGCATCTAGGCGGAAAAGGGAGCCCGACGCATAAAGCGGCTGTTATCGGAGATACGGTCGGAGACCCGTTGAAAGACGCTTCCGGTCCATCTATTAACATATTCATAAAACTGATGACAGTAAGCGCCTTAGTCTTTTCACCCTTCATTCTCATCTACTTGTAAGGTAGAAGCAAAGCGGTTTCTACCGCTTTTTAATTATATGAATGTTAATCGCTGCTTTCTCTACATTTGCGAGCTGTATAATTTTAGAATCTAAAACCTACATTGGCTCTTTACAATATTCGCAACATTTTGCTACTTTCTTAACGTCAATTTTAATTTCCTAAAGTGTAAGGCTTATCTTAACGACCTGAGAAGAGAACCATGTGCATCTGTTCGTTATCTTGACTTCATTTTGTAACTTAAAGTGTTTGTACTGTTACGGTAAGTGCTGTGAGGATATCGGGAGCAGCTTCGACTTTGAGGTTGACTACTCTGTTCCAGACGAAACATCTTACAGCATAGACCATCTAAAGTCGTTCTGCTCTAAGGCTAGGGTAGGTAACCTAATCTTCTACGGTGGCGAACCCCTGCTCAGACTGAATAAGATGTATGAGATAATGGATAATGTTGAAGCTGGGAGGTTTATTGTTCAGACGAACGGTCTTCTGCTACACAGGATAGAGCCGAAGTATCTAAGGCGGCTACACACAATATTAGTATCGATTGACGGCGACGAAAAGCTTACCGATTTCTATCGAGGGAGAGGTGTTTACAAAAAAGTAACAGAGAATGTGAAGACCATAAGGGAAATGGGGTTCAAAGGCGAGATCATAGCTCGTATGACCGTTAGCCAACAAACTAAGATAGAATCCAGCGTAAAACACCTCATCTTAGAATGCGGCAACCTATTCGATTCCGTCCACTGGCAGCTAGATGCACAGTTCTGGCGAAGCGACTATAATCCAGAAGCCTTCAGTAGATGGGTAAAGGAGAGCTACCAGCCCGGTCTTCTAAGGCTCATAAACTTTTGGGCTGATCAGATCACAGCTGGGCGTGTTCTACGCATCTACCCCTTCCTAGGCGTTATGGAGACCCTACTTCAAGGTGGCGAAGCTGGTCTGAGATGCGGCTCAGGCTGGGCCCAGTACACCATCCAGACCGACGGAACCATCGTCCCCTGCCCAAGCATGGTGGGCTTTAAAGCATACTACCTCGGAAACATCAGAGATACTGATCCATCCACCCTACCCACTACCGTTAAGTTAAATCAGCCCTGCAGCACCTGCGATATACTCCCCCTATGTGGTGGGAGATGCCTTTACGCTAACGTAACGAAGCTGTGGGGTGAAGAGGGCTTTAAACTCGTCTGCAGCACAGTAAGGTTGCTAATAGATGGGTTGAGGAGCATTAAACCTGTGGTGGAGAAGGCGCTAGCAGATCGTGTAATACGCTCAGAGGATCTAGCGTACACGAAATTTAACAGCTGCGAAATCATACCGTAAATCGTAATTTAGGTTTACGTTTACTAAGGGAACGGTCTGAGACACCATTCCCACAGATTTCAGCAGAATCTTCGAGTGAATGTGAGGGTTGAGAGCAGCTCTAGGTTAAAGACAAATATAGTCAGCAGCATCCCTAAAGATAGGTTAACTATGGAGTTTAGAGTCGGAAAAACAGCCGTTAAGATAATCCAGGGGGATATAACGGAGCAGGAGACCGAAGCAATAGTCAACCCAGCAAACCCAAGCCTCATGGGAGGAGGAGGTGTCGATGGAACCATACATCGAAAAGGAGGCCCAAGCATCTTAGAAGAATGTAAAAAGATTAGAGCAACCCAATATCCGAATGGGCTACCAACAGGTAAAGCGGTCATAACCACCGCAGGTAGGTTGAAGGCTAAATATGTCATACACACAGTAGGTCCTGTCTGGAGAGGTGGAGGCGAAGGTGAAGCCAACCTATTAGCGCAGGCTTATCGAAGCTGCTTAGAGCTGGCAGCTTCAAGAGGCATAAAGAGCATAGCCTTCCCCTCCATCAGTACGGGCGCTTATGGCTACCCGATCGCTGAAGCTAGCAGAGTCGCGTTAAAGGCGATTAAGGAGTTCTTGGAAGAGAAGCCTTTCTTCGACGAGGTTGTTCTTGTGCTCTTCAGCAAAGACGCGTTAAAGGTGTATGAGGAGGCAGCCGCAGAAATCTTCGGAGGTAGCTTTTCATAAACACGTTTCAGCCGTAAGTAAGTTATTTAGCGCTATCAGAACATCTGCTGTTAACTCGATATCTTTGATTTTTCACACGCTCACGCTTTGTGTGACAAAGATGAAGTTCGCCGGGTCAGAAGATAGCAGAGTCGCAATTAGCGTGTTTGCAGAGGTTAACCGCATCGGTCCAAGACGGCATATCAGAAAACTCGATTTGACAGCCTACTTTCTTCATCGCCTTCTCCAAGAGAGCGGAAGCTCTTCCACCAATAAACCCGTTATAAGCCTCTTTAACTATGATCTCGAATTCGTTTTGGGGGAGTAGCTCCTTAACTCTGGTTAACATAAACTCTGCTTTGACGTCTGGTTTAAAAAAGAGTTCGACGCGCATTTCACATTCATCAGGTATGACGTAATCTTCGGGGTCGCCTCCTTTAAAACATTGGACTGAAACAACAGCGGCCTTAATGCTGGTTAGCAGGTTATATGCGGTTATGATGCGCTTCTCTACGGCATTATTACCCATCTCTGGTGTAGCGCCGTGCGCAGGAACTCCCTTAGCTTTAACCCTCAGCTCTAGTCCACCATACTGTACATTTGCTATCCTCATATTAGTCGGCTCTAAGATGATAGCCATCTTGGGCTTGTATAGTTTGCAGAAATTTTCTGAACCGCTACCACCTTCTTCTTCGTCACAGAAGAAAGTTACGCCAAAATTCAGTTCTTTTGCATCGATCCTCTCAAGCGCTAGAAGAATAGCCACTATACTAGCCTTAGCGTCGCTGACACCCGTCCCATATGCGTATACACCATCAAATGAGAATGTTAAGAGAACCTTAAAGGTGTCTAGGTGGGTTGTAACAATAATCTCTTTTTCTGGTGAGAGGAGGACGTTTGAGTATTTAGAGGGCGACTCGATTTCCGTTAATTTTTTAGAAGAGAAACTGGATCTGTTTGAGTCATCGATCAAGAATTTTTTAAGATGGCTTATGTAAAAAAGGTTATTGTGAACATAAGAAAGGTGGTGCCTACTGATATCGAATCCTTCGTTAAGTTGTATACCCTATCTTATAAAGGGCTTGAAGAATACGCCTACACGCAAAAGAAGTATATAGAGGGTTATTTTAGATGGTTGTTAAAAAGGGATTCTGAAGGCTTTCTTATTGTTGAAGCAAACGAACCCATAGCCTTCATCGCTTGCGACACGAATTGGTTTAGCTTTGTGGAGGGTAAAGTTGTAGGCGAGATACACGAGCTCTTTGTCCACCCGGATTATAGGGGGCGTGCTATTGGAAAAATGCTTGTGGAGAAGGCAGTAGATTATGCTAGAGTAAGGAACAGAAATATTATGGGGTTGTGGGTTGGCGTTAAGAATTTTTCAGCCAAGGAATTGTATAAGAGAATGGGATTCGTCGAAAAGGTGTCGTTAAGTAAATGGACAAGAATGATAAAGATAGTGAAACAAGAAAGGGCAAACGCAAAATTACACTAACACATTTCTATTCAATGCTCACTTTAAGGCTTTAAGCTCCTAGATAGTACACTCTTATGTGCTCTTCGGTTAAAAGCTGAGTGGGGCTCCCCTCCATAACGATTGTACCGTTCTCAAGCACGTAAACCCTATCCACAATCTTTAGGGCTGATCTAGCGTCTTGCTCGACCAGCATAGTTGTAACGCCGCCTGCTCTAATCGCTTTGACCGCTGAGAGTATTCTACTCTTCATAATCGGTGAAAGGCCTAGAAGGGGTTCATCTAAAAGTAGCAGCTGTGGCCTGGCCATAAGGGCTCTACCTATAGCTAGCATCTGCTGTTCTCCTCCACTCATAGTGCCCGCCTTTTGGTTAAGCCTCTCTTTTAGCACGGGGAAGAGTTTGAAGACATACTCCAAGTCCTCCTTTATCTTGTCTCTATCTTTGCGTAGATAGGCACCTAACTCTAGGTTCTCTAGAACAGTCATGTTTGGGGCTAATCTTCTATGCTCTGGGCAGTGTGTCAAACCGTATTTAGCGATCAGATTTGGCTTTAAACCAGTCAGATCTATGCCGTTAAAGAGGATTCGACCTTGAGCTGGCTTAACTAACCCCGAGATGGTCTTAAGAAGCGTCGACTTACCTGCACCGTTGGGACCTATGAGCGCAACCAGCTCACCTTTATCCACGTGCAGATTCACATTATGCAAAGCCAGAGCTTTACCATAGTAGACGGTAAGATCCTCGACTTTAAGCAACTTCGCTCTCCTCTCCAAAATACGCTTCTATAACCATCTTGTCCCGCTTAACCTCCTCAGGTGTACCCTCTTTGATCAAGCGTCCTTCATGCATCACTAGCACCCTCTTCGTAAGCTCCAGAAGGGAACGAACAACATGCTCTATTATCAAGAGAGTTAAACCCCGGTTATGTAAAGTAGTTATCAGAGACATTAACCCCTTAATCTCATCAACCCTCAAACCCGCGAAAGGCTCGTCGAGCATTAACAGCTCTGCACCCGTTGCTACAGCGCGCGCTACCTCAAGTCTCTTCAAATAACCTTGTGGTAAGTTCTTCGCAAGCTGCTCTCTATATGGTAGCAACCCAGTTGTTTGAAGAATCTCCTCTAACCTTTGGTTATAATCTAAGCCGCTCTCCTTCAGAACACCGCCGTAGAAAGCTACTTTGATATTTTCTTCCACAGTCAGGTTTCGGAAAGGTCTGACTATCTGCCAGCTCCTAGCAATCCCCTTCCTAACGAGTTCGTATGGCTCCATTCTAGTAATATCCTCACCTTTAAATAGAATGCGTCCTGTATCTGGGTGATAGATGCCTGAAATGAGGTTAAATAGTGTCGATTTGCCTGCGCCATTAGGACCTATGATGCCCACAAGCTCCCCCTTCTCCACATTAAACGATACATTCTTTATTGCCGCTAAGCCACCAAAGCTCTTGCTAATATTCTTAACTTCAAGAAGGGGCATCTTCTACACCTTCTTCGCCTTAATCAAATAATCGATTGCTCTGCTTAAATATCGGAATACACCACCAGGGAGAAATAGCAGTATAAGTATAGCTGTTAGACCGTAAGCAAGCAGTCTAATTATTTCAGCGATTCTGAAGAACGAGTTAAGGAAGATTATTATGTATGCGCCCAATGCTGGACCTACTATCGTATGAACACCACCAACCATGCTCATTGTCACAACCAAAGCTGTAGTAGGCACTATAGCTAAGACATTGGGGTTGACTATTGTGAGGTACGTAGCGTAAATCGAACCAGCTAAACCTGCAAAGGTGGCACCGAGTACTAGGCAGAGCAGCCTGTACCTATGTACAACTATGCCCAATGACTTGGCTGCTATTTCGTCGTCTCTAATAGCTTTAAAGATTAATGAAAATCTGCTCCGCTCAGCTATGTAGTAGAGAAAGATAAGTGAAGCGAGCATCACACCAAATGCAATATAATAGTTAGCCAGATAATTTGTAATAAAAGGGGTTATTCCGCGTATCCCCTCTTCGCCTCCTGTAACATCTGAATAAGCTTTTACGGTAAGTGTAGCTATCTCGGCTAAGCCAGCCATAGCTAGAGCGTAGTAAGCGCCTCTAAGCTTAAAGAAGGGGATGCTCAAACCAAAACCTATTACTGCGGTCACAGCAACACCAGCCAAAACTGAAACGATGGGATGCATTTTGTATGTGCTATTGAGTAGAGCGGTTAAATATGCTGCTAACCCGAAAAAGAATGAGTGCCCAAGGCTGAGTTGGTTGGTATACATAAGTATATCCCAGCTCATAGCGAATATAGCGTAAATGCTGCTTAAGGTAAGTATGTGCGTAATATAAGGGTCTTGTAACGCAGCCGGGGCCACAATCATAATAATAATGATAAATAAGGCGATGAATCTAGATTTACTTACGGTGATTAGGCTCCTTGAACCTACGTAGACCAAACCTCTTACCTCCCTAATAGCCCTTGAGGTTTCACAATAAGAATAATAAGTGTAAGCACAAATCCCGCAATCAGACCCCAAGTCGGTGCGATATAGTAAGAAACAAAGGCATCAGTAAGCCCAAATACGATGCCCATTACCAGCGCTCCTGAAACACTACCCAATCCTCCACTTATAGTTATGAAAAAGGAGAGAATAAAGGGTAGCCAACCCATAGCTGGATACAGTGTAAAGAGCGGCGCGGCTAAAACAGCCGAGGCCGCTGTCAGAGCCGACCCTAGACCAAAGGTCAAAAGATAGATCAGCATCACATCTATGCCTAGCAGCTGTGCAGCCTCACTATCTTGTGTCGTCATACGTATAGCCTTCCCTAACCTGGTTCTTTCAATGAATAGGCTGAGTAGATAAACCAAGATCACGGAAAGCACGGCTGCAGTGATACGCTGGTTACTCATCACAATTCCTCCCCACTCAAATACGCCTGTGACAAGCGGTTTAAGATTCTTGTACTCTGGGCCAAATGTTATCCTGATTATCTGCTCAAAAACTATGGCGAGCAAGAACGTCAAGATTAGAACGTTCTCGTGTAAGGATAATATTGGGTGTATCGTCAACCTGTAGACGACCACACCAACCCCCCCAACAACTAAGATGGCTAGTAGCATAGCTAATGGTACGCTCAGACCAATACTTTGGAAGAAGTAGGCCACGTAAGCCCCAAGAAGATAAAAGCCTCCGTGTGCACTATTCGCTATTCCGACTACGCTAAATATAAGGCTCAGGCCGATAGCCATAAGCCCGTATATAGCACCTATCGTTAGTCCGTTTAGGAACACCTGAAGCGGTATTTCGACCATTTTGGTTCACCAAAAATAGGGGGTGGAGAGGGCCAGGTCGGCCTACTTATAAGGCCACTCATAAGCCCTCTGCATAAGATTATTGGGCCAGACGATATAGCCCTCGCCGTTAACCCATTGAGCTATCATGCCCTGTAGGTAGCCAGGCCCCCAGACAGTGTCATGTGATTTATCAAAAGCGTATCTACCGCAAGCACCTACATAATCGGTCTTCTCTAGGGCTTCGACTAACTTATCTGGATCTACTGAGTTCGCCCTCTTGATAGCATCAACTATTATATATACTGTGTCGTATGTTCTGATGTCTTCGTAGTTTGTTGAAGAGTAGCCGTATCTTTTCTCAAAGTTTTCATAGAACTTTAGCGTCTTAGGAGTTATGGGTACCTTCCATGCAGCAACACCAAATGCCACGTAGTTACTCGCAGCACCAAGCTCTTTTGCCACTGTTTGTGAACCAAGCGCTCCTCCCATAAAGTAGATCGGCGCGTTTATCTTAGACTCATAATACTGTTTGGCGAAGATAGGTCCGTCACCACCTACTTGCGTTGATAGCACGGCGTCTGGGTTTGTTTCTTTAACTCTTTGGAGGTAAGTGGTGAAGTCAGTAGCCGTTCTAGGTGGAAAGTCTACGCCGACAATCGTCACACCTTTGCTTTCGAGAATGGGTTTTACGATTGCATATAGATCCCTTGGGAATTTGGCGTCAGCACTCATAAAGAAGACGCGCTTCGCACCAACAACTTCCGTTACAAAAGAGACAGCAAGAAGCCCTACTTGGGTGTTATTCCAGCGTGTCCCAAACACGTACTTGTAACTCGTGTAATTTTTAAGTACAGGTGTCGTTATTTCAGTTGCTGTTGAAACTGAGACCAAGAAGGGGATTTTGTACTGTGGGATCTTAGGTAATATAGCTAATGTAACGCCGCTGGAAAATGTGCCGAAGAGCACATGCACTTTATCATCGAGAATGAGCTTAAGCGCAGCGTCAAGCCCAGTCTCGGGGTCTCCTGCGGTGTCCCTCGTTATTAGAACCACTTTTCTACCCAAAACACCTCCAGCTTCATTTATCTCGTCAACAGCCATCTGGGCTGCGTCCTGCATAGCCTTACCTGTTCGCGCAAAAGCGCCAGTTAGGGGTGTGAGTAGACCGAGCTTCACTTTTTCAGGAGCAGCGGTGGGGGCTGGAGATAACGCGATGTAAGCGGCTACTGCTGCGACAACGACAACAACAACGATAATTACAGCAATAGCAACCTTTGATATAGCAGCCGCTTTTCTGCGCATAGCGTTAACATTGACGCAAAACCCTCTTAAATACGTTTCTTACAAAATTCGCTGGGCAATGTTCGGTGAACGGTTTGCTATCGGATGCTGATTTAGCCGTTAGACATGCTTCTTCTGCTGACGTTGAGGCTTTGCTTAAGATTGAAGAAGAGTGTTTCGAGTATCCGTATGATAGAGAGGTTTTTGAGGCGATGCTTAGAAGGAGGGGCTGCACGATTCTGCTTGCTGAGGCGCTGGGCAATCCTATTGCGTATGTAGCATTCGAAAAGAGAGGCTACGTCGGCACTGTACTTTCGATCGCCGTTGTCAAAAGGTTCAGACGCAGGGGTGTCGGCTCATACTTGATGGCACAAGCTCTGGAAATGTTGAAGGAAGCCGGTGTTCAGAGGATAGTCCTCCAAGTGTCTGTTAAGAATTTTGCAGCTCAAAGGTTATATGAAAAGCTCGGGTTTAGGGCAGAGGGGTTGCTTAAAGGGTACTATGGGGGAGAGGAGGACGCTATCCTTTATAGCCTAGAATATGGCACGCTTAGCCGCCAAGATGCTTAAGGGTGTGTGAGTTTGGCTTGTATCCTCGAGTGCGCGAACCTTACTAAGATCTATAAGGGTAGTGAAAAGAGGGCGTTAGATAATGTATCATTTAAGATGCCTTCATCGGGCATCCTAACCCTGCTTGGCAGAAATGGTGCAGGGAAGACCACACT
>Ga0080004_1096587_pt1 | contig 24141 bp, 27 predicted proteins | sample WasSprMetagenome_FD_69207 | JGI IMG/M metagenome (GOLD analysis project Ga0080004, IMG submission 69207) | Sulfidic aquatic microbial communities from Washburn Spring, Yellowstone National Park, USA - WS (SPADES assembly) (version 2) | ecosystem: Environmental > Aquatic > Thermal springs > Hot...
CAAATGAATTATATCAGCCCCTGCTTCTTCTGCTTCTTTTATTTGCTGTCCAAGAATGGAGAAATCTGCTGATAAAATAGATGGTGCCAATAGCTTCATACACTTTTCTCCTTTTTTGCCTGTAGTTTCATTTTTAAACTGCAATAGGAACAAATTCTATTCATGGACGGCTCTCCGCAGATTTCACACCTTCCAAGCTCTACTTTTTCTTCATAACTTTGAAGGATTGGATACATTTTTCTTAAAAATTCTGAATAAAATCTTAATTTTGTGCCCGGACTTTTTTCTTCAAGCTGTGATAAAAATAATTTATAGTCAATAGAAGTTGCTCCCACTGAGTATGGACATTCTTCTTCTATATACTCAATGCCTGATAAAATAGCATACATGGCGCTTTCTTTCTCTGATATTTTACATAAAGGTTTTACTTTCCTTATAAATCCGTTTTCTTCTTTCAATACGGGATACTGTCTTTTAAGGTATTCAACGCTCCAATTTAAAGTGTTAGAAAATAAAACTGCTGCTTCATCATCTAAGTTGTGTCCTGTTGCTACTATGTCATATCCAAGCTCTTTGGCTTTTTTGTTCATAAAGTATCTTTTGATCGTTCCACAGATGGAGCAGGCAGGTCTGTTGTCGTATGTTTTCATCTCCGGAATGGTTGCTATCTCGTCTTTAAGCTCGACTACATGAAGAGTTTTTCCTATCTTTTCTGCGAATTTTAAAGCCAACTCCTTAGACTTTTGAGAATAATCCCCTATTCCAAGATTTATATAAAAACCATCAACGTTGTATCCAAGCTTTGCAAGAGCGTTCCATAAAGACAAACTATCTTTACCGCCTGATACAGCTACCAATATTTTACTGTTTTTATCAAACATTTTAAATTCTTTGATTGTTTTTTCAACTCTGTTGTCAAACCATTCTAAATAGTGGTCTTTACAGAATGCTAATCTATGCTGTGGAAGATAAACCTGTGCTTTTTTATCACATTTATAACATTTTCTCAAAACTTTCCTCCAGAAATTGCGTTAATAACTTTAACTTTGTCCGACGGTGTTATATACTCATCTAAGTCAACTATTTCATCGTTTTTAACTACAAATGCATAATCTCTTGATAGATTTAGCTTTTTTAGAATATCTTTTGCTTTTACTTTACTACTTTCAAACTCAAGCTCTATTTTGTTGTTTCTGTACTCAACTGTTATTTTCAAGTTTTAAAGCTCCTACTTATGATTTTTAAAACAATTTATTATAACTTAAACGTGGGGTGAGAAATTAGTGGATTTTTTAAAATTTAAATAGGATATCCGTTGAACGGCGTTCTCAGGATTACAGCGAAAGGTTGAACGATAAACTTTAAAGGAAAGGTAGCCTCAGATGTCATTCTGAAGCAGGCAAAGAATCTCGTTTCCTATACTTTTAAAAGAAGAGATTCTTCAACCTTCGGCTTCGGGATCGCAAAAAGGTAAACTTAGAAAAAATTTGGAATACCATTGATACGAAATTCTCCTATTTAGTTTAAGTGTATTTTAATCAATTTGTAGAATTATAGTAAATATTATACCTCGGGTGAGAAATTCAAATATAAATAGAACATCCAAAAACTCCTTAATGGCAGTTAAATTTTAATAGCAAAAATTCCACCAAGGAGGTAAAAATGAAAAACTCTAATCTTTATTTTACAATATTTCAAAAAATCTATAAGCATTTAACTATACTTTTAAACATTTAATCAAAAAGAAAAGCAGTAAAGTATCTGATTTACAACTTGCAGCTTTATATATCACATCACTACATTTCAAACACTCCTATTCTTACACTTAATCTTGGCATCTGTTATTATGATGCTTAAAATTGTTCTTGGAAAAAAGGAAAGCTTGTAGAAGTAGCAAGATTAAGTAGAGCAAAAACTAAAAAGATAAAAAAAGTTTCAGGAAAAAGATATTGGGTAGAGAGAAAGAGGAAAATATACAGCCAGCATTTAAGGAAAGAGGTAGAAGATGAAAGTATTCACTATGGACTTTTGGTTATGGTGGTTTGTGATGTATGGTTTTCTCCAGCAAGCTATCATGATGTAAGGTTATTAAGAATAAGACATAAAATGAGTAAACGGTTTAGATTTTTGACTGAAAATTTTGAATTTATTGTAGATAAACAAGAAAAGAGTAAAAGGCAAATTGTTGAAGCAGTGAATTCTCAAATAAAGAATTTCAATCTTATAAGTAGATGGAGAAAGGTTAAGACTTTTGTTGATTATCTATATGCATATGCTATTGGTATAGCTTTGGAGGTAATTCCTCGCCCAAGGTATACTAACATGAAATTATTACTAAATGTGAAATAAATCTAAGTAAAATTTCAGTAAAATCTCTTATATTTTTTCTCACATCTTTCGATCTACGCATAACTTATGATATCATAATTCTATAAAAAATTTTTAAAGGAGGATTTATATGGAAAGGACTCTAGTAATAGCCAAACCAGATGCAGTAAGAAAAAATGTTGTAGGTAAAATTATTTCAAGGTTAGAGGATGAGAGGTTTAAACTTGTTGCACTAAAAAAAGTAAAATTAACAAAGGAACAGGCAGGGCAATTTTATATTGTGCATAAAGATAGACCTTTTTATGATGAGCTTTGCGATTTTATGTCATCAGGACCAATAGTTCCTATGGTATGGGAAGGAGAGAATGTAATTGCAAGAGTTAGAGAAATAATGGGAGCAACTGACCCATCAAAAGCAGCAGAAGGAACATTAAGAAAGCTTTACGGGACTAATGTAGGAGAAAATGCAGTTCATGGCTCAGATTCTCCAGAATCAGCTGCATATGAAATACCTTTTTTCTTTAGCGGGTTAGAGCTTGTGGGATAAATATGTCTATGGCTTATTAATATTTTTACTGTTATGCCTTTTGTGTGGTAGCATATTTGTAACTTTTATTTATACTCCTTACCTTTTTTCTCATTATAGTACAAAAGAAGCGGGAGAAATGGTAAGCAAGATTTTTCCTTTTTATTTTAAATCCGGTTGGATAACAGGAATCATTATTTACACATTAGTAGGTGTCTTATCAGTAAAAGAAAAAGAAATTATTAAAAAGCTAAAATGGTTTGTTATAGCTACTGCAGTTTTAATTTTAATCTCAATGGCTTTAGATAGAGCAATTTTACCTATAGCTGAAGGTTTAAAATCACAGTATTATGACCTTTTAAATGAAGGAAAACAAAGCGAAGCTGATATTATATTTAGTAGATTTAAAACTTTCCATGGGATATCAAGTGTTTTGAATTTAATTAATATTATTATAGAAATTTTTATGCTAATTTATATTTTAAAGTTTTTAAAAAATTTCCGAAAAAGCTATAGTATATAATATTAAAAAAAGGGAGGAAGTAAAATGAAAAAGTCGGTGTTAGACAAAATCTCTATTGTAGTTTTAGTAGGTTCAGCTATAGATGCTATTTTTGTGGCACTTCTCGTTTTCTTTTTAACATCAGATCCCATAAAGTCTCTTATAGCGTTTGTAGGATCGCTAATTGTATTTTTAATTCGAGCTTTCACAATTAGAAAAATTATTGGTGATAGAATAGTTAAAAAACTAAGGGTGGTATCTCAAGCTATGCAAGAAGTTAGTATGGGAAATCTCGATTATGAGATAAAGATAGAAAAAACCGGGGACGAACTAGAAGAGTTAGCTGAATCCTTTGAAAGAATGAGAATTAGCTTGAAAACAATCATGGAAAAATTAGAAAAAGGTGAGTTTTAAGCCGCATGGAAATAAAAACCTTAGAAAATCTTTTAAATAAGCCTTTTAATGATATAAAACCTTATTATATAGGTATTTTTGTTAAAGGGAAAGTTATAGTTTCAAAGTATATTAAAAAATCTGAAAAGTTAGAAGATTATTTTTCAAGAATGGTAGAACGTTCTTTAGAAATAAACACTGCTATCAAGAATTTCAATGCAGAATTTTTATTTTCAGAAGGAAAAGATTTCTCAATCATGATTTATTATACAACAGCCGAGATTGCTACAGGTATAATCCATATCGGAAAACGAAACTTTTCACTTCTAAAAATTACTGCACAAGACCTTGCAAGAGAATTAAAAAAATATGAAAAAGACCTATTGCTATATTATGAAGAATATTTAAAGCCAACAGAAGAGCAGCTTAACTCAAAAGAAAAAGAAAATTATCAGACTGATTTAGATGAGTTAGAAAAAGTCTTAACAAGCCAAGCGGAAGAGATCGTACAAAAAAAAGTAGATATCCCGGAGGATATTTTAAAGCCTACAGAAGATAAATCGCAAGCATATGAACCAAAGGAGAATAATATAATAGAAAATAAAATTCCATCATTAGAAGAAATTTTATCTATGGAGTCACATTCTGGAGGAGAATCTGTCGCACCATCTATTGATGAAATCTTGAGGCCAAATCTACCTGAAGAAGATAATTTACCAGAAAGCAACTTATCAGATATCGATATTATTTTGAATGAGATTGAAAAAGAATTTATAAAAATCGTAGGACCGTTTGGGAAATATATATTCAAAAAGAGAAAAGAGGAATTTTTTAAAAAAGACAATATGACCAAATTTTCAGTTTTAAAATTTATTCATTCACTGGCCGAAGAAATACCAGAAATTAAAAAAAGAGACGTGTTTATTGAAAATACAAAAAATTTCTTATTAAATATTTAATGGAGGATTAACATGGCTGTTAAATATACAGAGCTGCTTGAAGAATTTATTAGAGACTCTGGTGCAGAGGGTGCTGTATTAGTAAGTGTTGATGGATTAGCTATTTCATCTGTACTTCCAAGCTCAGCAGATGAAGATAGAGTTGCAGCTATGGGTGCTGCTATACTATCACTTGGTGAGAGAGTAACATCAGAATTAAATAAAGGAAATCTTGAACAGTTATACATTAAAGGTTCTACTGGATATGTTATATTTACAGGAATTAAGGATGTTGCAGTTCTTGGGGTTTTAGCTCCAGTCAATGCAAAATTGGGTCTTTTATTAATGGAAATTCAGAGAACGATTAAAAAACTTGAGCAAGAATTGGGATAATTAAAAACTAAAAATTGGAGATTTGTAATGGCGATAGCTGGAGATTTAAAGACATTTAATTTTGTAGATATATTTCAAATTTTGTTAAAAGATAGAAAAGATGGAATTCTTGTAATAGAACAGGATCATAACAATATCGCCGTTTATTTCAAAGAAGGTGATATTGTATATATAAGAGAAGTTAAAAAAGTATTCTACATATATCTTGACGTGGATTTTGAGACTGTATTGAAAAAAGAAGGTATTGATAAATCAGAGCTATATAATGTTTTGGTGGCAAGACTCCCTAAACTGCTGTCTATTAAGGAAGGTAAATTCTCTTTTACATCAGGATTTATAAAATACCCACCGGATATAAAATCTTTAATTCCTATTGAAAAACTAATAATGTATCTTGCAAGACAATTGACTGAGGAGGAAGTTGAAAGAAAGATTTCGGACCTTAACTTAGTATTTGAAAAATCTCCCAATTATGAAAATATTGCAAAAAAGGCTTTTTTAACTGATCATGAGAAGAAAATTCTTCATTCAATAGATGGAAAAAATAAAGTTACAGATATAATTAATATTACAAAACTTGATGAACTTACTGTTAAAAGAACATTGTATGGCTTCTTGGCGTGTGGGATGATACAAAGGGAAAAGAAAAAAGAGAGAAAAATAGGCTTTGACTTAACAAAAAATTTACTCAACAAAATAATTTCAAAGATTAAAGGGTTGTAAAATGGCAGAAAAGAAAATAAAAATAGTAGTGGCAGGACCTTACGCTGCAGGAAAAACACAATTTATAAACACGATTAGTGAAATAGAAACTGTAAAAACAGAGGCAAGAACTACAAAAGCTGGAGAAAAAGAAAAGAAAGATCACACTACAGTTGCTATGGATTTTGGAAGGATAAAAATAGATGATGAACATACGCTTTATTTATTTGGAACGCCTGGTCAAGCAAGATTTGATTTTATGTGGGATATTCTTGGTAAGGGTATGGTTGGACTGGTTGTATTGGTAGACAGTACGGATCCCGTCACATTTCACGAGGCAAGAAGAATTATAAACTTTTTTGAAGCAAGGTATCCAGCTCCGTACGTAGTTGGTGCAAATAAACAAGATTTAAAAGGAGCATGGAGTCCTGAAGATATCAGAACAGCTTTGGATTTAGGAGAAGAAATAAAAGTAATACCGTTAGTTGCAACGGACAAAGAAAATGTTAAAAAAGTTCTTTTAGAGTTATTGGAAGAAATTTCAAAATACGTCTAATATAAAATCGTACGTCGGGTGAGAAAATCATTAAAAGCATGAGATTCTTCGCAGGCTGCAGAATGACAAATAGGATTGCTCCTAGTCAAGTATATTATTATCAAATTTTCTTCGTCATCCTGAGGTCGGGGGTCCGAAGGATCTTCTTTTTTAAGAAGGCGATCAGGTAATAAAGATAATCACTGTATTGTCCACACAATGAATAAGTGAGAAAAAATGGAAATTCTTCCCCGAATTTAGAATGACAAATAAGCAAAAATCAGAAAAAATCTTATAAGCAAAGAATATTGTCACTAATATTTCAAACTTAAAGATTTTCTTGAAAAATACTTAAGATTAGCAACGATTCTATACTTCTTATTCTTTGTTTCCTTTTTCTTCACTTTCAATATACTTTTTTGCATCAGCGTACATATTTTTAAATCCAGCTATAAGACCAAGAAAAAAGAAGATTATAGTTAGGTAAGGCGATGTACCAAAATAATTATCCAATACAAAACCAATGGCAACACCTACTATTACACCGGAGACTAAATGTAATCCAATTGTTAAAAAAGATAAATTTTTATTCATTCAGTCCCAAAACATCTTGCATATCATACAGACCGTTTGGCTTACCTAAAATCCATTTTGCAGCTTCTAACGCACCTTTAGCAAAAATATCTCTTGAAGTAGCTCTGTGAGTTAATTCTATTCTTTCTCCGATTGTAGCAAAGATGACTGTATGCTCGCCTACTACATCACCGCCTCTTAGAGCAAACACTCCGATCTCTTTATTACTTCTTTCACCTGTCAAACCTTGTCTACCAAAAACGACTTTTTCTATTCCTGTTGCTTTCTTTAAAATGTCCACAATCTTTACCGCTGTGCCAGATGGGGCATCTTTTTTATATCTATGGTGCATCTCTATAACTTCAATATCAAAACCTTTATCCCTTAATGTTTTAGCTGCTTGCTCTACAAGTTTAAATAATAAATTCACGCCTATGCTCATGTTGGGAGCCAAAACAATTGGCATATCTTGAGAAAGCTGTTTTATCTCTTCCAATTCTTTTTCATTAAATCCTGTTGTTCCTATTACTGCATATTTTTTGTTCTTATCTGCTGCTAAAATTCTTAAATGCCCTAAAACAGCCTCAGTATTGTTTGCAAAATCAATTAAAACATCAAAAGCGTCAATCACCTGAGAAACATCAGAAACAACAGGAGCTTTTACATCCTTGTTGATTATTTCCCCGACTGTTGAATGCAAATGAGCACAATCGGGATTCTCTATGCCTGCAACGATATTTACATCTTTATCCTCTAAAGCCAATTCTGCAATCTTTCTTCCCATCCTTCCCATAACACCAGAGATTGCTATATTAACCATTTATCTCTCCTTGACCAAATATTACTCTTGAAAATTCATTTAACAATTCATTGGCTTGATGTGGTGGAACTATTGATGGTGCTAAAGCTACATCTACACCGGGTTTAAATAGCTTTGTTTTAATAAGGTTTTCAATCTCTTCCATGTCTTGAGCTGTGACGTTTTCGTTAAAGACATCCTGCGGGTCTTGGTCTGTTATAAAAAATCCTGCGAAAACAAATGCATAAGCTTTTTTTTTCATAATAAAAATTCTCCTTATATTTTTATAATGTTATAACTCAGTCAAATTTCAACATAATAAATACATTGGATAAAAAATTCAATACAGAGAATAAAATTCCTCGTCGGCTGCAGAATTAGATATAATGCAACCGTTAACGTAATGTATCTACGAGCAATTCATGAATTGCCCTTATTTTCACTTTTAGTCATCCTAAGGTTATAAGTCCAGATGATCTCATCATATATGCTATATAAAAATTACAGTTTCCCACGATGCTTTCTAAAATAGTTGTAATCAATTAATTAAAATTAATCCCAACCTCTTTTATCTCAAGAGATTGGGAGCAAAACCTAAAAATTTACTTACTTTTCTTCTTTTGTACCCATTTTATACATTATAGAGCCCCATAAGAAAACCAACTGAGTCAACATTAAAACTAATAAAATAACTTCTGCATTTGGAATTCCGCCAAATGTCATTTCCATGATCCACACCTCCTATTAGTGTTTTAAAATAAAATCGGCTAATGCTTCTTTCTCTTCCTTAGATAATTTCTTTGTAATTTCTATATTTGTTTTCATGATAGCTTCTTTTGCAGGGTCTACAATTGCTTTTCCTTCGCCACTTAAGAATTTAACCAATCCGTCTTTATTTCCTTTATATGCAGATGCAATTTTATTTAACCCTGGTCCAACAGTATCTGCATTTGGTTGGTGGCAAGCAGCACAGCCTTTAGATTTAAATATTGCTTCACCATCTACCTTAGCTATTTGTTGTTTTTCTTCTGATTTTGGTTTTTCGGAAGATTTTAATTTCTCCTCTTTTGACTGCTCCTTGGATGAATTTTCTTTCTCTTGAGCCGGTTTTTTAGCTTCTTCCTTAGGTTTAGTTGATTCTTGCTTTTTCTCTTCTTTTTGTTCCTCTGGTTTTTGTTCTTCTGGTTTAGCCTCTTCTTTTACTTCTTGCTTAGCTTCCGTAGCTTGTTGTGGTTGCTGCTCTTGTTGTGCAGGTTGTTGAGGTTGCTGTTCTTGTTGCTGAGGAGCAGGTTGTGCTTCTCCGGTCGCTGGAGTCTCTTCTTTCTTTTGACATGCTGTTAATGCTATTGTTGAAGATAATAAAGCTACCATTAATAACCTTGATTTTTTCATTTTCTTCTTTTCCTCCAAACTTTTATAGAATAATAATAATACTTTTTAATAATTTTATCAACTATGTTATAAGATTGTTCCAAAATTTTTGTAAGTTTACCCTTCCGTGTCTCCTGCGGCTGCAAGCTGAAGGATCTCATCTTTTAAAAATAAGGAAAAATGAGATTCTTCGCCGGCTGCAGAATGACGATTTGGATTTTCGAAACAGTCTCGCTATGTTATCAACATAAGGATTGTCATAAATTTTTAACTAATAATAAGTGCAAGTCTGAAAATTAATTAACCTCTTAATTTTCATCCCTGAGACTTTAGTCAGAAGAATATACTTCGTTTAAAGCGTATATATATTTCGCATACACTTTCTACAACTTATAAAAGTCTTAGAACGGTTTCCACACTATAAAATTACTCTCATACTCTCAGCTGCGAGCTTTGCTTTTTTCCTTGCTTCTTCTACATTTTCTCCTACTGCTAAAGCAACACCCATTCTTCTTTTTGGTCTTGTGGTTGGTTTTCCAAAAATTCTAACTTTAGTTCCTGGAATGCTTAAAGCTTCTTCAAGCCCTTTATACTTTGGAGCTACACCATAATCAGACGCATGGAAACAGTAAGAAGCTCCAGGTGATAGAAGTTTTATATCTATCGGCAGTCCAAGTATGGCTCTTAAGTGAATCTCGAACTCTGACATATTTTGAGTTATCATGGTTACCATTCCGGTATCGTGTGGTCTTGGGGATATTTCGTTAAACCAAACTTCATCCCCTTTTACAAACATCTCACATCCAAAAATTCCATAACCACCAAGCTCATCTGTTATTTTTTTTGCAATCTCTTTTGCTTTGTTTAAAGCTGTTTGACTCATTGGATGTGGTTGCCAACTTTCCCAGTAATCTCCATCAACTTGTATATGTCCTATAGGCTCGCAGAATAACGTTCCTTGATTTTTTGTTCTGACTGTTAAAAGAGTTATTTCATAATCAAAATTGATAAATTCTTCAATGATTACTTCGCCACCTTTTCCTCTTGCATTTTCTTGGGCATAATGCCATGCTCTGTCAATTTCGTCCAAGCTTCTGACAATTGATTGTCCTTTTCCTGATGAACTCATTATAGGTTTAACTACACACGGTAGCCCAATCTCTTTCACTTTATGTCTGTATGTTTCTATATCTGATGCAAAAGCGTATTTAGAAGTTTTTAAGCCTACTTTTTCAGCAGCAAGCTTTCTTATGCTTATTCTGTTCATTGTATGTTTTACTGCATTAGCACAAGGAACTATATTAAATCCTTCTTTCTCTAACTCTACCAAAGCATCCGTATCTATTGCTTCAATCTCTGGAACGATAAAATCAGGTTTTTCTCTGTATGCTATATCTTTTATCAAATCACCATTTTTCATATCAATAACATAGTATCTATGGGCTATTTGTTGGGCTGGTGCGTTTTGATAACTATCTACAGCTATAACTTCTATACCAAGTCTCATAGCTTCAATGACAAACTCTTTTCCCAGCTCACCGCTTCCAAGAAGGAGGATTTTTGTAGCATTTGAAGATAAAGGAGTACCTATAATCATGACTTTTCTCCTATGCTATAATTTTGATTAAAAATATTTTAACATTAAGGAGTTGTATGCCGCTTTACCTGAAGATAGCACTTAGATATTTGTTCTCTACAAAATCTAAACTTTTATCCTTTATGTCTATTATTTCTATCATCGGAATAACTCTCGGAGTTGCTGCTTTAATCATAACTATGGCTGTGATGGGTGGTTTTATGTATGGAATAAAGTCTAAACTTCTTGAGACTGCACCACATATTATGATTTTAAAAGCCAACGGTAAATTTAAAGAGTACCAAGAAGTAGTACATAAAATAAAAGATGTTGAGGGTGTTATTGATTATGAGCCTTTTGTTTATTCTCAAGCTATAGCCGGAAAATCTTCCAATCTAATTCCTGTATATGTAAGAGGCGTGATACCGGAAAAAGATAGAAAATTTATGGCTCTTGATAAAAAATTAATTTCTGGTAGGTACGATTTAACGGATGATCACATCATTCTCGGAAAAGATGTTGCTCTTGCTTTGAATGTTTGGGTTGGAGATAGTATAAATATCATGTCTCCGGTTGGAAGAAAAACGCCCGTTGGCTTTCTACCAAAGCTTAAAGAGTTTAAGGTGGCAGGAATTGTTGATTTTGGTATTTATGAGTATGACTCAACGTTTGTATGTATGAGTTTAGAAAATGCTCAAAGCTTTTTTGACTTAAACGGTGCAATAACAGGTATTCAACTGAAAATTAAAGACCCATTTAATCCAAGCATGGTAAAAGAAAAATTAGAAAAAAGATTAGATTTTCCTTACATCGTCAGGTCATGGACCGATATGAATAAAAGCTTATTCCAAGCTCTACAGCTTGAAAAGTTTGCAATGTTTCTTGTGATAGCTTTAATCGTAGTTGTTGCATCTTTTAACATTTCAAGCTTGATAGCAACAAAAAGCAGAGAAAAAAGAAAAGAGATTGCGATCTTAAAAACCATCGGAGCAGACAGCAATTTTATAAAAAAGATATTTATATCACAAGGCTTGATAATAGGACTTATTGGAACATCTCTGGGTCTTATTATTGGTTTATCTGTAGTATACATAGGTGATACATTCCATTTAGTAAAACTAAATCCGGAGGTTTATTTAATAAATTATCTTCCAATGAAGATTTCAATTTTAGAAGTCTTTATAATTGCTTTTTCTTCTATGCTTATATGCTTTTTATCTTCTCTATTTCCGGCAATTTCTGCATCTAAGGAAGTGCCTGCCGAGGTTTTAAGATATGATTAAGGCAGAAAATATTAAAAAGATTTATAAGACAAACGGCGATAGGGTTTTAGCTTTGAAAGGTGTTTCTTTAAACATAGAAAAAGGTTTGATGGTTGCAGTAATGGGACCATCCGGGTCAGGAAAAAGCACATTGCTACACATACTTGGAGGTATAGATTACCCAACAGAGGGAAAAGTTGAGATTGACGATGTGGATATTACAAATTTAAAAGATAAACAGCTTGCAGAGTTTAGAAATAAAAACATTGGCTTCGTTTTTCAGTTTCATTATTTACTTCCTGAGTTTACCGCTTTAGAAAATGTCTCTTTGCCGGCTTATTTAGCAGGAGATAAAAATGCAGAAAGTAAAGCGGTAGATATACTGACAAAACTAAATCTGAAGGATAGAATAAATCATAAACCTTCTCAGCTTTCAGGCGGAGAACAGCAGAGAGTAGCCATTGCAAGAGCTATAATCAACAATCCAAAGGTTTTGATAGCGGATGAGCCAACAGGCAATCTTGATTCTCAAAATGCTAAGAATGTTATAATGTTAATCAAAGAGCTAAATGAGAGTCTTGATATGACTGTTATCATCGCAACCCATGATGTTGAAATAGCAAAATATTGTGACTATATTTACCATATAAAAGATGGTATGATTGAAAGAATTGAAAAAATATAAATTTGCATAAATTTAAAAGGCATAAATAAAAACGAGGTAAAAAGCGATGTTTGAAAAATTTACAGAAAAGGCAAGAAAAGTAATACTAACAGCAAGGGAACACGCGTTAAAATACAAAAATAACTACTTAGGAAGTGAACATGTTCTCTTAGGTTTGATTGATGAGGATGATATCGTAGTTTTAGTGTTATCTAAATTTGGTCTTTCCCCGGAAAAGGTAAAGAAAACTTTACTCTCACAAATTCCAAGAGGTACGCATACAGGAGAGATATTATTTTCTCCGGATGCTAAAAGAATATTAGAGTATGCAGTAGAAGAAGCAAGAATTTTACACCATCCATTTGTTGGTCCAGAACATTTGTTAATCGGTGTTGTTAGAGAAAAGTCCGGGCTTGGTGGAAGGGTGTTAAGAGGCTTTGGAATTGATGAATACTCAGTAAGAAGAGAAATATTGTCAGTTTTAGGTGAAATACCACCACAAGAACAAGTAAAACAAATGCCAACGCCAAACTTAGATAGATACGGAAGAGACCTTACTGCACTTGCAAAAGAAGGAAAGCTTGACCCAGTAATTGGTAGAGATAGAGAAATAGAGAGAGTCATTCAAATACTTTCAAGAAGAAGAAAAAACAATCCTGTTTTGATAGGTGAGCCTGGGGTTGGAAAAACTGCAATCGTAGAAGGGTTAGCACAAAGGATAGTGAGCAAAAAAGCACCGGAAATTCTCTGGAACAAAAGAATAGTAGCCTTAGATTTAGCATCCTTGGTAGCAGGCACAAAATACAGAGGACAGTTTGAAGAAAGACTAAAAACAATTTTAAAAGAGTTAGAAAAAACCCCTAACGTAATACTATTTATAGATGAACTTCACACGATGGTTGGTGCAGGTTCAGCTGAAGGTTCTCTTGATGCTTCCAACATGTTAAAACCAGCGTTGGCAAGAGGTGAGGTTCAAGTAATCGGTGCTACAACCTTAGATGAATACAGAAAGTACATAGAAAAAGACGGAGCATTAGAAAGAAGATTCCAGCCGGTCATTGTAGACCCACCAACTCCAGAAAATACTATATTGATATTAGAAGGTTTAAAGCATAAGTTTGAAGAATTTCATAACGTTGAATACACAAAAGAAGCAATAGAAAAAGCTGTTGAGTATTCTGTTAAATACATACCTGACAGATACTTGCCAGATAAAGCTATAGACTTATTGGATGAAGCAGGAGCGTTAGTAAGATTAAGAGAGCTTGAACTGCCTGAAGACCTTAAACAACTGGAAGAAGAAATAAAAAAGATAGAAGAGGAAAAAACGAAAGCTATAAAAGAAGAAGATTTTGATAAAGCATCAAAGCTAAGAGATGAAGAGGTTAAATTAAGAGCTAAGTTTGAGACACTTAAACTTAAATGGAAAGAAGAGCAAAAGGAAATCAAGCCTAAGGTCACTGTTAGAGATATTGCTGAAGTTATAGCAAGATGGACAGGTATTCCTGTAGCAAGACTAACAGAAACCGATAAAGAAAAACTCCTACATATAGAAGAAGAATTGCATAAGAGAGTTGTTGGACAAGATGAAGCAATTACGGCTATAGCAAAAGCTATAAGAAGAAACAGCGTTGGCTTAAAAGGTAGACATAGACCTATCGGAGTATTCTTATTCTTAGGACCAACAGGTGTCGGAAAAACAGAAACAGCAAAAGCTTTAGCTGAATATTTGTTTGGTAGAGAAGATGCTTTAATAAGATTTGACATGAGTGAATATATGGAAAAACATACAGTATCAAGACTTATCGGTGCTCCTCCAGGGTACGTAGGTTATGAAGAAGGAGGTCAGCTTACTGAAGCAGTAAGAAGAAAACCATACTCTGTAATTCTTTTCGATGAGATAGAAAAAGCTCATCCGGATGTATTTAATATATTCCTACAGATATTTGACGATGGAAGGCTAACAGACTCTCTTGGCAGGGTGGTTGATTTTAGCAACACAATCATTATCATGACATCTAACCTTGGTGCAAGAATGATTTTGGAAAGCGGTAAAATGGGATTTGAAACAAAATCTTCAATGCTAGACTATAAAGATTTAAAGAAAAACGTTTTAGAGCAAGTTAAGAAAGCATTTAACCCGGAGTTCATAAACAGACTTGATGAAATCATAGTATTTAAACCATTAGACAAATCTATAATTCAAGGTATAATAGATAAGCAAATTAAAGAGATAAACGAAAGGTTAAAAGAATGGGAAATAGAAGTGAAACTCTCTCCAGAGTTTGTAGAGTACTTAATAGAGAAGGAATTCAAACCGGAGTATGGAGCAAGAAGTATCAAAAGAGCTTTACAATCACAAGTGGAAGACTTATTAGCAGAGGAGATTTTAGCAGGAAAGCTACAGCCTGGCTCAGTAGTAGAGGTTGGTATGAAGGATGGCAAAGTAGTTTTAAATCCTATAAAACAAAAGAAAAAATCCAAAAAGAAAAAAGAACTTCAAACGGCATAAAAAAAGCGGCGGCCCTTTCAGCCGCCGCCTTACTTGCATTATCTTACCTCTCAAACGCAGCAGAGGAAGAAACAATAACCCCACAGGTCAAAACACCTTCCTTTCAAGAAGAAGCAGCCAAGGTTTATAAAATAGAAAAAATAGAAATTAAAGGTCTAAAATTTTTCAATGAAGAGATAATTAAGCCTTTAATTCCATTTGGAAAAGGTGCTATAGTTACACGGGATAAAATAGAAAGCACAATAAGAGACCTTTATAAGCTTGGATACTTTCAAAATGTTGAAGCATATACAAGATACACCGAAAACGGAATTGATATAACCTTTGTTTTTACAGAGCTGCCAGTTGTTCAAAGAATTGATTTTGAAGGAAATAAGGCTGTTTCAAAAGATGATTTGATCAAAGAACTCGGTCTTGATTTAACAGAAAAATTAGAATCTGGCAGACCTCTACCGTTTTCAACTTTGGGACCCGAGCTACAAGAAAAGCTTTCATCCATAAAAAAAGGACTTGGTAGAGTTTTATCTAACGATGAAATAGGTCAGATGATAAAAAAAATCGAAAAACTTTATGAAAAGAAGGGTTATTACAGTCCAAAGATTTCTTACTACTACAAAGGAAATACCTTAGTTTTTAAAATAGAAGAAGGAACCAAGGCTTACGTTGAAAAAATAAATATAGTAGGAAATAAAAACGTTAAAACAAAAGAAATTCTTTCTGTCATGGAAACATCTGAAAGAAGTATATTAAAACTTAAACTGCACCCACCTTTAATAAAAGAGACTCTTTATGAGGATATAGACAGAATAAAAGACTTATACATTAGTAAAGGGTTTTTAGATGTACAAGTATCAGAGCCTGAAATTACATTAGTAGATGGGAAAAAATACATCATCACAATAAAGATAGACGAAGGAGAAAGATATAAAGTAGGGTCTGTTAAGGTTGAAAACAATGACCTATTCACCACCAAGGAGTTATTAGACTTACCGGATAGAAAGAGCATTAAACCTGGCGAGTATTACAATTCTGAGAAAGTTGAGTTTATCAAGAAGCATATTTTAGATAATTATAACGACCTTGGCTATATATTTGCTAACGTCGAAGTAAACAAAGTTATAGATAAAGAGAAAAAGCAAGTTGATATAGTTTTTAACATAAACAAAGGAAACATTTATTATGTTGATAAAATCAAAATCTCCGGTAACTATGAATCAAGAGACTCTACAATCAGAAGAGAACTTAGATTGGCACCCGGAGATGTATTTAAAAAAGACAAACTTTTAAGGTCTCAAGCAAGGTTGTACAGACTTGGTTATTACGATATGATTGGGTTTGACCCAGAGGTAAAGTCTGACGATGAGATGGATTTAGAGACAAAAGTGAATGAAAGATTTACAGGTCAAATGTCTATAGGTGCAGGATACAGCCAACAAACAAACTTATCATTCTTTGCATCAATTAGAAAAGGAAACTTCTTAGGAACTGGTGATACCTTAGGACTATCTTTAACAGTTGGTTCAAAGTACAGAAATAACTCTCTAAACTATCTACATAGATGGGCGTTTTATAAGCCGCTGGACCTTGGACTAAACTTATATGATTCTTATGTAGATTATACAACGTTTATCTCTACAAAAAAAGGTTTTTCTCCCACCGTCTCTTATGAATTTAAAGAATTTTGGAGGACAGGCGTTGGTTTAACCTTAGAAAAAGGCGAGTACAAAGATGTTTTAGATACTGCTTCAACATACATTAAAAAACAAGCCGGAAAGTATGATTTATACTCAGCCTACTGGTTTATAAATAGAAACTCAATAGATAATCCTATTCTTCCAACAAGAGGAAGTGATATAACTTTAACGCTTTCTGCCGGTACTGGAACGAGAGATTTTTATAAGGCAGTTTTTAGTGCTTCAAAAATTATTCCAGATAAGATTTTCTATACAGACTTTTTATTCTCTGTCAAAGGTACATTTGGATTTGTAGAAAAGATATCTAAAACAATACCCCTTGACCAGCTTTTCTTTGTAGGTGGAGACTTTACAATCAGAGGTTTTGATTGGGGTAGAGCCGGTCCACTTGATGAAAACAAAGACCCGGCTGGAGCAAAAAGAGAGATTATTTTAAACTACCAGTTAGCACATCCAATTGTAGAAAGATTTTTATGGGGATACGCATTTTTAGACCAAGGTAAAGGCTATGACAAAGGCAATCCATTTTCTAACATGTATTACTCCACAGGCGTGGGCTTAAAAATCATTACTCCATTTGCACCAATAGAGCTTTATTATGGTAAAGTTTTAAATCCACCATCCGGTGTAAGCAGCTCAAGATTTGGATTTATTTTAGGTACATTCTTCTAATGAAGAGAGAGTGTTGTAAAAATTTTTGCAAGCTTGCTTTTGACTACCATTCTGAGGACGTAAGTCTGAAGGATCTCTTCTTTAAAAAATGAAAAAGTGAATAAGCGAAAAGTAAAGGAGAGAGATTCTTTGCACGGCTGCAGAATGACATTGTTATTCATTTCTTTGCCATCCTGAGGCTGTAAGCCGAAGGAACTACTCTCTTAAGAAGGTAAGAAAGTGAATAAGAGAGGCAAGAAAGGACGGAGATTCTCCGCCGGCTGTAGAAAGACAGTAAAAAGATTAATTAATTTCTAGACTTAGTTAAAATTTGATACACTAATAAGGAGGAGATATGATTAAAAAGATCTTAGCAGTTTTAACTTTATTATTCTTAGCTTTTGGATACTCAAACGCAACAAATGTTGCCTATGTTGATATGGAAAAAGTGATGAATCAATCTGCAAAAGGAAAAAAGTATAAAGCTGAGTTGGATGCAAAATTAAAATACTATCAAAATAAAGCAAAAGAACTACAAAACAAAATTGCATCTTTGCAAAGCCAGCTAAACTCTTCAGCTTTAAATCAAAAAGCTAAGGAAGAAAAGATGCAGGAGCTTAGAGAAGCAGCAAGACAGCTTCAAAATCTTGAAATTCAGGCAAACGAAGAGCTTGCAAAAATGAAAGCAGAAGCAGAAAAGAAAATGGTAAGCGACATAAAAGCAATAGCGCAAAAAATAGCAAAAGACAAAAATCTTGATTTAATTCTTTACGGTGGTTTAATCAGCGGTGTACTCTATGCAGATAAAAAATTAGATATAACAGACGAAGTGCTTATAGAATATAACAAGTAAACTATTAGCTATGAATGACTTACAACCTCACGACCAATTTTTTAAACAGATATTTTCTGAGCCAAAGAGAGCTAAAAGCTTGCTTGATATATTTTATCCAGAACTATCTCAAAAGATAGACTTAGAGAGTATAAGATTATTAAACAGTGAAAAATACTCACAGAAGGTAGGAAAATCACTTCTTGACCTTTTGTATGAATGCAAAATAGAAAACGAAAAAAGCTTTATAAGAATCATTTTTGAACACAAATCTTACATAGATAAAAACCTGCCAAGCCAGCTTTTATACTACAATGGCGTATTATGGGAAGAAATAGAAGAATATCCACCAATAATCAACATTGTCTTGTACCATGGTAAAAGAAAATGGAATATACCAACCACGCTACCAAAGACTAACTCAGAAATCATAGAAAGATTTACAAACAAACTTAACTATCACTTAATAGACCTTTCAAAAGTAGCCGATGAAGAGATGATAAACAAGCTCTACATAGACTTCTGCACAGTGTCAGCACTTCTTACAATGAAGCATATTTTCGAAGATTTGAAAAAGTACAAACATATTTTAAAGAAGGTTTTTGAACACTACCAAGATGGTTGTGTTTTTATCATTTTAGATTATATTTCAGTTGTAAACAACCCACAAGAAGTTGAAAATGTATTAAAGGAAATCTTGGGAGGTGAAAAAGAGATGATGACATTAACAGAAAAATGGAAAATGGAAGGTTTACAGCAAGGGCTAATAAAAGCAAAACAAGAAGACATCATCAAACTAATCAATCTTAAATTTGGCAGAGTATCAGAGGAAGTTGGAAAATTTGTTTTAGAAATAAGCGATTTAGAAGAATTAGACAAATTGTTTACTAAGGCTGTCTTAGCTAACAGTTTGGAAGAATTGTTGAAAAGAGATTAATTGACTATGAGTTATAATAAAACCTACAAAAAGTTTTCTAAAATGACATTAACAGAAAAATGGAAAATGGAAGGATTGCAACAAGGTTTACAGCAAGGTTTACAACAAGGGTTAATAAAGGCAAAACAAGAAGATATTATAAAGCTAATCAAGGTTAGATTCGGTAATGTTCCTGAAAATGTAGGAAAATTAATTTCAGACATTAACGATTTAGAAGAATTAGATAAACTATTTACAAAAGCTATTTTGGCTAATAGTTTAGAAGAGTTGTTGAGAGAGTAATAAGTAATGATAAAATATTCACACATTTTTAAGGAGTAAGATAAAGTATGAAAATTTCAGAAATAGCAAGACTTTTAAATGGAAAGCTTGAAAACTTTACACAAGACAAAGAGATTAAAAATTTAAAAAGCGTTGAAACTGCAACAGAGGATGATATTACATTTTTAAAGAACAAAAAAGATTTAGATAAAATAAAAGCCGGTGCTGTTATTGTTGGCTCTTTTATACCAGAGTTAAACATTCCACAGATAGTTGTTGATAAACCTGATATAGCATTTTATAAGCTTATCGAGATTTTCTATCCAGACGAGAAAAAAGAAGGTTTTATCTCTGATTTAGCTGTTATTGGTAAAAATGTTGAAATTGGGAAAAGCAGTCAAATACATGAGTATGTGGTCATAAAAGACAATGTTAAGATTGGAAATAACTGCATAATACATCCTTTTTGTTATATCGGAGAAAATACTCAGATAGGAGACAGCTGTATTTTATACCCAAACGTTGTGATTTATAAAGACACAATTATCGGAAACAACGTGATAATTCATGCAAACAGCGTGATTGCCGCAGATGGTTTTGGATACTATCAAGAGGATGGAAAGCATAAAAAAATAAAACATATAGGAAAAGTCATCATTGAAGATGATGTAGAGATTGGAGCAAATACTACGATAGATAGGGCCATGTTGGATGAGACAGTCATAAAGAAAGGCACAAAAATAGACAATCTTGTGATGATAGGTCATAACTGTAAAGTAGGTCAAAATACGATTTTAGTCTCTCAGGTTGGAATTGCCGGAAGTTCCAAGATTGGGAATAATGTAATTCTTGCCGGTCAGGTAGGTGTAGCAGACCATATTACAATTGGAGATAATGTTATAGTAACTGCAAAATCTGGTGTAGGCAGCGATTTGCCACCAAACGGCATATACGGAAGTTCTATAAATGCTATAGAGTGGAAAAAATGGAAAAGAGTTATTGCAATCCTTCCAAAACTTCCGGAGATTTTGAAAAAACTTGAGAAATAAATGAAATTAGAGCACTACTCAGAAGAAAAGCTAAAAGAAGATATTTTGAGAATTTTAAGTAAACATTTAGATTTAAGTAAGTATAAAGTTTTTTTCTTTGGTTCAAGGGTAAAAGGAAATTCAGATGAAAGGTCTGACATAGATTTAGCAGTAGAAGGACCAAAAATTCCATCTCACGTAAAGCTTGAAATTCAAGAAGAGCTTGAAAACCTGCCAACTTTATATAAAATAGATTTCGTCGATTTTAACGACGTTGACGATGATTTTAAAAAAGTAGCAAAGCAGTTTGTAGAGTATTTGTACCCATGAAGTTAGAAAAACTTAGAAAAGATTTGGAAAAAATTTTATTAAAGTTAGAAGAAGTTCTAAGCTTAGAAAAATCAGAAATAAACAGAGACTCGGCAATAAAAAGATTTGAGATAGCTTTTGATATAGCATGGAAGACTTTAAAGACTTATTTAGAAGAAAAATACGGCATCATTTGCAAATCTCCAAAAGGTTGCATAAGAGAAGCGTTTACCCAAGGATTGATTGAATATGATGATTATTGGCTAAAAATAGTAGATTTGCGTAATAGCACGGTGCACATATACAGTGAGTATATGGTAGATGAAGTTTATGAAGAGCTTCCAAAAGTATTGGTATACCTAAAAACACTTTATAACAAGATGAGCGAATGAGAGAAAGAGATTTAGAAAGTTTAGAGTACAGAAAGTTTTTAAACCTGCTTTCAGGCTATACCCATAACGAGATAACGAAAAATAAGATAATCAATCTAAAACCAATAACAAACAGAGAGTTTTTAGAGAGAGAAATAGCAAAAGCATCTGAGTTTGAATACATCTTTTTAAAAGAAGGATATTTCCCACTTTCTGAATTTCCTGACATTACCCAAGCAATAAACCTTGCAAAGGTTGAAGATAGTGTTTTATCTCCAAAAGAGATTTTTGAAATTGGAGAAATTTTGCGAGTAGTCAAGAATGTAAAATCTTTTTTATCAAACCACACTCTTAACCATCTTAAAAAGCTATTTCAAAATCTTACTCCACTTAGAGAGCTTGAAAAGTTTATCACAGACAGCATAGACTCAGACTTTACTGTAAAAGACAGTGCAAGTAAAGATTTAGCAAGGATTAGAAAGGAGATTAAAGAAGTTGAAAAGCTTATAAACAATCAGCTTGAAAAAATTTTGAACAATCCAAACTACCAAGACGCAATCCAAGAAAAGCTTATCACATTAAGAAGAGATAGGTTTGTCATTCCTGTAAAGTATAACTTTTCCCATAGAATAAAGGGTATCATTCAAGACAGGTCTTCTTCAGGAAACACAGTCTATGTAGAACCTTTTGAAGTAGTACCGCTTAACAACAAACTCACAGATTTAAAACTCCAAGAAAACTTAGAAATCAGAAAAATACTGAAATTCTTAACAGACATAATTAGAACAAAAATTAACTTTATCTCAAACTCTTTTGATGCTTTGATTGAATTTGACATTCTCTACACAAAAGCTAAATTTTCAAAAGCTTTCAGCTGTAGATTTCCACAGATAGGAGAATCATATCAGCTTTACAATGCAAAACATCCTATCTTTTTACTTAAAGATAAACCATTTATTCCAATAGATATTTTACTTGACGAAAAGAGAGGATTGGTAATTACAGGACCAAATACAGGCGGAAAGACAGTAGCATTAAAAACAGCAGGACTTTTATCTTTAATTTTTCAATCAGCCATAGCCATACCTGTTGATGAAGGAAGCAAAATTCCAATCTTTAACGGAATATTTATAGACATTGGTGACTATCAAAGTATAGAGGAAAATCTGTCTACATACTCAGCACACATTAAAAACATAAAAGAGATGTTAGATTTAGCAGATAAAAACTCTCTTTTACTGTTTGACGAGCTTATACCAGGAACAGACCCAGACTTTGCATCAGCCATTGGTATAGCAATTTTAGACTATGTAAAAGAGAAAAACATAAGAGTAATAGCTACTACACACTTAAAGAAAATAAAAGCTTACGTATTAAACAACGATTACTTTAAAATAGCAACAGTCGGATTTGACAAAGAAACCTTAACACCAACTTATAAAATTTATTACAATGCAGTAGGCGAAAGCATGGCATTTTACATAGCCCAAAAGCTAAACTTACAAAAAGAAATCATAGAAAAAGCTAAATCTTTAGTATCTAAGGATTTACTAAATTTTGAAGAATTAGCATCTAAATTTTCAGCGTTAATATCAGAATATGAAGAAAAAATTAAAGAGATAAATCAGTTAAAGCAGCAATTAGAATTAGAAAAAACAAAATACGAAAACTTAGTAAAACAGCTTGAAAAAGACAAAAAAGAAAAATGGAGGGAAAGTTTAAAAGAAATTCAAGATTTCGTTGAAAAAATAAGACAGGAAGGCTATGAAGTCTTAAAAGAAGTAAAAGAAAGGCAATCAGGAGCACCGTTAGAAAAATTTGTCAAAGAAAAGAAAAACATCAATATAAAAACAGAAGATGAAGCTAAGACAGAAGAGATTAAAGAAGGTGATGTTGTAAGAATAAAAGGAAAAACTCAGGAAGGAACGGTTATTGCCATCAGAGAAGATAAAGCTAATGTAAACTTCGGCGGGATAAAAATATGGCTACCTTTAAGTCAGCTTGAAAAAAGACCACAAAAAGAAGAAAAGACAACCTTTAAAATAACCAAATCAAAAACAGATATAACTCCATCTATCAATCTAATTGGCAAGACAAAAGAAGAGGCTATAAAAGAGTTAGAAAAGTACATCGATAAAGTAGTTCTTGAAGGTTATACTACCTTTAAAATAATCCATGGCTATGGGGCAGGCGTTTTAAGAAATGCAGTAAGAGAATACTTAGACAAACTTCCTTTTAAGCTAAAATACGAAGATGCACCATATCACGAAGGTGGTCTTGGTGTAACAATAGTTAGATTTGAAGAGTAGAGAAATATTTTTTACAAATAAAGGAGGTTCACAACAGTTGCTATTTTCTGTAAAAAACTGCAAAATATTAAATTGTTTTAAATAGAAAACTGTTAACTATAAAAAAGTGTGAAGAGATATACGGTATCAGTAGAGTATCATTGATTAATTATGAAAAAAAAGGATTGATAACTCCTGTAAGAACACCGGGCGGAATCAGAAGATACAGAGTTGAGGATATAGAACGAATTTTGGGAATGATTAAAAAAGAAAGTAACTATAAAGTGGAGTAAATGAAAATAGAAGAGGATTAGAAAAATTGCTAAATATGGTTGAAAGAGGAGAAGTAGAAAGGGTAGTTATAGAGCATCCTGACCGCTTGGCAAGATTTGGTTTTAATTATCTTAAAAATTTTCTCTCTGCATTTGATGTGAAGTTAATAATTATAAATGGAAATAATGAAGAAAAAGAAAGAACAATAGAATTAGCAGAAGATTTAGTGGCAATAGTTACTTCATTCGCTGCAAAAATATACGAAAAAAAAGAGGACCTAAAAACAAATGATAACTCTACAGTGCCAACTTGAGTTTCAAAATAAGCAAGATAAAGAGATTGTATTAGATTTAATGCGTAGATTTTCATCAGCAATGAGATATGCATACAAAAGATTATTAGAAGGCAATAAAAGAAAAGATT
>Ga0080004_1159249_pt1 | contig 24139 bp, 19 predicted proteins | sample WasSprMetagenome_FD_69207 | JGI IMG/M metagenome (GOLD analysis project Ga0080004, IMG submission 69207) | Sulfidic aquatic microbial communities from Washburn Spring, Yellowstone National Park, USA - WS (SPADES assembly) (version 2) | ecosystem: Environmental > Aquatic > Thermal springs > Hot...
GGTTGATTTTTAACCTCAAATGTCATTGTGAATACTGTGCCTGAGCCGTTAAAAGATGGCGCAGGAGACATTGAGGCGTATGCTATCCAGTAGGTTCCTTCTGTCGTGTTAACTTTGTTTGCTAGTGGAAGTATTGGGTTCCAGAGTACACCATCAGTGTAAGTGTCCTTGGGCACATGTACGGAGTGACTTAAGTATTCAAGGTATGTTGTGTTCCATTTAAACTTTAGATCGAAACCGTAGAGGTTGGTCACATTGTAGATTTTTATGGATATGTTGAATTGAGTCCCTGGCGGTATCGGGTCGCCTTTTGAATTGCCGAGTTCAATCCGTTCAGGCTCCACTTTGACAGCGGCTTTAGAGGGTGTTGCGGCTTTTGAGAAAACGCCCAGGTTTATTATTGAAATTGTGAAAATTATTGAGAGGATGATGGGTAATGATTTTTTAGAAATCATTAGCAAATAACCTCAGCATTTAGTCTCACCCGCACTGTTGAGTCTGTTTTATGGTTAGGCTGTTATGGTGTCCAGTTTTTGCCGTATACTCTTGTCACTATTACCGCGTCGTATACGTTGATTTTGCCCCATGGTGCCGCTAAGTCTGCCAGCGGGTTCCAGCGGGCGTCAGCCGGCGTGGCATCGTAGGCTGTTGTTACGACGACCACGTCGAGAACGTTTACTTTCCGGTCTCCGTTCAGGTCTCCGATAATTGTCTGTTTAATTTCGATTTGGTGGATGGTGTGGGCGTATGTGAAGTGTAAGGTGTAGTGAGTGGCGTTTTCTATTCTGGTGTGGTATATTGCTTTTCCATCCAATAGAACTATGAAGGTGTCGCTTGAAGGCAGTGTTATTAGGCTCTTTGGTATTGTTATGTTTGTGAAGCCTAGGATGTCTTCGGGGCCTTCTGCTTTAAAGCCTATAGTTCTTGCTGTGTGATTATAGGTGAACTCTGTTATTGACGAGCTGCTGGCCGTGATTATTTGGTACTCGACTCCTTCCACCACAACTGTGTGGGTGAGCACCTCAACCAGCAGTATGGTTACTTGGCCGTCTATAACAGCGTGGTCTATTGGCTCCGCATTGTAGTTTGAAAGGTCTGTGTTTTGTAGACTTAAGGCTGACGCGCCAGTTGTTGTGGTGGAAGCCTTAAATGTTACTGTGAATAGTACTCCGCTTCCGTTTGCTCCCGCTGGTGCGCCTAGAAGCGAAATCGCCATTCGCACTCTCCCCACCTGGTCGTTTACTTCGCTTAGTAATGTTATTGTGTCTCCTACCGATTTGAGGAATGGCCCTTCAGCCACGCTTACCGCGTCGAGTAAGGTTGTATTGTAGTAGAGGCTTATGTCGAATGCATATAAGTCTGTAACATTTTCTATTGCAATGTTAACTGTGAAGGTGGCTCCCTGGGATTTTCTGAATACCGTTGGCTCCACAAACAGGTAAGTTTCCACAGGTGGGAGGGCGTGTAGTATGACTGTGCCATGCTCCACGGTGTGGGGTATTGGGTTTCCTCCGTAGGCTGCCAGGTCCGTTGAGTATAGTTCTAGTGTTATGTTTGCGTCGGGCTCTGGCTGTACGGGATGGTATTTGATTCTAAATGTCATTGTGAATACTGTGCCTGAACCGTTGAATGTTGGTGCTGGTGCAAGGGAGCTGTATGCTATCCAGTAGGTTCCTTCTGTCGTGTTAACTTTGTTTGCTAGTGGAAGTATTGGGTTCCAGAGAACACCATCAGTGTAAGTGTCCTTGGGCACATGTACAGAATGGCTGACGTATTCCAGATATGTCGTGTTCCATCTTAGTTTTATGTCGAAACCGTAGAGATTCTCAACGTCTAAAATTTTTACGGCGATTGTGAATTCTTTTCCTGTTGCTTTTGTGTAGTATTCAATTAGGGATGGGTCTACCTTGACGGTTGTTTGCTGGCTGGCTGCGGGTTTTGTGAAGGCGCTTAGGCTTGAAAGTAGGATTAGGATGCTTAATACTACTGCTAATTTGCTTTTTTCCATTTTGTTGAGCTCTCCTTTCAACTCGTTTAGTAAATATAATAATTGGAACTCATTTATATAAGTTGAGTGAACTTGAGGTGAGTGAAATTTTTCTAGAGTTATTATTATTTTCCCACAGTTGGATGTTTAATATTCTTTGTAGCCGTATCGTGATGTGGCTATTACAACGTCGTAAATGTTTATTTCTCCGTTGCCGTCTATGTCGCAGTTGGGGTTGAAGCGGGCTTCGCCTCTTTTGGCGCCATAGATTGAGGCTAGTCTTACTATGTCGTAGATGTCTATGTCCATGTCTCCGTCCGTGTCTCCTGGAACCGTGATTATAACTGCCCTATTACATACGAAGGTGTTGTCATTCGTGTTGGTTTCGCCTATAACGAGTGAAGCATTGGCGCTTATGATGTAAACGCCTTTAGTCCAGCCTGATGTATTCCATGTGTAGGAGATTGTTATGAAGTTTAAGCCCGTCAACGTAATATTTGTAAATGTGCCGATGACCGTGTCATTGCAGTATAAGGTGAAGTTGAAAATTGCCTGATCAGATCCTTGGTTTTCTATGGTTACGTCTATCTGCATAGTATATCCTTGTCCGACCACGGTTTTGGATGGTGTGATTTCTGTTATCGCTATGTTTGGCCATAACTTGATGGAGAGTGTCCCAGCTATAAATGTGTTGTCCTCGATGTCTATTTCCTCTGGGACTGGGGTGGCAAAGGCTTTTATGGTATAGTTCCCGGGTGGTATGTTTGTTGTGTTCCAGTTGTATGTTATGGTTTCCTGGTTGTCCGGCGAAATTTGTATTGTGAGGTTTAGCATGATGTTATTGTCATAGTATATTTGGAGGTTGAATATTTCGGTGATGGTTCCTTCATTTTTGTAAGTTACCGTTACGTTTACTATTTGCCCAACGTAAACCTCGTTGGTGGATAACTCTGCATTTATTAGGGCTATGTCACGTACTTGCTTGTATATTTGCACATTTCCAGCCATGTATGTGTTGTCGTCTGTGGCGGTTTCGCCTGTTACTGGATGGGCTGTAACGGTTATTGTATATGTGCCTGGGTTTACTCCTGTTGTTTCCCAGGTAAATGTTAGGACTGTTTGTGTGTTTGGTGGTAGGTTTGTGATTGTTTTTGTTTCTATGATCGTTGTGTTGTAGTATGTGGAGACGTTGAATGTTTCAGTTATTGTTCCCTTGTTTTTGATGATCGTGGTGATATTTAGTTTTTGGCCAGCATATAATTCGGTCTTGGATAGGGTGGCGCTTATAATTGCTATGTTGTGGGCTGCAGGTTTCATTAGTGGGTATCTGTCTTGGTTGTTTTCGTCTATGGTGTATGGTGTGTCTCCTATTCCGTCATTGTTGTTGTCTACGCCTGTGTAGTCGCTCCAATAGTTTCCGCCTGATGGATAGCCGTTATCCCATGTATTTGTTGAGTATTGGGTGTAAGCGTTGTTTTCGTTGTCTATGAAGTTGTTGTGGTGTATGAGGTTGTTGTTGGAGTTGTATGGTGATATTCCGTCTTTGTTGTTTGTTATTGTATTGTTTGCTATTATGTTGTTGTTGGAGTATTGTAGTGCTAGTCCGTTGTAATTGTATATTATTATGTTTGCTGTTAAGGTTGTGGTGTTTGTGTTCCATAGGTAGATGCCTGCGTAGTTGTTTGAAACTTTTAGGTTTGCCACGTTGGAGTTTTTGGTGTATGCGAGGAGTAGGCCTTGGCGGTTTTTGGTTATTTCGAAGTCTTTTATGTTGACGTTTGTTGAGTTTATGATTGCTAGGTATCCTGTGTTGGGGTATGTGGTTGGGTCTATTGTGGTGCTTGCTTTGTTGATGAGGTAGCGGATTATTTTTCCTTCGACCTGGTTTGTGGTGTCTATGTTTTGGATGAAGTCTGTGAGGGAGAGTCCTTCGACTCCGAAGTTGTATATGTTTGCTGTTAGGGTGTTTTGTGTTAGGGTGCAGCTTCCTGATTGGATGAGCATTAGTCCGTTGTCGTTGTTTGTTATTGTGTTGCTTGTAAGTGTGCAGCTTGGTGATTCGAAGAGGTAGACGCCTTCACGGTTGTATCTTATGGTGTTGCTGCTTATGGTGTTTGTTGGGGAGTAGTATAGGGCTATGCCTGTTATAGTGTTGTTTGTTATGGTGTTTTCTGTTATTGTGTTTGTGTTTGAATCGTAAGAGTAGATGCCGTAGGCGAATTTTATTATTTTTAGGTTTTTTATGGTTACGCCTGTTATGCTGGTTAGGCTTATTCCTATTGATGTTCCGTCGGCTTGCAGTGTGTAGCCGTTTCCGTCTAGGGTTATGCCGCTTTTTTGTATGACGATTGAGTAGTTGTATATGTTTGCTGTGAGCTTGTAGGTGTTTCCGACGCAGGTTATTGGGGCTGTGGATGGGTCTATTGAGCCGTCTGGTTTTATATAAATTGTTCCGACAAGGCTTATGGCGGTTTTAATTTTAAATGTTAGGATAAACGTGCTTATGAGGAGGAGTGTGAATATTATGCATGTAACTTTTTTGTTTTTCACTTTTATCTTCTCCTTTCCCTGTTCCGCATTAATAATTAGTTATGCATTTAAATCTTATATATTTTAAAAAAGGGGGGTTTTGCCCACAGGGAACGTGGGCTTTTACGGTTCTTCTTCTTCGAGTTCGTCTATCCAGTCTTTGTAGTCAGTGGTCCATGTTGGGTCGTAGGCTTTCTTTACGGCGTGTTGTGAGTGGGTGAAGGCGTGTTTGAAGTGTTGGATGGCTTGTGAGTATTTTCCGTCATTGATGCATTGTATGGCTTTGGCTAGTTCCCTATCTACTTTTATGAGTTCTGCCTCGGCTTTTGTTGTGTCTTTTCCTAGCATTTTTGCTTCTGCTATGGCTTTGAGGGCTAGTGCTTTTTCTGCTAGGGCTTCTGCCCATGCTTTGTTGACTAGCTTCATTCTTATGGTTCCGAGTTCGCTTATTATCCATGTTGCGTCGGCTGAGGGTATTTTGCCTTTCTTGGCCCAGTTTTCTACTTGGTGTATTAGGCGGTTGATTTTCATTACTGCGTGGCGGAGGTCTTCGAAGCCCTTCTGCCTGTCGTCGAAGCCGCGTCTTTCCCTGTCGAGTTGTTTCATTCCTCTGGCGATGTCTTTTTCGATGGCGTTGAGGGCTTTCATGAAGTAGTCGTATTCGTGCTTGCCGATTTTGCCGGCGGCGCGTAGATCATTTAGGTATGTTTTGAGGGCTTCGATTTCTTCTCTTGCGTGTCCTAGGTAGTCTTTGTAGACTGCTGTGGCTGTTTTAGGTCCATCCATGTGTACTGTGATGACATTTTCGAGGAATGGTTCAGGTGTTGTGTCAACTGTCCAGTAGGCGAATAGGTAGTTGACAACTGGTTCTAGTGGGGCTGTTAGGGTTACTTCTGTGCCTGGGTCGTACCATCCGCTGCCTGGAATTGTCACTAAGCCTTCTGGGTCTGTTTTGACTGTTAAGTAGTATTGTGGTGTGTAGTGGGCTGTGGCTACGTGTGGCGCATCCATGTGGACATTTATTGGATTCACACCCACACCTTGTGATGCACCGTCGACGTCCCAGTAGCTGAACTTGTAGCGAACGCCATCTATGCCATCTGCGTCTGGTAGAAATTCGGGCGCTGTCAACTTAACCCAAGTGCATTCGTCGTACCAGTCTGCGCCTGGAATTGGCGGAAGGGTTGAAGGGTCAACTGCCACGTCTAGGTAGTACTGAACCTTCCAATTCCATGTAATGCTTGAAGGCTCGTTTATAGTGAAGGTTACGGTTGTAGTTGTTCCAGACGCGGGGACACTTCCTGTTCCAGTCCATCCCGTACAAACGTATTGAACTTTAGGTGATGGCCCAGGCCAAGGCGAAGTCACCGATGCAGTAATTTCTTGTCCAGCGTCAAACCAACCGCTTGTCGGTGTAGGCGAGTTATAAATTGAGCCAACGGTTAGGTAATATTGTGTCTTGTATGTTCCAGTTATCGTTAGAGAGCTAGTCACTGTTTGTGGCGAGGATGGACTAACCCCTGTGAGAACGTATCTTGTGCCTGCGCCGTCATAAACTATGTCTTGGTAGGTATATGAAATACTTGAACCAGAATCCACCCAAACAGAGAATGGAACAGTATCACTCATGGGTGTACCGCCATCAATTGAATACGTTACAGTAGGCGCTACGCCAGAACCTGTTTGAGTGAATGTTACCAAATATTGAGTCTTGTAGTAGGCTGTGACTGATCCGCCTCCAGATTCAACATGTATTGTTCCGCTCTGTGCGTTTGACAGCCCCTCTGTGCTTGTCCAAACGTATTGTTTGCCTCCATCCACGAGGAGCGATGAGTGATATGCGAAGGTGTGATAGGTGCAAACTTCCCATTCGAAGCTTTTCGGAAGGTCTGTAACAGCATAGTCTACATTGTCAACTGTTAGAACTACACCAGTAAAGTCTGTGTCTACGCCAACTTGGCTGAAGGTTATAATAGCTGTTGGTGGCGGCACGTATGGAGTTACTGTGAAGTAGCGGTCAACATAATGACCTTCATGCGAAGTGCCTGCCTCATTGTCTGCTTTTCTCACGTGAAGTTTCCATGAGCCTGTTGGGGCGTCAGCAGGCAGTACGTAGCTTCCAGTCAATTCGGTGCCGCTGACATACTGGTAACTTGAGAAGACGTAGATTTTTGCTCCAGTTGGTGTGTCAAGCCTGAAATTGTAGTATTTTCTTGATTCAAGTCCAATAGCTTTAATGTATACAGTTTCGCCCTGAGCAAAAGAGGTCTTCATAACAGTATATGTTGAATCGGTTGTCCAAACCATCTTGTCAATAGTGACTTTATCATCGGCTTTCTTTGTTGCTGGTGTTTCATACAGCGTTACAGTCCAAGTGCCCAATACTTTCGGAAGCGCAATGTCTAAGACAAAATATTCTGTATACGCACTTGGTCCAGGGAAAGTTGGGGTTGTCCTCTGCACATTACCATCAGGATCAGTATATGTTATGTAGTAATTCTTACCAGACGCCAGTCCTGACGCGGTTACTTTTATGTCCGCACAGTCACCATCCGACCACGTAGCTGCCACTTTAGGTCCTTCTGTAAATGTTGTTGTTGCCGTGTTGGTTCCGTCTGTTGCGGTTACAGTGTATGTTCCCGTCATGCCGTCCAAAGTGTAATAAGCCTCGAAACCGCCGAACTCATCCGTCCACGCAGAAATCGTGGCAACACTTGAATCTGGAGCCGTAATCGTAATCGTAACCTGCGCATTCGGCAAGAAGCCGTTTCCAAAAATAGTTACAGTTTCGCTTGGACCATAATTATCCTTATCCGTCCAAATTGTTGCGCCTTCAGCCCTCGCTGAAAATGGAATAAGCACCATCGAAACCATCAGCAAAGCAACGACTAACGTACTAAACAATTTTTTCATTTTCCCTTTCTCCTCTATCCATTTAAGGCAATTAAAATATGAGTTAAATGGGAATAAAAACCTAACGGACACCAAGTGAGTAACAGAATTCTAGACCAATAAAAGGCGCACGCCTCATGGTTAGGTCGGCTAGCCCGCACCAAAACTTGGGGCAACTAAATCCAAGAGGAGCGGATGAGGCGTGCGCTAAAATAATAAAGAAAAGATGGTAATATAAGCAGAAACTTCTATTTCCACCATCAATGACAGAAAAGCCAAAATGGCTCTAAGCTTTATGGAAGCTGCATGTGTATTTTTGTTTTACTGGTGAACGGGAAGGTTTATTAAATCGTAATAAACGCTACTTATTTGGAATAAGTATCCATAATAAACAATAACGGTGAAAAATGAAAAAGTCAGAAATAATAACGCTTACTCTCATCCTAGCCATCATAACAACCATTCCAATCCTCTCCATCAACCCAACATTCGAAACAGCAACCAAAACCGAACTACTTATAAAATTCAAGCCAGGTGTAAGCGAAAAAACCATAAAAATGCTAACATCCCTAGGACTTGAAATTAGAGACAAAATCCCCCAAATAAACGTCTTCATAGTCTCAGCCACCCAAAAAACCCTAAACCAAATCATGTCTTTAACGCTACAAAACCCCATAATAGACCACGTAGAAGATGACATGGAAATTCCCCTCACAGAAATCCCAAACGACAAATACTACGAACTACAATGGCACCTACAAAAAATACAAACACCAGACGCATGGAACATCTCAAAGGGAGAACCAAACATAACAATTGCAGTCCTAGACACAGGCATAGACCCAAACCACCCGGACCTAAAAGACAAACTCCTTGAAGGCTACAACGCATACGACGACTCCAAAAACGCAACAGGCGACCTAGCCCACGGAACAGCCGTCGCCGGAACAGTGGCAGCAATCACCAACAACACCCTAGGCATATCAGCCATAGCATGGAAAAACATGATACTCCCCATAAAAGTCAACCCGCCAGGACAAGGATACACAACCTTCTCGCTTCTAGCAAAAGGTCTAGTTTACGCCGCCGACAAAGGCGCAAAAGTAGCCTGCATAAGCTGGCAAATATTCAACGGCACAACCCTTGCTGAAGCAGCAAAATACTTCACAGACAAAGGCGGCCTAGTCATAGCGGCAGCCGGAAACACAGGAAAATACGAAAACTACATGGACAACCCATACATCCTCACAGTCTCCGCGACAAACAAAACCGACTACATCACAACATGGTCAAGCTACGGACCATATGTCGACCTATCAGCCCCAGGAGCGGGAATCTTCACCCTCATCCCAGGATGGCAAGCCACAAGCTACGACTACGCCTACGGCTACTGGTCAGGAACATCCTTCTCAACGCCAATAGTAGCAGGCCTAGCAGCCCTAATCTTCTCAACCAACCCAAACCTAACCCCAAAACAAGTAGAACAAATCCTCAAATCCACAGCCGTCGACCTCGGCAGTCCAGGCTACGACATATATTACGGATGGGGCAGAATAAACGCCTCAAAAGCTTTAAGAATGGTTGCCGGCACCCCAACGCCACCGCAAGACACCACCCCACCAAATGTTGCAATAACACACCCCAACGACGAGGCCACAGTTTCCAGGAGCATAACTGTCACCGTTAACGCAAGCGACAACGTGGCAGTTTCAAAAGTTGAGCTTTACAAGAATGACGTGTTATTCGCTGTTGATTTTGATGCACCCTACGAGTTTTATTGGGACACAACCTGCGACCCAGATGGCCAATACACATTATATGCAAAGGCTTACGACACATCAGGCAATGTTGCAACATCAAACACCATAACAGTCAAAGTAGCCAACACGCCCAAAGAAGTAAACCCGCCAACAATAAACATAATCCAACCCATAAACGGCTCAACAGTCTCCAAAATAATTGACATAACAGTCTCAGCGTATGGCGAGTCAGGAATAAGCAAAGTAGAATTCTACATAAACGACAAACTCCTAGCCACAGACACAACTGAACCCTACACATACCGCTGGAACACAAGATCAGTTAAGGATGGATGGCAAACAATAACAGCAAAAGCCTACGACAGCCTAGGAAATATGGCCCAAACAAGCATAAAAGTCTACGTGTCAAACAAAAAACAGTAACCGCCAAACAACAAAACCAGCAAAATCAAATGCTTAACCCAACAGAAGCAAGAAAAGCACTCATCCTTTCAAACTCTTTAATATACTCAAAACCCTTCTCAGTTAAAACAAACTTTTTCCTAACAGAAGAAACCAAACCTGAATGGATAAGCTTATCCAAACATTTAATAAAGCGGTCGTAAGGCAAATTCACCATGCGTGAAATCCTAGTTAAACTAAAGTGTTCATTACATGACTCGGAGTTTAAGGCTTTGAGAATATCATAATAAATCCTAAGTTTACTTCTCTTCATTAACAACTCCACACTCAAAATTCTCCCCATTAAAGTTAAACGGACATTTCCATTTAAAATTTTCTCTAAGCTGGATAACAGCCCATTTCACAAGTCTCTAAAAAGAAAAGAACATTAAATATGTTAAAATAACCTAAAGAAACTTTCTTCCACGCTTCGCCAAGCCTAACGCGGCCGCAGACAAAACTATGACAAAGGCGTAGGCAACCAGAGAAGATAATGGAGTCTGTTTAACAAGTGATATTGAATATCCTCCAACAGGGACAGACGCCACTGAAACTTTGGCAGCTTCAGATTGAACAACATTATTGTTTGAATCCACAACCTTCAAGTATACATAGTATATGCCACTTGAAGTAGGCGTGAAAGTCCAACCGCTTGAAGTGGCACCGGAAACCGCAACATTATTCAAATACCATTGATAGCTATAAGGCGGATAGCCTCCCGAAACTGTTGAAGTGAAAGCCACAGACTGCCCAACCACTATTGAAGCTGACATGGGAGAAATCGAAACTGCAAGCGGCGAAGCCGCAGTCACAGAAGCCTCATTCGACTTCACCGTTTGAGGAGTCCCATCTGTAACCTTCAAGTAAACAATGTAGTATCCCGTGGCTGTAGGCGTGAAAGTCCACGTGGAGGACGTAGCGCCTGAAACAGCACTTCCATTAAGATACCACTGATAAGAGTATGGAGATAAACCTCCAGAAACAGAAGATGTGAAGGTCACAGATTCACCAATCTTAATCTTCGCTTTTAATGGACTAATCGAAACCGAGAGTGGCGAAATTTCTCTGTAAACCAGCGTTATTGTTTTTGCAGTAGTCATTGTGACGCTTTGGGAAGGATCATAATGGTCAAACTTGTACCCGTTTACGATGTCTTGAGGCTCACTAACGGTTACTGTTGTACCTGCGTCAGCCCACTCAGTCCACGGTGTTGTCTTCTGCACATTTGAGTATGTGGTCCCACATTGAGTATAAGTAACTTTAAATGTTCCGCCCAAAGCTCCACTTGGGCTAGCCGTAACAGTAATCTGATATTGAGTTTTATAGCTGGCGGTGACATCTTTAGGAGAGTTCATCGTTAAAGAGACCGGTCGGCTTGTGCCTGCAGCATCGCCGGACCATTGAGTGAACACGAATCTTTTAGAACCATCAACTATTGGGCTGTCGACGTTGAGAAGAATTAAACTGCCTTCCTCAAACCAGCCCGTATAAGGCGCAGCATCCGTCGCTGTTCCCAAAATAGTTGTGCCATGATAAACGCTAGTGGTGTATGTGCCAAGTCCACTTGTCCTAACAGTTAGTTGATACTCGGTTTTCCAATTCGCAATCGCCGTTTTAGGCGCATCCATAATTATCGGGTCTGACGGTGAGGTAGTGCCTTTAGCGTCCCCACCCCAGCCGGTGAAAACATATCGGACTCCCACGGGTCCAGGCACTATAAGCGGAGTCACCGTAGCGTAAGCCGTAGAGTCCTTATCATACCAGCCTTCTCCGCCCGGTGTGCCATATGGCGAAACCACAGTCAAGTAAAACTGCGTCTTATAATAACCTATAACCGCACCACCATTAACGGGAACGATTATCGTCCCACTCTGCTCCGTTGACAGCCCCTCTGTTCTTGTCCAAACGTATCGTTTACCATTAACAACAAAGTGCGAATAAAATGCAAATGTATGCTCAGAACCAACAACCCACGTAAAGTCTTTTGGAAGATCAGCAACGGTATAATTCACACCATCAACTTTTAGCACAGGCCCTGTGAAGTCTGAACCTACACCAACTTGGCTGAAAGTTACAGTAGCTGTTGGCGGCGGCACATATTCAGTTACTGTGAAGTAGCGGTCAACATAATGTTTTTCTCCACCACCCGCAGCATCATCAGCCTGCCTAACATGAAGCTTCCATGAGCCGGTTGGAGCGTTAGCAGGAAGTACGTAGCTTCCCGTTAATGTAGTTACGCCTGTTGTCCAAGCACCAACATAAATGCTTGACCCGGCAGGAGGATCGAGCCTAAACCTATAGTATTTGCTTGTCAAAAGTCCAATAGCCTTGAAATATACGGTTTCGCCCTGAGCAAAAGAGGTTTTCATCGTGGCATATGTAGAATCAGTTGTCCAAACCATCTTGTCGATTGTAACGGTATCCGTTTTCTTCAACGTGGCAGGCATTTCATACAGCCTCACAGTCCACGTACCCAAAACCTTCGGAAGCGCAATATCCAAGACAAAATAATCTGTAAATGAACTTACTCCAGTATATGTTGGGCTTGTCCTCCGAACAACACCATCCGGGTCAGCATAAGTCACATAATAACTCTTACTTGCAGTTAACCCAGAAGCCGTCGCCTTTATACTTGCACAGTCGCTATCCGACCAAACAGCATCCACACTAGGTGGCTCTAAAAACGTCGTCGTCGCCGTATTAGTTCCATCCGTAGCAGTCACCGTGTATGTCCCTTCCATGCCGTCCAAAATATAATAAGCCACGAAAACGCCGAACTCATCCGTCCATATATAAATAGTTGACACACTCAAATCAGGAGTTGCAACCATGATAATAACTTTTGAATTTGCCAAGAAACCGCTACCAAAAATAGTTACAGTTTCATGTGAAACATACTCTTCCTTATCCGTCCAAATCCTCGCTCCACCCTCACTCGCTTGAACTGAAAAACCTATAATCGGAAGAATCATCAAAACAACAACTAACATACTAAATGTTCTTCTCATGCTCCCTTCTCCTCGTCACTGAAACAATTTAATAACTAATATCTATTAAAACTTTGTGAACATAACGTGAGTCAAAAATTTCTAGACATCCCAGCAAAATTAACAAAGAAATAACATTAAGTGAGTAAGATATTTCTATATATTTTCAACACTTAAACACGGTCTAGGCAGAGCAGCTTACATTTTAGGGAGTTCTCCCTTCTCCTTTCTCCCCTCATGCAGTGAAGCCTAGACCAATGAAAGCAAACGCTCGCGCAACTCGCTAAGCAAGTGTTCGGAAGTTTTTGTGTCAAATTGCTCTAACCTTAAGGGTACAAGGGTTTTAGAACGGGCTAAGAGCATTAACAAACGATGAGGCAAGGGCATTAAGCGAGGGATTAGATGAAGAATTCCTAATCGTAAAGGTTAGAAAAATCATTGTGAGGAGGCTATATAAAAGGCTCTTAAAAGAGCTTAACCAAGAAAATTCAAAATGGCATTTTCAGGCTTTTTCAGGCTTGCAGAAGTCTTGTGTAGCTTTTAAAACCCAAACCTTCCTCCTTGCAGCCTCCTCAACAAGTTCGGGCATGGGTAGGCAGACGTATATCACGGGTATAAGCTTCCACCTAAGCTTCTCAGGATACTTCGCCTTCAGAACCTCTATCTTATTTAAAAGCGTATCTAAAATGCCCCTTCCAGCCCTAACCGTTGCCTCGCCGACAACGCAAACATCACCTGAAACACCATAAATGTTAAGTTCAAGCTCAGGCAGAAAAAGTGGGGCCAAGTCCATTTCAATGCCGAAATCCTTTTTAAGCCTATATTTAATAATCGATCTGGCTTCATCCTCAACATCGAGTGTAAGTTTCTGGAGTGTTCCCTCAACCCTGCTGAGCCTCACGTCGAAAGCCATAAACATCTTATTAAAATCTTCCCTGAGTCTGTTGAAGTCTTCTCTTAACCTAATCTGCTCTTCCCTAAGCTTGTTGAAGTCCTCCCTAAGCCTAACCTGCTCTCTTCTGAGTTCATTAAAATCTTCCCTAAGCTTATTAAAGTCCTCCCTAAGCCTAACCTGCTCCTCCTTAATTGCAACAATCTCCTTCCAAATGTTCTTCTGTTCCTCCCTAAGGCTGATCTGCTCCTCCCTAAGCCTAACCTGTTCCTCGGCGATTGCATCCAACCTCTTTAAAATCTCTGACAACCCCAAGTAACCTGCTACAGCATAGCGAAACTCCAAGTCCCTATCAAGAAGCTCAAGAAACTCCCGCTTCAAATCATCCATCTTTATCATAAAAAATGTGTATGGAAAACATATAAGCGTTCCTAAACTCAGGAACGCTTTGACTAAATCTGACAAGCAAAAATTACCTATAAAAGCAAAGTTATAATCCAACAGGGACAAACGCTAATTAAAGATCAGTCCCCAGACTTAACCAATCACAATCAGCTATTAATGACTAAAAGCGCACTCAAACCGTTAAGAATGTTCAAGGAATTTTGCTTGTCAAATTTTATTTTGGTTTTTAGGGCTATAAAACGTTGAAAAATGTTGTTTTTAACAAGTTTTTTAGGCAATAAAACAAGCACACCCTTAATTTTCACACGTGACATATCATGCTATTCACTGTAAATAATCATTAAAAATATTTTTTGTTAGGCTAAATGTGAGCCTTACGCTTAACCCCTTATCCTCATAGCCTTTCGAATATGAGCAGGAAGAACAATCCTGCCCTGCTCGTCAACGCTTAATATTTCTTCCACATGGTGGAATATATGGAAGGAAATGCACCACATTTATAGTGTTTCTAGCATACAGATACGCAAAATATGGTAAACACTCCATCAACTCATTTATTCGTGACAAGAAACTTTTTATCTGACATTCATATATTTATACGTACAGTGTTAAAAATGTCTGAAGAATCTGTTATCGGCAGAAGATACACTTTGGTGATACCTAAGGCTATTAGGGAAGAGCTGGCGCTTAAGGAGGGACAGAGGGTTTTGATTCGCATTGAGAACAACAGGATAATCATCGAACCTTTGCCTTGGGATCCCTACCAAGTGCTGGAAAAAATTGTAGGAGAGCCTTACGAGGAGGAAAAGGATGAGGCTAAAGCTGAAAGATGGCTGAGGAGCCATGCCGGTTGTTGACACTGAATTCCTTTTCGCTTTAAACCCAAAAGACTGCAAACACCAAAATGCCATTAGGCTGCTCAAAGAAGTTAGCAACCTCATGGTGCCCGACACCGCTGCCCTCGAATTTCAAGCAGTTCTCAGAGCTCGTGGCAGAAACCCATCCCAGGTGAAGATGGCACTTTTGGCATTATATGAAGTATTAAAACGAAATAATGTTAAAGAAGCCAAAACCCTAGGCCTAAGTTTACTAGCATTCCAAAGTGAAATTGAAGAAAATTACGGCCTAAGCTATTTCGATAGTCTCTTAGCAGCCTCCGCGTTAACATTAGACCGTCAAGTTATTTCAGACGATTACGCCTTCGATAAAGTACCCGGTCTCAAGAGAACACCACTATCCCAAAAATAAGTTAACCCAAAATTAAGAAGTTCAGCCTATGCCACATGCACACTCTCACTAAACTAAAATTAAATAAAATCCTTTAAACTGTTAACAAGTGTCCTCAAATGTTAAAATTTCATTAAGAAATACTAAAAGAATTTGAACCGGTGGGCAAAAAGGCAAAAATCACACTTTTCGGTTCCGTTGCTAAAGGCAATTATAGGCTAGACTCAGATATTGACTTAGCAATAATAACGAAGGATTAAAAATTAATGGAGCTTGCCCAATCCATCGCCGACAAAATACTTATAGAACATGGAAAACTCGTATCCATCAAGTTCATCGATGAAGAGGAACTTAAGAGGAGGAAAAGCCCGCTAATAGATCAAATCGAAAAAGGAATAGTGATATACAATGGAAGAAGACGTTAAAATTCGAATAAAGGAAGAACTTAAAGCAGCAAAAGCAAGGTTAAAGGCGGCTAAACTCCTTTTAGAAAAAGGGCATGTTAGAAGATGCTGTAAACAGGGCTTATTACGTTTTCTTCCACGCAGCCAAAGCCATGCTCAACACATTAGGATTCGATGCAAGAACCCACTCAGGCCTAATTTCGGGTTCGGCTTAAGAATTGTAAAAACAAAAATGTTAGACAAAAAGTTTGCACAATACTTTAGAAGCCTTCGAAATGAAGGGAAAGCAGCAACTACGAAATAGGCATAACGTTTGGCAGAGACGAAGTGCAATTATTAGTTAAAAATGCAGAAGAATTTTTGAAAAAAGCCCAAGAATTCGTAGAAGAAAGGCTTTAACTTCAACCTTCAGCTATCTTCTTCAGCTGTTTCTGGTACATTTCAACAATCTCGTTTGAAGTTGTTGCGTCTTCCGCCGCCTTGTCAAGTCGATAGTTGCCTGTAAATCTTGGGAAGCGTATGGCTAGGCCGTTTCCTTGGCGTATTCTGTTTAGGGCGCATGTGTGGATGGGGCTTAGGGTTATTTCTGCGCCTAGGACTTCTATGACCACCTTTGGTTCAAACCAGACGTCTGCCTCTATTAGCGAGTTTACCCTTGGGTGTTTGTGGGGTATGACATGCTTCTTCATCATTTCCGGCAGTTTCGCCAGATCTTCATCTGTGAAGCCTGTTCCACATTTACATACAGTTTCGAAGGTATCATTTTCTGGGTTGTAGGCTGCAAGCAGCAATGCGCCATAGGTTCCTGCCCGTTTTCCACGCCCGTGGAAGGCGCCCACCACAACCAGGTCAACGGTGTCCGTCATTTCGCTTTTATAGTCACGTTTATATTTTATCCAGAGCCAGCCCCTTGCGCCCGCCTGGTATATAGAGTCTTGAGCTATAGACTTGCACATAAGACCTTCGCAGCCGTTTTCTATAGCTTCTAGGAAGAAGTTTTCGAGCACCTTTATGTCGCCCGTGGTAATGGATTTGGCAATTTTTATTCTTTCGCCCTCTTGAATTATGCTTTCAAGGGTTTCCCGCCGGACAGGGTAGGGCTCGAGGGTTAAGTCTTTTCCGTCAACGTATAAAGCGTCGAACATGAAAAGCGAAACGGGGTATTCCTCCATAGCCTTTTCAATGCCGTACTTGCGCCGGCGGTGCATAAGCTCCTGGAAGGGCATCATCTCGCCTGTGTCGGGGTTTACGGCTACACATTCGCCCTCCACAATGGCCTCTTTTGCCAAAACATGCCTCCTCAAAAGCTCAATGGCGTCCGGATACTGGTCTGAAATGTCCTCAAGCCTTCTCGAGAAAAGGATTACCTCATCTCCCCTTTTATGGGCCTGGATGCGTTCACCATCATACTTATACTCGGCCACACATTTCCCGCCGAGCTTTTCAAGAATTTCCTCCGGAGAAGAAAGCCTCTCAGCAAGCATAGGCCTTATAGGGTTGCCAACAATAACCTTAAACTTCTTAATACCTTCAAGGCCTTCCTCAGCTAGGACTTTGGCGACTCTTCCGAGGTCTGATGATATGTTGTAGGCGCGTTCCACCAGTTCGCGGGTTTCTTTGCCGCCGCCGTACGCTATTGCCAAAGCGTCCAGCACAGTCATATCCGCAATGCCCAAACGAAGGTTTCCGGTGACGGTTCGCATTATGTACTTGGCCTCTTTCGGGGTAGCGTCGGCCAAAAGCCCGGCTAAAAGAGTCACCTTAGTGTCTATAGCCCCAGGGCCGGATGCCCTCGCCATTTTGTCAAAGGTTTCGTAAACTCTCTGTACCGTCAACGGTTTTCGGAAGAATGTCACCTGTTTTTTCCTTGCAATGAAGTTTTGGGCTGTCTCGCCTATGTCGCCGGTTTTCTTCAAGTCCTCCTCGATTTCGTTTTCATGCCAACCGGAGGCGTGGGCTAAAGCCTTTATGGCAAGCCTTTCAGCCACACCTATCTCAAGCTTAACAAAGTCTGGGTAAATTTTCCCCTGCGTTAAGTAAACAACTTTGTCAATTAACTCCTTAGGAGTTTTTCTCAGCAAACCCACTAGCAGGTCAGTCATTTCAAGCCTCTTCGTCGTAGCCTCAATTTTCTCGTAAACTTCGGCGATATCAGAGTACAGCAAAACGACTCCTCAAAAGGGTGATAGAACCAGCCAGCTATATTAAGTTTGACTAGCCGAAGTTTCCGCATTATAAAGAATTTTACCTTTTCCCTAAACTCCAGCAGGAAAAGTTTTCCTCGCATAATACTTGTATGCGGGGATTTTGGATAAAAGTTGGTGTCTTAACCTTTTTCGCGTTTTACATGTTATCTAGCTCTTTTAAAAGTTCCGCCAGCCTTTCTATGGCGAGCTGCCAGGCTTTTTCACCTTTTTCCTTTGAAGCTTTTGTGGGGTCGCCTATGACGCCCGTGTCACTTATCTCCTTTGTCCGGAATGCCCATGAAACTTTTGGTCCCGCTTCTTTCAGCCCGATTTTCATATATTTTGATTTCGGAAGGCTTAGTTTTGGCTTTGTTATCCGCTCTTTAACTACAGCGTTTTCACGGTTCGCCAAGGTCGTGGATGTTTCAAATTCTCCAGCGTGGGCGTCGAAGGGCGTCTCAATGTTTTGCTCTATGAAGTCGGGTATTAGGCTAACTGTGTCCACAACCACAAAAGCGTCTGTTTCAATTTTCAGCCTTTGGGCCGCCGCCTCCAGGGACGGGGTATTTCCGCCATGGCCGTTTTCAAAGAGAATTCTCTTGAAACCATGTTCTGTTAGGCTCAGGCCTATCTCGTATGCCGTTTGTTCCAAGGTTTGGGGGCTAAGTGTTATTGTTCCTGGAAAATCCATATGGTGCAACGAGACGCCGTAGTAGATTGGTGGGGCAACAAGGGCGCATTGGGCTTTTTCAGCAGCCTTCATGGAAAGCCAAAAAGCGTCGTAGGCGTCTGTGTCAAGGGGCAGGTGCGGCCCATGCTGCTCGCAGCTTCCAACCGGAACTATGATGGTTTTATGTTTCTTAAGGAATTCCTTAACATCAACCCACGTGAGCTCGCCCAGGTAGTAGCTTCGCATTTTCAAAGCATTCACGCCGCCTAGAATTTCTCGTAATGAATTATCTGCTTCAACGGTCTTCTGCTTCTGGGCTGAGGGGACTCGGCTGGAAAGCCAACTGGAATTATGGCTACAGGCCTCACACCATCGGGAATATCTAAGATTTTTTTGGCTTCATTTTCTCTGAAGGCTCCAACCCAGCATGTGCCCAAGCCCAAGGCGTAAGCGGCTAAATGGATGTTCTGTATGGCTGCAGCCGTGTCCTGTATGCAGTAGAGGGTTCTCCCCCTTACACCGTAACCGCTAGCGGAACGCTCCTCATCTGCGCAAACAACAATAACCACCGGAGCCTCTTCAATGAAAGACTGCCCCAGCGCAGCTTCAGCCAACCTCCTCTTTGTTTCAGGGTTCCGCACAACAATAAATTCCCAAGGTTGAAGGTTTCCAGCTGAGGGAGCCCATCTGGCTGCATCTATGAGTTTCTCTACGGTCTCCTCGGGAACATCTACCGCCTTATATGCCCGTATGCTTCGCCGCCCCTTAATAGCTTCAAAAACATCCATCCTATCCACGCTCCACACAAGCTATAGTAAAGTGTTTTCAGATAAAACTTATCAGCTGTTCATGGCGAAAGTCTCAGACATCATGGTGGACTATTTCGACCGGAAGAAATTATGGATATCAGCCACGCTTGTCTTGTTCGCAAAGGTCACGCTTAAAAGGTTCGTAAACTAGTGGAACGAAACTTCGGCGAGTCACGTTTTGAATGAAACGTGGAAATGGCGTTGGATGAACATCTTCCCATGCTGAAAAGGAACGAGAAGGGAAAATCCTAAAAGCACGTCACACTCTTGTTATTTTTGGATGATGAAGTGGAGAGTCAATAGAGCCTTTTTTAGGCTGTGATATGACTCGACGGGCGAACTGACGACTAAGTTATATCTCGTCATTTCTCGCCACTGGAATTAGAGTTCAGAATAGTCGATGCGATGATCTTACTAACACTTTGAATGGAAGCCCCAATAAGGCGTACGACTCCAACATAACTAATTTTAGGGGGCAGGCGGATTAGACTTCAAGTGAAAGGAGAAGGGAAAGAAAAACGTAACAGACTCCGCCCGCCTTTCCCCAAGTAACATTGTTTACTTTTAACAAGCTATTTTCAAGTGGTAGCTTCAACATCACAAATCATCTTTAAAAGATCATGGTATAACCTTAAAAACTCAAAACCTTTCTCGCTAGTCTTATAAAAAACATGGTTTCCATCGTGTATTACGTCAACAAAACCTATGCTTCTTAGATAATTCAAATATTTCTGGAGCAAAATATAATTTGTTTTAAGACGGTTTGCTATGGTAAATTGACTAGCTCCTCGGTTAGCCGTTTGAAGTATTAGAGCAACAATCTCAAAGGAACTTCTATATTTCTTACCAAAAATAGGAGCTCTATATGTAGAAGCTCTGTAAATAAACGAGTATTTTTCATCTAAAACAATCTCCATTTAAACACCAATATCTGAATGTGCAATTTTAATGAGATAAGAGTTGTTTCCATGGAAAACATTGAATATAGCGATTCCTTTAGGACCGTCGTTGAAAAATATATATGCACCACTGCTTAAACTATTTCAGTTGAAACGGTTGAAATTATGTCATACATTAAGCTAACAGAAAAAGAGATACAATTACTACAAGACTCGTTAAACTCAGACTACAAAGCTGTTAGCATACGCCTGCGAGAAGGAGAGTATCAGTATGAATTATCCAAAGCTATAGCAAAATTCCAACTTGAGTTATATTTCCCAAACGTTAAGGATTTGATCAAAAAATTACATGGAGAAGAGAAAGTAAATGATGTTCAAACCATCCGCAAAACTCAAACAATACTTAAGAAAATGGAAAAGAGCGGAGTTGTGAAAATTCTACCAAAAACCAAACCTTGGGAACTCCAGCGATACGCTCTACTAAGCCTAAAATTCATAGATGCTGATAAAAACCAAATACTCCTTGCAACAGACGAACAAATACAACGGGCAAAGGAGGAAATAAAATCCATGATAAACCAAAATGCGTCAAAATTTCAAGTACACCTTATTAAGTTAAGAGTTTTCGTGTTAGCCTTTACAATAACCCTTTCATACATCACCATAATTTGGAATATATTACAGCCCATAATAAACCCAATAGTCTTCATGATAGCATTTTCATTAGCAACTCTATGTTCAGTCATGCTAGGAAAAACGTTGTCTAAAGTGAAATCTCACAAATAAAATGGAGGGCTTTCATAATGAACTTGTCAAAACACGTTTTGTTTTTGTCTCTAATTTTATACCTACATTCAGCCATCACTTTAGGAATCGGTATACCCGTGAAAGCCGATCTACCTATGTTGAAAGTTCCAGACGACTACCTAACAATTCAAGAAGCCATAAACAACGCCAGATCCGGAGAAATCATTTTTGTACGTAAAGGAACATACGTTGAAAATATAATTATCAACAAAAGCATTACGTTAGTGGGTGAAGACCAAGAAGGCACAATAATCGATGGTGGAGCAAAAGGCAACGTGATCTTGATAAAAGCTTCAAATGTAACAGTTAAAGGCTTTACCATAAGAAACAGCGACCCAATTATTGGCTGCGGGGTATCAGTAGAGCGTTTTGGGAACATTACTATCAGAAACAACATTATTAAAGACAATAACATAGGGATACAGATCTCATCATCAAGTAGAAATCAAATTTATGAAAACGTAATATCATCGAATTACATAGGCATTCAACTCTTCTACTCAAGCATTAATGTTATCTGTAGAAACTTTATATCTAACAATACGGATGGAATCGACGTCTTTTATTATTCCATAGGCAACACTTTCTATGAAAACATGATCTATGGGAACAACTGGGGTGTTTATTTATCCTTCTATAGTAATAATAATGTTTTTTACCACAACAACTTTATGAAAAACATGTACAATGTGCGTGTTGAGCAAACAGTTAACACATGGTGCTATAATAATGAAGGAAATTACTGGGACTCCTATGAGGGGAAGGATTCAGACAAGAATGGTATAGGGGATACTCAGTACGTCATTGCTGGAAAAAACATAGATTATTACCCATTAATGGGAAGATACTACACGTTTACTGCCCATTTTAAAGGAAAAGATTACCGTATTACTATAATATCTAACTCAACTATTTCCAATTTTGCCTTTAAAGTATTAACAGAATTCAGAACTAGAGTTATACTCTTCAACGTCAGTTGTACTTACAGCCCCGCAGGTTTTTGTAAAGTAGTCATTCCAAAAATTTTAATGGAAAACATACACGCAGTGCTTTTGAACGAGGAAGAAGTTAACGCAACTTTAATCGACACCCCAGATGCGGAGAATTCTTGCTTGTACATCGAATATTTGGGCAACTGCTCAATCAAAATTGTTTATTTGGAGCTGCTTGATCTATATCATCAACTCCTTGAGAAAATCTATAATTTAAATAATACCAATGACATGCTCGTCAAAGAAATTAACACATTAAATGAAACACTCAATAATTTAATAATTAATTGGAATGATTTTCAAGAATTATTTTTAAAATGAATAGTTTATATCAAATACAAACACAGAACCTTAGGAATTTAGCATATGTCTTCGCTTTAGCAACAGCCATCTTCATTATAGTAACAGTTTACTTATCTTATCAAAAATAGCGTAAAAACTTGAAAGTTAATGTAAAAAACCTAATGAAAAGGAGGAGTCTGTTTTATTTTTGAAAAACTAAGACCTCTGTTTTAAACGTCTTCTCGGGGTTAAAGGTTGGAACCTAACTATCGACAAAAACCTAAACAAGAAAGGTAAGATAACAACTTTCTCAGGAAAGCTTATCAGTGAATTTTGCGAATTGGAAAAGAAACACGTTCAGCTGTCTATTCGGTCTGGGCTGGTAGGCTTGCTAAAAAAGCTTGTGGAAAAACTGGATAAGCTTTCCTCAAAGTCGGCGATTAAATATGGAGTCTATTTGACTGCCGTCGCGCTGTTTTTCACCCTGATCCTCATCCCCCCTCTTCTTGGCATATTGATAAAGTGGGGAACTCTGTTGGATTTTTTCGGCGACTCTGAGCTTTTAAGTAGGGCTATGGATGCTGTACGGAACTCGTTTGTAGTAGCCATTGTAGTGTCGGCTTTAGATGTGACGGCTGGGGTTCCCATGGCCTGGCTTATCGCCCGAAGCAGGTCGGCTTGGATAAACGTCCTCGACGCCCTTGCCGATGTCCCCTTCATAGTGCCGACGGCTGTGCTTGGATATTCGCTTCTCCTTTTCTGGTATAGGCCTGAAGGCATCTCTGCCCTTTTCGGAAGCCCCCTAATATCGCCGGGGTGGCTTCTCGTCGCCCTCCTTCACTTCGCTTTTTCTTACCCTGTTGTTGTCAGAGTTATTGTAGGCGCGCTTCTGGACTATAAGATTGAGTATGAGCAGGCGGCTAGAACGTTGGGGGCTCCGCCCTTCACAACCGCCAGAACCGTGACTTTGGGGATAATAAAGCCTTCGTTGATCGCGTCTTTCATTCTAGCCTTCGCAAGATCCATATCTGAAACGGGTGCAACGATGATGGTTGCCGGGGCTTTCGTAAACGGCCCCATATTCATTCAAAACACGAAAGAAACTAACGTTGGAGCCACCGTGTTCGTAAGCCTCATCCTAATAGTGTTTTCATGCTTAATCTTTGCAACCGTCCGCTACGTCGGCAGCCGATTTAAGCTGCCAGTTAAAGGAGCCTGGCCAAGCCTCGAAAGAAAGTTGAGCTACTCTTCGGCGACTCTTTTTAGAAACAGCGTCACACTCTCCATATTCCTTGCAATAGTCCTTGTTCCTTCACTTTTCGCCGCACTTCCAGCCTTTGAGGCCCTGCCGACAGACGCTTTCCGCAAAGCATTATCCGATGTCCCTCCCTGGGACGATTACTGGCAGAGTCTAGTCCTCTCCTATTCGCTTGGGGCAGCCGTGACCGTTCTAAACATTCTTATAGGTTTGCCTATGGCCATAATTGTTGCGAGAAAACGTCTCGGAAACTTTTCGTCGCTGCTAAATGTCCTCGTCGACATCCCAATAATTGTTCCCTCAGTGGCTCTAGGCATTTCCCTGAAGTTCTTCTGGAAGGAAACCATAGCTTTCATACCGGAAACCCTGCTCCTGATTTTTGCACACTTAGCCATTACATACCCATATTTTGTCAGGTCTATGGCTGCCGCCGTTGAGAGGATAAGCGTAGAGCTGGAGGAGGCTTCTAGGACGTTGGGAGCCAAACCCTTCTGCGTTTTTAGGACCGTGATTTTTCCCCTAACAAAGTATTCCATGTTCTCCGGCGCCATAATGGTTTTCACAAGAAGCGTGAGTGAGACAGGCGCTACGATGGCCGTTGTCACCAAGCTTAAAACGGCCCCTGTTGTTTTGGTGGACTGGGTTAAGGGGAAAGTCGCAGTTTCACCGTTAGAGATCGGCTTAGGCTGCGGTTTCTTAATATTAATCTCCT
>Ga0080004_1119015_pt1 | contig 24135 bp, 28 predicted proteins | sample WasSprMetagenome_FD_69207 | JGI IMG/M metagenome (GOLD analysis project Ga0080004, IMG submission 69207) | Sulfidic aquatic microbial communities from Washburn Spring, Yellowstone National Park, USA - WS (SPADES assembly) (version 2) | ecosystem: Environmental > Aquatic > Thermal springs > Hot...
AGAGAATTTACACAAGCTGAAATAGAGTTTTTCATAAATCCAGAAGAAAAAACATTTGAAAAGCTCAAAGATTATGAAAATGTTAAAATAAGAATTTTGAGTAGAGAAGCACAAAAAGAAAGTAAAAAAGAAGAAGAAATGACAGTTAGAGAAGCTCTAGAAAAAGGAATAATTCCGTCAGAATACATGGCATATTTCATAGCAAAAGAGCAATTGTTTTACGAATCTTTAGGAGTTCCAAAAGAAGCAATAAGATTTAGACATATGTTGCCAGAGGAAACTCCTCATTATAGCAAGGGAAATGTTGACATGGAAATCCTATTTGATTTCGGATGGAAAGAAGTTGTTGGAAACGCTTATAGAAGCGATTATGATTTAAAGAAACATGCAGAATATTCGAAAACAGATTTGTCGTATGTTGTAGATGATGGTAGAAAAATTATCCCGCATGTAGTTGAACCATCTTTTGGAATTGAAAGAACAATTTATGCAATATTGTTATATTCATTCATTGAAGACAAAGAAAGAGGATGGGATTGGTTTAAATTTGCTCCAAAGATAGCTCCAATAAGCGTTGCTGTATTTCCATTATTAAACAAAGAAGAAATGATTAATAAGTCTCTAGAAATCTATAAAAGTTTGAGAAAAGAATTTGATGCAATATTTGATAAAAGCGGGTCTATAGGAAAAAAATATGCAAGAAGTGATGAGATCGGAATTCCTCTAGCTATAACAATTGATCATCAAACACTTGAAGACAATACAGTAACTATAAGAGATAGAGATACAACAAAACAAGAAAGAGTAAAGATTGAAAAATTGATAGATAGATTAAAAGATCTTTTGAAGCTCGAAAATTATTAAATTATAGATCTCACTCCATTTCTCTTTTTCAAGCCAAAAAACTTTACCATATTTTCTGTATTCATCTAAATAATTTCTATGTACAACTGAAATAACAATTTTGTTGCTATTTAAAACTTCTTTAACTTTTCTCTCAAACTTATCACTAAATAATTCCATTTTACCTATTTCATCTATTACAATAACATCACAACTACTTTCTGCTATCTCTAAAGCAGGAAGAGCTACTTCCTCAAAAGATTGAAGGTCTACTGAATATTTTCCAACTTTGCATTCGGTTTTGTAATAAATACTTGCAAAAACCTTTTCTTTTAATGTTAGTAAATCAACAACCTTAAACCCTATTCTAACGCCTTTTTCTCTTATCTCTGGAGAAATTATACCACCGATCTTTACATTCTTCTTCCTAAGAAATTCAATTAATTTAAGAATTAAGGTAGATTTACCAGAACCAGGAGGTCCGCTAATCAAAAACTTCATTTAAATTTATTATTTAACTCGAATATAATGATAATGAGTTTAGAAAAAATGATTGAATTAGCAAGAAAGATTGAAGATGTAGAATTAAGGAAAAAGACAGTAGAAATACTGAAAGACATAAAACTCACTCATCCAGCGTTTCAAAAATATGAAAGAGAAGATCCAGAAAAAGTTAGAACACCTTTTGCGGTAAATGATGTCATTGTTTTAAGAGAGTTAGTAAATCATACTATTACTGTTACCGAAGCTTGCATTAGAATTGCTGAATTAATAGAAGAAAACTATGGAATTAAAGTGAATAAAGACGTACTAATCGCTGGTGCTTTGTTGCATGATATAATGAAAGTATATGAATTTAAAGACGGAAAACCAAGTGGAATTCTACTCGATCATTCTTCGCTAGGTTTAGCTGAATTATATAAAAGAGAGTTTCCAGAAGAAGTACTTCATTTAATTATATCGCACACAGGATCTTCGAATAATCCACCAAGAACTCTGGAAGCGCTTATATTACATTACGTAGATACTTTATTAGCCTTAGTTGAATTTGGAATATCTACTCAGATACTTGAAAAAAGAGGAGAAATAAATGAGTGAATTCACTAAACCAGCTGTAGAATTTTTAAGTAACATAAGAGGAGAAGTAGCAATAGTTTTTGGGCATGATTGTGATAGTATTGCATCTGCATCAATACTCTATAAATTAGCAAAGAAACTTAAACTAAGACCAAAATTGATTGTTTCTTTCCATAACTTTGAAGTTGATGAAAAAACTGAAAAGAAATTAAAAAATTTTAAGAATATAATCGTTGTTGATATTGGTGATACGCCAGAAGAGAGAATTAATAAAATTGTCTCGTCAAAAAAACTTTTACTTATTGATCATCATCTTCCAAAAAATTATAATTGTTTGTATGTTAATCCAAGAATTTACAACAAAAATATTTATATGCCTGCTAGTTATGTTGTTTGGTTAATCTACAAGGAATTTTTTGATGATAAAGAAATTCAGTGGATAGCGGCATTTGGAACACTTGGAGATTTTGGTGCTAAAAATAATAAGAAGTTATTTCTAAATCTAAGAAAAAATTATCCTAAGCTGATAAATAATGTAAAAATAGAAGATAGGGAACTTTTTGAAAAAAGTTTAATAGGGAAGATTGTAAAAATGGTAGATTCTTGTAGAATATTTGAAGGAATAGAAGGAGTTAAATATGTAACTAATCTTATAGCAAATTCAAAAAGTTATGAAGATTTGTTGAAAGATAAGAAGATTAACCGAATATATCAAAAACTCGAAAAAGCATTTAAAAATGAACTAAAAAAACTAGAGAAAAGAAAGATTGAAATTGGAGAATACCTTGTATACGAAATAAGAAGCAAACTCAATTTAAAATCTTCTCTTGCTAGCTATTTGCCAAAGGTTTTTCCAAACAAAATAATTTTTGTTGCTCAGAAATCAGAAGAAGGATATTATGAGGTTAGTGTTAGAAGGGGAATAAATAGAAAAGTAAATTTGGCTAAGCTTGTTGAGGAAATAAGCATAAACATTAAAGCTAAAGGTGGAGGGCATCCAACAGCAGCTGGAATGAGAGTTGATGATTTAAAAGAACTAATAGAATTTTTAAAAAATAAAAAAAGAAAAAGTCGCTTACTTCGCTAGAACAATATCTATTGTTGAGACATTTAGTTTTCCTTTTCCTTCTACTTCTCTTTCCTCAGTTCCTATGTCTATTTTCTTTATTTTAACATCTGACATGAACCTTCTTTGAACTACTTGTGCTACATCTACTGCTCTTGAGATGCTTCTTCCTCTTGCTTTGACATGCACTTCTTTTTGACCGTTTGTGAACTGAGTTATTACTGCCAAAACATAGCTCATTGTTGGCTTTTTACCTATGAATACAACATTATCGGCTTGTTGTTCTTTTGTTTTTGCCTCTTCTGGCATTATCAACACCTCCTGTTTTTAAAGCTATCAATTAAAAATAGTTTTAATAATTTAAATCTATATTTTGGTAAAAACATGTTTTTTAATTTCGTCTATTACTTCATTTATGTTCTGCTCAGTTGGTTTATCTTTTGCTGTTGCTGCTTTGGTATAGGCCTCTCCTGCTAGGTGTAGCTCCGTGCCATATTGAGTTATTAATTTGTCTAACTCGGCCCTTCTTTGATCTTCGGATGGAAGTCTTTTGATGCCTTCCAATTTTCCAATTAAACTTTTATAAATTCTTTCTGTTACTTTTGCATACTTTTCAAACTCTGCTTTTTCTTTATAAACAGTTGTTGCCCCTCTAAAGAATGCTCCAAAAATAAATGTCGCCGCAAAAATAACAACACTCCATACCCCCATAAAACTAAAAAGAATCCAAACTATCTTTGTAAACCAGCCAATTGGAATTGTTAGAAGAGCTATCAAAAAAGCTAAAACTCTATTGACGGAAGAAGGAACATTAGCAAATATTCCCAAGCTTTGTAAAAATGCCCAAGCTAATGTGTAAATGGCAGCAAATGGTAAGAGGAAAAGGTAAATTATCGCTGGAACGTACATCCATTCTTGAGGTAAACCTAGCATTATGAAGACTTGAGAAGCATAAGAAGGAAGAGGAGCTATTTTAAAATTGTCTGGTACTTCTAAATATTGAGGATATGGAACGAATTGTGGAACTACAAAAAGTAGAATTATTAAGGCTATAAAGAAGATTAGGAACCAAGGTACTCCTCCCGTTGGCCTTTTTATCACTCCACCTACTGCTAAAAGTATTATAATGAAAATTATGATGAAAGATACTGAAACTAAACCTGAAAGAAGATCATTAACATTTATTCCACCCTGAGCTAAAGATGAAGCAAAGAGTAAAATGTAGAAAGTCAATAATGTAGCAATTTTTCGTATTTCCATAAAATTTCTTAAATTTTACATTTAAAAATCTATTTCCTTTTGTAGAAATAGAAGGAAAGCAAAATAAAAATTGAAAGGAGAAGAAGGATAAGAAAGGAGAAAAAATTGAGTATAAAATAGTTGTATGAATAAAACGCGAATAGAACGAAGAAAGAAACAATTATAGAGACTATAATATTAACGCTTTTTTCAAAAAGTTTTATCTTGTTAAGAATACCGTAAACAATCAAAAAAGAAAGAAAAGCGAAAGAAAGCGCTAAAATTGCTTCTATCATTTTTAACCAACCTTTCCTTTTGCGTTTTTATACCAATCTTCATCTTCAATTTTTCTGTTAATTTGTTTTGCCAAATTTTCTATCTCAGAAAGTTTTTCCTTAAGATTTTTTTTGACCTCTTCCTTCTTTTTTTCATCTTTTCCTTTTTCATATTCACTAGTTAACTTTTCAATTTCCTCCTTCAATTTATTAAATCTATCTTCTCTTGTAGCAACGCTTACCGAATATTTGAAAACTCCATAAAGATAAACAGCAACGAAAGATAGAACGGTTAAAGAAGCCGCTAAATAAGGCAAAATTTTTGTTAATCCTAAAGAATAAAGGGAAAGAATAGAAATCAAAGAAATTGTTAAGGCTGTTAGAGAATAATAAAGATTTCCTACATTTCCAAAAATGTTTGATTTTTTCAAAAAAATGAAAAGAATCAAATAGAAAAGAAGGAAGGGTAGGAAAATTGAAAAAATTAGTTCGTTCAAAGGAAAACCTAAAACTTCCATAATTTAATATTCACAGAGAGATAAAAAGATAGAAATCTAAATAAAAAAATGTTTGATTCTTGGAAAGAAGCTGCTAAAAATTATGCAAAGGGTATGAAAGAGTATGCTAAAACAAAAATGGAGTACTTAAAGAAGAAACTCGAGTATGTGAAAGAGAAAGGAAAAGAAGTAAAAAGAAAAACTGAAGAGAAAATGGAAAAGAAAAAAATATCTATATGGCAAATACTCATTTCATTTATTTTTCCAATTTTAATCTTTTTTCCCTTTCAGCTGCAAAGAGTGTTATTTTCTTTAGCTATTATTCTAGTTGTTCTTATAATTTTGGTTTTTGTCGCTAAACTCTTCTTCTTACCTCTTGAAGGTTTATTTCAAGATTTAGTAATCCTGGTAATCGGACTGATCGCCACACAATTTTTTAATTGCGGAGGACAAGCATGTTTCTGGGTTTTATCTACTAGAGTAGGAACATTTGGTACTTATCTTGCTTTCTTTGGAACTGTAGTTTTATTTTTTATTCTTGCTATTTCACTCCCAAAACCAGCATTCTTAGTTTCCTCAATCCTATTAACGATTGTCATAACTACATCTATCTCACTAATTTCGCCAAAATCTTGGTATGGTTTTTGTAAAAATATTCCGTTTTTATCTTCTCATCCTTCTTGCAATCCAAGAGTAGTAAAAGTAGATCCAATTAAAACTGTAACCATTCCTGTAGGAGGAGGAATTTCAGTAAAAATAGAGCCGGCTTCTACTCTTTATGCTGGGGAGCCATACGAATTCTCTTTTTCAATCTCAAACAAGTACGAAAGGCCTATTGAATTTACTATTCAACCTTCAATTGTCTCCTCTTACGGTAAAGGAATAGAGTTTATTCAACCTTTTCAACAAAAGACCAATAAATTGTCTACAAACGAATCCTATCAAGACTCAGTATACATTAACCCTAAGGAGTTAAAAGCTGGAAATGGAACGTGTTCCTATTGGGCAAAACAAATAGCAATAGTTAAAGGATTTTATAAAACTGATATCTTTGGACACAAGATAACTGAATTATCTATCGATAAAGTAGAGTGCGCAAAAGATAAACCATGTAAAGATAATTTTATTTGCGGTGAAATTGGAACTTTTGACTGTATATGTATTGATTGGACAATGGCAACCTGCTCAAAAGAATCGCTTAGGGCAAAGATAAATGTAAAACATAGTGCATTCTTCCTAGGAAGTGGAAAACTGTATTATTCTGAAAATATAACAAAACCGGCATCTGCAACAAAGTTAGTGCAAGGACCATTGAGTGTTACGTTAGAATTTCAACCAAATCCCTACATTGCGCAAGTACATAAGTACAGAGAAGATGTTAGCCTTTATGTAACTTTTAAAAATGAGGGAGGTGGAGATATAGATATCCGTAACTTTAAAGTTGAACCACAAAATACAGTAATTCATACTATCGATAAAGAGAAAGAAATTGAAATCATAGAAGAGGTTGGAACACAAATAATTTCTTGTAGAAGTATTGATGAAATCCTTCATGGATATGAACTAAAAAGCGGACAAGAAGTAGGTGGAATTTTATGCAAACTTGCGCCGCCACATGTTAAATTAACTATAAAGAATCTGACATCCAATACAGTTGAAGAGGCCAGTGTTTCTTTAAATTATTTGAAACAGTTTTGTAATCGAAGGGAAAGCGAAGCAACGTCAGAATGGAATAAAAACTGGGAAAATGTATTTAAAACCATTGATAATACTGGCTTATGTGAGATTTTATCGAAAAAAGAAGAAACAAGAGAAAAACAACAAGTAGAAAGAGGTTTAAGTTTTGTTAATGTAATAGTAGAATTTGAATATGAAAGATCAGCCAATTACTTCTCTAGCGAAATAACTCCTTACACACGAACTGAAGAATGTTTAGAATTAGAAAAGAAAGAAGAATCATCCTAGACCAGAAGCCCAGTTGCACACTTCCCTACAACTATCACTATCTCGATCATTAGACTCGAGGCAATCCTCCCATGTACCTGAGTTTAAACCAATAAAATATTTAATACAATCCTTGTTTAGGTTTTTTGCAGGAATTTGATTTGAGCAAAATTGTAAAAGGGTTCTTTTACAATCAGATTCACTTATTCCCCATGTAAAAGGAAGCAAACCTTTTGCCCAAAGAAAGTAAAGCAGAGCAGCAATAATTATTACAGCAAAAACAATAGCAATCACTTCACTTGTTGTTAATGCTTTCTTCATAATTTTTATAAGTTTTCTTATTTAAAAGCTTTAATAAAAATTCTCAGTCAACTCATTATTAACAATTTGTATCGTAACATTAGGATTTTCTTTGATTACAAAATTTAAAGATGACGATGATGAATATGAGTAAGAAATTAAAGAAGAAGAAGAAAATGAAACTTCAACTCCAGATGAACTCGTTTTTATTTCTATCTTACCAGCAGGAATAACTATATTAGTTTTCTCTTCTACTTTCTTTCTATATTCATTGAAAATAATCGTAACGTTTTTTTCAAGTTCACCTAAATCACTTATTCCAGAAATATCATTTATTCCTGCTCTCTTTAAAGCCTCTTTGTAAGAATAATAAAGAGCATACGGTAATCCTCTTTTTATTGCTTCTACCTTATTCACCGCAGAAATGTATTCCTCTTCTAACGTCGATTCTTTAAAACCTATCATCTTAAAAACAAATACATTTAAGATTATACCCTCAATAATAATAATAGCAAACGCTGCTACAAGAGCTACTGCAATCGGTCCCAAGCCTTTCATTCAAACACCAGTATTAACTCTTCTATTAGCCCTTTATCATAAGGCCTAAATATGTAAATTTCTCCTACATTGTTTTTTGCTTCACATTTTTCAGTAAATATAACACTTGTTTCATTAACTATTTTAAAACAGTTTGATAAAGTAAATAACTTTAACTTTTCCTCTATCTTAGTTTGAGCTTCATTAGAATAGAAAGCTTCTCTCTCGCTCAATATTCTATACATCAAATGTTTATCATCATAAGGAGAAAACAAAAAATTTAGTAATGCCAGTTGCGCATTATCATATTTATACTCATATTCGATTGTTGTAACCAAATGATATTTCAATACTGCTATTGGAAGAATTATTCCTATTACTATTGTAATAGTTGTGATTATACCGACAATAGCTAAAGTAAATGGAAGAAATGCCTTCATATAAACTCACCTAAACCGACAAAAATCCTCCCTGCATGAATACTGTCTTTGTATTTTATCAATATCGGAAATCCTTGAGAGCTTATTCTATTTTTATTAAAAAATGATTTGAACGAAGGGGGAATATTGTTTTTTACACACTTATCTATATCCCAAGGTTGCCACAAACCACCTAAGGGAGGCGCTAGAAAAAATCTAAATATTGTTCCAACATCAACTTTTATGTTACTATTAAGACAATCCATGAAATTAAGTAAAGAAATTCCGGAGAGAGATGAAAGTGATCTTAACCTTACAATCCAACCATCACAATCATTATTGCTACATTTCTCTAGATCTAGAACTAGAACGATAATTATGGAGTTAGGATAGGATATTCCTAAATCAACATCATTAGTTAGTAACTTAATATTTGATAAAAAATCTGATTTTTTAATAAACAATTTATCTAATTTTTCAGCATCTAAAACTCCTCGTAGTATTTTACCATCTTTTATGTAAGCAATATTTTCGTTAGATATTAGAGCATTTGCTAGAATTATCGAGTGCCTTTCATTTAGATTTTCTTCAACGGAAACATGTATCTCCATTATTCTACTCAAAGAAAACCACAATAAGAGAGCTACTACCAAAATAACTAAAAAACCCTCTATTATTGATATTGAAGTGAAAACAATTCCTTTATTTTTTTGTTGCTTTGAAATCATAACTAGAAACACCTTCAAATTTTTTTGAAATAATGAAAGTATTAACATCTTCTCCTTTATAAGATAAGTCTATTAAAATCGGTTTTTTACTTTCTGTTTTTTCAGCATAAGCTAGTTTGGACTTTATACCAACTTTAACTATTCTATCAAAAATTTCAATTTTATATTCTTTATCTTTTCCTGGAGAATATTCTATTCTACTTTCAAAAGTTGAAATTGTAGAAGAAGAAATCAAACTAGAAACTTGTCTTGCTACATTTTCCGGTGAGCTTCTGGCTAAAGTTTCTATTATTGTTGAAAATAAGGTTGGTAAGATGTAAACAAGAAAAAATATGGTAGTAAGAATAACTAATAGAATTCCTATAGTATCGCTAGCTGCTAATCCTTTCCAAACATTCTCTTGCATTCTTCATCACTCGGTTTTGTGCAGCTTGGATCTTTTATATCCCATGTGGGATTTTGATTATTAATTAAAGCTATGCAGTAATTTTGTTGTGCCGCTGCGCATTTAGTTTTACTTATTTCTCCTTGCTGTGCCTTAATCCATCCGTAAAAAATTATTAATGATACTCCAACGAAAAGTGCTATCACTAAAAGTATGAATATTGCTGAAGGGCCAACTCCTTTCATACAATTAACCTTTTATCACCTGAGTGACTATTATTGGATAAAACAAAAATCCTGTCTTGCTTGTATAAATTTTTACTTTAGTTTTAGTTTTCGAATCAGAAGATCCAATCATCAACTGTTGATATGCATCGTGAGAAAGAGTTATTCCGAAGGCCTCACTGTAACAATCTTCTTTCGTTCCAACACCACTTACTAAATCTGAACTAACAATAAGAAAATTATCACTCACTTTACCGCCGGTAAGTGTTTTACCTAGATTCAAAAGCTGTTGCCATGGGAGTCCGCCCAACATCAACCACTTCAGAACATCTAAAATTGTCGATCCTCCGGATTTAGAAGAAAGAATACAGCCAACATCTTTATAATCTGTAGATCCTAAAGTTAAATGGCTCTTGTCTATTTTTTGTGCTTTATCTAACTTAATCTCAACTGGATAATCAGTAATAGAACTACCAATAGTACTTACTACTACTTCTGGATTTCCACTCAAATATGCTTGAAGTATCTCAAGTAATTTCCAACCATCAACATCTATGAAACAAACTCTCATTTGAGGATCGCTTGATTTAATTTTACTAGCATTACAAAAATCATTACAACGTACAATTTCATTTCCTTCTTTCCAAGAAAGTTCTTGCACTTTCATGCTCATACACCCTTCCGTACACCTGTAAATTGAACATAAAATAGCTTTCTCTACATCTGATTTCTGTATTATCCCTAACATTTCGCCTATTTGTATCAAAACGTTCTTGCCTGCAACCCACAAAATACTAGTTATAAAAAGAAAAATTATTACCGCCATGATTAATCTTACAACCCAATCGGAAGAAGAAGCTTTGCTCATTATTTCTTTTAAAAAACGAAAATAAAAAGTTGAGTTTAACAAGCTATTCCAATCGTTTTGCACATTGATGTCTTGAGATTTTTAAATGCCATAGTCAGAAAATTTCCAGCAGACGGTGATAATTTTAATACCACTAAAGTTAAAATAGCAAGAGCAAAAACAAGAATTATTAGTTGAACTATACTCATTTCTGCTCCTTTCATTTATTTACTTATTTTTTTTATTTTAAATTAACCAGATGTGAAAAGTTTTATAACAAGATTTTTACTTATTATGAAATAAAGAAGAACCGCCAATAGAACGAGAAGAAGAAGAATTAGTGTAAATAAACCTTTTGAAATTCCTCTCATAAAATACATTGTTATTTCTATATTAAACCTCTTATCGTTTCGAGATTCATAATAGAACTTATTCCAAAGTAAATAGAACTACCTACCACTGAATAAATCAGTAGAGAAATCATAAGTATTTTTCCAATATAGAAATTGCAAGAAATCTCATCTTCTCCAAAGTTTAGTCTAGACAAGAAATATGAGATGATTAAAGTTATTTCTATTAAGTATATCCCAACTATGATTTGAAATATAGGAAAGGGAACTTGTTTTCCTATGTTATAAAGAAACGATAATACAAAATTAAAACCATAACCTGTTTCTGAAGTAGCGGGAAGTGGATTTTCGCTTATGATTTCTCCGAAGAAAGAAAAAATGTATATAACAATAGCCATCAATCCAACTACTATTCCAGCAGAAAGAGGAGCCATTATTTGTCCAATCAGTTGTAAATCTGAAGTGGTTTCAGAAAGTATTTCGTCACACGCCTTATTAACTTCATCAGCATCTTTTAGAAAAGTTGAAAAAGTTCTTAGAGAAGTTGATAAGAAATTCATACCTCTTTTACTTATTTCTACAATCATTTCCAAAGAAAATCTTACAATTTTTGATGGATACACATTCACTACTCCAATTTTTGGATTTTTTATTGCTTCCTCTAATGATACTCCAAAAGCTTTAATGTTCTCCAGTATCTTTATGAATAAAGATTTTATTTTAAGCAAATTTATTTTGGGTAGCAAATTTTCTAGGTTTGTCTCAATTGGCTTACCTACCTCTGATGTAACGCTAAGTTGAAATAAGGCAACAGGAAGTTCGCTTTCTATTTGAATTATTTCTTGATTTTTCTCCATATTAAGCATAGATGGCAATAGGAAATAGAGAGATAAGGGTATGCCTATTGAGAGTACCACAAGAAGAGAATATAGAAATTGCATATGACCAAAGTTTTTTTCTAATCTCAAAAGATGTGAAAAATACAATGTAGAAACGAATGAAATTAAGATAGAAATAATAAATACGATTTTCTTCAATCCTTTGTACTTTTCTATTTTTTCAGCTTCTATTTGATGATACGAATATGGTTTAACAAAAAGATTGGAACTTAAAAAGATAAAAACCGCAAAAGGTAAAAGAATGTCGTATAAAAATATAATTAGTTCAACGCTCGCTATCTCCGGCAAAAACATTATTACTACAGGAACAAAAACTAACACTAAAAGCGGCAATAAGATGCCAAACATGCTGAGTATTCTTAGCGGATTTCTCAAGTTCAAAGCATACTTTTTCATCCTTTGTTTCGTTCCATCTAACATTAAACTAATAGCAGTAGATATCATCTCTTCTTTTTTACTTTCAAATTGGCCAACAGCAGATTTCAGAATAGAAAGCGCATCTCTAAACTCCTCACTTTCCACTTTCCATTTTTCTATTAACTCATCTATAATAGACATAATAGACCTTCTTCCCATCTGCATCTCATTAACCAATCTTTTTAGATCTTTTCCCAACGGACCAGAAAGATTCGCTGCAGCGAAAACAATACCGTTTTCCAAATTTCCTGTAATTCTCAGAGAAGTTCCAATATAGATTATAGAAAGCGTCATTTCAGCTGCTGCTTTAGATCTATAGTTTTTTGCTAAAAAAGATGGATAAGAATAAAAGTAGAAGAAGAAAACGAGTGATAAAATTAAACCACAAAATAGGAAGGAAAGAGAGATTAAACCCAAAAGATATAGAATGAAGAAAAATAGGAAGGAAATTAGTGGTAAGAAAATTGCAGTTGAAAAAACTTCTTCTGGAATGATATTTAATCCACAAAATTTTATTTCATCTTCATATTTTTCCTTCAATTTTAGAGGCACTGGTATTTTAGTCTTACCAAAAATATGATAGATTCTCTCATGAATTACTTCAGTATCATACATTACCATTTAACTCGCCTTTTAAACCAATCTAACCACTTTTCATACACAATTTTCGAATCAACATAACCAACTTCTCTTGAAACTTCTTCGGAAATCAAATGAAATGCCTCGTTGGCGTTCACAACCCACTCTGCTTCTAAAATTTCTGGTCTATTTAACTTCTCAGCAAATTCCACCATTGTCTGTTTTATTTTAGCTCTAAGTAAAATATTATCCCAAACTCTATCCCATGCTCCATGCCATTCTCTTACTCTTTTAGCGATTTCATTTAAAACTTCTGATTCACCATTCAACAAAACATCAGTTGGTTTCAAAGTATCTTCTTTTGCTGAATATGTCATCAAAGGAACAAAAGCTCCTTCTAACATTGGATCTTCTTTCCACTTTTTCCTTACTTCTACAACTTCTGTTACTCTTCTAAACCTTCGTAAGCCATCTGGACTTGTGATAACGTTAGCTATAACAATTATATCCAACGCCTTAAAACTAGTTGGAACTAAACCTAAGTCATGAACAACTCTATCATAAACTCCATAAGCAGATTCTCCATGAATAGTTCCTGCTACTAAATTTGCTAAAGCTCCAATTCTCATAGCTTCAAACAAAACAGTAGACTCTTTACTTCTAACCTCTCCAACTATTAAAGCCGAATCTCCAAGCCTCAAAGCTGTTCTTAAAGCTTCTTCTGGTGCCAATTCAGTTTCAACATGAGTAATGACAGAACGAGATTTTAGATGTAAAACATTATATCCAAGCTTTCTGTAAATTTCTACAGGAATTTCGGGCGTGTTGTGAGCCAAGATATTTTCGCAAATGAAGTTCTCGCAGTCTGGAACAGAAAAATCATATACAAATTTTTCTTGTATACCGAGACATTTGATGCTTTTTACCTCATCCCAAAAAATATCAGAATAGGCCAATTTCCTAATATCTTCATCATTAATCAACTTACAAATCTTTTGAAGTTTACCTCTTCCTATATTATTCCCTCTAATGATATAGTCATATTTATCTATCAGTTTTTTGGAAGACAGAACTTTTTTAATCTCTATCGAAAGAGGAATTATATCAGTATTATCATGAGTTGATTTTCTTTTTGCAAGTTGATGCAATTTTTCATTTTTTTCCTTTTGTAAGAATCCTATCTTTAGGAATTTTTTAAGGAATTTCGTATCACTTATTCTCAATCTGTAAGTTTTGTCGCTACCTTTTCTTTTTCCTACACGAGAAACTACTCCAAAGAACAAGAGAAGTGTTTGTATATCCTTTATAAGTTGAGAAGAACAAAGAGAAATTTCCACCTCATTTTTACCTATATATCCATCGCCACTAAAAATACCTCTCAAAAATGCCGCAATTTTTCTTGGAGAAAGAGAATAAATAAAGTCTGGCACTTTTTTCGTGTAAGCATCCCCTGTAAATCCTAAATTTTTCATCATTAAAGAAAAGGGCTGGGATCCTATAATCAGAGAAAAACCATCAGAATGCATTCTAGTATTTAAATTGAACTTCTCAGCTACTTTTCTTACAATCTTTCTACTTTCTTCATCAACCACAGAAATTATCACATTTCCTCCGTCATAACATCCATCTGCAAGCCACAATCCAAAAAATGTTAGTAGCGTCTCGTCTAGTTTAATCCATAGCGGCAAAGGTTTTCCTCCTGCTCGAGATTTGATATAGCAGCCCTTACAATCCTTCAAAGGAATCCTAAGCTTTCTAAAAATCTTTAAAGGTAAAAGGTCTTTCTTTTGCCAATATGCAAGCGCACCTTTAACATAATAACCTTCATCGTTTGCTAATTTTTTTAACTTTTCTTTTTGAGAAATGATAATTTTACGTAGATTTTTACCAAAAATGTAATATTCTTGATCTGAAGGTAGAATATCTAAAAGATTTATTTTTTCAGCTCTCTTGTTAAAAACAAGTGGTAATATTCTAGGCGTAACTATGTAATCTCCTGGTCTAAGTTGAGTAGGTTTTACGGGCAACACCTTTTTGTTGACTAAACCAAAAAGAGAGTGATCCTCTGTAACTTTAATCCTCTTTCCAGTTCTTGTGATTATTTCATACATTCTTTTCTTAACTTTATGTCTAATGAATCTTGTAACCAAAGATGGGACAATTTTATAATCTTTAGTCAGGGAAAATACCATTATTCTTTCTGGATTTTTCTCCAAAACTTCTCGCCCGTCTTCATTTTTACTTCCGTATTTTTTCATAAGTGTATCTATAAGTTTGCCTACGGTAGATTTTTCTAATTTACCGTTTCTTAAATAAACTATTCTACTACTTCCATCCACGCTATCTTCTTGTATTATTATTCTATACCTTCTCATCAATTCTAAAATCATTGAAGACAATAAACTTGTTTTTCCAGAACCTCTTCCACCAGCTACTAAAACTGCTCTTCCTCCATCTATAATAAAACTCATCAAACCTGCAAAAAGAGGATTGAAATATTTTACTTTAATGAACAAAGGAAACGTCCATGGACTCTCTCTATGTCTTCTAAAGGCAAACCCCAAACCAGCAGAAGATAAAGTTCTAGTAACGGCAGCAACTCTCGCTCTTCCAACTGGCAAAGTTATTTCTGTATCTAAAACTGGATTTGCTTCGTCTAATGGTCTGCCTGAATACAACCTAAACCTTGTTGCCCAAGCTTCTGCTTCTTCAGGAGTTACTATCAGATTTGTTTCACATTCACCATAATCAGCATGATTAATAAAAACTGGAGAAATCCCAGAAGGAGCATTCACATAAATATCTTGAATTCTATCATCAGCTAACAGAATTTCAAGAATTCCAAAACCTGCAGTATATCTAACTAAAATTTCTGCCAATTCCTCTATTTCCTTTGGAGAAACAGGAACTCTTTTACTAATTACTAAATCTTTCAATATGGCTTTTCCTCTTTCAAGAAAAACTTTTCTAACAGACTCTAAATCTCTTAACTCTTTCTCTTCCATTTTTCTCTCCATAAGTATTGCTCTCGCTTCATTCAGCAAAGAATACTTTTCTTCAGAAAGAGAAAATTCCTTAGAAAAAATAAAATACAGAAGTCTAACCTTGTTAGGAACTTTGTAAATGTCAACTTCGCTTCCATTTTTTAAATAATATTTTTCTACTAGTTCTGAACCTTTAGGTGGAAATAAAAAAAATCTGCTTAACATAAAAATAGGTCTCATTGTTGGAATGAAAATAGATCTATACAATTCTCTGCTTCCTGGAGTATATCTATCGAGTTTCTCTTTAATCTCTCCTATTAATCTACTTTTTTCTAGCATCTCTTTTAAAGGAAGTAGAAACTCTTTCGTATAAGGTGCTTCTGGATTTTTGAAAACAAGGATTGAAACCTTAATATAACAGAGAATTGGATCAGAAAGAAGCAAACTCATTAATTCTTTTGTTGTTCGATTATAGTGAGGGAAAAAATCCAAACTTAAGACTCCTTTCTCTTTAACAAAAAAATTATAAATATTCGCTATTTCTTTTAATATTTTAACTTGCTCTTCTGAATATTCAATCTCTCTATATTCTGAAATTGTTACTCTTTCTATTTCTGGTATTTCAATAAGCTTCTCTACCACAAATTTCATCATTTCTTTTGAATCTTCAATTGTTGTAAATGACGACCAATCCCTTGCATTAATTTTAAGCTCATTACCTCTAACCTCGATTTCCATATATTTATTTCATCTCAATAAAATTATCTATGCCAGAAAAGGTCCAAACAACATCCTTTCCTGTAGAATTAAATGAGCTTAACAGAAGAGTGAGAATGATTGAGATAAAAATTGATAAGATTGAAGAAAGGCTTCTTTCCCTTGAAAAATCGATAGAACAACTTCAAACAGACCTAAAAATTTTAAAAGATTTGAATGAAAAAAAGATTTCAGATGTTAAAAACGAAATTTCTTCGATAAATGAGAAAATAGAAGCAATTAACAAAAAAAGCGAGCAATTCGCTAGTAAAGTAGAATTACAAAAAATAAAAATGTTTTTAGATATAATTAATCCTCTAACCTCAAACTTTGTTTCAAAAGAGGAACTAGAAACTAGAATAGAGGAATTAAAGAAAAGTATTTTAAAACAAGAAAAATAAAATATAATTGAGAGTATGCCACTCCAACTATTTAAAAAACAACAAAAAACCCCTCCAATCGAAAGAGTAAAAGAGTTATCTTCCCATGGGTTTTCTGAACCAGAGATAATTGACGTTTTAAGAAAAGAGGGATATAGCCCGCAAGAAATTGACTTAGCTTTAACACATGCGTTAAAAGAAAGATTACAAGCCCCAAGCATCGAACCAAAAGAAAAAGAAGAAGCGAAGCTTCCTACATTTGAAGATGTTGCAAAAAAGGTTCAACCAGAACAACCGCCGCAAGAAGCAAAAATCCAATATATACAAACTCAAACCCAACAATATTCTTGGGAAGATTATTTTAGTTATATAGATTATTTAATTCATTCAAGAGTTAGCGAAATAACTAAAGAAATAGAGAAAATTAACCTAAAAAATCAGAATCTAGAAAAGAGAATAGAAGAGATTAGCCAAAATATAAGACAGACAGTTTTTGCAGAAAGCGAAAAGTATAATCAAATACTGAAAAGAATAGAGGAAATAAATGCTTCAATCAATGAATTATCTAAAAAGATAGAAGCATTAGAAGAAATACTTAAAGAAATTTTGCCGGCTTTAATAGAATCCGTTCGCTCTCTGTCAAAATTAACCCAACAAAAATAGAATTTAAACTTTTAATACAAAATCTAATATGGCTGATATCTTTGCTCCCATAATTACTAAACTGGTTGGTTTTGGATTTTTCAATCTATTAATTTTTATACTTGCAATGGTTTTGATTTACGCGCTTTTAAGACAAAGGAAATTCCTTGGAGAAAATCCACTAATAAACGGTCTCATTGCGTTTTCTATTGCATTTTTCATTTTTGCTTATCCTGTTATTACCGGAATTAGCTTAACTGCTCCTTTAACAACATTTTTTTCACAGGCTTTTGTTTTCATTCTTCTTTTTTTTGTAGGATTTCTAATAGCAAGCTTCTTCTATCCAAATTTTCTAGAAGTTCTACAAAAATTCTTTCAGAGTAGGAATACACTTTTTGCAATGATAGCACTTTCCTTAGCTCTTTTTGTTACAAGTGGATTGGTTGGAATTATTTATACTAGTGCTACTGGACCGTCTTCTCAACCCTCCACGCCACCGGAAAACACACTTTTAATTGCTGGCTTGATTATAGCTGTTGTTGTACTTTTAATTGCTGGGAGTATAGGTAGAGGATAATGCCGAGTGGATTAGAAATTGTCTTGATAAACCTTAATAGAATGGGTTTCTTTGCATTCTTACCTTTTCTTTTAACATCAGCAATATTCTATGGTTTGTTAAGAAGATCTAAACTTTTTGGAGAGCCAGAAAAGAATGTTGTAGTTAATGCAGTAGTAGCTTTAGTCGCAGCTTTTATGGTATGGGCATATCCAATAATAACTGGAACCAGTATTGAAGAATACCAACAGTTTTTCTCTACATTTTTCTTTAAGGGAACGATAGCAGCTCTTACTGTAGCAATCGGTTTAATTATTGCTGGAATGTTCTTCCCAGAAAAAGGTATTGGAGGAACATTAGAAAAGAAGCTCGAGGGAAAATTTGGTATTGGAATTGTTATTTTAGGATTGTTAATTGGAGCTGGAATTTTGTTTGCCAGTGGTGCAACAAGCTTTTTTGGAATTTCAGTAGAGAATGTTAATTCAGACCTAATCTACTCCATAATTTTCTTGATTATATTTGTTGGAGTTATTGGAGCCGTTGTATGGATAACAGGAAAGGAAACAAAAAAATAATCAAAATTTTTCTAGCGCTTCTCTTTCAGAAAAATGCAATTTCCCTGGAATCACAATAACTGCTGGTAAGAATATTTCAATATCAATAAGATTTTTCGCTTCTTTCCAGATAATTTTTTGATTACTAGTTCCTATGCAAGATGCGACAACGACTTTTTCTCCTTCTTCAATAGCTTTACTTTCTATTAAAAACTTTATTGCATCTTTAACTTCTAAAAACCTATTGTTTTCCAAATCTATATCCAAAAGACATAAAGTGTGTAATCCTCTTCTCTTATTTTCTTTTATAACTTCAATTATAGATTCAACCTTACCTTTAATTTTTTCTTTTAATGGTATTGTGACTGTTGGACCAAATTTATAAGCATGCAAACCCGTTTCACAAACGGCAGAAAAAATTGACGAATTATGAAGAACTTTAAAGTTTATTCCTCTTTTTTTACATTCTATAATTAAAGAAGAATGAGTTGTTGCAACTAATGGATCTCCAGGAACAAAAATCATCACTTTTTTATTAATAGCCAATTGTAAAATCCTCTCTACTTCTTCTTCCAAGTCCCTTCTTTTTATAATTTCTATTTTCTTTCCAACAATTTTTTCTAAATTTTTAAGATCTCCATGCCAAATGTTAGTATACAATTCCACAAAAATGAAATCCGAGGCTTTTGCTTCTTCTAACTCTTCTAAAGTTATTCCTTTTTCGTCAGATATTCCTAAACCAGCTAATATCAACATAAATTTTAAAGGAAACCTATATTAAAATGAGTAGATTAAGGAAAGAAGTTGAAGCGTTTAATGAAATTGAAAAAATAAAAGATGAAAAACCAAACAGTTTTGATATTATTGGACATATAGCAATCGTTGAAATTCCTGAAAGATTAAAAAGAAAGAAAAAACTAATCGCAAAAGTAATAATGGATTTAAATAAACATATAAAAACAGTTTTGGAAAAAGCAAGCGAAAGAAAAGGCATATACAGAATAAGAAAATATAGGTTTATAGCTGGAGAAAAAAAATTTGAAACAATGCATAAAGAATATGGTTGCATTTTTAAGTTAGATCCAACAAAAGTTTACTTTTCTCCTAGAGAACTAACAGAAAGACAAAGAATTGCCTTACAAGTTAATGAAAACGAAACTGTTATGGTAATGTTTGCTGGTGTAGCTCCATATGCAATACAAATAGCAAAAAAACAACCAAAGGTTAAAGAAGTTATAGCAATAGAAATAAATCCGATTGCAGTTAAATATGCGAAAGAAAATGTAGTTTTAAATAAAGTCAAAGATAAAGTAAGAGTTATAGAAGGGGATGTTAGAGAAAAGTGTAAAGATTTTTATGGAAAGTGTGATAGAGTTGTGATGCCTTTGCCCAAAGGCGCTGAAGATTTTCTAGATATAGCTGTTAAGTGTTTAAAAAACAAAGGATACATTCATTTTTACAATTGGGGTGTCGAGCCAAACATATTTGAGAATGCAGAAAAAATTGTACAAGAAAAGCTTGGCAACTTGGGGGTAAAATACAAAATAATCAACAAGAGAAAAGTTTTACCTTATGCTCCTAGAAAATGGAAAGTTTGCTTAGATATTTATGTAAGGAAGGCTAAGAAAATGAATGAACATAATAACTGAACATTTAGAATTAATTTCTGTATTGTTGTTTTTTGCTCTAATAGCATTTAGACTATACCTAAAAAGAAAAGAGCTAAAAATAGAAAAGGTTATCATATTCGAATATTCTAAAAAATATACAGAGAAAATAAATGAAGTTGTAAACAGGCACCAAAAGTTTTTCAAGGCATTGGAAATTATTGCATTTATTTCTGCTCCATTAATGATGTTTGTAGGAGTTTATTATATAATTAATTCTTTAATTTTTTTCAAGCCAAGTGTAGCATTGGTATTGCCTTCTGTATCTAATTTTAAATATCCTGGTCCTGTAATCTCTGTTCCGTTCTGGATATGGATAATCGCAATTTTCGTTATTATTTTTTCTCATGAATCAATGCATGCACTAATAGCTGCTAGCGAGGGGATAAAAACGAGAAGATATGGTTTACTCTATCTTTTAGCAATTCCCATAGGAGCATTTGTTGATATTGACGAGAAGAGAATAGAAAAACTTGAAACTAAGAAAAAAATAAAAATATTTGCTGCTGGGAGTCTTGGCAATGTTTTAGCCTTCTTTTTATTTTTGACTATCTTGATCGTCTTCTCTCAAATAATAAACCAGTTTTTAGAATCTAAAGGCGTTTGGTTCAATAACACTGTTCCAGATTCTCCAGCGGGAAAAGTTGGATTAAAAGGAATTATATTAAAAATCGATAACACAACAATAAACAATATTTATGATTTACATGATTTTCTAAGGAATACTAAACCAAATACAACAGTACTTATAGAAACTACAGAAGGTAAATATGAATTGACACTTGCAAAAAAAGACAACATATCTTACATTGGAATTGTTGGCGTAAAGAATTACATTATATACAAGAACACAAATAAACCTGTTCCTGAAAATATTATAACATTCATTAGCTATTCTTTTGCAGTTATTCAATGGATAGCTTTTCTAAGTCTGGGAGTAGCAATAGCAAACATGCTACCAATAATACCATTGGATGGTGGTCTAATAATTAGAGAAATCTTGAGAAAAAGACTCGGAAATGAAACCGGAATAAAACTATCAAATATTGTGTCTTCAATTTTCCTTATTTTGTTGATTTTTTCTCTTTTTCTATCTTCACTAAAGTTTCCAGTGGTGTCTTAACTTCTATTTTTCTAAATTCAAAATGCCTTATTGGATACACCTTACTAATTTCTTTTATTATAGAATTTTTTAGATCTTCTGATACTATTTTTAAAATAAACTCGTCCATTGTAAGATTTGATATCTCCTTACTCAAAAATTCATCAATCATCTTTCTTATTTTCGTCTTAATACTTCTGGGTACTCTTCTCGTTACTGTAATGGTTTTTATTCTAAGTTTTATATTATCTTTGGTTACCTTATCTACTATTAAATCAGTCCTATCTACTCTTCTTCTAATCATTCTCGCTATATAATCTCTCGTGCATTCTAAACCATCAAAAAATAAATAAGCATTCTGACTATCAACTTCACCAATTTTAAAAATAAATTTAAGATAATATTTGTTGAAATCTCCCAAAACATCAATAGCACTTAATATAATTCTTCTTCCTTTTGCTACCTCTGGTTCATTAGCCGGTATTTCACCAACTTCTTTCCTACCCAAAAATTCAGGAGTAATTAACTTCAACCAAACTTTTACTTTTTTACTTTTTGGCATTCATTTCACCTATTAAAAGGTTTACTTTCTCAATAAACTCTTTTTCTTTTCCATATGGAATATAAGCACCTGCAGCATTCTTATGCCCACCCGCTTCCCCACCAATCTCATTAGCTACAGAAACTAGGATTTGCTTTAGATTTAAATTTTCCATGGCTTTTTTCCTAGCTGAAACTTTTATCATATTACTTACCTCATCATACGCTAAGCCAAATATAGGCTTATTTGAATTTTTCGAATTTAAAAATATAGATACTATAGTTCCAATCAGCTTATCAGAAATATCCTTTTCTCCCAAGATAAAGATTCCATTTTCTTCCTCTATAATTTTTCCATTTTCTATTATAGAAATGGCCTTAGCTATTTGTTTTCTGTACTCTTCCAAATTTTCTAAAGCCTTATTATAAACAGAATAATCACCCAAACATAATCTCAAAGCAATATCACTATTATCGAGTCTGCTACAAGCATTTATCAAAGTAGAAAATTCTCTAGAATCATTTAAAAATTCTGGTCTCTTTAAAAGTATAAAAACGTCTCCAAAAATTTCTGAAAAATCAACAAATCCAAGTTTTTCTCTTATTATTCCATCAGCTAATTTTATTTTTTCCTCTTCACTTAAATTGTTTAACTTCTTCCACTCATCTCCATTTTTCACATTTATACCAAGATCTAGCAAAAACTGCATCGCTGCAGCTTCATTACCATAAATAGTTGGCAAGAAAGGTTCTAAACTATATGCTAAAACTTTGAACAAAGGTTTATCAGACCCAAAAAATTTCAAATCCTTAACCACATTAACAAAACCTAATATTTTAGCTTCCTCCAATACTTCTCCTATTGCTCCAACTTTTATATTCTCGTCTCTTCTATCTCCAATAGCACCAACTATAGCTAAATCTATTAAATCTATGTTTTTAGTATTTACGAATTTTGAAAAAATAAAAGCTATTATCGATGTAGAATATTTTTCAGAATCTTCTCCGAAAAGAAGAGGATTCAAATGAAAAAGATTGGGATGTTCATATCTAATTGGTTCATGATGATCTATTATCAAAACGTTTGTTCTTTCAATAATACTCTTAAGAAGATCTATCTGACCACTTCCCATATCCAAAAGTATTAACAAATCCCCTTCATTAAAAGTAATTTCATTTACTGTTTTTGAGTTTAATTGCTTTAATATTCTTAACTCGAAATTGCCACCAATTCTTAAGAGTGTTTTAACAATTATAGATGCAGAAGTGATTCCATCTGCATCAAACTGAGCATAAACTCTAACATGTTTTTTTCTAACCAACTCACTGAAAATCTTGACTACTCTTTCTACTTCATCCAAAAACAAAATCATCACTTCTCTATTATCAATCTAGCTTTTTCTATGTCAAATTTAAAATCTTGAGGCAAAACTTTCTTCTTTTTATAATATTTTATTAGCCTCCTTATTTTTGAAATAAGATTTTCCATTCCTCTCTTGGAAGTTTTATCTTTTTTATGTTTTTGTAAATGATCATGCAAATTAACAGCCTTTCTAAATAAATTCAAAAGCTCTTCCGGATATTGAGGATATAAGTTATTTTCTTTCATTATTTGAGTTATAGATTTACCAACTATTGTTTTAACATCTGGCACACCATATTGATCTCTTAAAATATTTCCTATCATTGCTGAAGAATATCCTTTATTTGCTAAATCTATAACAAGTCTCTCTACTTCTTCCTTTTTCATCTCAAACCATCTTGGAACTATTCTTATTGGGGGTTTATGGCTCCTAGATTTTCCTTTTTTTCCTGAATACATTCTAGCCATTTTTACACCTCTCTAACTAACCAAATTACTACAAGAGAAATTATTGAAATAAAAATAAAGAAGCTTGATATCATTATCCCAACTACTGGCCAACCTTTTGGAATAACACCAGCTATTCCTATAAATATTGAAAGAGAAATGCTACAAACGAATAACAAGAATATGAAGAAATTTTCAGTAGTCTCAAGTTTATCTTTACCTTTAATCTTTAACAGATCTTTCAGCATATCTCGCACGCCTTTCAATCTCATCTACCCTCTTTAATACCTTTTCCCAATCTTTGAATGTTTGTTTATAGCCTATTACAATATTTTGCCAGCATAAGTTTAAAAGTTTAGGATGAGTGGCTCTAATCGCTTCTTTAAACAAGTTTAAGTCCGTTCCCTTATCCTCTATTCTTTTTGAAAAGTAACCCAAACCAAAATCTATGAAATAAATTGTATTTTCTTTTACGAGAATGTTGCTGGTTGTCAAATCTCCATGTATTATATCAGCCG
>Ga0080004_1121521_pt1 | contig 24113 bp, 25 predicted proteins | sample WasSprMetagenome_FD_69207 | JGI IMG/M metagenome (GOLD analysis project Ga0080004, IMG submission 69207) | Sulfidic aquatic microbial communities from Washburn Spring, Yellowstone National Park, USA - WS (SPADES assembly) (version 2) | ecosystem: Environmental > Aquatic > Thermal springs > Hot...
TGGGTTCCTCACCCACCTCCTCGGCCAGCCCCAAATTCTACTGAAAAATTGGGTACTCAAACCATTTAAGGTTAAAAGGGATTAATTCGACAAACCCTTGAAAAAGTCGTCAGTCTTCACCTAGCACATCACCACTGCGCGTAATAGACTTTGATCTGATCCCCATCGTGTAGCTGGTATTCGGTCATTGCAACTGGCGGGGAAATCCCGTTCACCTCGTAAACATAACCTTCCTTGGTCGGATCTGTTGAGTAGCTGGCAATTGAGATTACGGTTGAAGAATCGAATGACTCCCAGTATTTGGTCTGGATATCGGCCACTTTTAAGAGCGCGTCAAAGACAGTCATTCCGTCCCGAACGGTAACAGTTTTTGAGATCGATGGACCATCCTTGGGCACTATCTGTACGCTCACAGTTATTGGTTTCGTCGTCGCGTATGCTGTCACGCCTCTCCCGCCGAGATAATAACCTGTACCAAAGCATATTGCCCCGATCACGATTATTCCTGCTAGGATTTTAGCCAGCTTGGACTTTTCCAATCGATCACCCCCTTTGAGTCGATTTTGCACCGCTTTTTGCGGGAACCGCTATTGCGACAGGAACTTTAACCTTACTTATGAGCTTCGCCATCCCCACCAAGGGAGGTACAAAGACGAGGGATGACAGATGATACAAGGTAAAAGGTATTTGAGCAAGAAAAGCCGCTATTAAACCCGCGACTGTCCTAGGGTACCAGAACAGCCAGGTGCCAAAGCATGTCCATACGTCAAAAATTAGAATCGCTACAGCCGTTGTAAGGGCGGTTCGATAAAGCAATTTTTTGTATTTGTCAAACATTGAAAGTTTGTTGCGAAGCCCCAAAAGCCATGCGATTAAGAAGCCCGACCATGTGAAGATGTATATGGTCCTAAAACCCCAAAATTTCATATCGATAAGATAAACGCTCACAAGCGCGGCGATTCCAAAATAGCGGGTTAACCGCCTCCAAAACTTGCTCTCTCCACAGTAAAGCGAGAATGAGCTGACGACGACTAAGGTTGGAATGATCAACTCCAGATTTGGAAAGGTTATCCCGTGAAGATAGAGAAGCTTGCTTAGGGCTATAAGAACGATCGCAAGAATCACAAAAATTTTAAACCTCTTGCTAAGGAGAGCCTCTGAATTTCTACCTCCCCAGATTTTTTTGGTAAAACAATCAATTTTTTTCATGGATGGACCATCCATCCATATGAAATAAGAATATTAAAACTTTTCGCCACGCCTTCTATGCCGCGCTATACATTTTGATGCTGACTGGGCATATCTGAGGCGAAACATGCTTTCAATTGAACCCAAGCAAATTCAAAGTTCGCTCAAGGCTTTTTTCCTAAATGCGACAAAAGTATAAATTTTATTAGGTAGCGTTTCCTTTTACACATGAAGCAAAAAAACTCTTAAACCGAGAAAGAAAATCGCTAAAGTTAAAAGCGCAAACCTATTTACGTTTAAAGGTTTAAAGACAAAGACATTGTTGATTGGCGATAAAAATGCCATACCCGACTGGTCCAACGAACCCGACATTGCGAAGGCTTATAAGGGAACTTCGGGAAGTTGGAAAAAAGAAAAAAGCGCAGATCTGGCTAGATGTAGCGGAGCGTCTATCCCGGCCCCGAAGGATGCGAGTGGAGGTAAACCTAAGTCGCCTGAACCTTTATTCCAACCCCGGCAGCATCATAGTTGTGCCAGGCAAGGTGCTTGGGGCTGGAAAGCTGGATCATCAAATCTCGGTTGCCGCTTTTAAATTCTCAAGCACTGCTCAACGAAAGATAATTGAAGCGAAAGGCAGGGCCATCACAATCAAACAGCTGCTTGAGGAGAATCCTGCGGGTAAAAATGTTTTAATAATGGGGTGAAACTTTTGCTTGTTATAGACGCTACCGATTTAATTTTAGGCAGGATGGCAAGTGTTGTGGCAAAGCGATTGCTCGAAGGGGAACACGTAATTATAGTAAACGCAGAGAAGGCCGTCATCTCGGGCAGGAGGGATTCCACGATAAGGGAATATCTTGACTGGTTGGACGTAAGAAGCATCGCCAATCCTAAGAAGGGCCCGTTTCACCCTAAAAGGCCTGATGCTTTAGTCAGGCTCGCTGTGAGGGGAATGCTACCGTTCAGCAAGCCCCGCGGGCTTTCAGCGTACAAGCGCCTCAGGGTTTACGTGGGCGTGCCGGAGGAGTTCGCAAACATGAAAGCTGAGAGCCTGCAGCAGGCACACATGCAAAGGCTCAGCACAAGACGATTTATAAGGGTGGGAGAGATCAGTAAACACTTGGGTGCCAAGTTTTAGGTGGTTTGATGAAAACGATCGTTGAGGTCGGCAGAAGGAAGGCCGCCATCGCCAGAGCTACAATTAAAGAAGGGAAGGGTAGGGTATTCATTAACGATAGATTGCTTGATAATTATGAGCCTGAGCTAGCTCGTCTCAAAATCCTTGAGCCCCTGAGACTTATCCCCGACATCGCAAAGAGAGTTGACGTTGAGGTAAAGGTGGAGGGGGGAGGGGTCATGGGCCAAGCCGATGCCGCAAGAACCGCCATCGCGCGAGGGCTATTAGAATGGACGGGTGATCCCAAAGTGAGGGAAATCTTTAAACAGTATGACTGGTCGTTGATTAAAAGTGACGTTAGATTTAAGGAGCCAAAAAAATTCGGCGGACCTGGGGCGAGGGCACGCTTTCAGAAATCATATAGGTGAATTTTACGAGACCGATTAGATGCATGACGTGTGGGAAATTGTTGGGGGACAAGTTTGATGAGTTTGACCGCCGCGTGGCAAGCGGTGAGGATCCAAAGAAAGTGCTTGACGACCTAGGGATAAAAAGGTACTGTTGCAGATCCGTGCTTTTAACGAGCGTTGACTTAATGGACGAAATCACGAAATTTAAAAGGTAGTTTCCGCCATCAAAAGGCGACTTGAATGAGCAAAACAGAATGGTATTTAGACTTTGTCGATTTGGGCTACGAACCAAGTGATGATGATTTAATTGCCCTCTTCAGGGTGGAGCCCGCGCCGGATATAAGCATCGAGGAGGCAGTGGGCAGGGTCGCATCGGAAAGCTCAATAGGCACCTGGACGACGCTTACGACAATGACCCCCGAAAAGAGAAGGCTCATGGCGAAAGCGTATGAGATACACGGAAATTGGGTAAAGATCGCCTATCCTTTGGACTTATTTGAGGAAGGCAACGTGCCGCAGATATTGAGCTCTATAGCGGGGAATATTTTCGGCATGAAAGCTATAGCGAACTTAAGGCTTGAGGACGTAAGCTGGCCAGAAAAACTTCTAAGGTCTTTTAAAGGGCCGCAGTTCGGCATAAAAGGCATAAGAAAAATTTTTGGGGTGGAGAAAAGACCTCTGACGGCTACGGTGCCGAAGCCAAAGGTTGGCATGAGCAGCGAGGAACACGCGAACGCGGGCTATGAAGCCTGGGTTGGAGGGATCGATCTGCTAAAGGATGATGAAAACCTATCTGGACAGAAGTTCAACCAATTTGAGCGCAGGGCCCTGAAATCCTTTGAAATGAGGGAAAAAGCCGAGAGGGAGACAAACGAGAAAAAGAGTTATCTGATAAACGTTACTGCGGAGACCAAGGAGATGATCAGGCGGGCCAAGCTGGTGAAGGAGCTGGGCGGTGAGTATGTTATGGTTGACATACTTACCGCTGGCTGGGCTGGGGTTCAGTCCCTCAGAGACGAATGCGAAGAGCTAAAGCTTGCAATCCACGCCCATCGCGCATTCCACGCTGCTTTCACCCGCAATCCAAAGCACGGCATGTCCATGCTTGCCGTCGCAAAGGTCTCCCGCATGATCGGCGTTGATCAGCTGCACATAGGAACGGTGATCGGAAAGCTTGAATCCCCTAAGGAGGAGGTGCTCAATCTACAGAAAGAAATAACTGAAAGAGAGGTGGAGGGCGGCGAAAACGTGCTGCCCCAAAAATGGCACGTTATCAAACCTGTTTTCCCTGTAATCTCAGGTGGGCTACATCCTGGATTAATCCCCGAACTCATTCAAATGCTCGGCAAAGAAATAATAATCCAAGTTGGCGGAGGCATTTGGGGGCACCCCATGGGGGGAAGGGCCGGAGCTATGGCCGTGAGGCATGCAATAGATGCTGCAATAGAGGGGGTCTCGCTCGAAGAAAAGTCTAAGAGCAGCATTGAGCTCAGAAGAGCCCTAGAAAAGTGGGGCTATACAAAACCCAAGTGATGCTCAAATTGCGCACAGAGGAAGGTATTCTAAAGATTTTAAAAACTGTGGCTTGCCAAACGTCGCTCGCTTTTCCTTTTAAAATTTTAACCGCTCTCGGGGAAATTATTTTTTCCCAGTTGCGACGATGTAAACTTCAGCGCTTCGCTTACGGGATGCTTCGGGCTTTGAGACCTTCACAAAATCGAACTCAGCCTTTAATTCTTTTATAAAATCTGCCAGCAACCTTCCCTGGAAAACCTTTATAAGCATTTTTCCGCCATGTGATAAAATCCTGCGAGCAGTGCGGAGGGCGCAGCGAGCTAGCTCGATCGACCTCTCATGATCCACATCCCAGACCCCCGTAATTTTTGGCGATAGGTCGGATAGTAGGACATCCGCGGGCTTGGGAAGCGTATGAAGGAGGAGCTCTGATGTTTTTTCATCGGTCACGTCGCCCACGAGCGTGACTACGTTTTCGAACGGAAGTTTTTCAATCGGTTGAACGTCCACGCCCAAGACCAAGCCTTTCTCTCCAACCGCCTCTCTCGCAACCTGGAGCCAGCCTCCAGGCGCCGCCCCGAGGTCGACAACAACGTCCCCTCGCCTGATCAGCCTGTATCTGTTGTTTAGCTGCTTGAGCTTGTACGAAGCCCTGCTCCTGTAGCCCTCTCGCTTTGCCATGCGGTAAAAGTGTTCTCTAGTTCGATCCCTCATTGTACCCCTCGCTCGAAATAAATAAGGGCGAAATACCCAACGACTTAAAGCTCTCTAAGGCCAAATTCTTCAACCTGTCAAGATCATTGGAGTAAAAGAGATGGCTGGCGCAACTGCAATCGCTTGACCCGAAATTTTTAGTGTATGCCAATCGGCGCTTGAGATTTGATGCTATTGCGCATTCAATCCTCCGCTTGGTGAACCCATATACTGCGCCAATAAGCCTAGCCCTGACGAGCAAATGGTCTATGTGCCAGTGCAATTTTTTGTTTGACCTGAGGTGGCGGGCTATTCTCTTCTCCAAGCCACCCAGCGCGGAACCCACGTAAGCATAGTAACCGGGGCTAAAACGCAAGTTTCCTAGCTTGCCTATGTCTATCCTCATGCTCCTGTCAATTTGCATCAATAATATATATGCGCCGCTTGACACGTTGCTCGGAAGTAAATGGCCCAGCTCGGGAAAAATAATTTTCTGGCTGCGCTAATTGAAACTTTCTTCTATATTCCCTCGCGATGTCTTATGCAACGGTCGGCTGAATCGCCAAAAAACAAAGTTCCATTTTTTGTAAGCAATTAAACACTGTCGACGAAGTTATAGGGATAAACCAACTATTTACCTCCGGCCAGCTTAAACATCCTCCAGCTCAGGATAGGTTCCTTTGTCGCCTTTACCTCATCAAGCCTTCCGATTGCAGTGGCGCTCGGGGCGTTCTTGAGCTTCTCAGGCTCCTTTCTAGCTTCCTCCTCAATCCTTTTTAGCGCGTTGATAAACCTGTCCAATTCCTCCTTGGGCTCGGTCTCCGTCGGCTCTATCATAAGCGCCTCGCTAACTATGGTCGGGAAGTAATAAGTTGGAGCGTGGACCCCGTAATCTAGAAGTCTCTTCGCCACATCCCTCGCAGTCATCCCGGTTTCACGCTTCAAAGGCTCTGCGCTGAGCACGACCTCGTGCTTTCTGGGCCCTTCGGGGTCGTATTCCAGACTGTAAGCTTTTGAGTCCCTCATCTTCCTTAATATATAGTTCGCGTTGAGCACTGCGGTCTCAGCCGCCTCAACCAGTCCGTCCGCCCCCATCATAAGTATGTAGGCATACGCCTTCACGAGCACTCCGAAGTTGCCGTAAAATGACTTAATTTTTCCTATTGAGTACGGCCTATCATAATCGAGGTAGTACATATCCCTCTCTTCATCGTGCTCCACCACTGGCACGGGCAGAAACTTCTCAAGCTTTTCCACCACGCCCACAGGCCCTGCACCTGGGCCCCCGCCCCCGTGTGGTGTGGAGAAAGTCTTGTGGAGGTTGAAATGTATAAGGTCAAAACCCATGTCGCACGGGCGAACCTTGCCTATTATGCTGTTCAGGTTTGCCCCATCATAATAGAGCAGGCCACCCGCGTCATGCACGACCTCTGCTATCCCAACGATCTCGTCCTCGAAAAGGCCAAGAGTGTTCGGGTTTGTGAGCATCATGGCGGCTGTTTTCTCCGACACCGCAGCTTTCAGGGCATCCAAGTCTACCCTTCCCCTCTTGTTTGAAGGGACGACCAAAACCTCATAACCTGCCATCGCTGCGCTCGCTGGATTTGTCCCATGCGCTGAATCAGGGACTATGACTTGAGTCCTCTGTTTATCCTCTCCATTAAACCTGTGGTATGCTCTAGTTAGAAGCATTGCGAGAAATTCTCCATGAGCACCTGCTGAGGGGTGCAGACACACCCTTTTTGCCCCAGATATTTCTGAGAGAAAGCGATCAAGCTCGTACATGAGTCTGAGCGCCCCCTGAACCGTTGACTCATCCTGGTAAGGATGTATGCACAAGGCCTCCTCCATGCCAGCGAGCTCTTCGTTGATCTTAGGGTTATACTTCATCGTGCACGAGCCAAGGGGATAAAATCCGGAATCTACCCCGAAGTTCATCTGCGAGAGATGGATGTAATGCCTGACCACCTCTACCTCAGAAACTTCGGGCAGCTCAAGCTTTTCCCTTATCAGGCTTTTTGGTATGTCCGTAACTTCGCCAATCTTTGGCGGGAGAGAATACCCTGCTCTTCCCCGAGCTCCAAGCTCGAAGATAAGGGGCTCGGTCACGCTCCCCTCCGACCATCTTGCCTGCCTGTAGCTCATTTTTTCACCCCCATGATGTCAGCTGCGGCCATCGCGAGCCTGTCTATATCATCTTTGGAATGAATCTCCGTGACGCAGAGAAGGGATGCCTCGCCAAGTTCGGGAAACTCCTGCATTAACGGCTTCCCGCCCTGAATCCCCCTCGCAAGCAGCTCCTTGTTAAATTCCTTAATTGTAATTTTTGCGTTCTCCACCCTAAGCGTGAATTCGTTGAAGTGCGGAGAGCTAAAAATGGGCGCGCTTAAGCCTTCGATAGCCGAAAGTTTTTTCATCGCGTACCTCGCGTTAGCCGCGCAAACCTCGGCAAGCTCCCGCAATCCTCTCGGCCCTAGGGTAGCGAGGTAAACCGTCGCTGCCACTGCGCACAGGGCCTCGTTGGAGCAAATGTTAGATGTTGCCCTCTCTCTGCGGATGTGCTGTTCCCTCGTCTGCAAGGTCATGACATAGCCCCTCGTCCTCCCGTCTAAGGAGGTGGTCATCCCTATAATTCTCCCTGGCATCTGCCTCAAAATTTTCTGATCTCTCCGACACGCGAAAATCCCGAGAAGTGGACCGCCAAAGCTAATTGGATTGCCAAGTGGCTGCCCCTCGCCAACGACTACGTCGGCGCCGTAGTCACCTGGAGCCTTAAGCAATCCAAGCGAAATTGGGTTGACCCCGACCACAAATAGGGCCCCAACCTCGTGCGCAAGCTCTGCTATTTCATTCACCTGGGTTTCTATGAATCCAAGGTAACTCGGATTTTCCACATACACGCCCGCCACATCCTGCTTAAGCTCCCGCCTGAGGTGATCGAGGTCAATCTCCCCAGAGTCGCGACGATAATTGACTTTCCTTATTTCCAAGCCTGGCCCCTGAGCATAGTTCATCAGGGTCGAAAAACGCTCACCAGATATGATCCTAGGAACCAAAAATTTTTTTCTGCCTGTCACCCGGGCGCACATTAAGGCGGCTTCGCCAAGGGCGCTCGCCCAATCGTACATCGAGGCATTTGCCACATCTAATCCTACCAGCTCGCATATCATGCTCTGGTATTCAAACAAAGCCTGAAGCATTCCTTGGCTTATCTCTGGCTGGTAGGGTGTATAAGAAGTTAAAAATTCGGAGCGCTGGACTATCGAGCGAACGTGGGAAGGCACATAGTGGGGCCAGACGCCTCCTCCCAAAAATGATGGTATTTCTGTAAACGGCTTGTTTCTGGACAGCAGTTCTTCAACGTGACGCTTGACCTCGAGTTCCGACCTCCCTTGAGGCAGCTGCAGCTTCCTCCTGAGCCTGACTCGCTCTGGAATATCGGAGAAAAATTCCTCGATGCTCGCCGCGCCTATCTCGCGGAGCATCTGCTCTCTGATCTCCTTGGTATTAGGAATGTAAGGATGGGCCAAAGCATCGCCCTTTTTTTAAAGGTTCTTTATGTACTCGGCATATTTGCTGGCGTCCAAAAGGTTTTTGAGCTCTGAATCGAGATCGCTTGGCTCAATAATGCATATCCAACCATCTTCATAAGGGCTCGTGTTTATGAGCTCGGGCTTATCCACAAGGGCCTTATTTGCCTCTTTCACTTTGCCACTTATGGGGGAATAAACGGCTGACACCGCTTTTATGGACTCCAAGGCGCCCAGCTCCATCTCTTTTTTCTTCGCGTCCTTAACCTGCTGGACGATCTTGCCCTCGGCGGGGAGCTCTACATAAACTACGTCTCCGAGTTGCTTCTGCGCATAATCGGTTACGCCCACGCGGACAAGCTTACCCTCGACTTTCACCCACTCATGTTCTTTGGTGTAGTAAAGTCCTTCTTTTACTTCAGAGTCGTTAACCTTCATCCTATCGCCCTTACCAGATAGATTTTACTTGATTATAAATCTTAACAATCTTATGTAATGGGGCGCGGGGGCTAAAAACTTGGAAGTTGAAGTCGCTCGATCGCGAGGAATAAAAATTTTCGCCAAGATGGGGGGCAAGGTATCATTTTTTAACAGCCCTTATCTCGCCCATTTCAACCATGAGGCAGTAGACATCTACCCGCCATCCAGCCTCGCCATCTCTCCGGTTGAGGGAAAAATAAAATACATAAGGGAATTTAACGCCCCCAAATCCAAACAATTTAGTACATCACCCAAAGAGTATCTCGTCGCGATCGAAACGCAAGCCACTTCGGAATACTTAGTTCGCATACTTCATGTAAAGCCATGGGTGAGACAAGGGGATGAGGTGGAGGTCGGGGAACCGCTCGGGGAGCTTATAAGGAGTGGATATTTCGATTTTTGGACCGACCCGCATCTACACGTAGAGATAAGGCCCTCTCACGACCTCCTCAGGGCAAGAGGGGGGATACAGTTAACTTATGCCAAATCTGAATGGAAATTCTGCGGCGCCGTATCGACCTCGAATTTCTTGGGGAAAATTGTGTCCTCAAAACCGGAGTATGTGATTTCAAATGGACCAAACGCAAGCTTTGGTCAATTCAGCGGCGTGCCCGTGTTAGTCGGGAACAAAATAGGGATTATGGATGGCGGCGTGCCCCACTACGGCTTTGGCGGGGTTTTTTCCCCCGATAAAATAGAGATAGGGGATCAAGTTTCACTTGGCGAGGTTAAAATAGGCAAAGTTACAGAAAAGTTCGATGACGGTTGGGCGAGATTTGAGGCGATACCCTTCTCAACGAGCTTGGAAAACTTTCGAATGAAGGGGATATCTAGCTATGTGGGATTAGGCGACTCATTTAGATGGAAGCTCATCCCAAATGCGATTGGATGCTTAAAGTTACCAGACGAAGCTAGGGTAGTTTTCAGTGAGTAAAGCCCAGCTGCTCTTTTATCATTTTAAGTTCCTTCGCCGTGGGCCTCCTAGGGTAATTATAGATCGGGCCCATGGGGGATTCGTTGTAAAATGGGCGATTGCACCCCGGGCAGCCGGAAGTCATAAAAGGTTCACCGCCACCGATCGCGGCGTTCAGCACCTCGTCGCTGACGCCGAAATCTACCAATCGCCCATCGCTAAAAACCATTTTTTCCGCCCTGCTCAGATCGTTGACGACAAGGTAGCGAGCGAGCTGAATCCTGCGGTAACTTGAGAGGTCAGGCCTAGGCCTTTCAGCTAGGGGAGTTCCATGAATGGGCGTGAACGCAAAAAGAGCTGAGGTTATCCCTCTGTCATGCAAGAACTGAATTGTCCTGATCATCTCCTCCTCAGTCTCGCCAAGGCCCACAACTAAGTGCGTGGTCGCCCTGCCAGCGAGTCTTTTTGCCTCCTCAAGCGCGCGGATATGGGTTTGCCAAGAATAGGGGGAATTTACCTTTTCCCCCTTTATGGCCTCAAAAAGCTCTGAGGTCGCAGCGTCAAGGGCTATGCCAATTCGCTCGACCCCGGCATTCACAAGCCCTTCGATTTCACGGGCATGAAGCGGCTGACATGCGACCGATATGGGGAGGCTACAAACCTCTTTTACCCTCGATATTATGTCCAAAAGGTCATCGACCACATTTGGATAATTTACGGCCTGAACGCATATTCTTGAGAAGTCGTCCCCGTGCTTCTCTATCGAGGCAATGACCCTATCAAACTCGCACTTTGGCCACACCACCCTTGAGAGCATGCTTGGATCTGATGAGCTTTCTTTCGCCTGGGGGCAAAACTGACAGTTTGCAAGGCATTTCCCAGGAAAGTATGTGAGAAAATGAGCAGTTGTCGGAGCGGTCTGTAGCTTTCCCCTCCAAATCCCAAGCACTATCCCTGTGCCCAGAGCAACCCTTATAAACTCAACCATATTCCTCCTCCCCAAAACCTTTGGGCACTGCGCAGCATGCCTCAATCTTTCGCACATCAAGGCCTAGCCTCATGGCCGCCTGAATTGTCTCACTGCGCGGTATTTCTATCCTATCTATGCCAGAAAGCATGGCCTGGAGTTCTAATTCCCCTGAGCGTGGGCGCATGCACCCCAAAGCAAGCGGGACCTTGGGAATTTCTAGGCGGGCGATAGAAATAATTCTTCCCACATCCTCTGGCTTGGGCGAAGAAACACGTTCGAATGCAGTGCCGGGGGTGGGCACCAGCACGAGGAATACTAGGGCACTTATCCTCTTGGCGCTCAAAATCTCAAGCGCCCTTTGCTCCCCGACCAGCTCCCCGCCGTGTAAACCTATGGTTATGTGCGGCGCGACGCTTGGGACAGAATCGACCAGGTCGTCGAGTGAGCGCTCGTAGTCTTTTACTGTTTTTTCTATGCCTATAACCTCCTCTATGGTCTCGTTCGCGCCTATGAAGTCGAAGGAGATGAGATCGACACCTGCCCTCCCGAGCTCGCGCGCGAGCCAAGTCGGAACTAGGCCAGAATGGACGTTAATGAAAAGCCCTGTCTCACTCTTTACACGTTCAATCGCATCGAGGAAACCCTCTAAGGGGACCCACCCCTCGATGTTGTACCCGCCGCTTATCAACACCCCCCTCGACCCGTGTTTGGCGAATTCGATGCACTTTCGGTAAAGCTCAGCTGGCTCAACGCATGGAACCATATGCTGAAGGTATCGGTGCCCACAGTGCTTACATTTCATCGCGCAAAATTCTCCCGTGATCGAAATTGAGGGAAATTTAGGGTATGGGTAATACGCGTAAAGTTTGTCATCCTGCCTCATTTTGGCCAAAAATGCCCGCCGCTGGAGTTCAATCTCCATGAGATCACTTATAGCTTATTGAAATTCTTTCTTCGATATTTAAAAATGAAGCCGGCTATAGCTGAATCCTTCTAGAACTTCATCGCTTATTCAACCACTCCTTCGACGCATATTTTTCCCTGAGCTCTTCAGCTAAATTAATCTCCTCTTGGGTTAGCTGCCCGTCCTCAAATTTGACGCCGAACGAAGCCTCAAAACCAAACCTCATCGCGTCCCGCACCTCCTCAAAGCTTGGTTTTCTGCACAGCTCTCTGGTGATCGACGTGACTCTCTCGTAAACCGAAGAAATGAACTTGTCAGAGATCTTTTCGGGACTGACCTTTAACAGTTCAAACATAAGCCTTATGTTTGGGTCTATTAATATCGTGCCGTGCTGCAAAACTGAGCCAAATCTCCTCGTCTGCGCGTTTCCGGAGATTTTTTTGCCGTTTACCACAACATCGTTAACGGGCTTAAACTCCGCACTCAGCCCGAGTCGCTCGAACCCCTTGACGAGCCCTCCGCAGATAATCCTGTAGGACTCTATGATGTCGCTAGGGACATCGCTTTGCTTGCAGACTACGCTATATGTGAGCTCGCCTCCATAATCATGAAACACTGCCCCACCGCCAGTGATGCGCCTGACCACGTCCACCCCGTACTTTTTGGCGACGCTCAAATCTACCTCGCGATCCACGCTCTGAAAGTATCCAAGCGAAACGGCTGAGGGTTGCCACCTCCAAAACCTTAGGGTGTTTGGCGAATTGCCCTCGGCATTTAGCCTCAGAATTGCCTCGTCCAACGCCATACTGTAAAATGCGTCGTCCACTCTAAGGGGTAAAAGCCTCCAAACCCTCATGCCCCACCACCTATGGCCGCCCTCATTATCGCCTCCAAAAAGTGCTCTGGCCCAACCATCGGCGTTTCCACCTTCTTTTTTGTGTAGAATTCTTTTAATGACCTTAACAAACTTTCTCTGTCAATTTTTACCCCGACCAAAAATTGCTCAAGATCTTCAATCGCTTCTTCGGGGTACATGAAAAAATCTCCGCTAATTCGAATATTCGAAATCCTATCGTTTTCTTTATCTAAGGCGACCTTAATCACCCCCTTCGGGGCCTTGAACTCGCCGTAATACATTTTTTCCCTACTCTTCTTGACAAACTTATAAATAAAAATGTGATCTTTTCACAGGAAATAGCGAGCAAAACGATCACCTAGCCATTCGTGCGATGATCGGCACGCTTAAAGGCATAAAAGGAGACTGATAAACAGGGAGAGGCTTGAGAAACTTGGAAGGTTGTACCGGTGACCCTCTGTCAAAAGCCCGGATATAGCCAAGCCTGAAAAGAAGTTCGATGAAAGTATTGCTAAATGCATGATATATTCGTTGAAGCGCTTGAGCGTGGCCTTTTCTCAGAGCCATAGATAACGAGTTTTTCCTTCTAACCTACTAGGGGATATTCGCAAGTTTCCTATTTATACTCTCGAATCCTAGGCTAGGATCTTCTCCCATCTCACGTTTTCCTCAAAAAGTTTCTTTGCTAGCTCCAGCCTCTGCTTATCCCCTGGTTTAATCTTCCCAACTATTTTCTGAATATGCTGAAGGGTTGTATAAGTGTCGTAGGGAACTAGAATTATTGGGACATTCAGCTCATCGGCTCTAGGAAGAACCTTAACGCTTGGATAGAGATTGCCGGTAGCTATAATCGCTGATGTGCGTGTCTCAAGCGCTGCGGATATTATGTCTGTCCTGTCGCCCCCTACTACCACCAGCTTGTCAGTGGATTTCCTGAAGTAGTTTATGGCGCTTTCCATCGACATCGCACCCACTAGGAAGGTCCTAACGAGGTTGTCCATACCTCCTTCCCCAGCCAGAATCTCCCCACCAATCAGCTCGTGGATCTCCCTGACTCTCAGAGCACTTAGGAAATCGCTGTCAGGTATCGACCCTAAAACCTCAATCCCATCCTTCTCCAATAGGGCTCTAGCAATTTTTTCCAACTCAAGGTATTCCGCGGAAACTCTATTTAGGATAGCCCCCATGGGGACTACCCCGGACTTTCGGCAGTAATCGATAGTAAGGAGGAGTTCATCTATGAAAGAGTTCTCCTTAACCCTCGAAACCAGCAGGACCCTCGCGCTAAACTCCTTAGCAAGGCTCGGCACTGAGCAGTTCAAAAAAAGGCCGCCTGAGATTGAATTGGGGCCATCTATGAATACTAATTCTTTACCATCAGAAACCTTTTTGTAGGATCTTACTATTTTTTCCCTCGCTTCCAAAATCCCGACCTTGTCCAGCTTTCCCATGAACCTGAATTTCTCAACTACGACCGGACAAAGGAGATCCACGCTTTCCTGTAGCCCCAGTATCTCCTTCATGTTTCGCGCGTCCTCGTCAATGATTTCCCCTGAAGCACCTACCTCAGAACCGTAACCGATGGGCTTGAAGTAACCGACCCTCCTCCCAAGTTCCATAGCTTTCATCGAGAGGGCCATTATCAAGGTTGTTTTTCCAGAACGCTCGCTGGGGGACACGACATACACCGAGGCTACGGACATTTGATCCCTTCCATTATTCTGATATCGTCATTCTTATATCTACTGCAAAGCATCCCTTCCCCTCCTCATACACGCACAACGGATTTATCTCCATCTCAACAATTTCCCTGAACCTACACATGAGCTGGGAGACCCTGAGAATGATGTCCACTACCGACCCAATATCTGAGGGGGGTTCACCCCTCACCCCTCTCAAAAGAGCGTGGGCCTTGGTTTCACTGATCATTTCCTCAGCCTCACGGCGGGTCAATGGACAAAGTCTATGAGAAACGTCCCTCAAGAAGTTCACATAAACACCCCCCAAGCCAAACATTATGACTGGACCAAACTGCAAGTCCCTCACAGAACCCACTATAACCTCCTTACCCATCGGGACCATCTGGCAAACAAGCACACCTAATATCTTACCTCCTGGGATGGCTGCTCTCACTCTCCTCAGGATTGCCTCGTAGTTTCTCTTCACTTCTTCCGGCGTTCTGATGTTAAGTGCCACCCCTCCCACATCAGTCTTGTGAACAACCTCAGGTGAGACCACTTTCAGAACAACAGGATAACCAACCTTCTCGGCGATATCCACCGCTTCTTCCGGGCTTCTTGCTATCTTTGCAACAGGCATGGGGATTCCATAAGCCTCCGCCACAGTCATGCACTCATCTATTGTCAAGTTCACTCTTCTCTCTTGCCGAGCCATCGCAATCACAGTTTGGACCGCTCTGTCGTCGACGCCTTCGATGACGGGGATTTCATCCTCGGGCAAGAGGCGGATTAGCCAATAATCGTACATTCCCTTCAGAACAGAAACTGCGGATTCCGGAAACTCATAATTTGGAAGATTGTTTTTTTCAAGAACGCAGATAGAACTTTTGCTCACTCCCATAAAGACCGGCAGAATCGGCTTGTCCGGGAACTTCTTCTTCGCCTCAACAATCTCCATCGCTATTTCTTCAACAGGAGTCATCGCTTGAGGGGTAACTATGACGATCGCTCCAGAGATCCTCTTGCTTGAAAGACCGATTTCTAATCCAACTCTGTACCGCTTTGCGTTTGCATCCCCTAATACGTCTACTGGATTATGGACGCTCGCGTGCGGAGGGAAAGAGCTCCTAAGTTTCTCCTGAATTTCGTATTCTAAAGAGGGCAAATCCAAGCCCTCCTTTTCGGACGCATCTGCCGCTAGTATACCGGGGCCGCCTCCATTTGTAAGAACCAGGATACCTTTCCCCATAAAAGGAGGCTGGGTGCCAAATCCCCTGACAAGATCGAAAAGCTCTTCCAAAATTCTGGCCCTTATTATTCCTGCTTTTCTGCAAGCCGCAGTAAAAGCGGTATCCGAGCCAGCGAGTGAGCCGGTGTGGGACAAGACAGCTCTGACCCCCACCTCTGTGGTGCCTGACTTGAGGACCACTATTGGCTTCTTACGCGCGACCCGCCGGCACACCTTTACAAACTTCTCCCCATCCTTAACTCCTTCCACGTAGAGCCCTATTACCCCAATCCTCTCGTCATTTCCAAGCGCATCTACAAAGTCCGTGGATGTCAGATCAGCTTCATTCCCCACGCTGATGAAATTCGCGAGGCCAATATTTTCCTGAAGTGCCCAGTTCAGGATCGCGCTGCCCAAGGCTCCACTCTGCGAGATGAGCCCTATGTTTCCTGAAAGCGGATTGGCGCTTCCGAAAGAAGCGTTGACCTTTGCCATAGTATTTATTATCCCCATGCAATTTGGACCGAGTACACGCATCCCATACTCCTTGCACACGCTAACAAGCTCCCTCTCTAGCCTAAGCCCCTCCGCCCCTGTTTCGCTGAACCCTGCCGATATCACCACAAGTCCACCCACGCCCTTTTTGCCACACTCCCTAGCCACATCGGGGACAAACTTTGCGGGTACAACTATAACAGCAAGATCTATATCGCCTGGCACTTTTACAACACTCTCGTAGCACCTCCTCCCGAGAATTTCCTCAGTATTAGGATTGATAGGGTAGAGTTCGCCTTGAAACCCTGCCTCTATCATGTTCCTGAACACCCTGTGCCCAACCTTCGCTGGATCTCTGCTCGCCCCCACAATAGCTACCGACCTAGGCTGCAAAAAAATCTCAAGCGTCATCTTAACCCCTAAGGGCACCCTTCTTTTTATCTTTTGTCTCATTAAGAAAATAATGGGGGATTTGCAATGGCAAAAAATGTTAATCATGAAAGGATCTATGAAGAGAAAAAAATGAGCCTTGAGGAAGCTCTGGCTTTGATAAAAACTGGTGATCATATTTTTATAGGATCCGCGTGCGGCGAGCCCCAGTATCTGGTCAAAGGACTCGTCGAGAAGGCCAGCCATTTGTCTGATAATGAGATACTTCATGTGCACACACTGGGGGTTGCTCCCTACGCGGAACCCAGATACTCTGAGAGATTCAGGCTAAACGCCTTCTTCGTTGGGATAAACACTCGAGAAGCAGTTGCCGAGGGAAGGGCTGATTACACTCCCGTCTTCCTCTCGGAACTTCCTCGCCTTATATCGAGGGGTATGGTTCCAATAGACGTTGCCCTGATACAGGTTACCCCACCTGACGAGCACGGCTTCTGCAGCCTTGGAGTTTCCGTGGAGATAACGAAGACCGCAGCAAGAATAGCAAAACTCGTAATAGCACAGGTGAATAGGTACATGCCGAGGGTCTTTGGCGACAGCTTTGTTCACGTGAGCGAGATCGACGCTTTTGTAGAACACGATGAACCCATTCTTGAGGCGCCTCTCCCTGAGGAAGACATAGTCTCGGAAAGAATAGCGAGGTATGTAGCTGAACTTGTGGAGGACGAGTCTACGCTCCAAATAGGTATAGGGAGCATTCCTAACGCAGTCCTAGGAGCGCTGAGGGAGAAGAGAGATTTAGGGATACACACCGAACTCCTCACGGAGGGGGTAGTCGACCTAGTTGAGGAAGGAGTAGTCACATGTGAAAAAAAGACTATAAACAGGGGGAAAATAATAGCCTCCTTTGCAATGGGCACCCGCCGCCTCTATGATTTCATAGACAATAACCCGATGGTGGAATTTTACGAGTCAGACTACGTCAACGATCCTTTCATAATAAGTCAGCACGAAAAGATGGTGGCAATCAACCAAGCACTTGAGGTCGACCTCACTGGCCAGGTGTGCTCGGACTCTCTGGGCTACCGTTTCTACAGCGGGCTGGGCGGTCAGGCGGACTTTATGAGGGGGGCTATGAGATCCAAGTATGGCAAGGCTATTACCGTGATACCATCGACTGCGAAGGAAGGGGAAATCTCGAGGATAAAACAGGTTCTGAGCGAGGGGGCCGGAGTTGTTTTGACGAGGGGAGATGTGAACTACGTGGTCACAGAGTACGGTGTCGCGTCGCTCATGGGAAAAAGCGTAAAGGAAAGAGCACTCGCACTTATAACCATTGCACACCCGAAATTCCGAAACGAGCTTCTAGACTGGGCGAAGCAAAGGAAGCTTGTCCCCCCCGAGGTGCTGCCTTTCCCCGAGCTAGAGTATCCAGAAGGATTCAAGAAATACGCAAACCTCAAAGATGGAACGCGAATTCTCCTCCGCCCGATCAAACCCTCTGATGCAACTCTAAAGCAGCACCTCTTCTATGCGCTCTCAAAGGAAAGCGTGAGGAATAGATATTTGGGCTCCATCAAGGCAATGCCGATGAAGAGGGTCTGGCCATATGTGGTTGTGGATTATGAGAATGAAATGAGCATCGTGGCTACGATAGAGGAGAGGGGGACGGAAAACTTGATTGGTATAGGGAGCTACGTCAAGATACCCCATACTACTACCGCTGAAGTTTCCTTTGCAGTGAGGGACGACTGGCAGAACAAGGGGGTCGGCACACTGCTGCTTAACCACCTCATCGAGATAGCAAAGAAAAAAGGACTGACAGGGCTCACGGCATGGGTGTCGGTGGACAATAGCAGGATGATGCATGTCTTCAAAAAATGTGGATATCCGATGAAGTATAAAATTGAGGGAGATCTTTACTACGTTCTCATAGATATCTCAAAAAGTCAGGATACTGGCAGGAGTTTTTGATAAGGTTAACTGTTAATTAGTAAACCCTCTAGCGCTGGAGATTAGATCATTTTTTAATACCTGCTCTGTCCCCTTGCCTCTTTCCACAATCAGCCCCGCCAGGGTCTTTTTCTAATCCTATATCTTTTTCCACTTTAACCCAGAGCTCGACTCTATGTAATGCCCATTTGATGTTGATAATGCATTTTTTGCTGGAGATGCCTACAGCCAAAGCCCGTGAGCTTCCTGCCTCGATCTCATCCCCCCAAATGCCGTTGGATTTCCCGCTCACAACGTTAAATGCATTCAGTCAAAGTCATATTAATCTGAGGTAAAATCATTAGAATGGAATATGATCGGGCGCATGAAGAATTTCTTCCCATACCCATTTAGGGAGGGGCAAAGGAAGCTCATACGATTCATCCAAAAGGAGATCTGGAACGGAAGCGTGTGCGTCAGCGCTGCGACGGGATTTGGCAAGACCCCAGTTATACTCGCATCACTTTTGCCATACGTTGAGAAGTTTGGTGCGAAAATAATATGGGCAGTTCGAACAGGAAATGAGACCGATAGACCAATCGAGGAGCTAAAGGCAATAGATCGGAAGAAAGGAGGAAACTTCTACGGCCTCTCATACAGGGGAAAGCGTGACATGTGTCTTTTAGCAAGGGAGATCAAGACCGAGGGAGAGATGGACTACGATGACGTATCCTTTCTTTGCAGGGCGAGGTCTGACGAGTGCAAATATCGCCAAAACCTCGAAGACTTTAAAGCGTGGGAACTTGTGAAGTCTCCGATGCTTTATTCAGAAATCCTCAACGCATGCAGGGAAAGAGAGGTGTGTCCTTACCTCGCTCAAAGGAGCCTCCTCGCGCATGCTGATGTGGTTTCGCTCAGCTACAACTACATCGTGGACGAGAAGATGGCCTGGAGCATAAGGCGTGAAATTCCTTTCAGGCGGAGCTTTCTTGTCGTGGACGAAGCGCACAACCTCCAGCACGCATGCTCAAACCTTTTTTCGGACAAGGTCTCTCTAGGTACAATTGCGAACGCCATTAGGGAAGCTGAGGAAATCGCAACCCCCAAAGCTGAGGGGATAAAGCAACTTCTTCTCAAAATGAAAACCGGGATTGAGGGCCTCCTCCCTGAAGTAAGCCAAGAGGATGCGGAGTTCGACGCTAGGGGCTTCTTCAGCTCGCTGATTGAATCTGAAGGGGGGTACGAATGCCTGCTCGAGGAGCTTATGGTGATGAGGGATCTCGGGGCGAAGGTGAGGGCCAAACAGCTTTCGCTAGGGAGGAGGCCGAGGTCGTCTTTGTTTCACCTTGCAAACTTCTGCCTCTCATCCCTAGAAAATCTAGAAGTCAGGGGGATCGCGTTCCTCTGCACCGAGGAAAGAAAAAATTTCTCGATCGAGAGATGGGATATGCGTGCTGCGGAGGTTCTGAGAGGAAGGTGGAGGGAATTCCTCGGATGCGTCTTCTGTTCGGGAACCCTGAACCCGGTCAAGGCATTTGCAGAAACAGTAGGAATTGATAGCTACTCAAGCAAATCCGTCCCATCCAATTTTGACCAAGGAAAAATAGTGTCGCTCATAACCAAGGGGCTCACCACCAAGGGAGAGAGCCTGAGCAGGGAGATGGCGAATCGATACGTGAAGGCAATAAAGGATTTCGCTGAATGCATCAAGGCAAACGTGGCGGTTTTTTCAGCAAGCTACAGGATTCAGGACGGGCTGCTCAGGGCCGGAATAAAAGAAGCTGTGGAGGATTTAGGGATGAGGTTTTTCAAGGAGACCAAGGAAATGATCGGAGATAGGGCAAGAAGCGTTCTTGAAAATTTCAAGGCATGCGCGGGAACTGATAGCCCAGGTTTTCTGTGCGCTTCGGCTTCTGGAAGGTTTGCTGAGGGTGCTGACTTCCCCGGGGAAGAACTGGTGGGGATATTTCTAGTGGGCATACCATTTGAGAGGATGAGCGCTAGAACGAGGATCTACCTCAACTATTACAAAGAACTCTACGGGGAGGATAAAGGGAGCTATTATGCGTACGTGGTGCCGGCCCTGCGAAGGGCTTCACAGTCGTTGGGGAGAGCACTGCGTTCCAAAGAGGACAGGGCTGCTCTAGTGTGTGGGGACGAGCGTTATGCTGAGAAGAGGTTCTTCCGCCTTCTGCCTGATTATTTTCAAGCAAAGGCCGAAGCTGTGAATTTATCGCAGATGCGTAGGAAGCTAATGTCTTGGGCTCATAAAACGCAAAGAATTAAAAAGATAACTCAAGTATAGTTTGTTCCACCTTAAACTTCAGGTGATGTCTCCACCTGCATCTCGCCAAACTACGATTGCTTAAAAAAATTCTCGAACCAAAAAAGTACCGAAAACGCTTAACGTCGAAGCTTAAAAAATAAAATTTGGGATCATTATGCCAAAATGCATGCAGTGCGGAAAGAATGTAAAGGATCCGATGAGGATATTGACTTGCACGAGCTGCGGGAAGAGATTGTGCAGCTCTTGTTATTCAAAGCACAAATGCTGACGCACCTGCTGTAAAAGATAAACGATCTTCGAATAAGAGTTCAACAATCGCTTGCCTATACGGTAAAAAACGAGAATCAGCGGATTAAATGGCCTTGATCTCCTGCTTCATGAATTTCACATATGAGGCCGCAAAAATGATCAGGGTGACGGCGATTAAACCTGTGATGTGCGGCCAGATGAGCAATAGGCTCTGGTCGAGTGGCAACGGGGTCACCAGCATGCCCACCAATTTTTCAATGGAAACCGGGCCCAAAATTCTTAGCTCTGGCACGAGCACCACAGATGCCGCCTCGATAAAGAGATAGTTCGGAGAAAGCCGCAATATTTCAACGCTTTCAGCCGGGATGGCTATCATGTAAATGAAAAAGCTGAAAAATAGCCAGGTAGCCACAGATGCCAGAGCTGATGTCCCCTCGCGCCTGAATATTACTGAGAAAAGTATGCCTATTGAAACCCAGATCGAAAGATACACTACTGTTATTAAGATAAATGCAAGTATTCTCCCAATTTCCTCAAAAGTAGGCAGCGCGCTTAACCTCATAATGCTAAACCCTATGACAATAAAAACAATGCCGACCAACGACAAAGCCACTGTCGTCACTCCTGAGAGGATTTTTGCGTTGATCACCGAGTCCCTGTGAACGGGCTGAGATAGGACATTTCCAAGCGTGCCGCTGGAGATCTCTCGATTAACGATATCAAAAGTAAGGACAAACCCCAGCAGAGGGCCTAGGAAGGATACGATCCACAAAAAGGACGGCAGACTTTCAGACCCTGATGAAAATATGGTCAAAAAAACGTTTTCTCCCCCGGTTCTTGTTAAGTTTAGCCCCCGAATTGCGCCATATGCTGTAAAAATGCCTAGGGCATAAATTATGAAGAAAAGCAACCAGAATCTCTTGCTGCCCAGATTATCTGCCAACTCCTTTATGAATATCTCCCGTGTCCCCACCATGTTATGCTCCCCCTAAATAACTCGCGTAAATTTCTTCCAGCGAGACTTCTCTGGTCCTAAGGCTAAGGAGGGATGACTTGCTTTTGATAAAAATTTGTAGAATATCTGATCTGAGATCTTTCTCGCACTCTATGGTGAGGAAGTCCCCAGACCTCTCAACGTTTTTTACCCCCTGCAAGCCAGACAGGTCGCGAATTAGCTCATCTGTTATTCCCCTTGCCTCAACCTCGATTATCCACTTCTCACCTCCCCCCCGCTTAAGCTCGTCTATGGACCCCAAAGCCACCATTTTCCCTCTGAACATTATGCCTATTCGATCACAGATTTGCTGAACATCATGGAGCACATGGGAAAGCAGGAGTATGGTTGTCCCCTCCTCTTTGCTTATTCGCTTCAGCAGCTCGAGTATCTCCCTCTGCCCCTCGGGATCTATCCCCTGGACTGGCTCATCCAGAAAAGCAACTTTGGGTTTTTTTATCAAAACCCCTGCCAAGCCAACCCTCTGCCTCATCCCCTTGGATAGTTCCCTTACTTTGACATGCGCATAATCGCTTGCCCCCACAGCCTTTAGCGCGTCACGAATGCGTACGCGCGCCTCATCTTTAGGGACGCGATTTAATCTCATGATGTACATGAGGTTTTGCTCAGCCGTTAAGTCGTCATACATCCCGACGCGCTCCGCCAAATACCCGCACAAACCCTTGACTTTCAGGGGCTCTCTGAATGGATCAAAACCACAAACGCGGCATGAGCCGGAGGTAGGTTCAGTCAGCCCGAGAAGCATAAGCACTGTGGTAGTTTTTCCTGCCCCATTGGGGCCAAGCAATCCGAATAATTCTCCTTCCTCAACGGAAAGGTTTAGCCCGTCTACCGCAACGAATTCTCCGTATTTCTTGGTCAGGCCGGAGGTCTCTATCGCCAGATTTCGCCCCATTGAACTACCTCCTGCCCAATCGCCAGAATAACACAAATAACCCTGCCACTATCAAAACTATTATAAAAAGTCCCACCAATCCCCACGCAATCGAACCTAGAACAGTCACTCTAAGACTTATGCTTGCTGAAGTCGCCTGGGGCTGCCCGTAAGCCCAGATGGTCACGCTGTAGTCCCCCGGAATTGCGTCCGAAGGCGGCTTTATCCCTACGCTCACCTCCCTGGAAGCGCCTGGGGATACAGTTGAAATTTCGTTCGGCTCAAATGTGACCTCCCAACCTGAAGGCTTTGACGAACTGAAGGTTATATCGTTAAGTGGTGCAGTTCCGTCGTTTTTAACGACGAGCGAGACTGAGGCCTTCTCTCCCTGATAGGCGTTCAAGTTGAGCAATTCATTCGACGTGGAAAGGCTTAACCTGTAGGTTCCGGTGATGATCACTGTGAGGTTCAACTCCTGCCTGTATGTGCCGGATGAGGCCTCGACGACGATTCTATATTCCCCTGCCTCTGCGTTCTTTGGAGGCGAAACCGTGACTTGGAATGAACTGCTCTCCCCGGCTTTTAGGTAAGCTGAGCGTATTAATGTCGTCTCCCATCTTGGCTTAAAACTCACAGACCAATCGACCGGATAAGTGGCTGAAAAGTTGATATCTCTGTCCTCTCCGGTCTCATTAACCAAATTAATTGTGAAACTGAAGTCCTGTCCAGCAGGCCCCTCCATAGAAGGGTTGGGGGTGGTGAGCAATATTCCAAGAGGAGACACCTCTGAGATGTCTATGATTATGTCCAGAGAGTCCTTAACATTTCCTGCCCCATCGCTTGCTTGAATTCTAATTGTGTAGGAACCGACGTTCTCCTTCAAGGGGGGAGAAACTGTTAACTCGACAGACCTATTCTCGTTTGGAGCTAGGGAAACCATCTTGATCTCGTATCCTCCACTCCTCAAAGTAGCAGCCCAATTTTCTGGCTTTGAGATGGAAAGGCCTAGGGTCTGGTATTGGGGTCCCAAGTTGCTTACGATTATCTCTAATCTGATTTCCTGTCCCTGCTTTATCCCGATCCGCGGAAAAGGAGTCATGAGCTTTACTTCATCCGGAGACGCCCAGACCGCCGTAAGATGCGGGAGCAAGGCAGCCAAGACCATCGCGAACGTCATGCAAACCGCAAAAAATTTATGGTTTGGCTTCAAGGCAATCACTACCATTATTTTTATTTATAATCATCTTTTGTTATTTTCAGATATTTTTATACCTTCTGGAGATAGAAGATAGGTTCAGTCCTGACTGCTGTGTTGCATAATTCGATATCGAAATCCTTATAAGTAGCTACATTGTAGCTACTATTGATGAAGAGAAAGAAAATCACAGAAC
>Ga0080004_1203880_pt1 | contig 24112 bp, 28 predicted proteins | sample WasSprMetagenome_FD_69207 | JGI IMG/M metagenome (GOLD analysis project Ga0080004, IMG submission 69207) | Sulfidic aquatic microbial communities from Washburn Spring, Yellowstone National Park, USA - WS (SPADES assembly) (version 2) | ecosystem: Environmental > Aquatic > Thermal springs > Hot...
GGGGGTTGAAGCAAGACCGCCCGTGCCTTTGGGTAGACGAGAGAGGTGTAGTACCTCATAAATGTGTAGCCCCACACGACTAAGTACGTCAGCATAAGCAGAAACGCGATTCCAAATAATCGCCAGCCGTACCCCACAGCTTTCTCAGATACTTTCTCTGTCATGTTTCAATAAGTACTAACCAGATATTTAAGCATTCTCACTCTATAGGACAAACACGCCTGAGCCGGAGTAGCCTGGTTTCACAATTACTCTGTCGTCCCTGGCTATATACGCCCTTATCTTGTAGAGCTGGTTGTCTGGTCCATATACGTAGGCGTCGCCGTAACCTATCACCCGCGTCTCCACAGTCACAAACCTGCCATCGATGTAGTCGTATGCAACGTACCTGACAACACGGCCGATGGGGTGTCCACGGTAATACGGCGCAGGCGTGTAGCCCGCTATTCTGCCACTCGCGTTGCCAAAAGACAACACGAGGTCAGGCATCTTGTAGTCAACGCCTAAAGAAATCACGGCGTAGTCGTGGTAATTGGTGCAGTCTTGAAACAAGCAACGCCACGTCGCAGGCACCAGCTCTATCTTCTCCACCACCTCAGCTTTAGTTATCCTTGGCCCATCTGAGCAGTTTTCTGAACATTCGATATACAGCGGCGTAAGCTCCAGACAGTGCGCAGCTGTGACGTACCTGCCGTCCTTTCCCATCGGTGGGCTGCACCTGTCCAGCGTTCCGAAAGGGCGGGGCGCATCTGGCTCAGCAGTCATCAAGCGCAACTCGCCGACCTCCTCGACAATCCAGCCCTCCGACATCATCTTCATCGCATGCTTATCCAGCTTTGTCACCAGCAGTATCTTGCGCTCCTTGTCTTCGAAAACTATGTTCCTCCTACGTGAATATATTGTCATGTATAAACTGTAGAACCGTAACTATTAAATCTTTTGTTTACTGTTGCATTTCTGCAACGCGCCAAACACAAGACAGCGAGTACCACAAGCGCAACTACTGCATACGTACACCACGTACACCTGTCAGACTCCTGACTTGTTGCTGTTACCGTAGTGGTGGAGACCTCAGTCGTCGTGTATGTAGCTGTCACTGTCGTCGCAGTGGGGACCGCGACGGTTGAGGTGTAGACTACGGGGACTGTCGTGGTGGTGTGAACCGTTGTGGTGTATGTCGTCGACGCAGTAACTGTCGTAGTAACTGTAGACGTTGCGTTACGTATCAACGTATGCGTCTCAGTAACTGTGGCGGTTGTGGTGTAGGTCGCCGTGGCGGTGTACGTAACTGTATACGTCTCCGTCTTAGTAGCAGTTTGCGTCGTTGTGACGGTTTGGGTCGTGGTGACTGTGGCAGTCGGCTTGCATTCCGAACAGTATGAGACCGTGACGGAGGGGTCGGCAGTAGACGCCTTAGTCGCAACCAGCGCAAGCAATATCCTGTCCGACAGCCCAGTGGCGTTGACGAGAAGCGACGAGGAGAATACATAAACTCGGTTTGGCAACACGGGAGAATATGTACAATACATGGCAGAGTTAGACTCTACCTGACCAGAGCAACTATCGAAATCTACATACGCCGGCTCACGTCCCCACGCCCACGGCGAGAGCAGGAAGTTGACATATGTCTGTCTAAGCTTGTCGTGCGGCAGTGCATAGACAAATGTCGAATTAAGTGGCGAGTACCGCCACGCCAGCCAAGCAAAAAACGCCCCGTATTGATATGCACACATATTCGGCGCCACGCATTGCCACGGGTCCTGTCTGTATAGTTGCTTATCCCAAAAATCCTGCACGTATCCGTATCTCTGCCACTGCCCCACCTGGTAAATTCTGACTACCATGTAGTAGCTGGCTAGCCCCTCTGCGTGGGCCTCCGACCACCAGCCATAGCCCCTTCCCCCATCGCCGATGGCATTTTGGAGCGCATGCGCCATCTCGTGGAATGCCAAATGCTGAAGCCACCCCCGCGATATGTCGCATCTAAACTCCATCTTGAATGCGCACATACCCACAGGGCCTATTTGGCTGTATGTGACGGCTGGGTAGCTTATGTCGTTCCGCAACTCTACGTAGAAACTTGGGCACAGGGCAGGTGTCCTTATCTCTTTGCTGTATGTGTCGTATGCTTGTTGCAGATATGTGTTCAAGGCGTCTACGTAGTCCTGCGGGGCGTTGCAGTTATTTACTATAGTGAAAGAGTATGCGAAGGCGGTTAATAGGGTAAAAAGAAGGAAAATGCGCGTCATGTTTATTCAGCGCTCCTCGACCGCAAGTCGCAAAATCTCAAGTTGCTCGCGCATGGTGCGCAACTCAACCTCGATGCGCTTGGCCCACGTCGCGATTAGGTTTGTTATGCTTGCCGTCCCAAAGAACACCGACAAGAGCCACGATACCGTAACAAACACGTTGAACGTCATGCCGAAAACTGTCGCTGTTGTGTATGCGCCGAAGACTGCAGACAACACGGCAAATACGTTGTACAGTCGCGGTCTCGCCCACGCCCCAAACAGCGCGCCAACAGCCACCGTAATGACAGCCCAAGGCGTGATGTCTACCGACAGCACCATCATAGCCCGACCAGCGAGATGCCAAGTTTCGCCGCAATGGTGGCGGCAAAAGCGCCGGTGTATACTGCTATGTCCTTCGGCGATTTGTCTTCCCACCACTGGTATATTACATACAGCGCCGTCAATATCACCGATGCCACAGCGCCGTAGGGAGATACAGTGAGCGAATTAGCTGCCACCACGGCAAGTGCCATGTGCCCCAGGTCTGTACGCCCCATCTCGATACCAGACATGAACTTAGACAAATACTTACGAGTTAGGTAAAGCCCCAAGGCAAGTGCGTAGAAACTCAGGTCTATTATCACGGTATATGTTCCGTTCAAATGTATATATTAACTTTTCTTGCTACGCATGTCAACTAAACGCCATTTGCTACGAGACGCCCATTCTCTAAACGTTTCGAAAGCTGAGACGGGCACCGGCACTGTTCCCCACCCGGTCAGGCCCGTGCCTGGTTGCGCCATCCAGACAATGTTCCGGAGCTTGCTAGGCGTGGGGCCGATGTAGCACTTATCTCGTTCTCCGAGCAGTACGTGGGCAATTGCGCCAATGTACCAATCAAGCAAATCCACCGAATGAATGACACCGCTAAGCGGTAGCTCAATCACCGCACCTCTCCCGATGCGCGCATACGCCCAGCTGTACAGTATGTCTGCGCCTATACTAGGTCGGTTCTCGAATTCGATTTCCAACTGCTCCTTGAACTTGGGGTCCAGCACAGCCGACGCATTGCATTGCTCTTGAGATACATCTAATCCAGATATGTGAATAGTTACGCATGTATTGGGAGGTATATCTAATCCGCCTAGGTGGATGCGCTCGTATTCCGTCTGTAGGCCGTACTGCCACGTCCAGCGCACCGCCGTAGGTACCTTAAACATTGCCGAAACCATGTAGTCCCAATCCGCCGGCAACGATTCATGCGGTCCACTGCACCCGTATACGCCGAAACTGTCGAAAAACGCCCCGCGACGCACGCGGAAACTAGTCGTTACACGTATCCGTGATGCTACAAACGGCTCAGTGTAGAAGACTTTGTAAAACGCGCCTGTGTCACCTAACCTGTGCTTATCTATTAGTACAGCGAAAACTACGTTGTAGTTGTCTAGGTAGTACTGGACCTCAGCCGGCGACATGGCCTTGGTGCCGAAGTTTGCAAACACGATGGTGCCGTCCTCGATGAAGTTCATAGCCATGCCCCAGTCGTCGGGGTCAACCAGCACTACTCTTCCGCGTCTGGGGCTCCTCCCCATCGCGTCGTCCAGACACTTAGCAACGTCTATCAACACATTTGTGTGCTCCGGAGTCGCTATGTCGCCCCACGACAGTCGTCTGTAGTCTAAAAACACTCTTCTGCATTCAAACGTTTCCATAAACAATCTCCTGACTTGTTGAAACATCTTCTGAATAAACACAACGCCCGGGTTAAACATTGCCAAGTCTCCCCACCTTCTATACATGTCGTCTATTGTGTTGAACATGTTCTCTATGCAGTCGGCAAGCACGTTCCAGTCGTCTGCATATGCATAGCGCCCACTGCCGGTCATAAACAGCCTGCTAAACGCCTTTTTACACGCGTACGAGTTGAGCTCAAGCACTTTGCTGAAATCTACCGCACCTACAGCCATATCTGCGCTATGTCTTGTATGAATTCGTCAATACGTCTAAGCGTCAAGAAAATGTACCACAGCGTTTCAAAGTCCAGCGGGTCCCCCTCCTTCTTGTAACAAATCTCAAGGCCTCCATATATTGCACCGGTAACTACGCAACCTTCGTGTTTCCTGCCAGACTCGTTGCTAGACATATGTTCCAATACAACTCATTAGGATAAAAAATATTGTAGTGTTTCTTCACCTCGACGCTACGATTTCAAACTCGACGTCTACATTTACCGCATCTGTCCTCACCCTGACGTAGGGGTAAGCAATGCCTTGATATATCTTCAGGCCGGAACCGGCGGAAGACAGAGCTATTGTGTCCAGCAGGCGCCAACTGCTGTTGTCGAGAGACACCTCAACATTCACGTTCCCGGCACCGCTTAGCGAGTAGTACACGTTGACGTTTGGACGGCCTCCTTTGTTCAGCACAAGCTCTACGCCGGATTGATTCTCGCTCGCGGTTACGCGTCTTACTGCAGATATCGCGGCGAGCTCTATCACCACCAGAGACGTGTTAATCGCCCTGGTGATTTGGTCCAGGGCGGTGTCTGAGAACTTGTCTATGCCGACGGGGTCGCCGTCGAGCAGGACGGGTTTGTCGCCCACGAGCGGTCGCTCCTCGAAGTATGCAGTGCGCGCCTTTATCTCTCCTGTAGTTATTGTGCCTTCCCCACTTACTACAGACTTCTGCAACATGTTGTACAAGTCGTCAAGAGCGTCTACTACGGCGTTCCACTCGCTCGACCTGAGCACCTCGGTGCCCTTATGCTTAAGCCCCCGCCAGCTCATACCTACTTCTTCGCCTGCTGTTGTTGCACCGGCTTAGACAGCTCCTGTGCCATCTTCTTCAGCTCGTCGCTCAGCTTAGCGAGCTGTTGCGAAGTCTGTTGCAGATTCGATATGTGTTTCTCCGTCTCCTTGATGTGTTTGTTCAGCGTTTCGTTCAGCTCTTTGACTATGTCGTCGACGGATTTAGATTGGTTCGAAGACATGTGGAAATATGCATTAGACTATATTTAAATTTAACCGCGTTGTCGTCTTGTCGACGCTATCCTTAAACGTCTCAGTTGCGCCCGGCGCCTAATCAGCGCGATGGTCATCTCAGGCACGCCCAGCTGTTTCAGATACTGCAGTTCTTTCTCAAACGTGGCGTCGTCTATGACGCCGTAGCCGTAGCTCGTCACCAGCTCAGTCACGTACGTCCTTATTTCAGCATAGTTTTGGTGGTGTATTATGTACTGTTTCCACATGGTCTTGATTAGGTCTTTCGTCTGGCCGTCGACGGGCAACACGTCTATGATTTTCGCAATGCGGGTCCACGCCAAGTCTGCAGCTGCGTCGCTGTAGCGCGACATGGCGGCCAGGTTTCTAACAGTGCCCAACAACTCGTTCCACGCATATCTCGCCCTGTTTGACAGCACCGTGCGTCTGATTATCTCCTGCTCAAGCGACTCATAGCCGTATGTTGCCAATACGTTAAGCACGTCTTCAAGCGCGTCCATCGGCAGTATGTTGCGCTCCACCTGCGCAACCACAGCATTAAGCCACCGCCTGACCTCGTCCACGACGGGTCTCAAGTAGATGTACCTAGCCCACAGCTCAGCCCACACGCCCGATATCTTACGTATCCTGAACACGTCGGTAATGTAGTCCCGCACCTCAGGCAAGACCTCAGCCATGGTGGCCAACATGGTAGGCGTGGGGACGTACTCCTTGGCCGAATCGACGGCGAGGTCAAGCTCAGCCCTGAGCTGAATCAGCGCAATCTCCGGCTCCGTAAAGCCGTAGTTCAGCGCGTTCTTCAAGATGCCGTCGAACGCGTCTCTAGTTATCGCGCCGTATCTCAGCGCCCGCAGTGCGCTTGTGATGACCTGCCGGTAGTCGGCCTTGAGCGGCTTAACCGCTATGTACCTGGCGACGAACTCAGCGAAGTCGCTGTCCAGACCATACTCAGCTATGGACTTAGCGACAAGCGACTGCGGTATAGCCATGTACTCAGCCAGAGTCGCCATCTGCCACGGCGTCGGCACCTTGGCGTGCTTAGCCGCCACGTTTTCATGCAACATGGCTAGGAACTCGCCGCGCATGAGCAGTATCTGAACTTCGCGCTCCGTAAAGCCGAAGTTCCTCGCATTTGCCACTATCTGCTCATACACGTCTTTCCCAATCTTGCCAGCCCTAAGCGCCCTTATTGCGTCTATAACCAGCTCCCTGTAGTCCTGCTTAATTGGGCGCAACTTGACGTATCTGTACAAGAAGTCGCGGTACTGCTCGTCGACGTTGTACGCGCTTATTGACCTCTGTATCAAGTCGTCAGGCACAGACATGTACTCAGACAGCGTAGCCATCTGCCACGGCGTGGGGGTGCGCTCCTTGCCGACAATGTCGTATATTGCGTTAACTATTGCGACGTATGCATTCATCTCGATATCTGTCAGTTTCAGCAACTCCTTGAGTTTCTGGAGCATCTGCACAACCCTGTCTACATCTACGTAGCCCTGCGCAATCCTATACAGCAACCAGCCCGACACGCGGTTCCACCACATCCTCGCCCTCTCCATAGCCTCGAACCTCCCTAGTTGTGCAAACATTTCAAGCCACACGTCCAAATACTCGACGTCGTGTTTCAGATGCGTGTCATGCCCAGTAATCTCGTATGCAACTTTAGAGTAGTGCGTGTCAAGCAGTTTGACGAAGTCCACCAGCACTTGTTTCGCCTCCTCCGGCGTCAAAATCATGGTCTTAACCGCTGTGCGCATGTAGCCGTAGAACTCCCTGTACAGGTCCATTATCCTGTCTATCAGCGCGCGGTACTCCAGCAACCTCCTCTCGTGCGGAAGCCACCTAACCGGCAGGTTAATCCAGCCGGTGCTCCACGTCTTGCTCTCCGGGTCCCAGTAGCCCACCTTGTACGACACCGTAAACAGCCCAGACAGCGCCTGGTCCATCGCGTCAAACGTCAGCAACCCCTCCTTGAACAAGTTAATCCAGCCAGTCCTAAGTAGCGTCATCTCGTCTGAAATCACCATGATGTTCTCAGCAACTGTTGTAACCGGCACCCACGCTGGATGCATGCCCGTCGACTGCAACATCTTGGAGAACCAGTGCAACTCCACGGCCAGCTTAGACGACGGCGAGCTGTCGAGCAGGTTCTTAACCAACTTAACCATCGGCGCATACGTCTGAAATGTCTGCTCGCCCAACCTCTGAGCCATGTACATGAATATGCCGAAACGCGACATCCAGCGCATGTCGATTTTGCCGGGCAGGTCAGCCGCCACGTCCCACATCAGCCACGCATCCGACGTCCAGCCGCCCAGCGCGCTGTATATCGCCTGGCCCACGTTTACCCCCTGCAGTTCTGTCTTCGGCGTGAACCACGAGAAGTGTGAGTATTCGAGCCACTTCAGATACGTAGTCACAGCGGATTCGAATATGTTCATAGCACTTGCGCCGCCTCTCGCAAGCGCCTCCTGGAGCTCAAGCGGCGTGACAGGCTTGCCGGCCCCGACTTGCTCAGCCTCGCTCTCAAATATAGTCCTAGACAGGCTGGGCGCGCTGAACCACAGCATCCCCGCGGTTGCACGCATGTAGAACGTCCAGAGTTTCTCGAAACTGGGGTACTTAAACGTCAGCAGGTACATCAACGTGCTGATGTCTTCATTCCAGCCGCGTATCCACGTCACCGCCTGCATGGTCTTGATTGAGGGGAACACGTCGCGTTGCGTCATCCTGGCGAGCTCAGAGTGCGTAGGCAGTTCATACAGCGGGCTCAGCGGGATTTTGCGGTTGTTGCCGAATCTGTCTTCGAACACTATGTAGAACTTGTCGGGGTCCTGCACTTCAAACTCAATAAACCACTTCGGCAGACCCGTATAAACCATGTTCAGCCTGATGGTGTCCAACACGCTCTTGAGGTCCTTGGGGACGGACTCCGGCGACACCGAAATAGCCACTTCTTTTATCTCCTCCCTGTACTCTTTCGCCTTAAGTGCAGCAATCCACCGCCTAGCCCACTCTCTGACTTCATGCGCCCCCGGCAGGCGCACAAACGCGTTGAATATCGCGCTCGACGCGCCGAACTTGTCGGCAACTGGCCTAAACAACTTGTCCTTTATCTTGTCGTAGTACTCAATTACGCGCGGGGTATACCACCCCTGTATGTTCTGCAGATACAGTTGCGCAATGGCAAACGACGAGCCCATGGCAAAAGCGTGCGCATAGGACGGCAGAGTCTCAGCAACGCTGGACAACAACTCCCCTAGGTTGACGCGGAAGTCGAAACCAATCATTTTAGTGCCGGCGACTTCGGGCTCAATGCGCACCTCCATGTGTCCAAGCGTCTTGGCAAGGCCGCGCAACGCAAAGGCGGTGACTGTGGACTCCCAGTAGGGCAACATCAGTTGCGAACCAATCCACCACATCTGGTTGCCTATACCCTCAGCGCGTTCAAAACCCTTCTGCAACACATTCTCCACGGTTTCGGCGTTTTTAACCCAGCGACCCGTCAGCGCGTTCTCAAGCGCTTTGGAAAGCGCATCAAACAGAGACGAAATCGCCGCGCCGATACTTATTAATGCATCAAACAGCGACGGGGAATGCGGCTTTACTATGTTCCATATTGCATTGATTACAGTTTCGACGAAACTCCTCACGGCTGAGACCCCTGCAGATATCGCCTTACCTACGACGTCTATAACCGTCTTGATGCCGCTCGTTATTGCATCCCCTAGCTTAGACGCCAAGTCTAGAACCGGCTTAACCAGGTGGTCAGACAGCCACTTGACGGGGTCTTTCGTGAACTCCTCCCACCACTTGCCAAGGGTTTCAAACGCCTGTTTCAGCTTCTCCGTAAACAGTTTCTGTATAAACTCAAACGCGTCTTTAATTGGTTGCGGTATTGCGTCCCACAGCGGCTTGACTACTTTTTCCGAAAGCCACTTGCCGGGGTCCTCGAAGAACTTCGCTATTTCGCTAAACACCTTCTCGCCCACCTCCGTGAAGAAGTTGCCGATACCTTCTACTGCATTGCGAACCGGCTCCGGGACCAGGTCCCAAAGCGGCTTAACCACGTGCTCCTGGAGCCACCCCCACAGCGGCCCAAACACGTTTTCCTGGAGCCACTTGGCCGGGTCCTTGAAGAAGCTGACAACGCCTTCGAAAAACTTGCCGAACCACTCCGGCAACGTCTTCGTGAAGAAGTCGTAGATTGCTTGAAACGCCGACTTAATCGGAGCAGGTATCAAGTCCCACAGCGGCTTAATTACGTTGTCTTGAAACCACCGCAACGGGTCTTTCGCGAAGTCGGCAACCGCCTTGCTCAGCTGGTCAAAAAACTTCCCAAACCACTCCGGCAACGTCTTGGTGAGGAAGTTGTAGATGGCTTGAAACGCGTCCTTGATGGGCTGAGGTATGAGGTTCCACAACTCGCTTGGCAACCTCTGCAACGTGTTGACGAACCCCATCAATGCGCCCGCGACTTGGTGCAACAGCGTAGTTGCGTTCTGTATCCACCCGCCAATTTGCTTAAACGCGTTGAGCACGACACCGCCGGCGCTCTCAGCGGCGCCGACTATCTGTTTCAGGATTTGTCCAAACGTATCAGGAAGTTTCTGTATCTGCTCAAGCACCCACTTGAACCCTCCGGTTACGGAGTTTAACGCGTCGTTCAGCCACTTCAAGACGCCCCCCAGCGCGATTGGTATGTTCTGTATCTGTTGCGCTACGCTGTTTGCGAAGTTCCCCAAAGCGTCCCTGGTCTTATTCAAGAAGTCTGATATAAGCGACCCGGCTTGTCTGATTGCGTCGAAGACCGCGCCGAAACCCTGCTGTATCCTGCCCCCGATTTCGTTGAATACAGCTTGCAACCTGCCGGCTATGTCGCCTATAAACGACGCTATTTTTCCAACAGCGTCGCCGATTACAGACGGCACTTGTGCAATCCTGCCGACGAGCTCCTCAGCCATCTTCTGTATCCTGCTGAACAGCTCGCCGACTGCAGACGCCACCTTATTCATCAGTTCTGCAACAGCGCCGGGTATCTGCCCAATCCTGGCCACAACCTCTCCCAACAAGTCACGCGCCTTATTCGCCAGCTCCCCCATGAACGTAGCTATTCTGCTCGCCATGTCGCCGACTGCATGCGGAATCTGCGACAGCCTGCTCAGCAGTTCGGAAAACGCCGATTGCACCCTTCCTGTGAAGTCGGAAACCAGTGATACTGTGCGGTTCAAGACGTCGCCGATTGCCTGCGGAATTTTCGCTATGTTGCTGACTATGCTGTTAAGTATCTCAGATGCCTTACTGCTGAAACTCCCCAAAGCAGACGCTATGGAGTTTATGATGTTCTGCACGGCATCAGGTATCTTAGCAATTGCAGAGACAACCCCGCCAAGGGCATTCTTAATATTATCTATAGAAGATTGCAACGCGTTGCCGATTTGTCCCACCACAGCCGAAACTTGTTGCGGTATCGACTGGATGGCTTGCGTCACCGTGTTAGCGAAGTTGCTGAATAAGTCGCGTATCTTGCCGAACGTCTCGACGGCGAACTGCAGTGCATTGCGTATCGGGTCAAGCACCACGGTCTGCAACGCGTCGAAGAGACGCGACAGAGCATTAGGTATGCCGCTGATTACGCCCCAAATTCTGTTGACCAAGTCGGCAATCGGCGCCGCAACGGCGTTGAAGAGGTTCTTAATGACGTCGACGAAACCAGACAGCAGAGACGCCAAGAAGTCGCGTAGCTGGCCAATTGGGTCAGTTATGCCCAAGACAAACGACGCAACGTTCTCCCAGTCGATATTTTCAAGGTCTTCCAGTTTCAAGACAGGCCTGACGGCGCTGTCTAAGTCCACATTCAGCAGTGCGCCTAAGTCTATGTTGCGCAGTTCCTCGATATTCGCGATGAACTTCTCGTCGTCCATATTGCTACATCAGCCCGCCCTCGCCCCTGTGTATAGCCATCAGCTCATACTTCATCCGCTCCACCTTAAGCGCAGATATGAACTTCTCGACCCATTCCTGCGCTCTTTTGCGCAACTCATCGATGTCAAGGTCGGGGTACTGCATAGTCAACGCATCCATCACAAGCTCATGTATGTAGCCCCGCATCTTGTCCTCGCTGACCTTGTTTGTCCTGTACGCCTCCACTAGGAGCCCAAAGGTTGCGAAGAAGTCTACCCTGACGCCAGGTTCGTTTACCTTCTCGATGAGTTTCTCAAGCAAGTTCCTGTAAGACATGTGGTTTATAACCACTATAAGAATAAAAAATTTTTGTGGATTATTCGACGTAGTCCTCTACGGCGACACCTCCCCCTCTATTATCTTCACCAGCGTCCTGATTATCAAGTCTTCCTTCTTTATCCCCACCCTCTGCTCCAGCTCCTCCAACTTTATCAGTAATTTCTGCGGCACCTGCAAGCAAATCTGATACGCCATATGTTGAAGATTTCAGCTCATTTATAATTAATTTGCGCAATATCGAAGCCTTAAGCCTGGTGTCAGCCCTCTTTGCGTAGACCTCCTTCCTTATCCTGTTCCGTATGCGTTCAAAAACATTGCCAGGCAACGTCAGCGTCACCGTGATTTTGGCGACGTATCCGCCGTCTTTGTGGTACTCATCTACGCTTATGTTTATGAGAGGTCTCGTGCCGTATTTCATTGCAAAGTTTTCGACACCAGCCTTAAAATAATTCGTCGCAAACGACGTGAGCGACCTCGACAGCAACACCATAGCTTTTTCGAAAAGATAATCTACTATTTGCTCAAGAGCAGGCTCCTTGCTCATCTCGCCAATGGACGTCGTAGCAGGCGTCGCAATCGGCGTTTCAACTGTGTGCGCGTTTGATTGCGCATTTGGCTCGCTACTCATTGAGCAAAAGAGCGCGTCTGTATAAAAGCTTTGCATGGATGTGGCACTAATTAGAATATGTTTCTTTTTCGTTTTAGAAATAGATTCTATTTTTCTTGTTAATCATGGCATCAAGAACGGCGTTTTCGGGCAAAGCGCACCCTCGGTTTCCATTTATAAATGCAGTTCAATATATACGTTTATAAACCCCTTTAAAAATTGTGGGTCAATGAAGTTCAGAACAGGTCTAGACAGGTACAGCAAGTATGCAGTTAAGTTCGACCCAGCGACGATACAGGCGAGACTCACACAAGTAAAGGACATAGCGCTCCAGAGGGCGCAGGAGGCCCAGATTAAATACGCCACAATCGACGAGCTGGTTAGGCCGATACTTGACAAATACGGCGTCGCTGGCCCCATGCGCGGCGTGTACCTGGGCTACGCCAAGAAACTGACTAGACACCTGGAGAGGGTGTCTGGGCCTGCTGCGGTTAAGTTCGCCGACGGTCTCAAGGCGTACTACACTACCTCCTTCGGCGCTGACCCCGAGGTGATTGATGCGGTTACTGCCGTAGTTGCCGGCGCTGTTGTCGGCGGCACCCCGTAAGCAGGCCAGTAAGAGAGACCAGGCGCAACAAACAAACCCCCCTTTTTTTCTCCCCCCTAATCTTTATTTTTGCGTCTCTCGTGTTAATCTATGTTATCAATTATTACGTCTACTTCGGTACGTCTGAGGAGCGTAAGCCAGCACATCGCTAAGGTTGCGTCTGCGATGGGCGTGCAGACTAGAATCTACTACGGCGTCGTAAGTACCGTCGCCGTTAGGTCAGGAATAATTGTGCAACGCGTGGACCCGCTGGCGACCCACAGCTACATGTTGCTGTTGCGGAACTGCGCGAGATATGGCGTGCCGTGCATATTCTACGCAACTGCTGAAGGCGCGCTGGATGTAAAACATGTCCATGCCTGGATGATGGAGGGGAGGTACGTCGCTGTCAGCAACTACGTCAGGGAAAAGCTTGAGCAGAGCAACATACTTGTCGAAGACGTAGTTCATTGTGGGGTCGACATGGAGGAAATTGCGAAGGCGCGTGAAAATATACACATCGGCGAAGAATATATATTAAACGCCGGGATAGACCCCTCTAAATATGTAGTTGTTGCGACAATTGCGCCTTCGGCGCCAAGCGCGGGGCTGTGGTGGCTGGCGAAGACAGCCAAGGAGGTCGCCAAGCTGGATACTAAGGTTAAGTTTCTGGTGGTGACAGATGAGCGCGGTTTAGAGCACTTCGCAAATGTGGACAACGTAGTTGCGAGACCTGACCTGGACAAGCTAGACAGGATACTTGAGTTGGCGATAATCGGCTCGTCTCACATATACGCAATGCCGTCGCTTGCCGAAGGTTTCGGTCACAAGGTTTTAGAAACCATGGCGCTTGGCGTGCCTGTCGTCCATGCCGATTTGCCGCCGACGAGGGAGTTCTCCGTAGGGTGGAGAGTGCCCGTCGTCGACGTGGTTAAGTTCGTCCAGACGCGTCCCTACCACTCAGGCATTGTCTACGAGCACCACCTATACAGGGTGGAGGACTTCGCGAAGACGGTTGTTGAAGTTGCTGAGATGGTGCGTAACGACGACGGAGCTGTTAAGCAGTACATTCAGAAGGCGTTTGCGAAGGCGTCTGAATTAGATATCCGCAACGTATATCCAAAGCTGATTAAGAAGGTGGTGTAGTATGGCGACCGCAGCTTTCAACTTCGCCAAGCTCCTGGAGGAGATAGATGCTCAGAAACGTGCATATCACGAGAAGACGATGACTGCAGATGCTGAGTGGAGCAACTACCTCAGATATCTGCAGGCGTATGACATGTTCGTCCACTGGGCGTCGTTCCTCATACCTCAGTTCGTCTTCAACGCAACGTCGCTGATTGCCATCCTAGGCATAGACCCGATAGAGATAGACATATTCAAGCTGGTGTTTGACATAAGTGCGCCGTCGCTCGACGAATTCCTCAAGGGCATAAACATAAAGATAGACCCCGTGTCGATTGACTTAGCGCTTGACTTCTACAACATACCTAAGACGGCTGTAGACTTCATGGAGCAAAGTCTCACCGCGAAACAGCCAGCAGGCGAGAAGTGTGTCTACGGCAAGTCAACATACGGCAAATGTTACGTGGACCCAGACGCGGTGCGGGAGTTCATAAACAACGCCATCTTGGCTATGTACAAAAAGCACAAGGACCCAGTATCGTTCCGGAACGAGGTGGAGTCGATGGCTAAGGCGCTGGGCGTGTCGCGCACGCTTGTGGCTAATATATTCAACAGGTTTATGTTGATAAGCAGTTTCTACCGTTCCGGGTTTATACTCAACATATCGGCTCTGGACAGAGTCGCCTTGGCGCCGGGCGACGGCAAGACGCCTGTGTACACGTTTGACGGAGACGTTGTCGACGTCGAGGTGCAGTACTTGACTGATGCGCTGATGGGCTGTGTGCTTGACCTGTTCCCGCTGGACTACTGTTTTGTAGTGCCGCCGAAGTCTGCCCTAAAGGGGGAGCTGGGTGCTGAGCAACAGATACCGCCGCTGATTGAGACGATACACAAGATAGTCAGGGACAACATATCGCGGTACATGTACGCGCCGATGGCGCTTGCAAACTACGCCACAACCAAGGAGCGCACAGACTACAAGACGTCTCAACGCACAGAGATGTGGGGCCAGCTCATGGCTATGCGCTACGCGCTTGATGCCGTTGTGGAGAGCTATATACAATCCTTGTTGTCCGATGCCGACAAAATCACGGTAAATATGTATGTCACTGCAGTTAGACAACTATATGGACACATCTACAAGCGCCACGGCTGGGGCATGCGTCTGTGGAACATGCTCGACGACGAAAAGCTCAAGGTGTATTGGGTGGAGTACTGGACTGCGCAGGGACTGGACAAAAACGTGCTCGACATGTTGTTCGACTATATTATAGACATAGTGCGCCACCTGGCAAAACAGAAATACGACATAGCATCATCCGCGAGACGTAACAGGCTGGCGAAACTGTTGCGTTAACGTATAAATACCGACTTTTGCGTTAACTGCATATGGAACCAACAGAAAACATATCAGCACAAGGAGACAAGGTTGCCCAGGAGCTCCAGAACATATTCCTAGACTTGCTGACAGCAGCACAAGAACTGGCTTACGAACTCGCAACGCTTGAAAGCAAAGACACATACACTGCTGAGGACATACAGCCGTTCCGAAATGCAGCCAGAAACGTAGTGACTCAAGTCAAAAGGATGCATAGGTTCTTGAAACAACACGGCAGGAGACCGCAATAAAACACAAATTTTTATTTTTCTTTTCCAACTTCTGTCGATGTCTACTCAATACGCCGGGCCGCGCAGGATAGACATAACCGTACTGCCTGTAGACGTAGAGGTTGACGGCTGTATTGTGACGATTCTGGAGGCCACTAAACTTCAGTTGCCGTGGGATGAATTCCAGGTGTCGTGCCAGACACGATGCGGGAATCTCCAGTCGCAGATATTCCACATCAACTACAAGACGTCTAAGGAGCTGGCACAGAAACTCAAGACCGAGATAGCTAAGCTGAAGTATATGTTGTGGCTAATGGGAGAAAGCGAACTAGTCAGGAGAGGGATAGTTACTAGGATATCAAGTAGATAGAAAAAAATCAGCTTTTTTGTTTGCCAGTTGCTTGTGCGGTAAGCGTGTTATACAGTATGTCCAGCACTACAAGTTTAAGCGCGTTTGTGAGCTCAATCTCAGCATCTCTCTGCAAGTCGGCGCTGGTTCTGTCTTTATCGCTTGACAGCTTAGCTTGTATGTAGTCGTACACCGCGCGTTCAAGCAGAGACGTGTCTACGCCAAGCCGTTCTCTTACCTGTTTCACAACGCGTTGTAACATCTCAGCCCGCTGGGGCGTGGTGTCAGCCTTAAGCGCGCCTACTGCCATAGATAGCTTGACTATGTACCACACGGCCTTGGCCAGCTCTGGGAATTTTGTCTCGCCTGTCTTGTCTTCCAGTTTCCCCTTGTAGAACATTTCGTAAAACGTCATGGCGTCCATGACGACGCGCCACTGCGCCTTGCCGTGGGTCCTGCTGTAGAACTCTATGCGTTCTTTGAGCTCGTCGGGCACGTAGATGGAGCTCATGGCTAAAGTCTAGTGCGTTGTCTAGGCTCAAATATCGGCATGCATATCTTAGTCAGTCTTTTACCGCATTTAGGACACTTGTCGGGCAACTGTGGCAACTTGTCAAACACGTATCCACAGTATGAACAGTAGAATTCTGCGTCGTGTTCAACAAGCCACCTAATCGCCAACTCGCTCCTAACTTCTTTACAATCTGACGACGACATTACCGACGACATGTCACCCTCCTGAGACGCCATTCTCCGTTTTTATCAACAAACACGCTGATGGTGCACCTGGCGTTTCGGCTGTATATATTCAGTATGATTGTGTTGTTTATCCTCCTGATAACCATGTCGTAGTCAGCCGACGGGTCAAACACGTATTCAACTTCTGTATTGTTGTACTGCACGGTTATGCCGTCTTTAAGTCGCTCCAGGAACTGAAGCGCCTTAACCCTAAGCGTCTCTGTGTTCGTCATAGCCTACAGCCAGCTGGTTCCGAAGTCGATTTCGGCGATGTTCTCATAGAAATCGATGTACCGCACATGGTCTCCATGTATCTCAAGTAGCCACTCTTTGTAGACTTCAATGGACCACAGTGGCTCACGGGCACTCAGTGACATAGCTCTCCACGTCTGTTTTTTCCCGCTTGACAAATTCAAGCAGTTCTGAGACACTGTAGAACACGTGTGCCTCGTTGTCGTCGAAGTCAATCAGCACATACTTGACGTGGCCGTTGCACGGCACCTCAAGTATGCGCAAGTACGGCACAGACCACTTCCTTGCGGTCGCCACACATTTAACAGCTATTTCGTAGCTCAGCATAGTCTATTCGCCAACTACCTTGATTTCTCTTATTTTATTTACGTAGGGATAGACTTCGCGGGCGTCTGCAGCAGATAGGTCGTAGTATGCGTAGTCTGTGTATGCACTTACAAGCACCGCTTCGGCTATTTTCGACGTCCCGTCGTCAAAAAATATTTCTACTGTGATTCGTTTCGGCGGCGGAAAATCGGCATAATCGACCTTCAGTCTTACGATTGTCTTCTTTGAACACGTCTCTTTTTCATATGCCCTTGTAAGCGTTGCCTGGGGGTTTAGTTTTGGGTTTATTTGTTCCATAGCTATTAAGAAATTAGTAGTATTTAAGCTTTTTGCTCAACTACGAGGTGGCAGTCGTCGTGTTCCATTAGAGTGAAGACGTATCTGTCGTATACGCGGTAGCGGACAGCCGAAGACGTCATCATGCTGAACCGCGCCTGGACTTTGCGTTCACCGCACAACAACGTCACGATTTCAGGCACCGTGTTTCCAAACAGCTGTTTTATGTAGCTGGTGGGGAAGTATAGATATACGCCGTTCCGCGTCTTGGTGACTTTCACCTCCACCATACAATCCTCCACTCCGGCTCGGTTTTATATATTTCGAGCCTTTGCTGGAAGTGGTCATCAAAAAACGGCATCTCTTTGTCATAGATGTCGTAAACCACGGCGATTGACTTACCCTCAGCGGGTCTCACGAACCTGCCCACACGCTGTCTAATCCTGGTGCGCGACTTGCCCGACAGAAGGAATATTCCCGTCTTGAGCTCCTTGATGTCCAAACCCTCGTCGGCGAGTTGCGTGGCCACTATTCCGTCCAGCGCCCCGTTGCGTATGCGTCTATACACTTCCTGTCTGGTCTCGCCCTTGACGGCGCCGGTGACTACCTCTACGTTTAGTCCAACAGCACGCATCATCTTGCCCACCTGTTTTGCGTGTTCTACAAGTTGCGTAATGACTAGAAACGGTTTGTCTGCAGTCTGTGCCAGCTGGACCGCCAGCTTGTTCCGCTCTTCACATTCAGCGAGAGCCTTACGTATACATGCGTATTCGCTTGCGCCGGACGTTCCGCGACACTTCTCCTGGTAGTTGCACCTAGGTGCCGTCACTATGCGTATTTCCACTGGCACCGCGAATCCCCAGCGTATCAAGTCAGACGACTTGACTGCCGGCGGCACCACGTCGCCGAAGGCGGCGAATATCTTCAAGTCGTGGCCGTCCTCTCTCTCAGGCGTGGCTGTTGCGCCGACTCTAAGCGCGGCGCCGTAGCCAATGCGTTGCGACAGTTTCCACACCGTCTCAGCAGGTGCGTGGTGGGCCTCGTCTAGGAAAAACGCAACATCGCTACGGTCCAGCAACTCCCACACCATCTCGTTGACATGCGGCGTCTCGTCGGCGTAGTACTTGTAGTACTGTTTCTCCTCGCTGTCTTGAACAGTCTCCTCAATCCTGCGCTTATACAGACGCGAGTAGAGCGTCTGAATAGTGACGCCGTGTATGCGCTTAAGCACCTCTGTATCTTTGGCATAGATTTTGGCGAAGTCGAGCATTTGGTATACTAAATCCAGCTGAAGAGCCGACATGACAACTGTGTAGCCGTTCTTGGCAAGCTCAACAGCCAGCTTGCCCATTATCCTGCTCTTTCCGGCACCTGTAGCTGCCTGCCACAACGTTAAGCCTATGTCTTCAAGACGTCTCCATGCATTCTTAACCATCTCCACCTGGTAGTGTCTCAAGTCTTCAAAGTCTGTAATCGGCTTAAGCATTTCTGCATAAAACGGATATTTGTTAGTAAGGCGCGGAACCAAGCCGCGAGGCACAGCCCAGTCCCCCCTATCCGTCTTCTTTGCCAGACATATTGTTTCTTCTACCTGCGCTACGGGGTTCCAGCCCTCTTCTCTGCAACGTCTGACACATGCCGGCGTCTGGCAGTAGTTCTCGCATGACACCGGTTTCCACGTCTTGACTTTGTAACACGTGTGCTGTTTAACCGCGTCGTCGGGGAGAGAGACATATGCGTAGAACTTGTGCCACTTAACCTCCGTGCAGTCCACCGGCAGTGATAACGCCTTGGCCGCCCAGCAGGGTACCTGCGACGTGTACCACGTCTTGTGGTTGGGGTCAAATATTGCGAATTTTTTCAAGACGTCAACTACGTCGCGACTCCACGGGAATTTAAACTCTTTGTCTCTAATGAGGAGCCGGATTGCCATACGTCTCCAGTATTTTACTTATTACTAATTTTGGACTTCCAGTAGTCTGCCATATTAATTCAGCTAACTCTTGTAACCGGCGACACAGGTCTCTCAGGTCGCTTCTGCAGTAATCTATCGTGACGTATCTGTGTCTTGTGACGTTGGTCTGCTCAAGCAACAGTATTATGTCGACGTCGGTGTATATGTACTGGCCATGCGTCCCGCCGCGCGACGTGGTTGTTTGTGCCGGTTTTACATATTCTACGTAGCGCGATACATACTTGAACCCGATTGGTATCGTGAGCCCTCCCATGTATGTCGCCCTCCAGTTTACCACCAGGGGTTTTTTGGTGTCCATGAATGATAGGAAAAAAACTTGTTTATAAATTTTTCTCTGGTTAGAACCGTCGCAACAGCTCCTCCACCAGACTCTCCGGTCTTCTCTTGTACATATCCACTTCCGTTACATGTTTCACCGCAACAAGCCAGTAGACTAAGTCATCCGCATTAACAACCACATCCTGACCTGCGCTTGGGTTGGCGACTCGCGAGCCGTGCTTAAGCGTTGCGACAATCAGCACGTCTCCAGGCGCGTACCTGTAGGTCGTGCCGACTGGCTGTTCTGGAAACTCTGGAAACACCATACGCAACACGTCTAGCGTCGGCTTGTGTCTGATGTAGTGCACCCACGTGACGTCTTTCAAATCAACCATAACCTCAAGCGTATATTTGTTGAAGATGTCTCTCAACTCGTTTATGTCTGTAGTAGGCACGACATTTAGTATGTAACGTCCTTGCGGTGTGAACATCGAAGGCGAAATCGCATTTAAGCCGACTGCGCGTATGCGTGGTCGTGCGGGACTCTTAGTTGCGACTTGTGCCGACATCATAGCTCCTCACCGCCAGCCAGCATCTCTCTGAGCATGTTGTAGACATCTTCTGCCGTGTTGCCACACACCACAGGCGACAGCTTGTTGCATTTCTCAGCGCCTGCGTTGCAGAACACCCTCTTGGCCCCCCGTGTAGATATCAAGTACAGCGCGTTAGGCGCCGCCACATAGGTAATGTACTGATACGGCGGTATCTGGACGTAGTACGGCGCTTTTTCAACAATCAGCAGGCGGTCGCCGTCGATTTTAAGGGGCAGGTCAGCTATGTGGCTGTCCACGCACAGTCGCAACGCAGGCGAATACATGTCGTTGAGGTACAGCCTGCCGTACGCAACGTCGCATCTATCGAATTTGAACACAGCCGACGACTCAAACCGCATTTTTATTTCATCCCTGCTAGACATGACACATAAGAAAATATGAATATTTAAGCTTTTAGTCACCAGCGCTTTTCGATTTTACTCAGCGACTCAACCGGGCCGACTAGCAGTACTTCGCACCTAATTTTATCTATAGTTTTGTTGCAGTGCGCCCAATAGACAACGCCTAGTCTCTTGAGGAACTCCGTCACGACTCTTGTCTTGTCTATGACGACCTTGTCGAGACGTTGCACGACAGATTCGCGGTCGTAGGAATAGTCGGGGTCCTCGTCATACCTCATCTCAAGCTTTAGGCGCCTGGGCGTGCCGACCATGTCCATGTTGCTGAGCCAGAACACGGCGTCGGCAACAAACCTGAAGTCGTCGTAGTCGGTGTGTGGGTAGACGCAGACGACGTAGTCGCCGTATGACCTGTGGTAGTACCACGTCATTGCGGGGGAGAGCCCCGCCCTTGAAAGCAGTGCAAACACTGCAAAACCTACTCGTTTCGCCAGTGCCTTGTTGCGCTGATTAATAAAGCGACTGTTGCGGTGCTTGCGCCTGGGTATCTTGTCTACGTGAATCTCGATTGCGCGGGTGCACGACTCGTCGGTTGTTATGTATACGTTGTCCGCGAGCAATATCGTTGCTATGGACCTCAAGACGGTGCTGTATGGAATAAGCGTGTTGACCATATCTATCTATATTCTTAATTTTTTAAGAACTGCACTTATTCGTTGCTCTCTTCGCTGTGTGTCTTAACCTCAGCCAGCATGTCTAATATTCTGTCTTTGTCTACGACACATGCGCCGTATAGCGTTGGGCGTGTGTCGTTTGTAATAACTTCGCCGCCTAGCTCCTCACATAGGGTGCGTATGTTTACGTTTATTTCTGCTTGTATAGACTTGAATATCACAATCTTGTTGTCTATAGTCACCCTGTGGTGTGGCAACAGGTTCTTCTCAATTGCTGTGTCTAGGAGTCTCCATGCTGCATACGAGTTTGTATCGCGCAGAGGCCCGGCGAAACGCACTATGTAGTTGTAGAGCCACGATATGTAGCGGTCCACCGCCGACAGCACTACTAGAGCCGACTCCTGCGGTTTCTCTATGTCAATCGATACGCCGAGAACGTCTGCAATTAACTTAGCGTATTCTTCGGCGCCGCGTTTCATGTCGGGGTCAAGTATAATCTCTTTTACGTCTTGAAAATGCTCTTCAGCGTACTTCAGGTAGAACGCGCCGAATTTGACAAGGTTCTGGCTGACCGACAGCAATTCGCGCGCAAACAGCGACCGCTTGTCCAGGTCGGGCAGGTCGCGGAACTGCATGACGTAGATTTTGTCAGCCAGCTCCGGGTCCTCCACAGTAAACGCATTCGCCGTAAGTATCAAGCCGGCTCGGGCCGGCCACTCCTCCCCCGTCGCCGTCTTCCACGCCGACGGGTTCGATATGTAGCTCTTCAACACGGCGTAGACGTCCTCCTTTTTAGTGACGCGCTCCACTTCATCCAACACGGTGAGAGTGGCGACTACGTCGTCTTGTAACCGGCCGATACGTGCGGGGTATATCACCGACGCGGCGCCGCGAAACAGCTTATGAGTCGCCTTGGGGAAGAAGGTCTGCAACAGCGTCTGGGCAATTGTGGTCTTGCCCGTGCCTCTCGGGCCGATGAAAGCCACAATCTGAGGCCTAACTCTCCACAGCTTGTGCGTGAAGAAGAAGTTCTGGAAGGCGCCGTGGAAATATGCAGCTACGGCGATTCTGTACCAGCGGTCAGACGGCTGATATTTGCCAAACACGTCCAGCAACTCTTCAACCGCCTTCTTCGCCTCCTCTGGAGACGTATTTATGGAAATACCTGTATCAAAGTAGTCTCTTACAGCACATGGAAATTTGTCCATATGTGGGGAGCACACGAACCCGCTGACTATGTAGTCCACGCGACGCGGGTAGTAGTCTATTATGACTTCCCAATTCGGCGAAACGCTGACTCTCCTCCTTGACAGGAGACGTTCAAGGACGTTTGGACGCGCCATGCTCAAGACCTCCTCTATGTCGGCGCCGGGCACCTCTATCTTGGCAGATACGTACTCCATGTCGAGCTCAGCATCTCTATATATCGTAAGCTCTTTAATGAAGGCGTTTACAACTTTAGACACGTTGTATACTGAGTCCGCGTTTTCTGTTTGTTGTTCATTCTTCTTACTTTCCTTACGCTCAACTTTGACAATGCCTTCGCGTGTGTTGCACAATCTGACAATCGGTTTGTTGGTTACCTTCTTGTTCTTAACCACACGCTTGTTTTTTATGACGACACACACAGGCCTGCTGAATTCATCGTGTGTAGATATCCCAAGGGCTGAAAGTATGTCGTCAAGTATCGCCGTGGTTTCCTGTTCAGACATGCCCAATGCGCGAGTCGCCTTGCCAATCACTTCCTCAAGCTTTGTCAAGCCCCACACCTTCTGCGCCCGGTTGCCGTAGATGTAGTTGTAAGTCTGCGCCCAGTGTTCCCCAACCGTTTTATCGTTGTCCAGCCCCTGTTGCTTAGCCCAATCGAACAGTTGCATAAGTACTTGTCTCAACTGCTCGCCGTCGATACAGCGCCTATACGCCGTGCCTACGACGGCGTATAGTATTTCGTCGTGGTAGTGGGAGCCGTCCTCCCGCTGAGCAGGCCACAAAATCTTAAGAGACTCAAGCAAAAGCTCCGGGTCTGCAATCTTGCGGAACTCTTTACATACAGCTACCGGGACTTCGCTTGGAGCTGTCGCCTTAATGCCCATCTCAGACCGCCCCAGTTTTTTTACTAGTTTCCTGAACTCGTCGCATGTCAGGATGACTCCGTAGCCTGGGTAGTCAGTCGCCTTCCATCTCTCGCCGTCCCAGACGGCGAATGTGTATTTTACGCCGCTGGGGTGTTGTCCATATACTAATTGATAATTAGAGTATAACAGCTCTATAACGCCTTCTCTTATCGTCGTGAATTCGGAAACGCAGTTCCGCTGGATACGGGTGACAACATATACGCCCCTCTCGACCTTCTCCAGGGGGATTATTTCATTAGTCTCTATATTGACACATTTGTTCCCGTCACACTTAACTTTGTGTTTTGGCCTGGGCCCAGTTAAGCCACAGAATGCGTCTGGACCTTGACACAGGTACTTCTTCCAGTCACCGAATAAGTCGTTGAGGATTGCGTCGGCTTCGTTTGGATAGTCTATGTCGAGTATAAGAGTAGCATATTCAGGATTGGCATACCAGTTCCCAGTTACTGCGATTGCCTTGACCTTGTTTCCCAACTTCTCTATATCCTCAGCTGAGTACAGCTTTTCGCGTGCGCTCCATGTGCCAATGGGGTGTTTGTTACTACCTACAGGTACGACGTTGTAACCCAGCGTCTCTATTATCTTTGCGACGTCTGCCAGCGAAGACATGTCGTTGCTCAGTCTTCAGACACATCAAGTATGACCAGCTTAACCCGTCTGCCTACGAAGTCCGCTATGCGTTTCGAATATCTATCATATATGTATATGCCTATGCGCTGGCCCGCCACTTTTGTAACTGTGCCCTCAACGTATATCATCCCAACCGTGCTGTGCGGT
>Ga0080004_1185229_pt1 | contig 24083 bp, 23 predicted proteins | sample WasSprMetagenome_FD_69207 | JGI IMG/M metagenome (GOLD analysis project Ga0080004, IMG submission 69207) | Sulfidic aquatic microbial communities from Washburn Spring, Yellowstone National Park, USA - WS (SPADES assembly) (version 2) | ecosystem: Environmental > Aquatic > Thermal springs > Hot...
GTGTGACGGCCATCTCCCCCTTTGCCGGGCTGAGCCACGTGATGTTGGGGCATACGAGGTGTATGAGTACGCTAACCCCTTTGCCTTTGATCAAATCGTAGAGCTGCGTCTTCCTATCGCCATCCACCCAGACCCATTTCGTAAATGGCCTGTTAATGGAGGCTGTAAAATTGATAGCTTCCATGAACTCTTCCCGTCGACTCGCGAACGAGGCCGCTTCAACGGCAAATGGAATGTACCTGCCTTCATCGTCTTTCCCCACGCCACGCCTCACGGCGTACTTGACCGAGCCGAATCGTTCGAACGCATTCTTTCCAGCTATGGGGAGCCTGCTAGCGCTTATAGGCTTAGCCTTCCTCCTCATCGCCGTGTATAGCTCCTTAACCTGCTCCACACTCAATTCGGAAAGTCTCAGCCCGGGTTCAATGCCAGCGGCCTGGAGCACGCTCCTAGCATAGGAGCGGTTCTTCAGCCCCCTGAACGTCGTTATAAACCCGCCGACGGGTAGATTCCTCAACTCGTCTACGAGGTTGTGGAAGTCTGCGAAGCTGTAGAAGTGTACGTCGATGCTATCCGCTGGAGGAGGCTCACCCTCCTCGGCTTCAAACGTATGGCCGAACTCCCCCTCCGTGTAAGAGATTCTCACGTGTGGGTTCAGCATGGCTATAGTCCTCAACACGTCAAACGGGCTGACGTAGTCGTGGAGGGGTAGCCTGAAGAGGAGGGTGGTCGTACCATAACCATCGCGCGGCTCCTCGTAAATAGAGGCTTCAACCCTCCCCCCTCTTGGGCTTAAACCTATCTTGAACCTCCCCTCGCCTAGCACTTCAGCCGTGTATTCGGGTCTTCCATTACGCCACATAGCGTAGGATATTCCGAGGCAGCACTGCAACGCATTACCTAAAACCCCCCTCCTAATGGTTTTAAACCCCCACTTGGATGAGGGTGCTCTCTCGAAGTCTAAGATTTTTAGAAGCATCTCACGGTTTAAAGTCGGTCTGCCGTCATCTGAAACAGACAGGGTCAGTGAGTCGCCGTCTTTACGGATCTCCACTCCGATGTTCCTCACAGCCCTCTTGTCGAGTGCATTGTCGACGAGCTCCTTAACCATGAAGAGGACGAACCTGTCGGGTGTCTGACCCGTGAGCCTCTCAAGCCCCTCCAGAGTCATGAAGTCTAGAACCCTAGGCCTCTGTCTAAGCTCTTCCAGCAACCCGCTATGTTCAAAATTTGAACCTAAGGTCATGACCTTAACCCCCTTTTTTTAACACAGTAGCTACCGTTGAAGCCAATCCCTTCAGCTGTGGTGGTTGCTTTTCAACGGTAAACCTGCCGTCGGACTCGCATACCCCTTCCTTCACAGCCATTCACGACACCCCTTAACCTCGCCCCATTATATGCGAACTTCAGTCGATTCAGAGGCTTTACCATGTCGGCGTCAACCCACATGGGACTTAACCCCCTTTAAGTCGCTCATCAGATTCGTCCGCTTGAGTTCGGCGATGTAGTGCTCGACCGCCCGCCTTATCAGGTCGCTTCTGGTGGAGCCCGTGAGTCTGGCAGTCTCGTCTATCAGCTCCACGAAGGACTTAGGCATCCACACGTTAACTTGGACTTTATCCATATCCATACGCATTCAATAAGCTAGGTGGAACCTTTATATATACAATATGTAATACCATATGGTATGAGCATTGAAGCTGTTAGAAGGTCTTTCGAGGGAGAAGCGGGAGAGGTTAGGAGGAAAATCGTGCTCGATTTAGCGACCCACCCGCACTCGACGGCCTACCAGGTCGCTAAACGCGTCTTCGGAGATGGTGTTAAATTTCATAGGAAGGTTGAGTTCCACCTCGGTAAGCTTAAACAGCTGGGCATAGTTGAGTCTAAGCGTATGAGGGGGAGGACGTTCTACTCCGTGACGAGCGGAGGTAGGGCCAAGTGTTTAAATGCAGGCCTCCCCCTACCTGCAGAGGAGTCTGAGAGGCTCTTAAACGGGCTTTCACTCTACGCGGTTAAGCCCCTACCTGAGGAGAAGGTTGAAGAGGGAAGGATGCTCTTGACAGAGGGCGTTATCGACACCCTCAAGGAGGCTCTGCAGAGTTTCAGTAGAGAGTATCTAGACGGGAGGAGGCCTCTAGAACTGGACCCTTGGACCCTCTGCATAATCTTGAATGTGTTTGAAGGGGAGAGGGCGCTCTACAGGAGCTACATGCACGTAGTGGAGAGGCTTAAAGGATCAGAAAAAGCGGAGTTTAAGGAGTGGCTTAAGAGGGAGGGCTTCAAGGACTACGAGGTGGTTGAAGAGACCTTAGAGGATCCCAGCCGCAACCTACTCATACTACGGCTTGTAGAGAGTAGGGGGTTGGAGGAGGGCTTCGGCAAGCTCGTGGAGTGGTTTAACGGCGTTAAGGAATCCCTATACCCGCACAGGATCCTCGAGCTGTACGGCTACCTCTCTACGTATACACAGCATCATTTAGAGTGGATCATAGACGCATACTCGATGTTTGAAAAATCCAAAGCTGAGCGTTCTACGCAGGCCTCCTGTTGAAGACACCGTTACATATGTTACAGCCCATGGGGCTGGAGATGGCGGATACATATGTCAAGTCGTCTAGCTTGGGGCTTTAAACACCCTTCAGTCTGACTGAGCGGCTTCCCCCACCTGACACTTGAAGTGGCTCCAGGAGGCGAAGGCGGCTTGGAGGTTTTCAACACGTTCTCCAAGTTTCTGTCTCCGTGTGTAAATATCATGGGCTTGTCGCACTTCGAGCACGGTGTGTCGAAGAGCATGGGGTGGAAGCCCTTCAAGCCTCTCTCACTGGCCTGCCGAACCGCAAGCGTTCTGAAGAGCACCGGGTCGGATATGAAGAGGCCCACCGCCTCCTACAAACAATTCTAAAGCCTCCAGACGGCTCTTGTTTCCAACCGTTTCCGAAGCCGGGAAATATTTCTCGGAATTGTTTCATTTCCAGTCTTCAGTCTGAAGGCGGAGAGGGGGTCGCCGCTTAAAGCTATGTTTCCGGAGAGAATTATGGAAACATAGGCTATGTTTCTGGAAGACTGTTTCGGAAACATTTAATAGAAACAATGTTGGGAAGTGACCCCTGGATGAGCCGTAGATTAAGCTATCATGAGGTGGAGGGGAAGGTCGTAGAAGTGGATAGGCTTCGGAAGGAGAAGGGTTGGGGTGTAGCTAAGGCCTGCAAGGCCGTAGGCATAGGACCTGCAACATACTACCGCTTCAAGTCGCAGCCGGACACGTTTCCGAGAGAGGATAGGGCTGGAAACAGCGCCGGCTCTCCTGCAGAGCAACTGCAACAGTTGAAGAAGCAGGTGGAAGACGTAGATGCTAGGCTGAGAGAGTATGGTGTGGCTGAAAGCCCAGACCACCCGCTGGTTCAGAAGGTCCGTGAGCTGAAGGATGAGATAGCCAGGACTGAGAAGGCTTTAGGCAGAGTCTACAGCGAGCTCGGCATAACCAGTATGACGGGCCCCAATTGCTCAAGCCGTCAGAGTCTGAAGCTAGCGGAGCCGGTGGACGTTCTCGCAAGCATATCTGAGGGTTTTCAAAGTCTGGATGCTATGCGTGAAAGGTTTAAAGAGATCGCTGCGAAGCTGGGGTTTAAGCTTGAAGATAAGTATGTGAGCCGCGAGGAGGTGGAGAAGATTCTGGAGGAGGAGAAACGGAAGTGGATGGACGAGCAGCTGGATGACAGGCGTATACAGGCCGTGGAGAACATCATACGGGAGGCCATAGACAAGGTGTGTAAGATGTTTCAGCCGGCCGTAGATGTGATCGTCAACACCGTCATAGGTCGGATGAATACGCAGACGCCTGGAGAGGCTTCACAGCCTGAGCAGACTCCGCAGCCAACAGTGGAGGTTGCGGCGGATGAAGAGAAGACGGCTGAAGAAAAGCCAGTCGCCGCACAGAGCTGAGAATCGATACTGCTGACTTGCCAACTGCGGAATAGTTCCGCAGTTGGAGAGAGTTTCGTGGCGTCACTGGGTGGATCTGTGGAGAAGCCGCAGGGCGTCTGAGAACCCGTCTAGATAGCCTAACGTGTAGTGTATTTTAGCGTATATGCTGTGGTTTTCATAAAACCGTATGGCGGCGTTCACAGTCCTCTTAACCATGTCTAGGCTTTCTACGATAATTTGAAGCTCCTCAACATTCAGCGTGCCGAGCCGGTCTAGGATGCTGTCGGCGACCTCGCAGAGCCTTCTTTTAAACTCCTCCCGAGCCTCCACATGTATAGGATGAGAGAAGAGGCTGGAGATAAGTTTTTACATGCGGATTTTGTGCTATACACAGAATAGACATATAGTAGCTCAAACCTGTGTACAGAATAGACCTAAAACGGACATATGGGATACAGAATAGACATAGAAGGGACAAACAGGGTTCACAGAATAGACATATAGCGGACACAGGTACACAGAACAGACGTTAAAAGGGACGTTTAGACATATGCCTCTGATAGAGGGCTGAATCGCGATAGGGACGTCTTCAGGACGCAGACGGGACGGTTAGACACGTATCTAGACGTCTAAACACCAGCCTTTCAGAAGTCTAAAACAGCTATGTACGCGGCTAAACGTTTTTAAGCCGGTACGCCGGTAAAACCCTCAGGGTGTTCCTATGCCTCTGACATTCCACAGCGACGAAGAGGTTAGGAAGATCGTAGAGCTTAGGAAGAGGGGGTGGGGCTACAGGCGTATAGCCGACTACCTGGCCAAGCACTATGGGGAGCGCTGCTCCAAAGACTCCGTCATGCGCGTCGTCCACGCGTGGCAGAACGGCTTGATAGAGGTCAAGGAGGATGGAACAGTTATCCGGCATGAGAAGCCCACGGGTGTGATAAAGCGGCAGGCTGAGGCTGAAGCACTGCACAGCCCTCCCGTAGAGGACCTACCTGAAGCCAAGCCTGTTCAGCAGGCTGAATCCTCAGATAGTTTAAGGGATATGGCTGTTGTTGGGCTTGCAGTAGCCCCTATCGCAGTTCCCGTGATGGTGGATATTGGCTGGTTCATCTGGAGCCTGATAACTCCGAAGCCTAAGCCGCAGAGTTAAGTTAAAATAGGCGTAACATTGGAATGCTTTATCTACCGCAGCTTAGACTCAGAGCCTACCCAGAGCCTGCTCTGAGTGGTGGTGTTCCACGCCCAGGCCCAGGGTTAAGGGTAGAACGACTGTAGAGGTGTCTGTAGGTGTAAAGGATAGGCTTTCAAAGCTGTCCGGTAGGCTGGGCGTCGCATATGATAGGCTTATGGGAGAACTCCTAAACATGGTCGAATACTTCGCCGAGTGTACGGCTGAAGTGAAGAGTTCTGGACTCATATACTTGACGCACGGCAGTTGAGACGGTGGTGCTCACGCAGAGGGATTACAGGGTCCTCAAGAAGCCCGTAAAGTACATGCCTGAGCCCGTGTAAACAGAAGCCCCACCACAGGTCATGTAAACACGCGCCGAATACATCAACTTTCAACCCCCTCCTTTAGACATATCTTAAAACGATGGATTTTATGAAAAGTATTGAATAGTATCGATTATTTCTGCAATTCATGCCTTATGACATTACCATTCATAACGCTATTTTTCGCAAGTGCTCTTGGCAAACTCAGCTTCTTCAGAGAAAGAGTTAATCGAATTACGTCGACTTAGGTATATACGCAATAGCTGTACTTCTGTCATATCACCTTGGTAAACCAGGGCTTTCTAGCTTCTGTCAATCTTATGGTGCCTTCATAGGCAACAGGCTCCTTTCCTCTCCAGAGGAAACCGTGCGTATCGTTCTATGGTTTGTAGCCGTAGCTAAACATTTTCTTCCAAATCTGCGAACTTCAAGAGTCTAAGCTTCTCTTTATAGGAATACTTTGTTAAAGCATCAGGTTGAAATTCAATACCTAAACCTTCGGTTTCAGGTATGGTTAAGATGCCCTTCCTAATCTTAGGTGCTATTTTATATACATCACTTGGAGGATTATTGGGTGGGGTTTCAAGCTCAAGCCAGTTCTTTATTGAAGATAAAAGGTGAGCTGAAGCAGCTATGCCAACCCAACCGTTATCCGGTCTACAGTGTAAAGCTATCTTGGCTCCATAAGATTCCGCTAAGTCAGCTATCCTAAGCGTATTTCGTATTCCTCCATCTTTAGTTACATCTGGCTGAAGAATCTCAACTCCAATCTCCAATAATTTCCTGAAACCATAGAGTGTATATTCGTTCTCTCCCATAGCTACTGATATAGGTGACTTAGCTACGAGTTTCGCTAGCTTATCATAATCTTCGGGTGGCCATAATGGTTCTTCAATCCACCTTAATTCGAACCTCTGAAGCCTATTTATATGTTCTATTGCTTTAAATAGACTTGTGAATCCGCAATTTAGATCCACCATCAGGTGGAAGCCATATCCAAGTTTCTCCCTTAACATCTTAACAGTTTCGAGTATGTTTACAACAGGTTGATGAAGCTTAACAGCGTTATACCCCTCTTTCAATATTTTCTCGCATACGTTGACTACTTCTTCAGGCTTCCTGTATCTTGATATACTTGCATATACAGGGATAGTCATCTTAGAAGAGCCTAGAAGCCTATTTAGAGGTTTACCTTCAAGTTTAGCTATTAAATCCCATAAAGCTATTTCAACACCACTTATAGCACCTGAGGTTATTCCTCCTCTGCCAGCTGAGTATACGGCTTTCTCCATAATATCTGTAAGTTCATTCAGTTCGTAAGGGGTTCTGTCTATGACAAGCTTCGATAGAAGCTGATCTATCACAGCTTTATATGCGTAGACTATACCACTTCCAGCTACCAGAGTTTGACCATATCCAACTAATCCATCATAAGTCTTAATGCGTACTAATAACTGTACACTCCATTCTTCAAGCCACAGCTGGCTCGGCTCAGTTTCAGTTAAGGGTATGCTTAAAGGTATAGCCTCCACAAGTTTTATTTTAGTCAAGCTCCAAGACCCCCTCTAGAATCATTTAATCGAAGAACTTATATGTCTTCGACTGGACTTATAGGATGAAACGCATATGGATAATAATCTACTGGAGAATTTTGAAATAAGTTCATTAATATGAGGCTACTGCGAAGCCTTGAAGGCATGGCTGTGAGCTTATGAAACCTTCATGAGGTGTGGATGTTGCTAGGTTGAAGTGTATAAGAGAAGTCTGTCAACTTCTGTGTTTAACCCAGGCTCTTTACTGTATTTGGGATCTACAGCTTCAACTGTTATAATCCATCTGCCATTATCTGAATCGTATGCTATACTCATGTAGCTGTGTATCGGATAGTCAGGGTGCTCATAAACTGAACCCGCTTTCCAGCTGTCTTTGAAGACCCTCTCAAGGTTAAGCCCTCTATAGTCTATTATATAGGAGGATATGTGCTTAGTTAGAGACGCACCTTTGACAACGTGGAGTGTCTCAGCTCCTATGAATAACGGACCCGTACAACTGGCCATTATCGAACCACTTAGGAGGAAGTATTCGGGTTGGGCATTTCCATCAATTTTTAAAATTCCAAGCTTAACCCAGTTAAAACCGTCACAACTCAAAGCTAGAGCCATGTTGACCTTGCTCTCACCAGCCTTCCTAGCCTTATAGAGGGCAAAGTATCTTCCATCAACAATATCTATCGTAGCGTCCCTAGCCTCACCGCTGTCGTAGTCTTTATCGCATCTAAGGGCAAAACCCTCCCCCCTCCAGGGACCGGCTGGATCGTCAGTCGTCATAAGATATGTCTGCCACTTAGACTCGTAAATACTATTCTCCCTACCTGCGACGTTCTCACCAGCCACATCAACAGACAGGTAAAGCATATATCGTCCGGTCGATGGATCCCTGAGGAGTTGCGTTCCCTCAATACTCTGAACAGTCATGCCGATGTATTCGCTAAGCTCCTCTTTGCTCATGGAGTAAATTAGACTGTAATCTTCTCCGTTGCTAGACCTGTATATTTCAAAACCGTAGCCACGTTTACTAGCCCCCATCCTAGGTCTACTGGTCAGCCAATACTCGCTAGTTTCAGGGTCTAACAGAAGTTTACCAGCTCCACACCATGAACCCGGCTCAAAACTCGGAGGATCTAAAATAACCCCTCTAAACTTCCTCTTTGAGAAAATCCGCTGAGGAGGATAAGCACCATACCACAAAACATAACACCTCTTAAATGATCTATTCAAAGAACTTATAAATTTAACCTACATACGCTGTCAGCCTTACTCAGCACCAGAGGAATAAACGTTCTGTTATGTCTACGGATAGTCAATCTGTTGCCGTAAAAGCACGGATGCACACCAGATGACCCTAAATCTTAAATATTTCCTAGTCTTCACAATTAAAAGATGAATTATGTCTCAAGAAAAGATTGTTATTATTGGAGGGGGAAGCCGCTTCGTCCCTTCCTTAATATATGTGATGCTTGAGAATAAGGAAGTTCTTGAAGGAAGTGAGGTATGCCTATTAGATGTAGATCCTACACGTCTTCCTACTCTGGTAAAGCTTGGATATGAGCTAGCTAAAAGAGAGAATGTAAAGATGAAGTTCACTGAGACGACTGATCCTAAAGAAGCTCTTCAAGGCGCTAGTTTTATTTTGCTTACATACCGAGTTGGTGGTGATGAGCATACAAGGGCTGACTTTTGGATTCCGACAAAGTATGGAATATGTGGAGATGAAACTATGGGACCAGGTGGCACGTTTATGGCTCAATACACTATTCCAGTTACTCTGAAGTATTGTAAGCTTATAGAAGATTTATGTCCTGACGCATGGGTAATAAGCTATGTTAATCCTACAAACTTTGTAGCAGATGCTGTCAGAAGAGAAACTAGGGTCAAATTTATAGCGTTATGTGACTGTTTTGCAGGATTCTCAATGAGTTTCCTTCCAAGGCTTCTTAACATGCCTCCTTTAGAGAGAAGATATTGTGTTAATGAGGACATTAGACCAAGAGCCATCGGTGTGAACCACTGTACATGGCTTGTTGACGCCCTTGTCAATGGAGAAAACGGTTATCCATTAATTAAGAAGAAGATTGAGGAGTACAAAAAATCTACTACCGCAATGTCGCCAGGCATGTATTTCAACATTCGCCTCCTCGAAGCGTATGGGTACTTGAATGTCTGTCCAGATCACTGTCAAGTGTTTTGGGAACATAATACTGTTTTAGAAAGAAGGAAAGGACCTTTAGAACGGGGAGAAAAGATTTGGGGTATGGGATGGAAAGGAAGGGAGTCTGACTGGGAATTTATCCAAGAAATGTTGGCAGGAGCCCCGTATGATCCTAAACGATCCTGGACTTTTAGTCCAATCCATTCAAGACAGGCGATAGGTATCATGGTTAGTATTATTGCCAATGAGGCACGCGAGTGGGGAGGCATAAACTTTCCAAACAATGGAGCTATTGGAAATCTACCTCGAAATAGTATAGTTGAAGGACCATGTATAGTTGATAAGAGAGGATTGACGCCGATCGCTGTAGGGGATCTTCCTAAACCGTTCCTGGGTCTTACGTTGCATATCTTAAACTGGCAAGAGCTTACAGTAGACGCAGCTCTTACGGGAGATAAAGACCTTCTATATCAAGCCCTCTTAGCATGCCCCTATGTCCACGATATGGAAGCCGCTAAGAAGATAATGGATGAATTGCTAAAAGCTCACGCAGAAATTTTGCCACAATATAAGAAGTAGCTATAGTACACGCGCTTTTGTTTCACAATGAATCATGTAGAGGAAATTTTTGGTCATCCTCAGCAAATTTTAATAGGAGGTTCTATAGCTTTGAGGGGCTTGAATCGTAAAATAGTTTTTCTTAGCCCGGGGAGAGTGTCTATCGTTGAAGAAGAGTTACCTCCACTTAAACCAGAGGAAATTAGAGTTAAAACCTGCCGAACATTAATCAGTACGGGTACAGAAATAGCTCATCTTAGCGGTAAAGAGTGGAGATTACCTGATGGAAGAGTCATGCCGCAATACCCAACATATCCAGGATATTCAAACGCCGGAGTAGTGGTTGAAACAGGTGATGAAGTACGGGCTATCCAAGTTGGTGATAGGGTTGTAAGCGAAGGAGGGCATGCTCAATACATTACTTTACGTGAGGGAGATTTACTATGGAAGATACCCGAAAAAGTTAGTTTTAATGATGCAGCTTTTTGCGTCCTTGCATGTACTGTTTTAAATGGTATACGGTTAGGTGCTCCTCAGCTAGGCGACTCTGCAGTTGTTATTGGGCTTGGACTTTTAGGTCAAATGGCATGCCAATTCTTAAAGCTTTTTGGAGCAAGGCCCATTATTGGGATTGACATAGACAATTACCGCTTAAAACTTGCCGCTCAAATTGGTGCGGCTTCATATATTTTCAACCCTAAACTAGTTGACGTTGTTAAGGAAGTTAAGAATTTAACCGAAGGGATAGGTGCTGATGTAGTTTATGAGGTAACTGGGTTAACCGAATGTTATAACCTCGCGTTTCAGTTGGCACGGTTTAAAGGACGTGTGGTTAGTTTAGGCTCTCCCCGTTGGCCAGCTGAAGTCAACATGATGGATCTTCACATGAAGGCGCTAAAGCTCGTTGGAGCAATCGTTACATCGCATCCATCCGAAGGAAACATGGATAATCGGTGGACGAGAAAAGCAAATGGTAGGCTTTTTTTGGAGTTGCTGGCTGAGGGCTCCATAAATGTTAAAGACTTAATTACACACCAGTTTTCTTATTTAGAAGCTCCAAAAGCTTATCAGATGATTCTGGAAAAGAAAGAGAATTTTTTAGCTGTAATTCTTAAATGGTTTTAGAGTATATGATTTTCGAAGATTGAAGGAGTGTGGAAGAAATTCGCTAGTCTTTCATCACGTGGAAGATGGCAGGTTAAAGAGAAAATACATTATTTCGCAAAACTGATTGGAAAGAATAAAGCTTAAGGTTATAAGAGAGGATGGGCGTCTCCTACGTTTTCCTGGTAGCTCCGGTTCTAGTGAAGTGGAGAAATAGATAAATATTAGAACAGTTTTTTAAAAAAGACATCGGGATGAAATAATGGTGAGAGTCACATGAGGAAGGTAGGTGTGGGTATAATTGGCTTTGGTAAGTGGGCGCAAAAACATGCACTTTTTTACAAAGAATTACATGATGCTGAACTTTTAGCAATATCTGCTTTAAGTGAAAGTTCATGTAAGAAAGCTTCAGAGGAATATGGCGTAGACACATATCGTGATTATAGAGATCTTCTTAAAAGAAGAGATATCGAAGCTGTAAGTGTAGTTGTTCCTAATTATTTGCATGCCAGAATCACAATAGATGCTTTAAGAGCTGGAAAACATGTTCTTGTTGAGAAGCCTATGGCTCTTTCCGTATCTGAATGTGAAAAGATGATAGAAACCGCAAAAAAGATGGGATGTAAATTAGCTGTAGGACATGAACTAAGGTTTTCTCCTTTCATGAAGAAAATTAAAGATTTAATAGATGAAATTGGTGAAGTAAAGACCTGTTTTATAAGTGCATGGAGAGCGCCTTGGCGTGGTGGTTCACGTGATTGGCGGTACAAAAAAGAGCAGAGTGGCGGTTTAGTATTTGAAGAGCCTGTTCACTACTTTGACCTTCTTCATTGGTATTTAGGAAATCCAAAAAAAGTTTACGCCGTGGCCAACAACACTAATGACTCATTTGACTTTGAAACTAACATTTTCATATCCATAAATTTTCCAAAAAATTCTATAGGAGCGCTATCCTTTTCTATGGATAGTTTCGACTATAATCTCACCATCGAAGTTGTAGGCTCATATGGTGCTATACGAGGTTGTATTGAGGGGGGCCATTTCCTATGGTCTCCTGAAGCACGAAAAGCTCAGTTATTCTTGAAACCAAAGAAAGATGAGCTTCGGGAAATAAAATTTGAGGAAAAGATAGGGGAACTCTGGGATTTGAAAAGGGAAATCCAGCTTTGGATAGAATGCATAAAAGATGATAAAGAGTATCCAATTACAGGTGAAGATGGGAAAATGTCAATTGCCATATGCGAGGCTGTTGAAAAATCCATAAGAACCTATAGACCAGTAGAGTTTGTCTAATGATGTCTATTGGTGATTTTCTATGATTCAGATCCCAAGTTATTATAATATAAGAAAAGAGGATTTTCATAAATACAGTCCCTTTAAATTTAAAATAGTGAACAGTATTGACGATTTATACTATGAGTTTGCGATAGATTTAATTAAATTAATTAAAAGGAATAATGAAGAGGAAAGAGAAACCACGGTTATTCTACCAGTGGGGCCATTTGACTATACAGTAGTAGCTGAGCAACTTAACAGAGAGAATGTATATTGTGGAAATCTACGAATATTTATGATGGATGAATATTGTACGGATGAAGGCGATATCATTCCCTATGACCATCCGCTGAGTTTTCATAGATTTATCCATGAAAACTTCTTTTCTCGTTTAAAAAATTCCATAAGGATGCCGAAGGAAAATATAATTTTCCCAGACCCTAAGAGACCTGATATAACCACGAGGATTATAATAGAGGAGTTGGGAGGTGTCGACGTATGTTATGGAGGAGTGGGTATAAATGGGCATTTTGCATTTAATGAGCCACCCGAGGATGGGCAGGACGTAAGGAATAGTGTAACAAGGGTCGTAACTTTAAGTAGAGAAACAAGGACGGCGTTGGCCTTAGGATCTACTGATGGAGACTGGAGTATAATTCCAAGAAAGGCTATTACGCTGGGTATGAGAGAACTTTTATTATCCAAGGAGATTCACCTATACTTTATGCGAAGTTGGCATTCCGGGATTATGAGACGTACCCTTTTCGGCCCAGTGAGCCCAGATTTTCCAGCGTCTTATATTCAAACGCATCCAAAGGTTATGGTCACTCTGACCGAATATGTAGCTCAAGTCCCTTCGATAAACGTAAGGCAAGCTCTAGTACTAAAGTGAATCTAGGGTGATCTAACATGACTGAAACTCCTAAGTGCTTAGGGTTACTACCCCATTTATCTACTGGTGTGAAGATTCCTGAGGTTTTAATAGAGGGTATTACGAGCGGTTTTAAGGAAAGCATGTCTGCAGGAGGGTTGATGTTGGCGTTCGGAAGAGAAACTGCTCCTAGATACGTAATAGATTCTCCTCCGGGAGTTTACGATATTACAATGGGGCATACTGGTGTTTCGATAGAACATTTCATAAATATTGCGGTTGAAGCTGTTAAAAGGAAATGTGTTATTGCTGAAATAGAAGCTGACCACATCTTAATCAGAGCATCCCCTCCATCAGAAGCTGCCAAGAGGATTTATGTGAGACACGGAAGAAGGTGGGATGAAAAGTTTCTCAGAGAATCCATTTCTCTAGCTCAGGATATGATAGATGAAGCTGTTAAAACGTCTAGCATCCACGCTTTTACAATTGATACAGCTGATCTAATATTTCAAGAAGTAGACACATGGAGTTTTAATAAAGTAAAGGATGAGTTTGAAAAAAACATTCCTCTTGAAGAAAGTAAGAGGATTTGTGAAAGATATTTAGGCAAAGAAATCGGGGTAATAGATTCTCGTGGATTTAAATACACTTATAAAATAACGTATTTAGAACTTATGAGAAATGCGTTAAAGTTTTCTAAAAGCATAGAGATCTTCAAGGATGTATACAGTTATATTGAAAATAGAATGGGTGGGAAGAAATTTACAATAGAACTAGCACTAGATGAGACAATTAATAAGATGAATTGCATAGAGCTGTATTATATTCTTAAAGAGTTACAAGATGCAGGATGCCGCGTAGACTTTGTGGCTCCTAATATAGGTTTTAAAAAGCGATTAGACTTTACTGGTAGTTTAGATAGGTTAGAGAGTGATTTGTCAAGATTAAATGCAATAGCCAATTTCTTCGGCACAATACTTTCCATTCACTCTGGAAGCGGCTCCGACCCTTATGGAGTTAAGGGACAGAGAGTTCATGAAATCCTTTTAAAAGCAACCGGGGGAAACTTAAAGTATAAAATATCTGGAGTATACCTTGAACTTTTAATGAATTTACTTGCGTCTTTTCCCAAGTCTTCATATGAGAGAAGGCTCTATGAAGAGATGTTTGATTCATTATTTAACTTTTTAAAGGATCAGGTTTCATGCTATGGTTCATTATATTCAAAATTCTTAAAAAATATGTTAAATAAATATGAGGAGAATATTAAAAAAGGAAGAATGAAACCATATGATCCTAAAGCAATGTTTTTCAGATTTTATTCATTTCTTTTATTAAACTTTAAAGATCGCTCTGGGAGAAGGCCATTTAGAGAAGAAATATTAAAATTATATGAAGAGAGAAGAGCCTTCCGTGAACTTGTAGATAGGGAAGTCAAGAAAGTTACCATAACTTTCATAGAAAATCTTGGATTTTCAAATAATGTAGCTAACTCAAAAAATGATGTATAGTACTGGTTCTTTTACTGAGTTCAGCTCTATGTTTTATTTATGAATATTATATTGAATGCAACTGTTATTGAACTTAATGTAGGTACGCTTTATTATAAAAGTATCCATGTATAAATGGTTGTAACTTCCAAGGAGCCATCAACTCATATGGAATGGCGTCATAGATTCAGAAGCCTATCTAAAACCTTCTATGTAGGAAGGGCCAAGACGGCTGTAGTAGACGAGAGATCCGTGAACATAAAGGGCATGGAAGCCTGGAGGGCTATTACAACCGGATCCGATATCATAAGCCTTGGAAAGCCTCCTCCTCGTGGAGGAGGCTTAGAGCCTCATACTATGCTATCCATCGTTGGGGGGTGATGCGGAAGCCTTAAGGTTACAGCACCTATTAGACCATCGCAAAATTTAAATATTCTAGACTAGAATACCTATATATTAATGAGCGAGAAAGTAGAGGAAATAGTTGCGTTTAAGCCTTCTCTAACGGCTTTGTTAATAATAGCAGTAGCTATACTATCCTTCATAGGAACTATTGAGATAGCTTTAAATGGTTCTGTCGGTAGTGCATTCATGTGCAGGTATGCTTGGGGCTCTATGAATAAAACTATGGGTATACCAATAATGTCAGTATTGCTGATATTGTTAGCCTATCCATTTAGGCTTCTTGGAGGTAAAATATCTACACGAACCCTTATCTACCTTTACCTAGTTGGTATGGTAGTATCTTACTACGGCATAGGACATTACGAGACTTTTGCAGCTTTTCCAGTGGGTTTCTCTAGAACCCTGCTCTACGATCCACCTGAGTATAGAGCTATAGTTGAAGGCTGGTGGTGGATGCCTCCTTATGAGGAGGTAACGCTTATAGTGAGGGGTGGAGTTGCCCCTAATTGGAGCGCTTGGTCTGGAAGTATAACATTTTGGACACTATATTTGCTGGTCTTTTACCTATTCGGTTCAAGCCTAGTGCTTCTATTTAGACGTAGGTGGATAGACATAGAGATGATACCAGTTCCTTATGCAAGGCTCACCTTCGAAACAATAAAGGTGTGTACAGGTGAGCTAAAGGCAAGGAGAGTTCTAACATTTTTCGCGATAGGGTTTCTAATAGGATTTCTCTACGAGTTTCAGGTTCTGATGACCTACGTCTTCCCTTGGTGGCCAGACATTTTAGCTTGGAGGGGGACAACCGTAGACAAGACAAGCCCACAGGGCTGTGTATGCCTTTATCCCGAACATATCCTCTGCCAGACACTTGTATATGCACCACAATATTCCAAGAACATTATTCAGTACGCCATCTATTATCTAGCTCCCCTTGATTTCCTGTTTTCAGCATCATTCTTTTACTTCCTACAGATCGTATTAGCACAGATATCATACTATTACGGCTATTATAGTGGAATATTCACATTAGGCAGTCACTGCAGAGTTAGGGGAGGAGCAGGATATATGCTCTCTTTTCTACAAGGGCCACCATTTTACTGGCTACCTATGGCTACAATAGGTGGAACTGTAGGTTTAACCATCATGATACTCCTTCAATCTAGAAGCTATCTGGCCGAAACGATAAGATTAGCTATACGTAGTAACAAGTCTTCGGTGGAGGCTAGGGAGCCGCTAACTTATAGAAACATATATCTACTCCTAGCAATCTCTATGATATTAATGCTTGGATTCTTTTTCTCAGCTGGTTTGGCGGTGGAAACAGCTCTGGTACATCTAATCATCACTGGCTTCGTTACAATATTGTCGGGAACATATATTTTGGGGCTTGTAGGTGCTGGCTTTCATGAGGTAGGGCGAGAATACGGTTGGCCGTTAATGTTCATCTGGCCAATCCCACCAGACACTGCTACAACTTGGACCCCTAACTGGGTCATGGGACATTTCTTCTATAATGTAGGCACAAACCATATGACTCATGGAGTTTTAAATGGAGGTTATACAATGGTACAGGCTCTGAGTGTGGGTAGCGCTGCTAAGTTTAGATTGAAAGACGTATTTGTGTTTACAACGATCGCGACCATAGTAGCTATAGTAGTTGCCAATTGCACTAGAATTTGGATTGTGCATCTTCTAGGCACAGGTAGAGTGCCGATTTGGGGAGAGTGTGAGACAAATATATTCTGCTTCCAATCACTCGAAGTATATAAGCGCTGTGCTCCTATCGAGACACGATTAGCTGCTGGAGCCGCTGGCTCTATCATAGTTATGGCTTTGTACTTCCTCAGAACTAGACTACCATGGTTGCCTCTACACCCCTTAGGTTTTATAATGTCTTCAGCTCCAGCCGTGACTCAGATGCGTGACTGGAATGGCTTTTTCGGAGCTTGGATAGCTAAATACCTAACCATACGCATAGGTGGAAGTAAGGCATATGAAGAATATGGTATTCCAGCTGCAAGCGGCCTTATGGCCGGATACGTTCTAAGCAACCTAGTGGCCTATATAATCGGAACTATTAAGTTCTTCATAGCGTTTTAGATTGATAGCTTCCAATTTTTTTACACTTAAAGTTTTTTATACTTGAAGAGTTAGTCTTCTAATTTGAGGTGAAAGGAATGAATTTTAGGGGGTGGATGGGTACTATTCCTCCACAATACATCTTTGCTAATAGAAGGTTTAAGAAGGTCGTATTGGATCCTCCAGATTTCAACCCAGGATCTTGGATTGGAGCTGGGAGCGTAATAATAGACTTCGAAACTAATGAATACTGGTTAACAGCTAGATTACGCAAAATGCCACCGCTACGAGGTTATGAAGTTAAGATCTATAAGTCATTGAATGGAGAAGATTTTAGAGAGGCTGTAGCACTATCTAAAGACGATTTATCTAAACTCAGCGGGCTTAACATTTTAAGCATCGAAGGACAACAACTTATAAAAGACCCCTTAACGGGTAAATACTATTTTTACCTAGCAGTAGATAGTGGTCCTACCGACGTAGGCTGGGATACCCTACTTTTAAGCTCAGAGGACCCATCTGGACCTTGGAAGTCTCATGGGATTGTTTTAAGGAGAAGTGAGAGCTATGATGAGTTAGGTGCTAGAGACGTCGTTGTAGGTATTGTCGATGGAAAATACCTCGCTCTATATAAGGCGCAAAGAAGGAATTTAGAAAGCTCAAATCTTAAAGACTATATAGTTAACGTGGCTTTAGCGACCAGTAAGGATGGAATTAAATGGGAAAAACAAGGATTATTCACAGTAGACGGGAGAAAACAGCCAGCATATTTAATGCTATATGGAAATATATTTGCTGGTTCTTTGGGTCCATTGTTCATTGGATTAGCTCGAAAATATAGGGTGAAGGGATGTGGCCTAGCTAGGCATTTCGAAGCCTACACGATCGACTATAGAAACCTTAATCTAGAGACCGTATTCTCTACAGAATGGATACCGCTCTCACCTTACGAGAGGAAAGACTATCCAACCCATGGATATATGAACGTAGTATACGATTGGCTAAAAAATAGGATACTACTTTACCTTGAAGCATTAGATCCTCACTACACTAAGGAAATAGGATGGAATACGCAGGTAGATAGGTTAATACTATATGAAACGCCATTACCAGAGTAAACAGCAAATCTAATAAAGTAAAGATCAAATATTTCTAGGAATCTCGTAGATACCTTTGAGCGTATCAGCTCTAAGTCCACATCTTAGTGCTTCTAAAGCCATTACATCTGAAGGTTGAATATTCCCTAGGTTTACATTAATCCCAAAATTTCTTATAAGTTCAACTTGTTGACTTTTATATGGGGCCTCAAATATTATATTTGTTACGTCTAAATTCTTAACTATTGCAGTTAATTTATCCGATATTATCTTTCCTTCTTCATCGTATATACCTATTCCTCTACCAGCCTCCCTAGCCTCTATTATAACTTTAAATGCTCCAGCTTCTAAATCTCTTCTCATTATCTCTACCATTAAGTCTGGAGTCAACTCTAGCTCCTTAAACTTCTTACCAACCTCAGAAATAACAAGAAAACCCCTATCTAAACTCTTCCGTATAATTTTATCCCTAAACTCTATGGGTATAGATATGGTTCCATCTGAAATTTCTATTGCTGTAAATCCAAGCATACTCGCATACTCCAGAAATCTATCATATACATCCTGAGCTAAAGCTATCTCTGTAAAGGTTCCACCAATCATTGAATACACATCGTATTCATTATAGAGCTTAAGCTTCTCCTTTAATAAGGATTCTGGATAAAGTCTTGATGTTCCAAATCCAAGCTTAACAATATCCACATAATCTCCAGCAACATCTAACAAATCTTTAGTAGCGTTTAAACCTAGACCTTTATCTATTACCATGGTTAAACCTACATTCCTAGGTTTAGAAGTTCTACCTTTAACCGGGTAATGGATTATATGTTCAAACGCCTTCATAAAACTACCTCGTACAAGGAGAATTTTTCGCTTTGTGGTTTAATTTAAATTTTTTCTTTCGCATTTTCTCAATTCATGGACTGGAAGTGTGTTGATGAGAGACTTATCAGGCGCAGTGAGCTTATCCTAAGCCTAGACTTCCTCAGGAACTATGATCTTGAGCTCGGCGTTATGAACGATGACAAGGTTGGGTGTCCATTCAAGCTTGCGGATAGGTATGTTGAGTCCATTGCTGTTGTGCATTATTTATTCTTGATGTCTAGGTAGGTTAAAGGATTTACTGGGGCTCTTAATAGGCTCATTAAAGGCTTCCATCCGTTGACTACTCGTGGATCAGAATGCGCGTTTTAATATCAACCTACCGCCATGCGATTCCATAAGGGGCTCTGATGGTTTTGTTGCTATAGCCGTTAATTCAAGCGGGGTTAGCGTCCATAAGTGCGGAGGATGAGTTAAGCAAATACATTGTAAGAAGAAGCACTATGTTAAGATGTGCTTCGCGGTTGACGTTAGGATGAGGGGGTCATAACGATGGATGTAACAACCAATGACACGTATGACTCTGAAACCCAACCAGAAGAATAAAGCCGCAAAGCAGAATTTTTCTCTTCTTAATTCCTTCTTAAGGAAGACTTTAAGATCTTACCTGAGGGAGTTCATTAAAATCTTCTTGGGTATAAAGAGCATACATGCTATTTGAATGAAGATTATGAAAGCTATTCTTAGTCGGTTTGAGAAAAGACAGAACGAAAGGCTTAAATGCTTGCAATAAGTTATTACATATGTGTTTGAGACCAATAGTTTAGCTATAAGAGGTTTAAATGTGGTTAAAGCTCATATAGCTATAATATCTAATGCTCCCTCCCTCATTTATGATGCTAAATACTTCGAGGGGGTAAGGCATCCTGCGATCTTAAAAGGTAATGGATGGCACATATGTTGCCAGAAGGCTAATTTCTCGTTAGAGATTTTTAATCATAAGATTCCAGGTAACATCGATGGATACTTCTACATAATAGATAATCCCATCGAACCAACAATCCACATAACCTCTGATAGAATTGTAGCTTTAGGTGAGTGGCCCAAACTAGAACTTGAAGTTTTAGACGATAGGTATACACTTTTAGGAAATCAAGGTCTATTATTCAAATTCATTCTTAAAACTTTAGAGTACAGATATGGTATATATAACTTACATGCCTGTGCTCTAATAGATGAAAGTTCCAATGAGTTAGTGGTAGCTTTAGGTGAGCGGGGTAGCGGTAAATCTGCCCTATTGCTCTCAGCACTTGATAGAGGTCTTTTTAAACTATTCGCCAGCGAGATAGTTCATGTAAGCCTGGAAGATAATGATGTAATATTTTACAGAGGAGCTACAAGGAATAATGTAAGAATAGGACATTTAGTATGCGATTTTCCCCGTATAGCTGAGAAGCTTGGGTTAGAATTTTCAGATATCATTGATATTTGGGATACTAAAGTTCAGATTGATCTGGAGCCCTATAGCTCTAAATTGAATAGAATAGTAAACCCTAAGGTTACACTTATTATGCCTAGAATAGAGGAGTATGTTAAAAATCCTAGGTTTAGAGTCGTAGATAATGTCATAAGGATCAAACGCATTATTTTCGAAAATTTGTCGGATAAAATAGAATCACCTACATTAATCTATGAACGGATACCTATAGGAGGGTTTAAAGATGTCAGCTTAAGAACTAGAAGGTTAGAATTCGTGGAAAGGATTCTAGAGAGTCTAAAGATTAAGAAAGCTATATCTCTTTACGCATCACCTTCCACATGTCTCGAAGGTTGGACTTAAATTTTAGCTCATACCATTTTAATTTTTCTTCTGCTGATGAGAAGGTTAAGTTAAGGATTTCTGTAAACGTCACAACACCACCTGTCAGATGCTCAACGCCATCATAGATGTCTTAATGGTTGCTAACCGTGAAGGCTATAGTAGGTTACGCCAAGACCCTTGGTCATGACGCTGATTCATACCAAGCTCCTCCAGAACAACTGACTGATGACACAGCTATCGTTATCATGGAATTAAAATCTAGTGCCAAGTGGTAGGATGGGAAGGAACGGTTATATACGGCATGAAAGGTACAATCTATCTGAACTGGAGGGACGAACTCTTAAACATCTACATTACTAAACATATTGGTGGCTGGCTTAAATCAAACCTGCCGTCCGCTATTGGGCAAAGCAGTGCATAGGCATTTTGTAGAGTGCATACTGCATGGCAAGGAACCTAGAAATACACCTAGGCGTGCTAGGCACGTTGTGGAAATCATGCTCGCATGCTACAAATCTACACTAACAGGTCGGTGTATCAAATTGAAGACATCCTTTTAACTGAATGAACTTATGTCCAGTACAGTAAAAGATCCTGGGAAAGTATACAATTTATCTATGTAGTTTACACTGTAGTGTAAGCTCTATAAGGATGCGTACAAGGCTACACTATACAAGTGCTCTGGAAGGAGATGTATTCAGAATCACAGTTGCCCCAAGATATCGATCAGTCATAAAAATCTTATTAAAGAGCAATCATCTTTAATGAGTTCTTTTTCCAAAAACGTTGGAAAAAAGAGGGTTTATACGCTAGTTTTTACATATAGATACTATTAATGCTACTACTAGAGTACTAGTATTATTACTACACCTGTTGTTAGTGTGCTCATTTGCTCTGTGATAGCATCCACCTTGTGGCTTAGACTCCAGGTCCTTTCTTACATTGGAAAGGTCTGTAGCTTGCTTCCTCTATTCAAAAAGCTAAGCTGCTATGTTGAAGATTTGGCATCAGCTCTTATCAGGCTGGATGGAGCCGCCGGGTTAGAAGAGATGTACATGACAGCAGGCCTTAAGGGCAGAGAATCAAGAGGCTTGGAAGAAAGCCTAGGCGCAAGGGCCTTAGGAGGCGTGGACGTGGAGCATGGGGCGAGGACAAGTCAGCTGTTTTCATCCTTGTTGAGAGGGGTGGCAGAGAAGATTATATTCCCTCAGGAGATGTTAAGACTGAAACAGTCCTGAGGATGGTTGGAAGACGTATCTTAGAAGATTCAACAGTCTACACTGACTTCTCTAAGGCCTACCTTGGCCTAGGCGAGGCAGGATATAGGCATGAGGCTATTAACCCTCCATCTGGTGGATTAAGGGGGAATGCCACATTAACGGATGTGAGAACAGGGCATCCCTATTCAGGCCCTGACTGGCCGTCCACAAGGGCATATGCAAGGACAACCTAAGTCTCTACCTAGCTACCTTCAAAGCCTACAGGGGATTCAGAAGTATGAAGCCCATAGAAGCTATCAAGAAGAACATTCTTATTTTCACAGCTCTTCTAGCCATCATAAGAGACCACCCCAGCCTTGAAGTAGCCATCCAAAAGCCAGCCATAACATTCTTATATAAGCGAAAAATTTAAATAGCATTAAATAAGACTTTGGAATCGATTTTCATGATTATGGGTAAGTATACATTCGAAGGCTTTATAGACCGTAGGGAGGAGGCCCGTCGGCTTCTAAGTCTAAGCATCGAGGAGCTTCTAGAGAAGGCCAAAGGCCATCTTCTAGTGTTCGAGAACTTGGAGAAGTTATATGAGCATATTGCAAGGAGCATAGCCGATGAAATTAAAAAGAATAATATTGAAGGTAAACCTACAAGGCTTATATTACCAATTGGGCCGGTAGAGCAATATCCCATACTGAGGGATATAGTAAACGATGAATGTATAAGTCTTAAGAACTGTCATTTCTTCTTCATGGATGAATACTGCGATGATAATGGACACGTTCTACCAGAAGAGCATCCTCTTAGCTTTCGTGGAACAGTTAAAAGGCTATTCTTAGACCATGTAAAGCCCGAACTCAACATACCACCTGAACGCGTAGTTTTCCCAACGCATCACAACATCCATAAGATAGCGGATATGATCAGGAATGTAGGAGGCATAGATACCTGTTACGGAGGTATAGGAATTCATGGACATATTGCTTTTAACGAGCCTGAAGTTGGGGTTGCAGATTCAGAACCTAGACTGGTATATCTGAATGACTTTACTGTTACAATGAACGCTATAAGAACGGGTGTAGGAGGAAATATAGTAAACTTTCCGAGAAAAGCCGTTACTCTAGGTATGAGGCAGATACTTGAGGCTAGGAGAATTAGGCTATGCGCCCGTAACGGTGGACCCTGGGATTGGGCTAATACGGCTCTTCGCATAGCACTTCTAGGTAGAATTGGGGACGACTTCCCGGTAACGTACATTCAAAAACATGCGGATTATATGATAGTAACTGACAAAGATACAGCTTCACCACCAAAGCACATAATATAAGGCTCAATTACTTTGTAATTAAAGTGGAGGTGAGAATGTTGGAGCTTTGGTTAGATAGTGCTAACCCAGAGGATGTTAGAACGGCTTTAAGTTGGGGTGTAATTTCAGGTGTTACGACCAATACGACTAAAATTCTTCAGACAAGACGTAGATTCAGGGAGGTGATAGATGAAATATGCAAGTTGATGGGAGACAAACCTGTATCCGTCATGGCCATTGAAAGCAAATATAAGAGTGCTGAAACTATAGTCGAAGAGGGGAAAAAACTTATCGAATGGCATCCTAACATAGTCGTTAAGATTCCACCAACGATAGAGGGGATAAAAGCTATAAGGATTCTAAGTGAGATGGGGATTAAAACCAATACTACTCTCATCTATACCCCTTTACAGGCGCTTTTAGCTGCTGAAGCTGGTGCAACATACGTAAGTCCGTTCGTAGGCAGGCTTGACAATATAGGCTATGATGGCATGGAGCTTGTTAGAAATTTAAAAACAGTATTTAAAAACTATGGCTTTAAGACGAAGATAGTAGTCGCCGCTGTAAGACATCCAGTTCATGTCCTCAAAGGAGCCTTAATAGGAGCGGATATAGCCACGATGACTCTAGAAATACTTAAGTTGCTGTATGAACACGTGCTTACCGATGAAGGGTTGAGAAGATTTCTTGAAGATTGGGAGAAGGTGCCTAGGTAAATTATTACTATGGAATACCTGTGGGAAACCTTTAAACCTATACGTGGTATAGCTTAATTCACGTGGTGGAGATGAAGTATGGAATTTGGACAAATTTTTACGGGGATCTTAATTTGGTAGATGCATTATCTAAGATAAGTGAACTTAGAATCAAATATGTGGAATATAGTTTCGAACACATTTTAACCG
>Ga0080004_1134745_pt1 | contig 24066 bp, 18 predicted proteins | sample WasSprMetagenome_FD_69207 | JGI IMG/M metagenome (GOLD analysis project Ga0080004, IMG submission 69207) | Sulfidic aquatic microbial communities from Washburn Spring, Yellowstone National Park, USA - WS (SPADES assembly) (version 2) | ecosystem: Environmental > Aquatic > Thermal springs > Hot...
TGTCCTAATAGAGGGATATGTTGGTCTAATTTAAGTGCTACTTTTTTATTACTTGGTTCTATTTGTACAAGAAGCTGTAGGTTTTGTTATATAAAAAAAGGGAAACCAGCTTCTTTAGATTATTCTTCTATAGATAAATTAGCTATTTCTATTGCAAAACTTAACCTAAATTATCATACTTTTACTATGGTTACCCGTGATGATTTACCTGATCACGGAGTAAATTACCTTATTAATTTTTTTGAAAAATTGAGATACTATTCATTAAAATTAAATTCTAAAATTATATATATAGAAGCCTTAATAAGCGATTTAGGGCAAAATTATGATAATTTGAAATTATTGTTAAATTCCAATGTTATTGATGTTTTAGCACATAATGTAGAAACAGTTAGAAGGCTAACTCCCACTATAAGAGATAAGAGATTTAGTTATGACGGTAGTTTAAAAGTTTTAAAATGGGCTAAGGAAATTAAAAACAATATAATTACTAAGTCTTCTATTATTTTAGGCTTTGGAGAAGAAATGAATGAAATTTTTGAAACTTTAAATGATTTAAGAAGTGTTGATTGTGATGCTATAACTATTGGACAATATTACAGACCTTCTAATAAACAAATTGAGGTTTTTAAAATATATTCTCAAGAAGAATTTGATATTATAAAAGATTTTGCTATTAATTTAGGTTTTAAATTTGTTAAAATAGGTTATCAAGTTAGAACTTCTTATATGGCTTATGAATTAATTAATTTAATAAAAAGTAGAAAAAGTAATTGAAAAAAGTACGTTAATAATTTATTTAGAGTTTTTGAGATTGTTTAGAGTTTTCATAGGTATATACATTTAGTATTATATCTTCTAAATCATATTTAGGTGAAAATTTTAATTGATTTATTATTTTATCTGCTTTAGCTATTAGGATAGGGACGTCTCCTAAGCGTGGGCTATCTATTATATAATTTACTTTTTGATTTAGTATTTTTTGTGCTTTTTCTATTACTTGCAGAATTGAGTATCCTTTGTTTATTCCTACATTAAATATTTCATTTAAATTGTTTTCATTTATAATAGATTCTAAAGCTAATATATGGGCATCTACTAAGTCTGATATATGAATAAAGTCTCTTATACATGTTCCATCTGGGGTATCATAAGTATTACCATATACTTTAAATATAGATTTGTTTATTATAGATTTTATTAGGAGGGGAATTAAGTGGGTTTCAGGTTCGTGTTCTTCTCCTAAATCATCTACTGAACCTGCAGGATTAAAATATCTTAAAATTATATAATTTAATCCTTTTCTTTGATAGTTTATTATTATTTCCTCAGAAATTTTTTTAGTTAGTCCATAAAAGGATAAGGGATTAGTAGGATGGTTTTCATCTATTGGAGTATATAATGCTTTCCCGTAAACACTGGCACTTGATGAAAAAATTATATTGAAAACTTTATATTTTGTCATTAAATTTAATAAATTTATAGTTGAATTTAAATTATTATTAAGGTATTTATAGGGATTACTTTCAGATTCATTAACTAAGGTAAAAGCTGCAAAATGTATAACTACATCTATTTTATTTTCCTTAAATACTTCTTCTAATTTTTGGTAATTTAGTAAATCTATTTGATAAAAATTAATTTTATTATAAAATTTTGAAAGTAATTTTTGCTTATTTATTGATAATACTTTATCTATTGCTATTATGTTGTAATTAGAATAATTTGATAATAATTTATATATAAAAGTAGAGGCAATATATCCTGATGATCCTGTTATGAGTAAATTTATCATAAATTTTTTTATTTATTGTAAATTATTGTTATATTTAATAAATTGTCAAAATTTTCTTTTGTAATTGAAAGATCTATTTTGATGTTATTATATAGTTTTTCGATTTTATTTATTATATGGTTATTGATTAAGTTTATCAATTCATTAGTATTTATAAAGTTATATTCTGGGGGTAAATTTAGTAGGAATTCTAATTTTTTTGTATATTTTTTATTTTTGTTGTTATTATTTATTTGAGTTATCATTTCTTGTATTTCAATAATTATGGAGTATGTAATAGGTATAGTATTTAATGGGTACGGGAACTTTTCCATAGTAAATACGGAGAGGGAGGGATTTGAACCCCCGGTGTCGGGACTACCGACACTGCGGTTTTCAAGACCGCCGCCTTCGACCGCTCGGCCACCTCTCCTTTATATTCTTTTATATTTCATAATTCTATATATTTTAATTAATTCCTTCCTTATGAAATTATGATTTTTAATAATGATGTAAATTAATTGTAAGTTAATTTTAATTGCTTAAGTATTAATCTCAAGAAGTTATAATTTTTATTATAAGTTTTTTGATATTTAAATTATAAAAAACATATAAAATTTTTTTTAAAAAAAAGTTATAAAAAAAAGGGAGGAATTTTTAATAAAAATGTATAATAATATAAATGGAGGTGATAATAATATGCCAAAAGCAGTAGGTATAGATTTAGGTACTACTAACAGTGTTATAGCCTATAAAGAAGCTGGGGGTAACGTAATTGTTATCCCTAACGCTGAAGGATCCAGATTAACTCCTTCAGTAGTTGCTTTTAAAGGTAATGAAATAATAGTAGGAGAACATGCTAAAAGACAAGCTATACTTAATCCTGAAAACACAGTCATATCTATTAAAAGAAAAATGGGATCTGATTATAAAGTAAAAATAGAGGGAAAGGAATATACTCCTGAACAAATCTCTGCTTTTATACTACAAAAACTAAAGAAAGATGCAGAAAGTTATTTAGGAGAACCTATTCAAGATGCGGTTATAACAGTACCTGCTTATTTTAATAATGCTCAAAGGGAAGCAACTAAAAACGCTGGTATTATTGCTGGTCTTAACGTATTAAGGATAATAAATGAGCCAACTGCTGCAGCTTTAGCTTATGGATTAGATAAACAAGAACAAATATTAACAGTATTAGTCTTTGATTTAGGTGGGGGAACTTTCGATGTATCTATACTTGAAATAGGACAAGGAGTATTCCAGGTAAAAGCTACTGCTGGAGATAATCATTTAGGCGGGGATGACTGGGATAAGAAAATTATGGATTGGATCTTAGATGAATTTAAAAAGGAATATTCTATAGATTTATCTTCTGAAAAAGCAGCTATGCAAAGAATTAGAGAAGCTGCTGAAAATGCTAAAAAAGAATTATCTATTAAAATGGAAACTGAAATCAATCTACCTTATATATATGCCGATGAAAGAGGTCCTAAACATATTCAATTAAGATTAACTAGAAGTAGATTTGAGGAAATGTCGAGGGATTTAATGGCAAGATTAGAAGCTCCTTGTAAGAGAGTATTAGAAGATGCTAAATTAACCCCTGATAAAATTGATAGAATTTTACTAATTGGTGGTTCTACCAGAATGCCAATGGTTCAGGAGTTTGTTAGAAAATTCTTTGGTAAAGAACCTTCAAAGGATATAAATCCTGATGAAGCAGTAGCAGTTGGTGCTGCTATTCAAGCTTCTATTATTAAAGGTGAAACTAAGGATATAGTTTTAGTTGACGTTACTCCCTTATCTTTAGGCGTTGAAGTATTAGGTGGTGCTGTTGAAGTATTGATCCCCAGAAATAGTGCTATACCTATTAAGAAAAGTCAAGTATTTACCACTGCTGCTGACTTCCAAACTAATGTTGAAATTCACGTAGTCCAAGGTGAAAGACCTTTAGCTAAAGATAATATATCCTTAGGTAGATTTATTTTATCTGATATTCCACCTGCTCCAAGAGGAGTACCTCAAATAGAAGTTACTTTTGAAATAGATGCTAATGGTATATTGCAAGTTAGTGCTAAAGAAAAATCTACTGGCAAAGAACAATCTATTAAAATAACAGGAGCTACAAGATTATCTAAGGAAGAAATAGATAGGATGGTAAGAGAAGCTCAACAATATGCTGAACAAGATAGGAAAAAACGAGAACTTATTGAAGCTAGAAATAGATTAGATCAAATGATATATACTGCGGAAAAAGCTATTAAAGATTATCCTAATGTTGATTCTAATATTAAATCAGAATTAGAAAATGTAATTAAGGAAGCAAAAGAAGTATTCCAAAAAGAAGAAGATGTGATAGCTATTAATAGAGTTATTGACAAATTACAAAGTGCTTTATATAAATTTACATCAAGTGCTTATGCAACTACTGGTGCTAGTACTGGTTCCTCTTCTAATCCTAATGAAGGGCCTTCTACTGAACAAAACTATAAAATAGAAGACTAATATTATAAAATTTATCTTGAATTTTATAAAGGGGGGTAGTTTAAAGCGCTACTCCCTTTTTTATTTTTTAATCAATTTTTAAATAGATTTTTATTTATATAGTGGGTATTGCTATATTTTTTTATAATCTTCTTAATACTAAGGTATGTATTGAGTTCTTTAAATCTTTTTTTATTGTTATATTTAAAGAATTACTATCATATATATATCCTATTGGTATTCCTGAAGGTATAGAGTAATATCCATAGGTTAAAACTGAATAGGGTTTATTTATATTTATGATTTTTTTTTCAAAGGAATATATATCAATGGGTACAAAAACAAGATTGTTATTTAAATATTTAGTTAATCCAATAGAAGATGTTTCCTTTATAATCGATATTATTTCAAAATCAGAACTTAAAATATATTTAGCTTTAGATAATTTGGGATAAACTTGAATAATTATTCCAATTAAATTATCTTCATTTACTACTATATCTTTTATTTTTATACCTTTTTCAGAACCTTTATTTATATAGAAATATTCGTTTTCCTTTTGTATAATATCTGCTAATGTAATTAGTTTTAAATTATTAATATTAATATCTGAGTTTTTTAGTATATTTGTAAGTTTTAATAGGTCGTTATTATAAGCTAATTCACTTAAAATTTTGTTGTAATTAAAAGTTAGCAAATTAATTAGTTTATCATTTTGAGAATCATTAGAAATAAATAGTATTGAAAATAAATAAAGAGTAAATGAAAAATAATTTAATTTTATAGCAGTTATTTCGTAAGCTAAAAAAAATATTAGCAAAAAAAGAAAAATATTAAAATTACTTCTTTTCATATATAGCCTAATTATATTATAAAAAAATTAATTAATAAGAAGAGTTGTATTACCGAGTTTAAGTATAGTATTTTTAGGTATATTAGTACTATTATTTGGTTTTAATTTTTGTAGATTATTTTTAGTTACTATGAAAGTTCCATTTGTTGATCCTAAATCCGTTATAAAAAATTGATTATTATTAATAGTTATTTTTGCATGTTTTCTAGATACCGTTAAGTCTAAAGGTAAAGCTAAATCATTAGATATATCTCTTCCAATATTTATATCGTACTCAAATTCAAAAATGTTACCTTCGTATGGCCCTGTTAATATGGTTATTCTTATCTTATTCATAATGATTATTTATATTTTTTACAATAATTTTATTATCTTCAAGATCCATTACTAATTTGTTTTCTGTTAAATTGGGATTAAGTAGTATTTCTTCAGCTAAAATCGATAATATTTTACTTTGAATAAATCTCTTTATATTTCTTGCACCAAAAGATGGATCAAAAGCATTATTTAGAATATATTCTTTAATTTTATCTGTAAATATTAACCTTCCACCATTTTCCTCTATTTTTTTACTTATCTCCTTTAATTCTAATTCTATTATCTTTATAACACTTTCCTTATTTAGGGGTTTAAATACTATTACTTCATCTATTCTATTAAGTATTTCTGGTCTTAAAAATTTTAGAATTTCTGGGATTAATTTTTGTTTCAATTCTTCATTAGTTATATTTGGGTTTTCTTTAATTAAATTGAATATAAGATTAGAGCCTATATTAGAAGTCATAATAATAACAGTGTCATAAAATACTAACGTTCTGCCTTTTGAATCTTTTAAATGCCCTTCATCAAATACTTGTAAAAATATATCAAATACTTCGGGATGTGCTTTTTCTATTTCATCTAATAAGATAACACTATAAGGATTTTTTTTAATAGCTAAAGTTAAAATACCGTCTTTTTCATATCCTACATAACCTGGTGGTGCTCCCAATAATTTTGCTACTTCATGTTTTTCTTTAAATTCTGACATATCCAATCTTATAATATCCTCACTACCTGAAAAAATAGCTTCGGCTAATACTTTTGCAAAATATGTTTTACCTACACCTGTTGGTCCTAAGAATAGAAATACCCCATAGGGACGCTTAGAAATATTTAATCCTGCTTTAGCTATCTTTATTATTTTACTAACTTTTTCTATAGCCTCATCTTGTCCTATTATTTTGGTTTTTAATAACTCTTCTAAGTTAGCTATTTTATTAGTTTCTGATTGATCCATTTTAGAAATTGGGATTCCTGTTTGCTTACTTATTATTTCTTTTATATCCTCTAATTCTACTATGTTTTTATTTTTTTCAGTTTTAACGTATGTAGCAGCCTCGTCTATTAGATCTATTACCTTATCTGGTAAATTTCTATTAGGTATATATCTTTGGGATAATTTTATTAAATTAAATAGCATTTCTTTATCATATTTAACGTTATGATGTTGTTCAAATGATGGGATTATATTTTCTAAGATTTGTAAAGTCTGTTCTAAGGTGGGTTCATTAATTAGTATTGGTTGAAACCTTCTTTCTAATGCTGGATCTTTTTCTATATATTTATAATATTCTTCAGTAGTGGTAGCTCCTATTATTGTTAATTGCCCCCTAGCTAATGCTGGTTTTAATACATTTGATATAGTATTGTCTAACATTATAGTATGTATTTCGTCTATAAATAAGATAATATTATCATTATTTTCTAATTGTTTGATTAAATCTTCTAATTTTTTTTCTAATTCTCCTCTTAAGGATGTTCCTGCTAATATAGAGCTAACCGTTAATTCAATTATTTGTTTATTTTGTAATTCTTTTATTTCATTATTAGCTATTTTGTAAGCTAAGCCTTCTACTATTGCTGTTTTTCCTACTCCAGGTTCTCCTATTAGTATTGGATTATTCTTTGTCTTTTTTAGTAATATTTGGATTAATCGTTGTAATTCTTCTTCCCTTCCTATTATCTTATTTAATTTACCTTCTTTAGCTAATTTTGTTAAATTTCTTCCATGTTTTTCTAAAAATTCAGGAATTGCTTCTGATTTTATTTTTTCTTTTTCTTTAATATCTGTGTTTTCTTTTCTAGATTCTTTAAATAACAATTCCTTTATGTTATTTGTATCAAAATATACTCTTAAAACATCAAAAAAAGAATTATTATTTTCTAAGAAATTTATAAAATCTTCTAAAGTAGGATCATCTTTTATTTTTAAAAATCTTTTTAATAAGACACTTAAAGAAGGTTCTATATTTGATTTCACATTTAATGAAGAAAATAATAACAAAAAGTTCTTAACATCTTTATTTATTTTAATTATATTCTTTTTATCAAGTTCTAATAAAATATCTATACTCGTTATTGATATAGCTTTTTGTTCTGTATATTCTTTGTAGATATTTTCTATTAAACTTTTTAGTTTTATATTTTGTAAATCTCTAATTACTGTCATTATTTTTATAATTCATTTTTTATTTTTTTATTTTATTTTATAATTTTAGTAGGGTATAATTCCTAGAATGCTAAATAAGAAACCTATGAATATTGAGATAATTATAATTGCTAACCATAGAAATCTAAAATAAGACCTATAAACTTTACCATCTTCTGTTTTAATTTCTATTACTTCAAAAAATGGAGCATAATGTCTCCTATAATATCCTTTCATTTGTACTTTTTTACCTATTAAATTATTAGTTATAAAGAAGCCATATACCATTTCTGCTACTTGAAAACCTATTCTATAATCTACATATATAAAACCTGTTTCATCTTTTAGGGTTACATCCTCGCTTAAAATATATCCTGCTATCCCTCTCCCCATTATTTGCCCATTTAATATTGAAGGAATACTTCTTATTATTGATACTTTTGTTTTTTGTAATAAATCAATTATTTTATATTCTTTAAACTGCTTTAATGGATTATAAGTGTAAAACCATTTAATTAATCCTCCTAATCCAGCTAATAATAATGGATAACCGATTATGTTTAATCCATTTCCTGTTAAAGCACTTACTATTATTCCTATAAATATACCAGTAATTAAGCCTGTTAAAGGTAAGTATTGAAAAAATAGATCTATAATGAATTCGTCCCATAATGATCCTTTAAATAAATCTAAAGAATTATCATCTTTTTCAGAAGGTAATGAAGTGGGTATATTTATGTAAAAAGGTAGATGATGCTCTTTAGCTATTTGCTGTAGATTTTTTATTCTCTTAGCTACTAAGGGGTGTGTTGAGTTTAATTCAATTAATGTAGCCCAAGGATTAAATAGGTCCCATGCTAAGGTTTTTGCTATTACATCATAATTATTTAAAGCAGTATCAGTTGTTATTTCTATAGTATTTTCCATTGCTAAACTATTTGATGTTAAACTGGATTTAGTTAAATTAATATTACTATTAAGTAATGCTAATCTAAGGTTTTTAGCTTGTTTATTGTCCATTAGCCCTAATACTTTAAAGGGTGTTGCTCTTATGTTTGTATTCTGTGTTTCATTTTCTTTGGTATCTAATACTCCATAAGCTACTTTTATTAATGCTGTTGCTAAGGAGTTGGGATTCATTGTAGTTATTGCACTAAATTTATCTGCGTAATATTCCCTTAATCTTGATAAATATAAAACAATATATTCGCTAATTATGTAAGTTAAGTAAGCTATTAAAGCTATTATTAATAATTGTCCGCCTCCTCTTCTATTATCTCTTGAAGAGGCTAATCTATAAGCAGCTCTATATATAATATAAAGTATAAATGGAATAAAACTTGCTAATGTCATAAAAACAAAATCCCAATGGAATATATGTCCTATTTCATGTGCTACTACTGATTTAACTTCATCTTCATTTAGGATTTCTAATAATCCCCTTGAAAAAACTATTCTTGCATTAGATGGAAAATTCCCATATGTAAATGCTTCTGGAGTAAAATCATCTATTATACCTATTTTAGGTAATTTAGTACCTCGTTTTTGAAATTCTTGAGCTATAAAATCGTGTAAATATTGTGGTAATTCGTTTATATTTACCCATTTTAAGTTATACATGAATTTTAAAGTGAAATCCATTATAAATGGGGATATAAAAAATTGGATAATAGAAAATACAAAAGTAAAAAGAACAGCAAATGATACAGCAGTTAATCCATCCAATCCTCCTACAATAAAAAATAGAAAAGATATTATAAATACGATGAAATACATAAAAACAAGTAAAGAAGTAGATATCACTGCAAACATAATTTATTTTTTACACCTCCAATGTTTTATTTTGATTTCATTGAGTTTTAATTTTTTAATTCTTTAATATTGACATTTATAGGGATAGGATTTTTCATACACCACACAGCAGGACATAAATTAACTGCTGCTTCTTTAGCAGCTTCTATCTTAGAAATATCTTCATCGCTTTCTATTTCTATTTCAAATTCTATTCCTTTAGTTACTGGTTCATTACCTAAGTTTAGTGGAATAGATAAATTAATCTTATTTTTGATAATTAGTTTTAGGTTTTTGATATTTAAGTTCATTTGGCTACAAACTATAGCAAAAGTAGATAAGAAACAACTTCCTAAGCCCATTAAACAATATTGTATAGGATTAGGAGCTAATCCCTTACCCCCTAAGTTTGGGATTTGATCAATATAAAATGTAGTACTTTGATTATTTGAATAATTTAAGGTACACGACATTTGAGGTAGCTCTTCATTAAAGTTCCAAATCACTTCTACTTTTAGTTCTTTTTCTAATAATGTTTTATCATTTTTAGCTTTCTCTATAAAATTGGTTAATTCATTTAAATTTATGTTTTTCATTTTTGCTTTCTACTTTTTTATTGCTTTTATTTAATAAGAGTCCAAATAGTAACAATCCCAATAGTTAATTTATTTTTCTAATATATTAATTGTTTTTTTTTGTTTAAAATCCTTTTGAAATTTAAAAGGATTTTGTTAAATAAGGTTTAATAATAAAAAAGGTATGATAATAAATTCACCTAATATACAATTAAAAATAAGTCCAAATTTAAAATATATTGCTATCTTACATAGTAATAGTTTATTGTTATATAGGGAAAGAACTTTTTTATTTGAAAAAGTAATTAAGGGCATAGATTTAAAATTATTAGCAGTTTCAGATAATGGAAATATATTAATTCAGACTCAAACAGATTTGTTATTAATTGATTTAAAGCAGCAGGAAATGGTTTTAAACACTAAATTCAAGGAAGGTGGCGTATTATCTGATTTCAACTTACTTAATAAAAAAGTATTCTTTTATAGAAAAACCCAAGATAAGTCGTTTTTAAATATCCTAGCTAAAAAAGAAGTTTATATTCATGAATTGGGGATGCTTAATTTAGAAAACTTTAAAGAAGAAATCTTCTTTTCTAAAAAAATAGAATCTAATGAAAATATAAATTTTAAGCTATCTCCTTTTGCTAATTATATTCTCATTAAAGATAAAAATATAATAGAAAAAATTAATTTAAATACTTACAAAGTGGAATTATCTTATGAATTAGGAGATATTCAAATAATAGATTATTTTATAAATAATTCAGGTGATATAATTTTTTATCTTAAAGATAAAGAAAAAGAAGCTTTTTATTTTATTTCCAACACCAATAAATTTATAATAAAATTACCTGATGAAGTTAAAGAAAATATTATTCTTTCTTTTAATCCTAATAAAATTGTTGTAAGACTTAAAAGCTATCCTCAGATTTTTATTTTAAATAAATTAGGAAATATTGAATTAAAGTTTTTACTTAATGATATTGAGAATTTAAATTACCCTATGTGGGCTATCTTGTTTCCTACTTATGAAGATATTATAACTTTATATCTAAGACAACTTAAATTACCTTTAGATATGTTTTACTTTACTTATGAGAATTTTAAAATAGAAGTTACAAGATGGAAAGCTACCGAATTCAAAAAAGTAAAAATTGAAGATCGATTAACTTCCCTGATTGAGGAATCTATTAAAGAAAGAGAACAAATAATAGAACAAAGAAACAAAAGTATTGAAAAATTAGAAAAGGAAATTTTAAAGCAAGAAAATAAGGAAGATAAGGATGAGTATAAAGAAAACGCAGAAAAAATAAAAGAGAAGGTAGTTATTGATAGTGAAAAATTATTAAAATTAACTTTAGAATCTACTGAATCTAGACCTACCAATGTAGATACCTCTAAATTAATGGAATTCCTAGAAAGTGATGAAAATAAAACCGAAAAGGTAAATGAAAATATTGAAAATATTAAAATAAATAATGAAATTAATGAAGAAAAGGAAAATAAAAAAGTAGAAGAACTAAAGAAAAAAATAGTATCTGAAGATGAATTAATAAGGAAAGCTTTAAGTGAAACTAAAGAACAAGCAAAAAATATTACTTATGATACTTCTAAATTAATTAAGTTTTTAGAAGAAAGTAAAGAAGAAATTGATAAGGAAGTTAAAAATGCTAATGAATCACAAACTATAAGTTTTGACAAACAAATAAAAGAACCTAAATTAAAAATAGATTTTAATAAGATTTTAGATGCTAAGGAAGATTCTTTAAAGGAATCAAAAAAAATAGAGATTAATAAGATTTTAGACGAAGAAAAGAAAGAAGTATTAAAAATGGAGGATTCATCCATTAAAGTATCTAAAACTATGGAATCTCCTAAAAAAATAATAATAGAAGAATTTGATAAATTATTAGAAACTGTTGAAACTAAGATAGAAAAAACACAAAAACAGGATAAAGAGAATATAAAGGAGGCCTTTATTAAAACTGAAACTATTAAAAGTGAAACAGGATTAGAAATAGAGATAAAGAAACAATTATCTCCTGAAGATATCAAAAAAATGGTTAAAGAAAAAGAGGAACTACTAAAACAAATTAATGAACTTAATTTCCTTAAAAGTATAGGAGATATAGATGAACAAGAATATAATCAAAAAATAAATGAAATAAAGAAACGATTAGAAGAAATTAAGAAACTATTGGAAGCTAATAAATGATGAAGATAAAAAATAAGTATATTAGATGTCTTAAGTAATTAAGTAAAAGAAATCTTTAATAATCGTTAAATAAGTATCATAAACTTTGGAAGTGTATAAAATGTTTTTTAATTCTTGAAGTGTTCCTTTAAATAAAACTTCTCCTTTATAAATAAATATTATATAGTCTGAGATATTTAAAGCACTATTAACATCATGAGAAACTATTATATTAGTTATATTAAAATTTTTGTTAATGTTTAGTATTAGCTTATCAATAGAATTAGATATTATGGGGTCTAAACCACTTGTAGGTTCATCGTAAAATACTATTTCTGGATTTGATATAATAGCTCTTGCAAAAGCTACTCTCTTTTGCATACCCCCACTTAAAGAATTGGGATAATATTTTTCTACTCCTTTTAAATCTAGTTTTTCTAGTATTTGGTTAGCTTTTTCAAGATAAGTTTTATAATTCTTTTTAAAATCAGATTTGTTCCTTATTTTTAGGGGAAGAAGTATATTATCTAATACAGTTAAGTAATCAATAAGGGCACTATATTGGAAAACAAATCCAATTTTTTTCCTTATTTCATATAAATCATTTATATTTGATATGTCTTTATTTAGTATTTTGATATCTCCAGAAGTTGGAAAAATTAAACCTGCTGATATTTTTAGAATAGTGGTTTTTCCTGAGCCACTTGGTCCCATTATAAACGTATTACTACCTCTTTTTACTTTAAATGATATATTTTTTAAAATTTCTTTACCTTCTATTTTTAGATTAACATTATTAAACTCTAATACAAAGGAGTTATTTAGTTCCTTATTTTGATTCATATATTAATTTTTATTTATTTTCTTTGTTTTCCCTTTGTTTTTAGTTAAAGGTTTTTTTTATTTTATGTAAAAATCTATATTATAGATAAAAATTTATATTATGGGTAAGCTATATGTTCCTTTTAACTTATTATTTTCAAAAATAAAAATATTTTTTATTATTTTTATATTTTTAACTTCACTCCTAGGTTTAGCTAATCTTTCTTTAAATTTAAAATTAAAATTATTAAAAAATCAAGTTTTAACTTACCAGCAAGCTAATTATTATTATCTCCCATTTCTTCAAACCAAAAAGGGATTTAATTCCCAAGAAAGGATAATTTTTAGTGTAAAAAATTTAAAAAATAATGGAGAAATTTATACAAATGAATATGTTATTAATACTTTTATATCTCAAAATTTTAAGCAGGATACTTTGAATTTAATTAATAATTTTTTACTTAAAGGTTTTAAGGTTATTTTTGTTATAAAATCTAATTGTGAATTAATTTATTCCCCTGAGATAATTTATTTTTATGAGAATTTACCTGATTACGAAAAAAATAAAAATCTTGTTCAAGATTTAAAAAATAATGAATATTTTCTAAATATTGCTAAAAATAGTATTATCTGGATGAAACCTTTAAATGATGGTGAATTAATCTCAGAGTATCAAGATGGGTATGTTAAGTTTAATATAAAAGTAAATTATAATTTTATTGGCTATAAAACTATTGATTTAAATAAAAGGTTATTAAGCTTAAATACAATGTTATATAAAGCTGAAGGCAGGGTTTTATCAGTAAGTTCTAATTTAAATTTATTTAAGGGCCTAGAATTAGTTGATTCCCAGATAAATTCTTTTGAATATTATGAAAAGGATACACATATTCCTGTTTTGCTACAAAGGGAAATAAAAATGAAATTTAATATAATTGATGATAACTTTAGAAAAGAGTATTATAAAAATACTGGTAGTAGATATTTTCAATTTGAATTATTAAGAACTTTGATGTTAGTTAGTAAGTAAGAAGTTAGAATAATTAGAATAAAGAGAATGTAATTATAAAGAGTTTTTTAAGATAGATAAATTAAAAGATAGGTAAATATAAACAATTACTAAGAAGGGAAAAGGAGAGATGTAATATGAAGGATATAATAGTAGTAGGTGGAGGATTAGCGGGATTAATGGCTACTTTAAGATTAGGAGAAAAAGGATATAGAATAAAATTATTTTCTATAGTACCTGTAAAAAGGTCTCATAGTGTTTGTGCGCAGGGTGGGATAAATGCTGCTATTAATGCTAAGGGAGAAGGAGATAGTCCGTGGTTACATTTTTATGAAACTATATATGGTGGTGATTTCTTAGCAAATCAGGTACCTGTTTTAGGGATGACTGAATTAGCCCCTAAAATTATTTATTTATTTGATAGAATGGGAGTTCCTTTTAATAGGACACCTGAGGGAACTATAGATTTTAGGAGATTTGGTGGTACTTTATTTCATAGAACAGCTTTTGCAGGTGCTACTACTGGTCAGCAATTACTTTATGCTCTTGATGAACAAGTTAGAAAATTAGAGGTAGATCAAAAAGTTGTTAAATATGAACCCTATCAGTTAATGAAATTAATAATATCAGATGATGGAGTTTGTAGAGGAGTAGTTGTAATGAATTTGTATAATGGAGAAATTGAAGCTCATATAGCAGATGCTGTGATATTAGCTACTGGTGGATTGGGTTATATTTTTAAAGAAAATACAAACAGTATAATAAATACTGGCTCTGCGGGTTCTATTGCTTATCAGCAGGGTGCGTATTTTGCTAATCCTGAGTTTATACAGGTTCATCCCACTGCTATGAAAGGTTATGATAAAAACAGATTAATTTCAGAGAGTGTGAGAGGAGAAGGTGGTAGAGTTTGGGCTTATGATGCTAATGGTAGGAAAGTTTATTTTTTAGAAGAATGGTATCCTGGCTATGGGAATCTTGTTCCAAGGGATATTGCTTCTCGTGCTATTTTTAAAGCTGTTCATGAGTTAGGGTATCATACTGCTGAAGGTGAGCCTATGGTTTATTTAGATATAACTGAATTAGTTAAAGAGAAGGGGAAGGATTATGTTAAATCTAAGTTAGGAGGAGTTTTAGAAATTTATGAAAAATTTACAGGAGTTGATCCTTATACTAATCCTATGAAGATATTTCCCGCGGTACATTACTCTATGGGGGGATTATGGGTAGATTATGATCAAATGACTAATATACCGGGGTTATTTGCTATAGGTGAGCAGGATTATCAATATCATGGAGCTAATAGGTTAGGAGCTAATTCTTTACTTTCTTGTTTATATGCAGGTTATATTATGCCTAATATTATTGATAATTATGTAAAACAAGTAAGCAAGGATTATGATGAACAAAAATTAATTAAAAGGTATGTAGATGAGGTTAAGGATGAGTTAAATAAGATTAGAAACTTAAGAGGAAGTATAAATCCTTATAAATTAGCTGATGAATTCAGAACTGTCATGAGTAAATACGTAACTGTTATAAGGAATCATGAAGGTTTAGTTTATGCTTATAATTTTGTAAAAGAGGCCCTAAATCGCTATAATGATATAAATATATATGATAATCAAAATTATTATGCTAATACTACTATATCTTATGTAAAGCAATTAAAAGATATGATGATTTTAGCATTAGCTATAATTAAAGGGGCATTAGAAAGAAAGGAATCAAGAGGAGCACACTATAGAACTGATTATGAAAAACGTGATGATGATAATTATCTTAAAACTACTAAAGCTAAATTTAATCCTAATACTTTGGAACCTGAGATATCTTACGAAGAAGTAGATACAAGATTAATTCCTCCTCAAGAAAGGGAATATAAATCTAGTCATAAAGAGAAAATAGCAAAAGCTTTAAAACTTTATGAACAAACTAAGCCTATTATTGAAAAATTAAATATTTACGCTAACTTTGTTTAATGAAAAATCATTTTTATAGTTATATAAATGCAATACCATTTAAAAGCTAAAATTAATAAAATTAATTATGTTAGAATTTACATTGTTTATTAAATATTTTGTGATATTTATTTTATTTTTAGATTTTATATTTAATTTATTTTTTTGCTTAAAAAATAGGTTATTCATTTTTCTGATTTTTAAGTTTATTTTATTTGTTTTAAGTGTTTTAGTTTTTAATAATGAGTTGATGTTAATTTTATTGTTGTTGGTTAATTTAGGGTTAAGTATGTTAATGGGATTTGCTTTTCAACTTGAGTATAGATATTTTTTTACAAAATATTATAAGTTAGATACTTTTGATGCTATGAAATTTTTAGGGGTTTATGAAGAGGTTTCTATTAGTAAATTTATAGATGAGTTAGTGGAAGCGGTTTTTGAGTTAAGTGCTAAGAAAATAGGTGCTCTTATTGTTATAGAAAGACAAGTTTCTTTAGATTATTATATTTCAAATGGTTATTCTTTGATATCAGAGGTATCTTTAATAGTATTGGAAAGTATTTTTAATATGAGTAGTTTATTACATGATGGAGCAGTTATTATAAGGGATTATAAGATAGTTGCAGTAAAATGTTTTTTACCTATGGATACATCAAATAATATTGATCTTTCAGTAGGTGCTAGACATAGAGCTGCTATTGGAATAACTCAAAATACTGATGCTGTTGCTATTGTTGTTTCTGCTACCAATGGGTATGTATCTTATGCTGTTGATGGTAAAATGTTTTATAATATAGATAATCAAAAGCTTACTCAATACTTACAAAGAGATTTAGTTCATAATAAAATTGATTTTAGTAAATTACACAGATTAGCTAATAAAAAATAGTTTTTAAAAAGTATTTTAAAATAAAAGGGTTATTGAAAACTAAATAGAATAATAATAATGAGTTGATTAAGTAAAAAGGGGGAATAACAGTAATGGCAAGGAAAAAAAAGCAAAAATTAGTATCTTCTACAGGAGTAGCACATATCCATTCTACTTTTAATAATACGATAGTAACTATAACTGATGAGAATGGTAATACTATAAGTTGGGCTAGTGGAGGTACTGTTGGATATAAGGGTTCTCGGAAGAGTACTCCTTTTGCAGCTCAGTTGGCAGCAAAACAGGCAGCAGAAAAAGCTATAAATGCAGGTTTAAGGGAAGTTAAAGTTATAGTTAAGGGACCTGGTATGGGAAGAGAAGCTGCTATTAGAGCTCTTAAAGCTGCAGGGCTTGAAATTAGTGATATTAAAGATGCTACACCTATACCTCATAATGGTTGTAGACCTCCTTCAAGAAGAAGAGTTTAAAGCTTTTTAGGAATATATTTTAAAATAATTTATATTATTCCCGCTTATAGCAAGAGAAGCGGAATATAAATTTCTCTTGCTTTTATTTAAAAACGAAAGGGTGTTATGGGTAGATATATAGGGCCAGTTTGTAGATTATGTAGAAGAGAAGGAATTAAATTATATCTTAAAGGAGAAAAATGTTATACTGAGAAATGTCCTTTAGAAAGGAGGAATTATCCACCAGGTCAACATGGATTTATTAAAAGGAGACCAAAATTAACTACTTATGGATTAAGATTAAGAGAAAAACAAAAGGTTCGAAGGATATATTGGGTTAGTGAGAAGATGTTCAGAAGATATTTTGCAGAAGCTAAAAGATTAGCAAGATTAGGTAAGGGATTTACAGGACCTAATCTAATGAGGATTTTAGAAAAAAGATTAGATAATGTATTATATAGGGCTAATTTAGCTGTTTCTAGATTACAAGCAAGACAATTAATTACTCATAATTTTGTTAAAGTTAATAATACCAAAGTGGATATACCTTCTTATTTGGTTAAAGTTGGGGATGTTATTCAATTAGAGCCTAAAGCTTTAAATGTTATAAAACCTTATTTAGAAAACTCTAACAAATTAAATGTTCCTTCTTGGCTAAATGTTAATTTTGATAATTTAACTATTAAAATTGTAAGAGAGCCAGAAAGAAGTGATATTGAATATCCAATTGAGGATAATTTAATAGTAGAGTTCTATTCAAGATAGAATATTTTTTATTTAAGATAAGGGGGTCTTATAAGATGTTAGGTATAAATGAGAGTCTAAAGGCGGGTACTTTAGTATTAGAGCCTACTTATGGTAGATTCTTAATAGAGAATTTACCTAAGGGAATGGGAATAACATTAGGAAATACTTTAAGAAGAATCTTATTATCTTATATACCTGGTGCTGCTATTTTTTATGTTAAGTTTTCTAATGTTGTTCATGAATATGAACCTATGGAAGGGATAAAAGAGGATCCCATAGATATTATTCTAAATCTTAAGGGTGTTAGATTTAGGTATGATAATAAGGAGCCATTTGTTAAAGTATTTTTAAGTGTAAGAGGCCCTGCTCAGGTTTTGGCTAAAGATATAAAATGTCCTGAAAGAGTTAGTGTTATTAATAGGAATCATTATATAGCTACTATTACTACTAATACTACATTAGAATTTGAAGCTGGGGTTATGGTAGGAATTGGCTATGTGCCTGCTGAAGATCATATTTTCCCTCCTGAAATTCCTGCTACTATTGGATATATTAAAGTAGATAGTATATTTTCTCCTATTGTTCAAGTTAATTATTATACGGAACCTGAAAGAAAAGGAGAAAAAATTACTTCAGAAAAATTATACTTAGAAATTTGGACTGATGGTAGTATTACTCCTAAAGAAGCTCTTTCTAAAACTTTATTTATTATTAAAGATTATAATGATAAACTTATTAGTGAATATGCTGTTTCTCAGGATTTAGTTACCAATATTCCAGTTTCTTCAAAATCCAATATAAATATAAATAATTTAACTTTAAAGGATTTGAATTTATCTTCTAGAGCTTTAAATGCTTTAAAAAGAATTGGTATTAATACTCTTGAAGAATTATTGAATTATTCAGAAGATGATTTATTAACTGTTAGAAATTTAGGAGGTAAATCCTTAGAAGAAATAAAAGAAAAATTAAAAGAACTTGGGTTATCTCTTAAAAAAGTATAAATATTTATTAATAAGTCTTTATTAAAATGTAACTAAGGAAATTAAATATTAAAAAATATGAAAAAAATGCTATAGTAAAAAAGAATTTAGAATAACTGAAAATTAAAACATTAAAAATGATGTAATTGATAACTGATAAAGAAAGGGATGTTATTCTTTTATAGAAAAGGGATCTCCTTTGTTTTGAAAATAAAGAAATTTACTTTTTAGAGGGGGTATAGAGAAATGTTTTCTTTTCAAAAAAGATCATGTATAAATCTGATTGTTTTTTTAATTATTATTTTAGGTGTTATTATTTTATTTAATAAGTCAGTGTTAGCTAATTCTAATATAGATCTGTATAATAAGGAAGTTTTTTCTAATGTTTCAGTAAATTCTAAAAAACAAGTATTAGTTTCTGAAAGTTCTAGTATAAATATAAAGGATTTTTTAGTAAAAGCTAAAAAGCAAGAAGGTTTATTAAACGTTTATAATTATAATAATCAATTTTTTATTGAATTGCCTAAAGATAAATTGAATAAATTATTTTATTCTTATTTATCAGTTTCAAAGGGTATTGGTGTTTATCCTTTTTTGGGCGGGTTAACCTTACCTATTTTTAATTATGACTATTCTGTTGCTATTTATTTTGATATAGATAAAAACATAGATTTAAAAGATAATTCTTCAGTTAAACTTTATTTAAAATTGAAAAACTTAAAATATAGAAATGATTCTTCAAATATCTGGGCTGATAAATTGCTAAAAAAATCTTATTCTGATTCTTTAATTTCTATTATCAATTCTATATATTATGATGGGAAATTTTATATAAATGCTGATAATTTCTTAAATATTAATCTTTTACCTTTTTCTAAGGAATTTTCTAAAACTATGGTTATTAAACCTTTTAAAATAGAAGATATTTCTTCTTTTTCTAAAAACATCAATTTAAAAATTTCATATACTACTGATTTTAATAATCCATTAGTTTATAATTATTTAAATAATTTGGAAGGTAATATAGTGGAATTGAATTGGGGTATATTTGTTAATGATAATAAAGATTATCAGAAAAGGGAATATGATAAGAGAGTAGGTTATTTTGCTACTACTTATGCTGATGTTTCTGAATTAAAAGGAGATGATAGATATAGAACTATCAAAAGATATATTAATAGATGGGATCTTTCAAATGGAAAAAAAATAACTTATTATATAGAAAATACTTTTCCTACTGAATATAGAGAAGTAGTAAAAGAAGGGATATTGGAATGGAATAAAGCTTTTAATAAAATAGGTTATAATAATCCTATTGAAGTTAAAGTTCAAGAGGATGATGCTTTATGGGAGCCTGAGGATATAAGATATACTACTATAAGATATCAAGATAGTAGCATGAGTTCTTTTGCAATTGGACCTTCAATTGTTGATCCTATTACAGGTGAAATTGTTGATGCTGACATTGTTTTTTATGCTCCTATGCTTAGAGTTATTAATTCTTATTATGATATAAGTTGGGAAGTCTTTGCTAGTGAGGCATTAAAAGCTCAATATGATCCGTTTTATAAGTTTTACTATGATTTATTCTATTTTAAAAAAGTTTCTAGTATAAATGATCTTATTGGAGAACTAAATAAGTTTTTAAATAATTTAGGTAATTTAAAGGATAATGAAATTTATAGGAATACTTGTTTTTATGCTTTAGAAAAAACTCAAGATTCGATCATAGCATTGGCTGCTATTGCTATTGATAATCCTGTTAAATATTCTAATTTAAAAGATAAGTTAATAAAAGATTATGTTAAGGATATAATTATTCATGAAGTAGGACATACTTTGGGATTAAGACATAATTTTAAGGCTTCTTCTTTTGTAAATGAAAAACAATTATTAGATCCTAATTATACTTCTAAAAATGGGATTTGTTATTCTTGTATGGACTATAATCCAGCTAATTTACATTTTATAAATAATAGGCCTTATTATACTAACGATATATTTATGACTACTATAGGTTATTATGATTATTTAGCAATAGAATATGGTTATAAGGATGCTAATAAGAAGGAGTTAGAAAAGGTAGCTCAAGAAGCTGGTAAATATTATGGACCTGATGAAGATTTACTTTCTTTAGATCCTAATATCAGACCGTTTGATTTATCTTCTGATCCTTTAAATTGGGCATACCAAAATTCTTTAATTAGTAAATATATTTTAGATAATTCTGTTTATAAACTATCTAAACCAGGTAAATCTTATGATTTGATTTATTTAGCTAATTATAATGCTATTAATAGAATTTTAATAACTAAATTTGAAAATTTAATTTATTATAATTTTGGGAAACATATTAGTAGGAGTTTTGTTAATGATGTAGATTATCCTCCTGTTAGTTATATTGATCCAAAAGATGTTTATAAGATTAATAATATTATTTTAAAAGATATAGTTTCTAAGGATTTATTAATAAACGAAAATGTAATAAAAAATTCTATTTTATTAGGGGATTATGAATGGGGTAGTAGATCGTTCTTTACTAAAACTATATTAGGTAATGCTTATTTAATTGATAGAATCTATAGATTATTATCTATGTTGGTATTAATTTTACCTAATCCTTATTTAACTGAGAGGGAATATTATGAAAATAATAGTATTTTAAGGAAAAATTTATATAATTTATATTATGCTATATTTACTGATTTTAAAGGAGATAAAAAAATTGACTTAATTAGAAAACAAAACATAGAAGATTTCATATATTTATTAGTTTTATTAAGTGGATGTAATACTAAGCAAGTGGGAACTAGTTTTGTTTTAAATATGTCCGTTTTATCATCGTCGCTTTACAGAGACTCTATTTTTGATATAATTTCTAAAATAGAAGAAAAATTAGATCAAATAATTAATGATAAAAAAACATTAAATGAAAATAAGATTTTTGCTAAGAGATTAAAAGAATATTTAGATTTAGCTTTTAGAGATAGCAGATAGAGAATAAATGAAAGAGATTGATGGATGAAAAAAGGGGGATATTATGAGTGAATTATTAAGAATAGATGAGTTATCTACTATAATAAAACAGCAAATTGAAAAAAATAAGAATTTATCATTAGAGCAGCAAGAAATAGGGACTGTTATACAGATTGGTGATAATGTTGCTCAAATTTATGGATTAAAATCTGTTAAATATGGTGAGATTGTTGATTTTGGGAATGATAGATATGGTTTAGCATTTGATCTACAGGAAGAAAGTGTTGGAGTTATATTATTAGGTTCTTATAGTGATATATATGAAGGGGCTATTGTTAAGAAAACAAATAGGGTGTTAGAGATAAGTTGTGGAGAAGGATTAATTGGTAGGGTAGTGGATCCATTAGCAAGACCTTTAGATAATAAAGGTGAGTTAAAATTAGAAGCTACAAGACCGTTAGAAGCTTTAGCACCTGGGGTTATTGATAGACAACCCGTTAATGAACCTTTATATACTGGTTTAAAAGCTATTGATATGTTAATACCTATTGGTAAAGGGCAAAGGGAATTAATAATTGGTGATAGACAAACAGGGAAATCTTCTTTAGTTATAGATACTATTATTAATCAAAAAGGAAAAGATGTTATTTGTATATATGTTTCAATAGGTCAGAAGGCTTCTTATGTTTCTCATGTAGTTCAGGAATTAGAAAAATATGGTGCAATGGATTATACAATAGTTGTATCTACTACTTCTACAGATGCTCCTTCTTTACTTTATATTGCTCCTTATGCTGGGTGTGCAATGGGAGAATATTTTATGTATAAAGGAAAGCATGTTTTAATTGTTTATGATGACTTAAGTAAACATGCTAAGGCCTATAGAGAAATAGCGTTGTTATTAAGAAGACCTCCTGGTAGAGAAGCTTATCCTGGGGATGTTTTTTATTTACATTCTAGGTTATTAGAACGTGCAGCTAAATTAAGTGATGAGTTAGGTGGAGGTAGTTTAACTGCTTTACCTATTATTGAGACTCAATTAGGTGATGTTTCTGCTTATATACCTACTAATGTTATTTCTATTACAGATGGTCAGATTTATTTAGATACTAATTTATTTAATAGAGGATTTAGACCTGCTATAGATGTAGGTTTATCAGTTTCACGAGTTGGTGGTGCTGCACAGATTAAAGCAACTAAGCAAGTAGCAGGACAATTAAAACTTGATTTAGCTATGTTTAGAGAATTAGAAGCTTTTACTAAGTTTGCTTCTGAGTTAGACGAAGCTACTCAAAAACAAATAAGAAGAGGACAAGCTCTTATGGAACTATTAAAGCAGGATCTTCATCAAGTTATGCCTATTGAAGAGCAAATATTATCTATTTTTGTTGGTACTAAAGGATTCTTAGATGATTTACCTTTAAATCTTATTAAAGAATTTGAAAAAGAATGGATTGAATATTGTAAAGCTAATAAGAAACATATTATAAAGGAAATAGCTGATAAAAAAGAGTTATCTAAGGAATCTTTAGCTGAATTGGAAGAAACTGCTGCTTCTTTTAAACAAAAATTCTTATTATCCAGAAAAGAGGCTACAGGAGTTAGTGTTAATATTAGTTAATTTCTTTATAAAAAAAAGATAGTTATTGAAAATAATCTAGTTATACTAAGTTAATATGAAAAAGAGAATTTGTTTATTAGGAAGTACTGGATCTATTGGGATACAAGCAGTTCAGGTTATTTCTGAATTTTTGGATAGATTAGAATTAATTTCTATTGCAAGTTATGGAAAAAATATTAATATTGTTTTAGATCAAATAAAGAAGTTTAATATAAAAAAAGTAGCTATATTTAATGAGCAAGATGCCTTAAAATTAAGAGAGATAGTTGGTGATGAAGTAAAAGTTTTATCAGGGATAGAAGGATTAATTGAGTTAGCAGTTGATGAAGAGATAGATATAGTAGTTAGCGCAATAGTGGGGTTTACAGGATTAATTCCTACTTATGAAGCAGCAAAAAAATTAAAAAGAATAGCTTTAGTTAACAAAGAATCAATGGTTGTTGGTGGACATCTTTTTAGACCATATTT
>Ga0080004_1115547_pt1 | contig 24056 bp, 29 predicted proteins | sample WasSprMetagenome_FD_69207 | JGI IMG/M metagenome (GOLD analysis project Ga0080004, IMG submission 69207) | Sulfidic aquatic microbial communities from Washburn Spring, Yellowstone National Park, USA - WS (SPADES assembly) (version 2) | ecosystem: Environmental > Aquatic > Thermal springs > Hot...
GAGCAAAATCTGCTCAATGCTCTTTATAAATGCTCAACATAATTGAGCAAAAGTAGAAAAAGAGGGGATTTGCGGGGAGATTTCGCCATGCCGCGGTGGTTCAACTCCCACCCCCGGCTTTATGCATCTACCTACATATAACAACGAACTGCTAAACTTTGCATTTTGGCTATTCAAAAAGGAGAATGGAGATTTAATTAAAATGCATAAAGTTTTACAATATGTGGGGCTAGAGTAATTAATGGGCGTGCGCAAAGCAAATCTTAGGGATGCTTCAGAAGTCTTATCGGTCATAAATATAAGTAATGCTGAGGCTTATCGAAAAATAATTCCACTGCAATATTTCAAGGAGCCTGTATTCGCCTATGAGGATATTTTAGAGAAATTTAAACAAATGGATTTTTATGTTTATGAACTGGAAGGAAAAATTGTTGGTGTTGCAGCTTTAGAACCAAAGGGTGATTTGGCGAATATTCGATTTGTTTACGTTTTGCCTGAACATCAAAGAAAAGGGGTTGGAACTTCTCTTGTTAAATACATTGAAGGTGAGGCTAAAAGATTTGGATTCAGAAAGTTGAGGGTTCCGTATGTTGATATGAATGCGGATTGGGCGATCAACTTCTATAAGAAACTTGGATACAGAGTCGTTGAAAGGCGAGAAAAAGCCTGGGGATTTAACCTATTTTTCGAGAAGGAGTTAGAATAAATGAAAGGGATTGGAGGCTAGAAAGATTTTTTTCTAACGACACAATATTTAGCTGAAGTTTTGTCAGAGTTTTAACGTATTCTTCTAGAAGTTTCGATTCAAGTGGTTTTAATTCTCTTTTGCCTCATTGCAAGTTAATATTTTAATATCTTATTTTGGAAAGTATAAGTTGATTAATATGAGCGAATGGTATAGGAGAATGTTTGAGGACTTTTTTGGCGAGTACTGGGTGAAGGTTTTTGAGAGGAAGAAGGGAACGGATCAGGAGGTTTCTTTTTTAAGGGAGTTGCTGAGTGAGGGTTTGGTTCTTGATAATGCTTGTGGTGCTGGTAGAATTTCCATTCCGCTTTCCTATCATCTACCAGTTGTTGGATTGGATCTAAGCCTATATCTATTGAAGAGGGCAAACCAGAAAGTTAAGGAAAGCGGCATTAAAAGCCTTTATTTGGTACGTGGTGACATGCGCTATCTACCTTTTAAAAGCAACATTTTTGATGCGGTCATTAGCATGTGGCAAAGTTTTGGCTATTTTTCCGACGAAGAGAATGAAGTCGCATTGAGGGAAAATGTTAGAGTTTTGAAGCCCGGTGGAAAGTTCATTTTAGACGTGGCGAATCCTTTCTGGCTTATTAAAAACTTCATGGAGAAGGATTGGAGCGAAGACGAAGAATACATAACCCTAGAACAACGTTCTGTGAACTGGAAGGAAAAAAGATGGAAGGCTAGATGGGTCATTATCAATAAGCAGACAAAAAGCTTCAACGAAATAAGCTTCGACCATAGACTATACGACTTAAAAGAACTGGAAGAATTACTAACCAACAACAGCCTAAAAATAAACCAAGTTTACGGATCCTTTCAAAAAGAAGAATTTAATGAAAACTCAAGAAGAATGATAATTATAAGCCAGAAGATGACATAAGTATGCCAGAAGAAGTCCGCACGCAGGATGAATACGAATTACTAAGACAAAGAGTAAAACAATTCATTGAGGAAAGGAATATCTGTGTTGTTGCAACATCTTTCTAAAAATATTCCTAGGGCATCGACGGTGAATTATGTAGCTATGGTTCACTTTATATGTTGTAACTTCGGGAAAAAGCACGAAGGTTAAGAATGTTAAGGAGAATCCGAAGGTAAGTGTTGCAATTAATGATCATGGTAAGACAAGACTTGGTTTGCAGGCTGAAAGAATCGCAAAAATCCTTAGCGGAACAGAAGCGGAACAAGCTAAAGATCTCTATACTAGAAAAAGGGATTTATCACATCATAAGCCAGAACTTGTTGACACTATCATAAAAATAGAGCTGAAAAGGATAATGTTCAGCGACTATACAAACATAAAAGAGGGCTTTCTATGGACTTTATTGTGAGGAAGCATAAGAGATGAAGAAGTTTGTAAAAGAGCATAAGGCTCCATGGGAATGCACTTTTGCAAAAGAGGAGAAAAGTAAATGTAAGCCTGGAGATGAGCCGAAATCTGATCAAGAATGCTTTGAAATTTTATGCTTATGTGTATTGCAGGCCGGTTTGAACTGGGGAGTTGTTAGGAGGAATTGGTCGAAGGTAAGGGAGGGGTTTTATGGTTTTGATATAGATAAATTATCTAAAGCTACAATTGCTGAGCTTATCAAGAGACCAGGAGTTTATAATAACGAGAAGAAAGTTGAAGCAATCATAGCCAATGCAAAGAAATTTCAGGAGATAAGACAAAATTTTGGATCCTTCTCAAATTTCTTGAAATCATTAAAAAGACTTAAAGACAGGGACGCAATTAAGCAAATAACAAAACAATTCAAACATGTAGGCGAATACACAGCGGAATATTACTTACATTCCATAGGGTATTGGAGGTGAAACACCAACGAACTGTTAAAAATTTGATGTGTACTCATAATTTTTATCGGAATTTTAGGGAACGTAAGCCATTTAAATTTATTTCATTCAAAATTCTTGGGAAAAAGAAAAGGACGTTATCGGGCGAGCTTTATCGTGAGTATTACAAAATAGCTAGAAACCTTGCCGTGGATAGAACTTACTAATTGCATGAATGAAATGGTCAAGTTAGGACTGGTTAAATCAGAAGGTTTCGGAAAATGGAAAGTTTACGAACTCATTGTTTAAACTTATAAAGTTTTAAGCTTGAAAGGAGAAAGGAGGTATTAAAAGAGCTAGAATCTCTCAATAAAAGACTCGAAAGGTTAGAAAGCCTTTCTCTAACAGACCAAAAGATTGTGGAGACAAAAAAGATTTTACATGCAACAACCAATCAACAGGAAAAATTTTGTTTGTGTAAACTGTCAACCCTTCAAGGACCTTATTTTTACGTTATTTTTGTTGCTATGTATATCATTATGAGTTTTTCTAATTCTAATAATTCACTTGTAAGCACATAGATGGCTTCAGCAGTATAGTCCCTAATCTTAACAGCAAATGCTGCCCTCTCCTTCAAAGACCTTTCCCTCTCAAGTATTAGTTTTTTAGTCTCATCTAAATTCTTAAGCAGTTCCTCTTTACTTTCAACCCTAAAAGCCATAAAACCACCTCCATGAGTTTTTAATGCTTTATTACATAAATGTTCTATAATTCAGTTGTTATAACCTCATAGCTTACATCAACGTCTCGAAACCTACTCTTAACATGCTCAATGATTTCCAAAACTTGGCTTTTCTTGCACCTTATAATAACAACAGCATCAAACATAAATTGAAATGCACAACTTACTGCTTTAAAAATATAATCTTTTAAAACCGGATATTATGAAGGGATCATTATTGAGTTTATATAGATGACGCCTACAATTTTAAGGAATCCCATAGTTTCCTTTGTGCTCGGATAAAACATAAAGTTGACTCGATAAAAACTTATCTTATTTTATTTGCTCTTTACTGAACAATTGCGGGAAGGCCGTTTCGCAAATGCGTAATATCGGAAGTCCTAATAGAATTGTGCAGATGGCGCCTGTTCCAAGCGTCCACACGATTGTGCTTAAAATCCATGTTGCAGGGTCGCGTGCTATCGCTGCGATGGAACCTTGCACCGCTTTATAAGCGTATGTTCCTGCAGGAATTAGGAAGTTCATGTACGCGAGTAGGAACCAGAGTCCGAAGCCTATTATGATGCTTCCAGTCATGAAACCTATTACAGTGCCTGCTGCGAAGTTTCTGTTATTATATGGTTTTGAAAATTTGCCTAAAAGGTAGAAGCAAACAAAGTTTGCAGGCGTTCCACTGAAGATTGTAAGTATGGCTGTCCCATAAGTAGCAATGCTGGCAATGAACGTTCCAATAGCGGCGCCCAATCCACCAACTAGAGGGCTGAAGGCAACGGCAAAAACTGCAGGAATAACAACGGCTGGTCTAAGCTGTACAATCCAAGGAGTTGGTATATAAGACGTCAAATATGAACCAACAGCATATAAACCAGCATTAAGAGCAGTTGCAGCAACATCCCTCGCCGATACCCTAAACTTCACCATAATTTATTCCCCAAATCAAACAAGAAATTTCACATTCAAATAAAAATTTTGTATAAAATCTTTAAACACATTTATTTAAAAAGAAAATTCTTTAAATATTCAGTAACCTTTTTAATTAAACTCAAAATATTACTATCACAGTTTTGTTAAAAAAAATGCCTTAATACTCGGTTAGAGTTATCTTCTATAAAATTTTTCTGTTGCCATTATCTTCGAAATATGGAAAAAGGAGGGTTAAGAGTGTTTTTAGTATTAGCTCTGTGTTGTAAAATGAGTTTCGTTTAAGAGACATTAAGCTTGCGCGCACACATTGAAATGACGGTTTAAATTTAAATGATACCGTCAGTAAACGTTTTAGGTATCCTTTCCAACAATTAAATGTATAACAATGGCAGGCCTCATTATGGGTTCATGTAAGCCCGTCCATCTTAATGGTTCAGTGGACTTTGAAACTCGTGAGATTCTCTCCGAAACTGAGGTATTATGGATTGAGTTTTATAACACCCATCCTTCAAACAAGCTTTATGTATCATTTGATGGTAAGAATTGGAGGCAGGTTGAGGCGGGTGAAACATGGAGTTTAAGGGGGTCCGGAGACACGCCCATACATATAGACCATTGTTACATTAGGGGAAGTGGTGCTGGAACAACCTACGAAATTACGTTTTTAAAAATTGTTAAAGAGTGGCCTATAATGTAATGTCATTAAAGAAAAACACCACAACAATTTGAGACACCAGAACACCGGTATACCGGTCCTACGGTCCAGATAAATTCTGGGAAGCCATAAAAACATATCTCCTTCAAACTCCAAAAAATCGTTGGCAGAAATGACCATATTGACTGTTTCAAATGTGAAAGGCGTGCATGTACTAGACAGAAAAACTTTTACATGGATGGCTATTAAATGTGTTTAGAGGTTTTGGAAATGGTTAGGGCTTATGTCATGATTAAGGTTGGTGCGAGTGAATATCTTGGCATGGAGAAGACTATTAAGGAAAGGCTTATGAAGATTCCTGGAGTCGTTAAGGTTGACAGCATTTTTGGACGTTTCGACATCATTGCAGAGGTTCAAGTGAAGGACACACGTGAGCTAAGCCATTTAGTCATAGACGAAATAAAGGGCATAACTGGCGTAGTTTCCACCGAGACGTTCATATGCCACGAAACATAACGCAAAGGAAGACGCTATTTGCCCATATATGAATATCAAGGAATCGCTTTTCCGTATAGGTCTACTTTCTGAGGACTTTTTAATGTAGTTGGATGTGCACAAAAGTGTTTGAGAATCTAATTTATGTTTCATAAAGTTATTTATGAGCTGTAGTTATGCCTTTTAATACCCCACAAAACTTGAACCCTTTGGAAGGAATTTACCAGACTCTGACAGGAAGAAAAAAGAGAGAATTTGCGGGGGTACTAAACTTCGCTAACGCTAGCTTAACCTTAACCTTTGTTCGCATACATTCTCCTTTGGCGTGAGTATTGACGTGCAAAGCCCCCCTTAAGAAGTATCCGCCAACACCAATTACGATTTTTAGGGAGCGAGTTGAGCATTGATGCAAGTTTAGACGTGATTTTCAATATTCTTGGGCTGCTTCCCTTTTCCGGTGTAACCCTCGCTTTCAAATTTACAAAGTCAATGATCGTCCACTGAAACCTTCATGCTTTGCCAGCCATCATTCCCGATTCTTTGAGAACTGAAGAAATGCAGATGTCTTTATGACTTCTTCCTCGACTTCCATTAGCAACAATTCATCCGCCTCTAACCATTAGCATTTCTGCCAGCTCTATCTGAAAAATCTTGGTTTTAAACAGGGCTCTTTTAATAGCCTAGCGTAAAATATACGAAATTCTTTAGTTCTTCCCTATAAATAAATATGGCTGAAGATTCGACATACCTGAGAACGTCGTTAGGAATTAAAACTGTTAAAGGGAGTAGCTTTAAGGGTGCACCCATCAAAAGGCATTATCGGAACAAAGGGGGATGAGCTTAAAGGTAGAAGGATTGTATTATGTGTGACTGGAAGCGTAGCCGCCGTTAGATCACCTGAAATTGCTAGGGAGTTAATGCGCCACGGTGCTGAAGTTTATCCAGTTATGACGGCAATAGCTCAGAGGATTGTGCATCCTAACCTTTTAGAGTAACCTCTGAGCTTATTTTGAGGTTGAAGCCAACGCCAAAGATTATTGAAGCGATTAAAAAAGTAAGTCCAAAAACTTTTCTCGTAGCCTTCAAGGCTGAGTTCACGTTTCCGAAGGAGGAACTTATCGAAAGCGCGTACGAAACATTGAAAGCCTCAAATGCAGACTTGGTCGTTGCCAACAATGTTGGCAGGCAGGGCGCAAGTTTTGGTGCAGATACAAATGAAGTATTTATAATCGACAAGAAGAGAAACGTTACTTACATACCCTTAACCACGAAACGAGAAGTTGTCAAGAAACTCTTAGACATTATAGCTAAAAGCCTTAGCCTTCCAAATACACCTACGTATCCATAATTTGAGAGACACCTTTGAAGCTACAGCCTTAGTTCGTTTAGTCGAGCAGGTTGGATAAAATTAAAAACTTCAATTGTATGTTTCAATTTTTTCCAGATAAAAAGTGTAGGCAATGTAGACATTCTTCATCACATGAGCATGCACACATGTCTTTTATACATTTATGAGAATTTTGGAGAATTCTCGTACTTCTCGCAAACTCATCTCATGCGTACGATTCAAGTCTGATGTGCATGCATGCTTATGGGGCTCTAATTTTACCTCTAGTCCCTATAGCCTTGTGTAAGGCTGCTCCAAGGAATGCTGCGCTCAGCGATATAATAATTCGCTCTAAAGGGTATAGAAATGTTACGGCTTGCCAAATGGTTTTCCAGGCATCTACTTTAGGTATGAGGGTGGGCCATGAGAACATCTCAAACGTTAGGGAGCCGGCAATTTGACCCATAAGGGTTGAGGTTAAAGATGTTATGAAGAGTGCGGAAAGAAGATTCAAATTGTTTTTGGCGTTTAGGTTCTTTACAGCCATAGATTGTAAGGGTGAAGCCAACATTAGAAGGCCTAATATTTGAAACCACATTACAGGTGGATGTAGCCAAACAGGCCCAACGGAAGGGTAGAAGCCAAAGCAAAGGAGTAATGACAAGTAAATTATGATGCAGAGGATCCGTCTACCTGCACATAGCATTCCAGCGCATAAAGCTGTAAAAACTCCTGCAAAAAGGCTTGGAGGGGAGAAAGAACCGGCGAAAAAACCTATTATCCCGCCTAAGATTGTGGATAATGTTCCCACGTATGGCCCAAGAATTATGCCTATAATTGGGACTGCGATTGCAGCTGCAGTTATAGCCTTGCCAGGTAAGCCTATAATTGGGGAAATCGGTAAAGAACCGAGAACAGCATATAATGCTGCGGAGCAAGCTGTTAAAGCCGCATTCCTCGCTGGCGACTTCCACTCAATAGACATGTTAGCTCCTTATAGCATCACTCGCTTAAGTGATCGTTTAAGTTTTTTACTCAAAATTGAGTAGTAACTCATAAATAAAAAAGTTAAAACGGGTCGTTTATGTATCGAAGGGTTAGGGCTGGAAGTTTAAGGGTTTGCCTTGCCGCTGTTTGTTCTGGTTTAGCCGTTTATATGACTTTTTATAAGTTTGTCTTCGCTTTTCCAGTTCTCCCATACCTAAAGTTTGAGGCTGCAGAGGTTCCCCGTTGTTGTGGCATTCTTTTCAGCTGGCCCCTTATGGGGTTTGATTTTAGCTGTAATTTATTGGGCTGTTTTAACGTTGGTTGGCGAGTGGTCTCCTTTGGGTCCGGTGATGAAGTTTTTGGCTGTTGCGCCCATGCTTTTGGGGCTTTGGGCAGGCTCAACAATCCATAGACGCCTGCTGAATAGCAAGTGGGGCATAGGGGGATTATTCGCCTTAAGCCTTCCCATAGCCATAGTTCTGAGGGTCATAGTCACTTCTCTGTTAAATTTTATCGTGCTATGGTGGCTTTTCCCATTCTTCCTTGAAATAGCATCCACATCAATTAAGGCAACGCTTGGAATAGACATACCAGGCCGAGAGGCTGCATTAATGTGGACTTTGGCTTTCACGGCAATCTTCAACATTATACATGTTTTCCTCTCAACCATCCCATCCTACACTGTGGCAAAGGCCGTCTCAAAGGCTAAAATAGCCAAATTATGGATAGACGAAATCCACGAAGGAAGAAGAGTTTAAATTAAGAAGCAGCTGAAAAAGTTTCATTGCGAAATATTGGCTTAAAACGGACAAAATAGGATGAGGGTTATCGCCGTCCGTGTCGAAATTTCAAACTTCCTTCTCAAATTCTTCGATTGTTGGCGGGTAATCCGAGGGATTGTTAGGACCATTACTTTTACGTTGAAGCGACCGTTTTGAGGGATATCGCTGTTGGCAAGAATCTCTTAAGCCCATGTAACGTAGGTATTAGGAGAATTATTAACGCAACTGTTAAGGACATTATTGTCCTTCACATATTGGCGGCAATACGCATTTAGGCGTTGTTTATCCTTCATTCTGTCTCTCTATGGCCTCTGCTAAGACTATGTTGAGAAAGAAGCTTCAAATTTATCATCTTTAAGAAAAAATTTCGATCTAATCATGCGCTCAACAATGCCAATAGATGTGTTGAAGACTTATGAGGCCATAGTTATGGCTAGTTCGCCTAATAGCGGATCCAACCCCAGACTTATAGATAAAAATGCTAGAAAAAGAGGACTATGTTAATAAAGCTGTTGAGGTCGGCATAAGGGAGACTTTTTGGATTTCAGAAGGCTCCATTTTTGTCCATCTTAGTCTGAGTTTAGCGACAAGACAGTACACGAGATTTCAGATCCTCAACTCTAACTCGCCCGTTATGTAGGGCTGTTGCCAATAGCACACCATAAACACCTAAGTCGCGGAGGATTTCCAAATCCTCGATGTTTCGCACTCCGCCGCCAACCAGTACCTCGAGGTTTGTCTCGGCCATTATGTGCCTTAAAAGGTTAAGGTTAACCCCGCATTCTGAGCCAACCCTATCCAAATCTAGGAGGATAACTTGCCTGATGCCGAGGCCCTCCAGTCTTTTGGCGACTTCAACGGGATCCATGGACTTTATCTCGTTTGAAACGCTTAAAACTCTGCCTGACCTAATGTCAAGGCTTACGAGAATACGGTCTTCGCCGAAAGCCTTAACGGAATCCGCTACAACTTCAAAGCTTGGAAGGGTTTCTGTTCCGATAACCACTTTTAAAACGCCGGCGTTCAACACCTCGCCAGCCGATTGGACGTCAGCTATTCCAGCGTCAACCATAAAATTAAGGCTCAGCTCAGCCTTAAGCTGCCTATATAATGCAAGGTTTCTGACTCCGCCCATAATAGCATCTAAATCAGCCACGTAAAGCTCCTTGAAACCAAGCTTTTCGAAGGTTTTAGCCACATCTAAAGGCTCCACAGAACTGCAAAGCACACTTCTCAATGGGGCATAGCGCTCTCTTTGTCCTCTTACGGCGTGAACAACAACGCCGTTAAGAACATCTATAACCGGAATTATCTTCAACCCCTGTTCCCCTAAACATCATTTAAGGTGCAGACATGAAAATATTGGTTTACGAGCACGTTTCCGGCGGCGGCTTCGCGGGGACAAGTATACCCGCAGATATTCTATGCGAAGGCTTCGCTATGCTAAGGACGCTTATCCACAGCCTAAAAACAGCCGGCCACAGCACAGCAACCCTATTGGATGCAAGGATAATGGTGTTAAATCCGCCCATAGAGGCGGATAGTATAACCCACATATCCAGCCCAGGGGAAGTTAAAAAGGAAGTTTGGAACCTGTTAGGTATCGTTGACGCCGCCTACATCATCGCCCCAGAGTCAGACGGAATTCTTGCAGAGCTTGTTTCACTAGTAGAGAAAAGCGGCAAGGCGTCTCTAAACTGCAGTTCTGAAGCCATAAAAAGGGCTTCAGACAAGGCGGAAGCTTGCAAGGAACTGACAAGGCGAGGGCTACCCATTCCGGAAACTGTTGAAGCCAGCGTCAAACAGGACATAGGCGAAATCAGAAGCAAGGTGAAAGACATAGGAGTTCCCGTCGTCTTCAAGCCTATAAACGGCGTAGGCTGCGCTGGGCTAAGCCTTGTTAAAAGCCTAAACCAGATTCCGATGGCTGTTGAGAGGATAAAGCATGAGTCATCGGAAGAACGGTTCCTCATTCAGAAGTATATTAGAGGCACAAGCGCCAGCGTAAGCCTAATTGCTTCAGGCCAAAAAGCTATGCCGATCATCCTTAACAGGCAGAGAACTAAACTGACCGCGCCGAACGGCCGATCCGCCTATCTGGGCGGCTCAACCCCAATGATTCACACACAGGGAGAGCAGGCCTTGGAAATAACAAGAAGGGCTGTGGAGTCCTTTGAAGGCCTCAGGGGATATGTAGGCGTTGACGTGGTGCTGACGGGGGATAAAGCCATAATATTGGAGGTTAATCCAAGGCTAACTACATCATTCATAGGTATAGAGAAGATTATAAACTTCAATTTAGCCCAAGCCATAATAGACGCTGCCATGTTTGGGAGACTTCCGGAAAAAATACAGACATTAGGCTTTGCAGTCTTCCAAAAGGTCGAAACACCAGTCCCAAAACAGGAAAAGCTGCAGAGCTTTTACCGCCTAGGCTTTGTGGCTACGCCCCCCTTTCCTATAAACCAAAACGATAAAGCCTACGCGCTCATAGAGGCCCACGCGGCCACATTAAAGGCTGCAATGTCAAAGTTCTATAGGGTTAAAAGGCTCCTCTTAAAAATGGCATTATAGGGGCGCTGCCTTGGTGAACATACTGGGCTTTGACATCGGGGGGGCCAACACTAAGGCAGCCTTCATCAGAACCCATAACCTCCAAGTCATGGAGCTCAAAACAGGAATGGAATACTTCCCCATATGGAAGAGGGGAAAAGCTGAGCTTCCAGCCGTTCTGAAAAAGTTTGCCGAGCAAATGGCTTCCTATGGGAGCATTGACGCCATAGGCGTAACCATGACTGCGGAGCTTTCAGACGCTTACCAGACTAAAAGGGAAGGCGTCAACCATGTACTGGACTGTGTAGTTCAATGCTTTCCATCAACATCCATATATGTTTTAAATGTGGAGGCTGAAATGATCCTGGTGGAAGAGGCTAGAAAACACTATTTAACGGTTGCTTCAGCCAACTGGGCTGCAACAGGCTGGATGGTTTCGCGTCTTATAAACAACTGCATAGTTGTGGACGTAGGAAGCACAAGCACAAGCATAATTCCAATCGTTGAGGGCAGAATAGCTGCCGAGGGAAAAACAGACCTTGAAAAGCTTGCAAACGGAGAGCTAGTGTACACGGGGGCATTGAGAACAAACATAGCAACCATAGTAAGTCATGTACTATTACGGAGATGCATGGTAAGAGTTTCCTCTGAGCTATTCGCCCAATCAGGGGATGTGCATCTGCTGTTGGGAAATATCAGCGAAGAGGAGTACAATGTGGACACGGCTGACGGCCGAGGCAAAAGCAGGGCTGAGGCCATGGCAAGGCTGGCTCGGGTGGTCTGCGCAGACATTGAAATGCTAAGCCAAGAGGAAATCATGGAAATGGCGCGCTACATTTACGAGAGACAAGTTGACCAGATAGCCGAAGGGCTAATGCAGGTTTATACTCGAATACACCCCAGAGTTAAGGGAGAACTGCCAGTGGTTATAACTGGGATTGGGGGGAAGTTTCTCGGCAGAAAAGCCGCTGAAAGGGTTGGCATAAAGGACATTATAGACCTCGGCGAAAGGCTAGGCGCCAATGTTGCTGCCATTACGCCCTGCGTAGGCGTGGCGCTGATGACCGCTGAAAAGATTGAGGGGAGGATACAGTGGAAGCTGTTATAAAGGTTGGCGGAAGCCTCGCAGAATACCCATCAGCATTGAGGACTCTATGCCAAGCGCTAAGCAGCATGGTGCAGAGCCATCGAATCATGATTATACCGGGAGGTGGCAAATTCGCGGACACCGTTAGGGAGGCCTATTCAACCTTCAGCCTAGATGACACGCTGGCCCATAAAATGGCACTCCTAGCCATGGACCAGTATGGGCTACTGTTGCATGGCATAACTCCAAACTCGGCTACAACTTACTCCATAGAAGAGGCGAAGAAAATGGCTAGGGCGGTCCTACCCATCTTCCTGCCATCAAAGTTCATGTTCTCAAAGAATCCTCTTGAAAACTCCTGGAACGTAACCTCAGACTCTATAGCTGCCTACATAGCCGGAATAATTAGCGCTAAAAAGCTGATTCTGGCCAAGGATGTTGACGGAATGTTCACCCTAGACCCGAAAAGGCACAGGGATGTTGCCTTAATTGAAAGGATTTCCGTGGAAGAGCTTCAAACCCTAAGCCAAGCCACCTGCGTGGATAAAGCCCTGCCCCACATTCTTTCAGAAACGAGAACTGAATGTTATATTGTAAACGGGATGCATCCTGAAAGGGTTAGGGCGCTCCTGGAGGGTAAGCAGGCAATCTCAACACGGATTATCGCATAGTTTGTATTTTGATTTCCTCCACAAACTTGGCTACGGCACTGCTTTCAACCCTTCCCCCCACTCTGTCCCCGCCGGTGCAGACGCCCCTACGAACGCCAATTATGTCGGCTCCTAGACGGTGAACCCGCCCTATGTCACCTAAGCCCAGCGAACCGGCGAGCGCAACTATCTGGTTTAGGCTATGGGCCTCGCGTATAAACTTCCGGAGTTCCTCATCTCCTAGATAATCGAACAATTTTCGAGGAGGATTCTTCCCCTTAACATCTATCATAACACCGTCAGCACCGGATTTATAGGCGACAAGAGGGAGACTCATTGGGTTGAGACAGCCATAACTTTTAAAGTCAGCATAGCCCGCAGCGATAACCTTCACATCGCTGTTATATTCCTTGACAGCCCTGCATATTTCACGCATCATTGTTTCCGCTTCGCCAATGGTTCTAACACCAAAGAGCCCAGCTTTGACATAGCGCGCCCCTGAAACAGCTGCACCTAAAGCTGCAAGGGAAGCTGTCCCTGGAAGATTTGGTAGATCGCCAATTGCGGCGCTGACCTCAACCGCTTCTGGAACAGCCTCTTTAACCTGGCGGATAACCCTTGGAAAATGAGCGCCCAATGAGCCCTCCTCAGGATTTTTCACATCAACAATATGGGCGCCTCCCTTAACAGCTTCTAGGGCTTCATCCACATCTCTGACGCTGACAAGGAGTCTCATGGTAGCCTAACCCTTCTCAGGTCCTCCAAACATTATGGTTGATCAGAGCAAATCTATAGAAATGCTTTACTCTCAAAGAAGTCTATCTGTAATGCCAAAAACGTATGGCAGGTTCAGGGATGAAAAACCTTAAGCCCGAAATCCTTAGAGAAAGACTCATAATAGAGGGATTCTATGAAGCATGTATAGACGAGAAATTTCTAAAAAATTTCCTTCTAAAAATGAGCGACACCCTAAGACTTAAACCCATAGCCGGCCCTTTCATATTCTCCCCTGACAAGTTCTCGGAACTGCACCATGGCATCGGAGGCTTTTTAGCATGGGCTGAATCGGGCGTAGCCTTCTACAGCTGGAGCGAGCATAAATTCTTCACTCTGGACATATACAGTTGCAAACCCCTCAACGTAAACACAGTGCTTGGCTATGTCAAAAGGGAGCTAAAATGCGAAACGCTCGAATGGCAGAAAATAACCTATGAGCAATAGGCAAGGCGTGAATCATCACCGTGACCATGAAAATCGGCTAGAAAAATTTAGAGAAGATCCTAGAGCACGCAGAGAAATCCCTACCCATAAAGGTATAGAGCAAGCCGCCGACATGTGCGCCGACACAGCAGACTACATCATAACACTCTCCAGCAAAGGATAAAAATACGCGCGCGTTAAACAATGCAAAAAACTAAAGTTGCGAGGTCGAAGATCGTCGCCGTGACCGCGATTTTCGGAGCATTAGCCATAGTTTGCACTCTGCTTTGGATCCCGCTGTTTTTCGGGAACCAAATTTAGGCTCCACCCTCGTTACGATCCAGGAGTCCTATACCCACAGCCTGTTGGTATAGTTGTGGGGATAATTAAGGGAATAGAGAGCTTCTTTATGGACTGGCCAGTCATTTATTGAGATGCCAGCGGGCGTCGGAGACGCTTTAATGGCGGCTTTCGCCAATTACTTATCGAGGCGTTGGAAAAGGAGGGTTTGCGCTGCGATAGGCGGGCAGCTGTCGCGCTACATTGCTACATTTTCACCGCAGGCATGATTGCATTATACATCGGGTTGGCCATGTCATTCGGCTCCCAAGGGCCTGAAAGCAGGCTTTTCAAGCCCTCTTTGAAAAATGGAGGAGTTGTTGAAAATTGGATGAAAAGGGGCTTCCCAGAAGCGCCGTTCTAAAAGAGCTTGAAATTAGACTTCAAAGGGACTTAGCCTATGCTTCAGGTAAAATTTTTAGGTTCGATGTGCACTAAACCCCACAGCTTCGCTAAGCAGGTTTACATGAGGTATTTTGAGAAGAACCTTGGAGATCCCGGGCTGTTTCCGGCAACTTCGGAATTGGAGCGGAGGCTGTACAAATGTTGGGATCGTTACTGTCAAATTCTGAAGCTTACGGGCATATAGTCTCCGGAGGAACGGAGGCGAACATCCTTGCCCTCTGGGCTGCCCGTAACCTAGCTAAGGGGAGACGCCGCGAAGTCGTCATTCCCGTTTCAGCGCACATCTCATTCGACAAAGCTGCTGACATGTTAGGCCTTAAATTGGTTAAAGTTAGACTTAACGAGCAGTTTCAGGTAGATGTAACTGCTGTTAAAAGCGCCATAACCCAAAGACTGCTGCAATAGTAGGGATAGCTGGTACAACAGGCCTGGGGGTTGTGGACCCTATACCTGAGACTTCTGAAATCGCTGAGGCTCATGGCATCTATCTCCACGTTGACGCCGCGTTTGCGCGCGTAGACCCTCATAAGATGGGCTTGGCACTCATACCTGCTGGTGGGATACTATTTAGAGATAGCCGGGCGGAGAAGCGGAGCAAGCCACCATCACAAGATCAAGGCCGGAGCGCGCGCATACCGTGCCCTTCTCGTGAACATGTTTTTGCATGGTTTTCCTCCAAGAAGTGTTATATGAGTAGTTTAAAAGGCCCTTGTGTATTCCTTAAACTTCAAAAGATCACGCGCATGGATATCTACCGTATTTCAAGGCTTTTTCTCAACATATCAGCATTTAAACGGCCCGCTGAGAAGGTTTTTCCAGTCTTAATGTTAGTTACCGTGATGGTGGCTGGGGTGAAGGCGCAGGGGTCAACCTCGTAAAAGTCTTGGGCTTTCTTAAAAATCTCAGTGAAAAACTCGTTGTCTGTCGGTGGAACCCTCTTCACAAAATCTCTTAACTGCTCGTCGTCATAAAAATCCACCATATAGTATGTTGAGCCATAGTATCTAATGGCGTCGTTAACTCTACCCATGGCTGTGGCTGCATCTGGATGTGGTGGTGCCATTGGAGCTGCTCCAAATCCAAAACGTATACATGTAAAATCAAAGCCTAAAAGTGCCAGCTTGTAAATGCCAACCTCTATGATCCTGCCTGCTATTTGAATTGAACCAGCTAAAGTTGATGTTGGTGCCACAAGTACATATAAGTCCTCAGGCTTTACGTGGCACATATCTGCAACTAATCGCAAAGCTTCATCTGGAGGATAATTCTCAGACTCTAAAACGATAACAGCCCTCTCAAACTTCTCGCGGAGTGTAAGTCACTAAGCCTTCTTTAAGGAGTTTATCCCTTTTGGCGGCGACAGACCTCGGCATCTCTCTATCTAAGGCTAATGCCCTTGCGGGGCCTGAGCCGATTGCGAAGTAATTTCCGTATCTAACCTCCCAGTCTCCAAGCTGCGCCCCCATGGTCGCGATAACAGGGTAATCGGAGTAACAGTACAATGTGGGGAGGAAAACGCCATCATAATTAGCAACTGCTAAAGAGAACCTTATAAGATCACCTGATGTGACTCTTGCAAGATAAAGCCCGGCGTCAATGCTGCCTTCAACATTTACACCACAATCTATAATTGTAGCTCCGCAGTTTGCCCTAGCAACTCCTATGTTTAGCTCATTAGCCTTTGCAATCATCTCCTTAACAACTTCAAAAGCCATTCTATTGATGCTGTCCTCAAAGCGCTTTTCCTTCAACGTCACGTAAGGGGCCACCTTATTAATGCACTTTTTTCAAATGCCTTAAATAATGGGACTGCAACTAAAGTAGCTATGATAGCTACTAAAACCCTTTGTAATGGCATTATAACCGCTCCTGCAACATATAATGGCGGCAGGGCTTCCGGAGGTATGCCAAAAAGCTTGTATAATTCAAGGTACATGAAGATTACATTTCCAGTAATATCGTCTGCCTCGGTTCCTATAAATGAGGTTAAAGCTAAAGCTGGAGCAGCCACTTAACATCTAATGATTCACCTTCACTAATTCTGGATTTTTTGACCATTTTCACGGTGGGAAAAATAAGCGCCAACGCTATAACTTTATCATATAAAGCCCATAACGCTACAGTTTTTCCCACGGGATGCAAATAAAAAGCACTTATCAATGTAGCATGAACTGCCAAGGCAAACGTCCATAGATGGGACTTTTCACCCTTAACAATGATACCGCTGGCAAGCGCTCCAAGTATTCCTGGAACCCACGTAAATACTGCAAGGACAGCCGTGTGGGGCCAGATAAAGTTCCCAATAATTCCTCCTATAATTGCGGCACATGGTCCAGCAACAGGTCCCAGCATTATCCCATATAAAGGCTTAATGATAGCCGCCCAGCTAATCCACCATCCAGGTAGCGCACTAAGAGCTACATCCAGAGCTGCGAAGACCGACATCAAACCCACAACTATCGTAATACGCGTCTTAAGCTCGTCCCTCGTCATCGATTAGACCTCATATTTTACTTGTATACATAGCTATGTAAATTTTTACACTATAATTTAAGTTTTTACATGAGTTCTCACTTCAGGCTTCAGGCTTGATGGCGACAGGTTAATCTAAGGCGCTGTAAGGACTTCCTTTGGTTGATGCATGATTTACGATGAATTGAGGTTTACCCTCAAGGTACCTAAAAATCGTGATAAGGGATTCAGAAATTAGGGTTTCATAGTGAGTAAACCTAAGTCTTAAAGGAATCTATCCCCCTTAAGCCGCAACTGTTGGCGTCAATACACTCACTTCAAGGGTGGCATTGAATTCTGGCATACTGGAAAATAGAGAATCCAAAGTTAATAAGCTTTGCATGCGGAAGAACGAACGTTTACAATTCTCCGGAAAGAATGCTGCTTTCCTAAAAACCTAGCACATTCAACGCAGACTCCATGATGGAAATAGCAGTCCTTGCAGACTTTTCTGCCGCATCTCCGACAAACGTAACCTGCAACCTTTCTGCGGCAGATACTGCAGAAATCCATGGTAGTGGATTTAGGCGTTTCTGCCTTTGAGTTTTTCTACGATTAGTTTGGCAACTTTTTCCCAGCTTAATAGCATGCCTCCTCTCCAAAGTCCGCATTCCTTCCAATAAGAAATCAGCCTGAACTTGAGCTTGAAGACGGCACATTTGTTAGGCTAATTTTAATGGCAGTGTGTGCAGATGCACCTGAACCAGTATTAAAGTATGAAGAATTCCATGAAGCATTGTCAAAGGATCCCCGCTTTAAAAATCTCAAAACTAATATCAACATGAACTGATTAGCTTACTATTCCATTAATGTAAGGTTTTAATGAAACCTTACTCAAATTCTCAGCGGGATGTTCATAATGAGGTGGCGTGAGGTAAGCCAAGAGGAGTATCAGGAGGCATTTAGAAGGCTTAGGCAGATCATTAGCTTAATTGAGAACGATCCCAGGCTTGACTATAAAGGTTTCGAGCTTAAACAGAAACTTCGTGAAATAGCCAGAACGCTCGTTCAGGTAGAAAAGGAGCTTTACGGAGAAATATGGGGTTTAAATGGAACAAAGTAGATTGTGGAGTTGAGAGTTTAAAATTAGAGTATAAATGTTTATGCCTTCTTTCCCTGCGCTGACATAGCAGCCGTGGCTGCCCCAACAACTGCTATTACCAGGTATGCTGTGAGCGACTCTTCCATTGGTATGGAGGTTTTAAACGCCAGCATTGTAGCCGTCAGTATGGATGTGCTTAGTGATTGTCCGAGAAACCTCATTAGCCCTAGAAAGGATGATGCTGAGGCGAATGCTTCCCTTGGGATTTTCCGCATTATCTGCGTTGTGTTTGGAGAAGCGAAGAATGCGAAGCCTGTTCCAAGCAAAATCAGAGACGCAATCAAGAAACTCAACCACTTATATGATATGATTGATACTCCTATTCCCAACGTGATTAACCCCATACCCGCAGCTACAAGTATTCCGGGATCCCATCTGTCAGATAAATATCCTGCTATGGGAGATAGAAGCACCTGTGGGATGGGTTGCGCCAAAAGGATTAAACCAGTCTCCCATGATGTAAAACCCGCTCCCAACTGTAAATAGTCACTGTAAAGGATTGTGAGGGCGTAGGTTGCAACATAATTTAGCAAAGCCACCAAATAAGCTAGAAATGTGCTCTTCTCAAAAATCTGCTCTACAAGGTTTAGAGATTTCTTGTGCTCAATGTATAACGAGAACACAAATATTATCAAGCCTATAAATAAGGCTGCCAAGCCAAATAAGCTGCGTATATAGGCGGAGCCTACGGAGACTAAAATCGTGGAAAACGTGAAGATCAATAACGTTTCGAAGCAGGGCCGCCTCTTTCCACCCCTCTTAGTAAAATCCAGAGACAAAAAAGCCAGCATGAGGCTTACTAAAGCTGTGGCGCCCGAGAAAATGAACAGTGAAGGCCATCCAGCATAATTAACCAGGAAACCGCCTAAAACAGGTCCAAGAGTTGTTCCTACATAAACAGCTGTAGTGTTTATTCCAATAACGAGGCCTGTTTCTTTCGGAAATAGGCTGGCAAGTATTGCAACAGCAGTTCCTGAAATCATTGCTGCCCCCAAACCCTGCACACACCTCAATAGTAGAAGCCATGTGAAGTCGCCAACAAATAGAACCAAAAAAGCCGTGACCGTAAAAACTGCCACGCCAATAACAAACATTAACTCTTTGCCAAGCCAGTCCGCCACAACCCCCAGCAGCAGTATGGTTGAAGCCATAGATATTAAAAAGGCGTTGGCAAACCAGTTAACTGAAGCCATATCCAAGTTAAAGGATTTGGCTATAGATGGAAGGGCAACGCTCACAGCTATCGATATGAATGGAGTTATAAAAGACGCCATGGCTGATGATAACAAAAAGAGGCCATTCCTAAACATGGCAACACCCAAATAGCATACGCTTGATAGTTTCTAGCACCAAGCATAAATTCGCGTAGGAGTCATAAAACCTTTAATATTTCATGAACAATAATTAAACCTGCGATTATTATGGTTGAAAAATTTAAGGCTGCTTTTATAGCGCATGTTCCAGACGCAGATCCAGCTAAGCATCGGTGCACTGTTAAGACCTCTCTCTACGAGCTCACGAGCGTTTTAGTCAAAAACGATGATGAAGCAGTAGAAGTATGCAAAGAACTTAGAAAGGCAGGAGTTCACGCTTTCATATTATGCCCAGGCTTCACACATAAAGCAGTCGCCAGAATAGTCGAAGCCGTCGGCGAAGGTGCCTCAGTAAACATTGCAAGAGGAGATGGACCAAGTAATGAAGTAGCCCTCAAAATCATGACTGAAGCGGGTTGGTTCAAGAGAAAAACCTAAAATTTTAAAGATAAACCTTTAATTACTTTCGAAGCTCCAAAACGTGCCTTCATCTAACGAATGTTACCCTCTTTTAGCATCATTCGAGGCATTTTATTTATTTTGGCTCTAGCGCCTCTATGGTTGTTTCCGTTCCAGTTTGAAGGTAGATGGAGTCTGCAACCTTAACTTTTCTCCCAGTTACCTTTTCAAATACAGCCATGGCGAGAAGGGCATATGGACATGTTACGTCTTTTGGCTTAGTTCCTCATGGATGTGGCTTGCCCAAATGCAACCGTCAACTTTCAGCACGTATTTTTCGGAATCAACTTTTTGAAAAGTGAATTCTTTAACGGCTCCGGTTTTTTAAAAAGAAGTTTGAAAGGTTGGCGTAGGCTTCATCTAAGCTTTTACCTTTTAGCAAATTTAAGCCTCTTTTCCTTTCAACGTTGTTTAGTGTTTCAATCATTGGATGCACAAAAATGGCGGATCCTGAGCCGAGCAGTTCCTTAACTGACTTCTGGTAAGCAAAAAGCAGCGAATGGAATAACGTTGCAAGATCCATCATGTTAGATTGTTCCGTAAAGCCCATAACCAAAAACTACGTAGAGAGACATTAAATAAATTATGAATCCTAAATAAATACTTAAAAAATCAATAAACTTCCTTTGCACTTTCGGCAACGCCAGTCTTCATTAAATGTTGGGGCTATGTGGATTGCACAACATTGGCAACCAATTTGACAGCTGACTTTTCTCCAACTTTCTCTGCTATCTGACCGCATCTTCTATTAGCGTCACCACTCTGGTAAAACCTTTATCGGAGCAACAATTGATGTTATTAGACCCTCTACGCCCTGAATGTTCTGTATATTTAAGACTGTTTGTTCAAGTTCTACGTGGTCTTTCGCTTTTACCGCGCATATTATATCATATGGTCCTAATACGCTGTCTGCCGTTAACACATTGGGAATTGTCAGAAGTTTTTTCCGCACTTCTTCTAGGCTTTTAGGCTTAGTATTTAGGAATAGGAAGGCGAAGGGTTTTTCAACAAGGGCCGGGCCCTCCGATACGGCGATAAGGCTTAAAGTCTTGGTTATTAAATCCTCCTCTGCGCCAATCAGTCTTATGGGATTGAAGGCCCTCTCAACAAACTCCTCTAAACTTTTCAATCCATGGAAAGGGATGAGTATATCAATTGGACCGAAAAGCAGGAATATGTCCTGCTCGGAGAAACACACGCTGCCACGTTCACGAATACACAAGTTCAGAAGCCTTTTCAAAACTTCAGTGTGAGAACCAGGCTTACAGGTTAAACCCATATACGCCTTCACTATTCGCTCCACCTCAACATTTACGTTGCCATATTTGCGTTTATAAGTTTCCACGTTTAATTCTTTCCATAAGTTCTAAAAAACCCTGGTCTTTTATTTCATCTAGGCTTTTCTCCTTTTCCAATGGCCTTTTGGGTTCTGGCATTGTGTCCTTCGAAATGTTCTTTGCAAACATCGAGATCTGCGAAATCAACGGTTCTTTTCTCTTATCCAATTGCCTTCGGAGAATTCCAATTAAACTACGGAATTACTGCTTGCTATGTTCATCACTATCAATTTGGCAGGAGCAGCCTGCTAACATACTCAACACGATTATAAAAAATACGAAAAGCAAAACTTCGACAGTTTACCGTTTAAACCAAAATTAATCAACACAGGTACTTATCAAAAAGGTATTCTTCTGATACTTCTACAGAAAAGTGCGCGAGATTTTCAAAATTTTTTAAATTTTAATGATTGGAGAGTTGATTAGCGTGGTTGAGTGTGGTGCACTATTTGAAGGTGCTTGTTTCATTAGCGACTTTGGTTCTTTTGAGCTTTGCCTTGGTTCCATTGTCCGGGGCTTCTTTAGCTTCCCATACCCCCATTCACATAAGCGGTAATGCAGATTTTACAGCGTCTAACGGGGTTACTGGAGGTTCAGGAACCGCGAGTGACCCGTATGTAATTGAAGGTTGGAATATAACCTGGGTGAATGTGCCCCTTGATTATGGGATTTGGCTTGAGAATACTGATGCCTACGTTGTCATAAGAAACTGTTTAATTAGCCAATATGTTGGAATAAGGCTTGAGCATGTTGCCAACGTAATGATTGAAAATGTTACGGTGAGGGGTGGTGAAAACAGCATATACATTTACGACTCAAAAATTTTGATGATATCTAACTGCGACTTAGGCCACTGCCACGGTGACGTGGTTCAGCTAACCTCATCAACAAACATTTGGTTGACTAGTTGCAAAATTGGAGATGGCCGTTACCACAGCGTTTACATGCAACATTTAAACGGTTCAACACTTGAGAACTGTGACATTTACGATAGCGTTTATGGCATGTACGCTGAGTCTTCAGAACTCGTTTTGATACGCGATTGCAACATACACGACAATAGTGATGGCATATACCTCTACGCGACAATCAACATGACAATCTCAAACTGCCAAATACAATCCAATGAGCATGGCGTGTACTTAGATTCATCCAACCACGTCAAAGTGGAATACTGCGACATAAGAAACAATTGGTTGGGCGTATGGCTTAACCCAGCCTTTAACTGTGAAATCCACTACAACGACTTCAACAACACCTATGGAAACGCGCAGGACGACGGACAACAAAACAACTGGGACAGAAACTATTGGAGCGACTACAAAGGCGTGGATGCAAACAATGACGGATACGGCGACACGCCATACAACATAGTTGGAAGTGCGAAAACAAAAGATTACAAGCCACTAATGCAAGTCATTCCAGAATTCCCAAATCCATTAATCATCCTACTAACAACAGCAATATTGCTTGGAGTTACAATGAGCACGCTTAAAAAGCGTAAAACCACTAAACCAAATGATCTCGAACATCACTGATTATGATCAATCGTGCTGACTTAAAAGGGGGAGATTTAAAAAGAAGGTTTAGGATGCTTCTTTTGCAGTTTTCTTTTTGCCTTGCCAATAAGAGGCTGCCGCAATCGCCCAACAGATTAGGGTGCTGATTGGCGCGAAGCTACAGTGGGCATAGTATCCTAATAAGCAAGGCTTGCTGGCTGACGCGGGCACCAACGTTGATATTCCTAAAATTACGAACACAATCACCAGTAGCCACCAATACCATTTCATGTTAACTACAATTTTTACTTTAAGCTTACATTTATATGATTTTCCATCGATCCCTTCTCCATTCATGTTAGCTGCTTCTAACAGTATATGCATCTTGAGAAAAAGTTATCTTTGTAAAATGCTTTTAAACAGCTTTTTACGACGCAAAATTGTTTGTTAAATCCCCTTTTCCGTTTAAAGCTCAGGAAATTAAAGAAACGATTTACAAAGAATCTTCCCATCTAACAAAAGACTTTGCAAACGAAAGTTTTACTTTCATCGTGAAAAGAAAAAGAGAGTGTTCAGGCCTCTCTTAGGGACATGAGCAGGCGCGCGCCCATCCCTTCTAAAGCCCTGATTTTTAAGTCGTTTATTCAAGTTGGGTTAAAATGATTCCGCATAAAGATGCTTGTTGGAATTCTCTCCTGTAAAAGTCGATTTCGGTTGACTGGAGGTAAAGAATAGGGGTCTGCCCGTCATGAGCTCCTCATATTGCATCTATCAGACTGGGACGGCTTCGTCATCCCCTAGGATAATAAGCATGTTGTATAATTAATGTATTATGGTTTAAAACTTGATGTTCTGGCTTTCCTGTAAAGCGCCCTAAGCGTTCCGGAAACCATAAGAACATGCACTGACGCTGGCTTGTCGGCAATCTCAGTTATGGAGGCTAAGGCTGCTCTGAACCTTTCAACCTCAGTGTGGGCGACGCGGGTCACGGCCCATCCCCCTTCATGGTTGTAGTTGATGAGGGTGAGGCCCATTTTGCTGGCGCCATATTCGCCATAAAGCCTTAAAACAGCTTCCCAAACAGCGTTCATAAACTCTTTTTGGCTGAACTTTTGATCTGAATCAATTTTCAAAGCTAGATATCTGCGCCTAGTTTTCTCCCTCATGG